>Ga0326726_10003169_pt1 | contig 15099 bp, 12 predicted proteins | sample MHFenrmetagenome_2_FD_207603 | JGI IMG/M metagenome (GOLD analysis project Ga0326726, IMG submission 207603) | Lab enriched peat soil microbial communities from Michigan Hollow, Ithaca, NY, United States - MHF15MN | ecosystem: Environmental > Terrestrial > Soil > Wetlands > Peat | place: USA...
TGCTGGCGATCGAGCGGCTGCTCGGCATCACGCCCCCGCCGCGCGCGCAGTACATCCGCGTGATGTTCGATGAGATCACGCGCATTTTGAATCACCTCATGTGGCTGGGCGCGCATGGCCTTGATATCGGCGCGCTCACCGTCTTTCTCTATTGCTTCCGCGAGCGCGAAGACCTGATGGACTGCTATGAAGCGGTCTCGGGAACGCGCATGCATGCCACCTACTATCGGCCGGGCGGCGTCTATCGCGACCTGCCGGAAGCGATGCCGCTGCATCGCGAGTCGCGCTGGCGCAATCAAAAAGAGATCGATCGGCTCAACGTGCGGCGTTCGGGTTCGCTCCTCGATTTCATCGAGGATTTCACCAAGCGATTTCCCGCGTGTATCGATGAATACGAAACACTGCTCACCGACAACCGCATCTGGAAGCAGCGCACGGTGAATATCGGCGTGGTGACGCCGGAACGCGCGCTGCAGCTCGGCTTCACGGGTCCGATGATCCGCGGCTCCGGCATCGCCTGGGATCTGCGCAAGAAACAGCCGTACGAAGTCTACGATCGGATGGACTTCGATATTCCGATCGGCACGCATGGCGACTGCTATGACCGCTATCTCGTGCGCGTTGCGGAAATGCGCCAGTCGAATCGCATCGTGCAGCAGTGCATCGAGTGGCTGCGCAGCAATCCGGGCCCCGTGATGGTCGAGGACCACAAGGTCCGGCCGCCGACGCGCGAGGAGATGAAGGGCGACATGGAATCGCTCATTCATCACTTCAAGCTCTTCACGGAGGGCTACTGCATCCCGGAGGGTGAGACCTACGCGGCTGTCGAGGCCCCGAAGGGCGAGTTCGGCATCTATCTCGTTTCGGACGGAGCGAACAAGCCTTATCGGCTCAAGTGCCGGCCGCCAGGCTTCGTGCATCTGTCCTCGATGGATGAAATGGTGAGGGGCCACATGCTCGCGGACGTCGTCGCGGTGATCGGCTCGCAGGACATTGTTTTTGGAGAAGTCGATCGATGAGCGCCGTTCCCCCTGTCGCCAAGAACAGCAAGGCGGCGCTGCTCTCGGAGCACACGCGCCACGAGATCGATCACTGGGTCGCGAAATTCCCGCAGGGCAAGCAGCGCTCTGCCGTGCTCTCGGCGCTGCGCTTCGCGCAAGAACAGAACAATGGCTTTCTAACGCAGGATCTCATGGACGCGGTGGCTGAATACCTCGAGCTCGCGCCCATTCATGTCTACGAAGTCGCAAGCTTCTACTCGATGTTCGAGACCCATCCCTGCGGCCGGCATCACGTCTCGGTGTGCACGAACATCTCGTGTCTGCTGAACGGGGGTGAGGAAATCCTCGCTCACTGCGAGAAGAAGCTCGGCATCAAGGTGGGCGAATCGACCAAAGACGGTCGCATTCTCCTCAAGAAGGAAGAGGAGTGCCTCGCGGCGTGCGTCGGCGCCCCGATGATGATGGTCGATCATGTCTTTCACGAGCATCTCGATACCGCGAAGGTCGATGAGATTCTCGACAGGCTGAAGTGAGGCGCACGTGGCTTACGAGCAGAATCTCTGTGTATTCGAACCGCTGAAGCTCGAGCGTTCATGGACGCTCGAAACGTATCGCACGATCGGCGGCTACGAGGCATGGGAGAAGATCCTGCGCGAAAAGCCGCCGCGCATGCAGATCGTCGATGCAGTGAAGGCTTCGGGCCTGCGCGGTCGCGGCGGCGCGGGCTTTCCGACAGGCCTCAAGTGGAGCTTCATGCCGCGAGACGCAGCGGGGGACAAGTACGTTGTCTGCAACTCGGATGAAAGCGAGCCGGGCACCTGCCATGACAGGGACATCCTGCGATACAACCCGCACGCGGTGATCGAAGGCATGGCGATCGGCGGCTACGCGATGGGCGCTGCCGTCGGCTACAACTACATTCGCGGTGAATTTCTCGGCGAGCCGATTCCACGCTTCGAAGCGGCGCTGGCGGAAGCCTACAAGGCCGGGCTACTCGGCAAGAACCTGCTCGGCTCGGGCGTCGACTTCGACTTGCACTGTTTCATCGGCGCTGGGGCGTACATCTGCGGCGAGGAAATGGGATTGCTCGAATCGCTCGAAGGCCGGCCCGGCAAGCCGCGCTTCAAGCCGCCGTTCCCGGCCGCGGCGGGTCTGTACGGCAAGCCGACGACCGTCAACAACACGCAGAGCTTCGCGCTGGTGCCGACGATTCTGCGCAAGGGTCCAGCCTGGTTCGCAGGACTGGGACCGGCGAACTCCGGCGGGACTGCCGTCTTTTCAGTTTCAGGTCATGTCGCGAAGCCCGGCAACTTCGAAGTGCCCATGGGCATTCCATTCAAGGAGCTCCTCGCGCTCGCGGGCGGTGTGCGCGGCGGTCGGCCGATGAAGGCTTGTATTCCGGGTGGTCTCTCGGTGCCGGTCGTGCCTGGCGCGATCATGATGGATGCCAACATGGACTTCGACTCGCTGAAGAAGATCGGCTCGGCGATCGGCTCTGCAGCCGTGATCGTGATGGACGACAGCACATGCATGGTGAAAGTGCTCGAGCGCATCACGCGCTTCTACAGGTCCGAATCCTGCGGGCAGTGCACGCCGTGCCGCGAAGGCACGGGTTGGATGAACCGCGTCGTGAAACGCATTCTGGTGGGCGAGGGACGCAAGGAAGATCTCAACATGCTCGTCGATGTCGCCAATCGTATTGAGGGTCACACGATCTGCGCGCTCGGCGATGCGGCCGCGTGGCCGGTGCAGAGCTCCATCAAGCATTTCAGGCACGAATTCGAATACATGATCGAACACAAAGGCCGGAGCATCGTCACCGACGGCGCTGCGCGCGCCGCGTAGAAAACCATGGCCGACGAGCTCGTCAACATTGAAGTGAATGGCCAGCCGCTCAAGGCGCGCAAGGGCCAGATGATCATGCAGGCGACCGATCCCGCCGGTATCTACATCCCGCGCTTTTGCTACCACGACAAGCTTTCGATCGCGGCCAACTGCCGCATGTGTCTGGTCGAAGTCGAGAAGGCGCCGAAGCCGATGCCCGCCTGCGCGACGCCGGTTGCCGAGGGCATGAAGATATTCACGAAGTCGCCGAAGGCCATTGCCGCGCAGAAGGCGACGATGGAATTTCTGCTCATCAATCATCCGCTTGACTGCCCGATCTGTGATCAGGGTGGCGAGTGCGAGCTGCAGGATCTGGCGATGGGCTTCGGCCGCGACATCGCGCGCTTCAGCGAGCGCAAGCGCGTCGTGAAGGACAAGAATCTGGGTCCGCTCATCTCGACCGACATGACCCGCTGCATTCACTGCACGCGTTGCGTTCGGTTCGGCGCGGAGATTGCAGGACTCCCCGAGATGGGTGCCACCGGCCGCGGCGAGGACATGCTGATCGGCACCTATATAGAAAAGAGTATCGATCATGAGCTCTCGGGCAACATCATCGACCTGTGTCCGGTCGGCGCGCTGAATAGCAAGCCGTTCCGCTTCCATGCACGTGCATGGGAAATGACGCAGCAACCCCTGGTCTCGCCTCACGATGGCGTCGGGACCAATCTCTACGGCCACATCCTGCGCGGGCGCCTGATGCGCGTCGTGCCGCGGCCGAACGAGGAGATCAATGAAACGTGGATCGCAGACCGCGACCGCTTTAGTTACGAAGGTGTCTACAGCGACGACCGATTGCTGTCGCCAATGGTCAAGCAGGGCGGCAAGTGGGTGACGGTCGACTGGGAAGAAGCCCTGTCCGCCGCAGCGGAAGGACTGAAGGCAGTCGCCGCCAAGCATGGCGCGGAGGCCATCGGCGTTCTTGCAAGCGCGAGCTCGACGCTCGAAGAGTTGCATCTCACCGCGCGTCTGGCGCGCGGCCTCGGCACGAACAACATCGATCACCGGCTGCGGCGTCAGGACTTCCGCGATCAGGCGTCGGACCCGGCGGTACCGACGCTCGGTCTTGCGCTCGCGGATATCGAGCGGCTGCAATCGCTCCTCGTCATTGGTTCGAATCTGCGGCGTGAAGTGCCGCTGATCGCCCATCGCATTCGCAAAGCGGCGAAGGCGGGCGCGCAGATCTCGTTTGTCAATCCGAACGAGTTCGAACACTTGTTTCCGGTCGCCGCCAACGTCGTGAGTGACAGCGCGGTACGTACGCTTGCCGCGCTGGTGCGCGCGGCCGCCGAGAAGACAGGCAAGGCAGCGCCAGCGCACGTGGACGTGTCGAACGCTCATGTGGGCGAGGCGGAACGCCGCATCGTCGAGCACCTGACAAGTGGCGAGCGCCGCGCAATCCTCGTTGGAGCGCTGGCGATGCGTCACGTCGCCTTCTCCGAAATACGCGCGCTCGCCGCGGCGCTCGCCGAATTGACCGGAGCTTCGATCGGCTATCTCTCTGAAGGTGGCAACGCCGCCGGCGCGCATCTTGCGGGCGTGCTTCCACATCGAGGCGCCGCCGGCAAGCCGCAGACGAATGTGGGGCTCGATGCGCGTGGCATGTTTGAATCGCCGCGCAAAGGCTATCTGCTCGTGGGCGGCATTGAACCCGCCGCGGACTGCGCGTCACCGCGGACTTCGGCTGCGCTTGCGCAGGCGGAGTGCGTTGTGATGTGCACGCCCTACGTAACGGAAGAATTGCGCGACACGGCGCATGTGCTGCTGCCGATGGGAAGTTTCGCCGAGACGTCCGGAACGTTCGTTAGCCTCGAGGGCCGCTGGCAGAGCGTCGCCGGCGTCGCACAGCCCCTCGGTGCCGCGCGCCCGGGCTGGAAGGTACTGCGCGTGCTCGGGAATCTGCTCGGTCTGCAGGGATTCGAATACCAGTCGTCGGAAGAGGTACGCGACGAACTGCGTGCGCAGGCGGGCGGGGCGATGGATAGCCGCTATATCGGCCGTTTCGCTGTCAATGGCGGCGCGCCAACCTCAGGCACCGTCGATATTCCGATGTACCAGATCGACGCGGTGCTGCGCCGCGCGCCGTCGCTGCAGAAAACACGCGACGGTCAGGCCGCAGCGGCGGTGTACTGAACATGCACGATGCGATGGCAAGCCTTTGGGGCTGGATTTTCGGGTGGTTTGGCGCCGCTCCGCGCGGCGATGTGCTGCCGCTGCTCATCATCGTGACCGAGATTGTCATCATTCTGTTGCCGCTCGTCGTCGCCGTCGCGATGCTGACTCTGGCGGAACGCAAGGTCATCGGCTGGATGCAGCTGCGCCTGGGCCCGAACTACATTAACTTCTTTGATCTGCCCATTCTCCGGGACTTCCGGTTCCTGAACGGCTGGATGCAGCCGTTCGCGGACGTGATCAAGCTGCTGCTGAAAGAGATCATTGTTCCGGCGCGATCCAACAAGTTTCTGTTCCTTGCGGCGCCCGTGATTACCCTGGTGCCAGCGTTCATCACCTGGTCCGTCGTGCCGCTTTCGCCCGGCTTCGTGCTCGCCGACATCAACGCCGGCATCCTCTACATATTGGCGATGACGAGCGTTGGCGTGTACGGAATCATTCTTGCAGGCTGGGCGGCGAATTCAAAGTACGCGTTCCTCGGTTCCATGCGTTCGGCAGCGCAGATGGTCGCCTACGAGATCGCCATGGGTTTTGCGCTCATCGGCGTGCTGATGGCGGCGGGGAGCTTGAATCTCGGCGACATCGTGCGCGCGCAATCGCACGGCGTCGGTTCATGGTTCGTCTGGCCGCTGTTCCCGCTCTGCGTCGTCTATTTCATCTCGGGTGTTGCCGAGACCAACCGCGCGCCCTTCGACGTGGCGGAAGCCGAGTCCGAAATCGTTGCCGGCTATCACGTTGAATACTCCGGTGCGGCCTTCGCCTCGTTGTTCGCGCTGCCCGAGTACGCGAACATGATCCTGATCGCGGCTCTCACCTCGGTGTTCTTCTTCGGTGGATGGTTGTCGCCGCTCGAGTCGCTGGGCGGCTTCATTGGAGCGCCCAGCTTCTTCTGGCTGTTCGCGAAGATCTGCTTCTTCCTGTTCGTGTACCTGTGGATTCGCGCGTCGTTTCCGCGCTACCGGTACGATCAGATCATGCGTCTCGGCTGGAAAGTGCTGATCCCGGTGACCATCGTCTGGATCGGGGTCGAAGGCGTGATGGCGTTCTACCAGATCGGCCCGTGGAAGACTTGAAGGAGGCGCGCGTGGGAATCCGTAACACGATCAAGACGCTGCTCCTTTGGGAGCTTCTCTTCGGCATGGCCTTGACGCTGCGCAATCTCTTCAAGAAGAAAGTCACGCTGCATTACCCGGAGGAGAAAACCCCGCAGTCGGTACGCTTCCGCGGTCTGCATGCGCAGCGCCGCTATCCGAATGGCGAAGAGCGGTGCATCGCCTGCAAGCTCTGCGAAGCCGTCTGCCCCGCGCTTGCCATCACGATTGAGTCGGACGTCGGACCGGACGGCACGCGCCGCACGACCCGCTACGACATCGATCTTTTCAAGTGCATCTACTGCGGGTTTTGCGAAGAGGCCTGCCCGGTGGATGCGATCGTCGAAACGCGAATTCACGAATATCACATGGAGCATCGCGGCGAGAACATCATGACCAAGGACAAGCTGCTCGCGGTCGGCGAGCGCTATGAAGCCATGATCGCCGCCGACAAAGCGGCCGACGCGCGCTACCGCTGAGCCTGCGACACAAAGAAAATGTTCGTCGAAATTCTCTTCTGGGTTTTCTCGTCCTTGCTGGTGATCGCCGGCCTGGGCGTAATTCTGTCGCGCAATCCCGTACATTCGGCACTCTGGCTCGTGTACGCATTTTTCAACAGTGCCTGCATCTGGCTGCTGCTCGAAGCGGAGTTCCTCGCCATCGTGCTGGTGCTCGTCTACGTCGGCGCCGTGATGGTGCTTTTCCTTTTTGTGGTGATGATGCTCGACATCAAGATCGAGCTGAAGCGCGGCCAGTTTGTCCGCTATGCGCTGGTGGCCGCCCTCGTCGCGGGCGTCATGCTGGGCGAGATCTACACGGTAGTGAAGGTGCGTTCGCTCGGCATGCCGGCAATGGCGGCACCGCTGCCGCATCCGGCCGGTTACAGCAATACGCAGGAATTGGCGAAGGTGTTGTACACCGACTATGTGTATCCGTTCGAGCTCGCCGCGGTTTTGTTGCTCGTGGCGATCGTCGCCGCCATCGTGTTGACGCTGCGTCGGCGAGCGGGACTGACGCGTCAGAACCCAACGGAGCAGGTGGCCGTGCGTGCCGCCGACCGTCTCGTGATGGTCAAGATGGAACCGACCCGTGAGTCCGAGGAGAAGGCCCCGTGATTACCCTGCCGATGGTGCTCACGCTCTCCGGGATTCTGTTCGCGATTTCGGTCGCAGGCATCTTCGTGAACCGCAAGAACGTGATCCTGCTCCTGATGTGCATAGAGCTCATGCTGCTCGCCGTGAATTTCAATTTCATCGCGTTCTCGCGTTTCCTGGGCGACATCGCCGGCCAGATCTTCGTGTTCTTCATACTGACCGTGGCCGCTGCGGAATCGGCGATTGGCCTTGCGATCCTCGTGGTGCTCTTCCGCGAGCGCAAGAGCATCAATGTTGAAGAACTCGACACGATGAAGGGCTGACGCGTGAATCCGGAATTGCTCCTCGCCATTCCAGTCCTGCCGCTGGTCGCCGCGCTGATCGCGGGTCTGTTCGGCCGGGTGATCGGCCGGGCGGGGGCGCACACCGTCACGATCCTCGCGGTCGGCGGCGCCATGGTGCTCTCCGCGATCGTTTTCAAGCAGATCGCATTCGAAGGGGTGCCGAGCTACCACGGCATCGTCTACACCTGGCTCGTGAGCGACGGCATCTCGATGCATGTCGGATTTCTCGTCGATCGGCTGACGGCGATGATGATGCTGGTCGTGACGTTCGTTTCGTTCTGCGTGCACATCTACACCATCGGCTACATGGCCGACGATGCGGGCTACCAGCGCTTCTTCAGCTATATCTCGCTCTTCACGTTTTCGATGCTGATGCTCGTGATGTCGGACAACTTCCTGCAGCTCTTCTTCGGCTGGGAAGCGGTTGGTGTCGTCTCGTATCTCCTGATCGGTTTCTGGTACACGCGGCCGACGGCGATCTTCGCGAACCTCAAGGCGTTTCTCGTCAACCGCGTCGGCGATTTCGGCTTCGTGCTGGGCATCGCGGGCGTCGTGTACTTCACGGGCTCGCTCGATTACTCCGACGCCTTCAAGGCGGCGCCGGACATCGCCAGGCAGACCTTGCCAATGTGGGGCGGGGTGAACGCGATGTCGTTCATCTGCATAGGCCTTTTCATCGGTGCGATGGGCAAGTCGGCGCAGATGCCCTTGCACGTGTGGTTGCCGGATTCGATGGAAGGCCCGACGCCCATCTCCGCTTTGATCCATGCGGCAACGATGGTGACTGCCGGCATCTTCATGGTGGCGCGCATGTCGCCGCTCTTCGAACAGTCCGAGACGGCGCTTGAAGTGGTGCTGGTGGTTGGCGCGAGCACCGCGTTCTGGATGGGGCTGCTCGGCATCGTGAACAATGACATCAAGCGGGTGATTGCGTACTCAACGCTTTCGCAGCTCGGCTACATGACGGTGGCGCTCGGCGCTTCCGCCTACAGTGTCGCGATCTATCACCTGATGACGCATGCCTTCTTCAAGGCGCTGCTGTTCCTCGCCGCGGGTTCCGTGATCATCGCGCTTCATCATGAGCAGGATATGCGCAAGATGGGCGGGCTAGCGAAGTACATGAAGGTGACCGCGGTTACCTGCTGGATCGGAGCGCTCGCCTTGATCGGCACGCCGGGATTCGCCGGGTTCTATTCCAAGGACACTCTTATCGAGGCGGTCGGTGAGTCGGCGCATCGTCACGCGGGCTCCTGGATACATGAGTACGCGTACCTTGCCGTGCTGCTCGGCGTATTCGTCACGGCGTTCTATACATTCCGCATGATCTTCATGACCTTTCACGGTGAAGAGCGCTGGCGCACGGCCGCGCCCGCCGAACATCATGCGCACAACGATCACAGTCACGACCAGCAAGGTCACGACACTGGTGGTCATGGGCATGGCGTGCATGAGCCGCACGAGAGCCCCTGGGTCGTGACGCTGCCGCTCGTTCTGCTCGCCATACCGTCGGTGGTTATTGGATTCGTCACCATCGGATCACTCTTTTCCGGATGGTTTGGCGGCTCGATCGTCGTCAAGGAAGCGAACGACGTCGTCGCAGATCTCGCAAAGGAGTTTGAAGGTGCTGGCGCCGCCATGCTGCACGCGCCGCTCCATCTGCCGTTCTGGCTGGCCGCGGGCGGCGTCTTCTCCGCCTGGTATCTCTACCTCAAGAACACCGCACTGCCCGCAAAGATTCAGCACAGACTGTCATTCGTCTACGGCATTCTTGTGAACAAGTATTACTTCGACTGGTTCAACGAGAATGTGCTTGCCGCGCTCGCGCGTATCTTCGGCAAAATCCTGTGGAAGGCGGGCGATGGCGCGATGATCGACGGCTTGCTGGTCGATGGCTCCGCCAAGAGCATCGGCTGGGTGGCTTCGGTCTTACGCCGCGTGCAAACCGGCTACGTCTACACCTACGCATTTGCGATGGTGCTCGGCCTCGCGGCTTTCCTCTACTTCTTCGTGCTGCGATGACCGCACCCGCTTATCTCCTCAGTTGGCTCACATGGCTGCCGGTCGCGGGCGGGGCAGTCGTGCTCGCAGTCGGCGACAAGCGCGTGAGTCTCGGGCGCTGGCTTGCGTTGCTCGTGTCGCTCGCGACTTTTGCGCTCGGCTGTCTCTTGTGGCGGGACTTCGATCGCACGACGGCGGCGATGCAGTTCGTCGAGCGCGTGCAATGGATCGCAACCCTGCACAGCGACTACTACTTAGGTGTCGACGGCATTTCGATGCCGCTCATACTGCTCACGGCATTCATGACGCCGCTCGTAATCATTGCGGGCTGGACAGTGATCGAGAAGCGGCCGACACAATACTTCGCTGCGTTCCTCATTCTTGAAGGGCTGATGATCGGCGTCTTTTCGGCCCTCGACGCGCTCCTCTTTTATGTGCTCTGGGAAGCGATGCTCATCCCGATGTTCCTGATCATCGGCGTGTGGGGCGGACCGCGGCGCGTCTATGCAACGCTCAAGTTCTTTCTGTTCACGTTCCTCGGCTCGGTGCTGATGCTGGTTGCGCTCATCTATCTGTATCTCCAGACGCACACTTATGACCTGGCTTCGTTCTACAGCGTGCGGTTGACGCTCCAGGAGCAGATCCTCATTTTCCTCGCGTTCCTCGCCGCCTTTGCGGTGAAGGTGCCGATGTGGCCGGTGCATACATGGTTGCCCGACGCGCATGTCGAGGCGCCGACCGGCGGCTCGGTGATCCTGGCTGCCATCATGCTGAAGATGGGTGGGTACGGCTTTCTGCGGTTCAGCCTGCCGATCACGCCGGACGCGAGCCGCGAACTCGATTGGCTCATCATCGGACTGTCGCTGATCGCCGTGACCTACATCGGCTTCGTCGCGCTCGTGCAGCAGGATATGAAGAAGCTGATCGCGTATTCCTCGATCGCGCACATGGGCTTCGTCACGCTCGGCGCCTTTATCGCCTGGGACATCTTCGCAGCGACGGGCAATCTGTCAGGTGCCGCGATGGGACTCGACGGCGCGATGGTGCAGATGGTGTCGCACGGGCTCATCTCGGGCGCGCTCTTCCTGTGCGTCGGCGTGCTCTATGACCGTGTGCACAGCCGCGAGGTGAGCGCCTACGGCGGCGTGATCAATACCATGCCGATCTTCGGCGCCTTCATGGTTCTGTTTGCCCTCGCGAACGCGGGCCTTCCGGGAACCTCGGGCTTTGTCGGCGAATTCCTCGTGATTCTCTCGAGCTTCAAGGCGAACTTCTGGTACGCCTTCATCGCCGCGACCATCATGATCCTGGGTGCCGCCTACACGCTGTGGCTCGTGAAGCGTGTCATCTTCGGCCCCGTTGCCAATGACAACGTCGCCAAGCTCGCCGATCTCAACGGCCGCGAGTTTCTCGTGCTGGGCGTGCTCGCGGTGGGCGTCCTCATCCTCGGCCTCTGGCCGGCGCCGCTCCTCGATGTCATGCGCGAGACCTTGCATCACCTCGTCGGTACGCTCATGACCAGCAAGCTTCCGGCCTGAACTCCATGAACGCTATGACAATGCATTGGGCGGATCTCTGGCCGGTCTATCCCGAAGCCTTCGTGCTTGCCGCAGCCTGCGTCATTCTGCTGGTCGACATCGCGCTGCCCAGGAATTACCGCCGGCTGACCGAGCTCCTTGCGATTCTCGCTCTCGTCGGAGCGAGCTGGCTCACGGCCCAACAGGAGTACACGCCGCACCTGAGCCTGCTGCACGGTTTCTTCGTGCTCGATCCGATGGCGCATGTGCTGAAGCTCTTCGCGTATGCGCTGGTTGCGCTCGCGTTCTTCTACTCGCGCGAATATCTCGAGCGGCTGAATCTCATGCGCGGCGAGTACTACATGCTCGGCCTCACGGCGCTCCTTGGCATCATGGTCATTATATCGGCGGGCAGTCTCCTGACCGTTTACATCGGCGTGGAGCTGCTGGCACTTTCGCAGTACGCGATGGTCGCATTCAATCGCGAATCGGGCGTCGCCGCCGAGTCCGCGATGAAGTACTTCGTTCTGGGCGCCGTCGCCTCAGGCATTCTGCTTTACGGCATCTCGATCATCTATGGCGTGACGGGCACGTTCGCGCTCGAGCCGCTGACGCATATCGTCACGCAGAGCACGGCGCAGAATGTGGGTCTGCTCTTCGGCCTCGCATTCATCGTCGTCGGTATCGCTTTCAAATTTGGCGCCGTGCCGTTTCACATGTGGATACCCGACGTGTATCACGGCGCGCCGACCTGCGTAACGCTCTTCATCAGCTCGGCGCCGAAGCTCGCGGCGTTTGCCCTGGCGATGCGCGTTCTCGCGGAAGGGCTCGGCGGAGCGAATGTCGCCTGGCAGCAGATGCTGATCGTGCTGTCGATCGCATCGATGGGCATCGGCAATATCGTCGCCATCGCGCAGACGAACTTGAAGCGAATGCTCGCGTACTCGGCGATCTCGCACGTCGGCTTCATATTGCTCGGCATTCTCGCCGCGACGCCCGAAGGCTACAGCGCCGCGATGTTCTACACGCTGACGTACACGCTGATGGCGATCGGTTCGTTCGGCGTGATCCTGCTGCTGGCCGATCGCGGCTTCGAGGCTGACAGCATCGATGACTACAAGGGCCTGAACGACAAGAGTCCGTGGTTCGCGCTGATGATGCTGTTCTTCATGTTCAGCACCGCTGGCGTGCCGCCCTTCGTCGGTTTCTTCGCGAAGCTCTACGTGATTCAGGCGGTCCTGCACGTCAACATGGCCTGGCTGGCAGTCGTGGCGGTGCTCTTCTCCGTGATTGGCGCGTTTTACTACCTGCGCATCATCAAGGTCATGTACTTCGACAAGGCGGCCGATGGCCGTACTATTCATGCCAATCTCGGCTTTCGGATCATGCTGAGCGTGAATGCCGTTGCCTTGCTGATTCTGGGCATTTACAACGGGCGTCTGCTGGACGTCTGTATCCGCGCGATTCATCCAGGCTAGCCGGCTGCAGCGCTTCACGGCGCTTGCAACGCGGCGATCCTACTGTAGAATCCCGCCCCCTTACCCGGTGCGGGGTGGAGCAGTCTGGCAGCTCGTCGGGCTCATAACCCGAAGGTCGTAGGTTCAAATCCTACCCCCGCTACCACTTCTACAAAGGCCTCGGCGCGAACCGCCGGGGCTTTTTCATTTGTCCGCTATCGACCCCAAACGGACGATCGTACGATAGCTGGTCGACGGAGGAGGTAGTCTCTTCTGGAGAATTCACTATGGGGAGGGCCGTGTATGTTTGTGCGCGCACTGATCTTTCTTGGTCTCTGCTGCATTTCTTCCCAGGGATACTGTGGTAGTGGCCGCAGCAGCTTTACGCCTGAAGACACGCAAGCGTTGCGGCACGTCGCTGAGGAGTGGCAGCGATGCTGGAACGCTCATGACATGGATGCGTTTGCTGTGCTGTTCGCGGATGACGTGGACTTCGTGACCAAGAGCGGGACGTGGTTCAAGGGGAAGGAGGCCGTGATGAAGCACCACCGACAGAATCACGCAACGATATTCAAGAATAGCGTCTGGAGCACCGACAGTGTCGACATCCGGTACGTAGCCCCCGACATTGCGATCATTCACTTCGGATGGGGAATCTCCGAGGACACTCATCACGACGGTACCTCGAGTGCTCCGCGACATGGCATTTCCACGTGGGTTCTTGCCAAGAGGCATGCGCAATGGCAACTGATAGCCGTTCACAACGTCAATATCGTGAGGCCTCAGTAATGAGTTCGACCGCATGCGCTCGATGTCGCGATGAGCGGCCGCTTCTGGCCGAAGGCAGACATTAGCGCGATCGTCAACGCGCGAACTTAACGCATTTGCACGTCAATGAATTCAGTGGTGTGCGAAACCCAACTCACGCCCCCTCTACCAATTTTTCCCAACGTCTTCATGACTTCTCCGGTTGCGCGGGAAAGTCCATTATCTACATGTGTGCGGAGCGGGGAAGCTTATGAGTGGTCCCAATCCAGGAGATCGGACGGTACCCATCAGAGGAAATCGTCCACCTGGCCCTTGCATTAACTCTGCGTGAAGATGGGTTCCTGTCTTCGGGAACATTCAGGAAGAGGCCCGTTGGCGCGCCCCAGCGGCCGGTGGATTTATCCGGAAACGACCGCGCTGCGCCAGTCAATGGCTGCTGCCTGGCGAGGGCGCAGCCACAGCCAATAGGAAAATGAATCTGGTATTACCGGCTTGATTACTCGCCGTGATCGTATAGGGGGCCAGCCTTCTCGCGACGCTGGGAGTGCCGGCGATGAGGCCGCTCGCGCTATCGAGCACCACTCCAGCCGGCAGGGCCGGCGTCACAGCATAGTGTTCGACGGTTCCCGCGATTCTTGGTCTCAAGGGCGTGAGGGCCGCTCCCACGGTACCTGTCGCCGGACTCGGGTATGAAAGATGATTCGGCGGTTCGGTCACGCTCAGCACCAAAGAATAAGTGCTGCGACCACCCCGATAGGTAGCAGTTACCGTGAAAATCGCGGGACCACTGGCGCGCGTCGGCCTGCCCGAAATGACACCGGTCAGGCCGTTGAGCGCGAGGCCAGTAGGCAGTTCAGGACTGACCCCATACCGCTCTATCGACCCCGACACCGCAGGCGTCAACGCGATGGCCTCGCCGACGACGGCGGGAAAGGGCTGCGAGCCGTTGTACGAGAATTCGGGCGGCGGATGAGTCGGCGGCTCGCCGCCGCCACAGGCGGAGAGCCAGCACAGACTCATGAATACTTCGCCCAAGCGCATTGTGGTCACGACTCAGTTCGCGCGACAGCCGACTGCGGAGAACGTGATGGCTGAATAGGGCGTGCTGTACTGCCCATCCAATGTGACCCCGGATGCGGTGTTCGAGTAGGTACCAGAAACCGGAGCGCGCGCTAAGGTGCGTCCCGCATAGCCTCCCGGAGGGTAGAATGCGACGCCCGTGAACCTGTTGCCTGACACCGTACCGTCTGCGATACGGATGGCAGTAAACCCGCCGACGTGGTTCGCGGCATCCATGAACAAATTGACTGGCCCCGAGGACGGGCTGAGCGTCGGGTCATGGGGTGTAACCGTGTAGGTCCCAATAAATTTGTAGATCGCAGCGATGCTCGCGTCGCCAAGGGCCTGAAAAGTGCCTGCGTCCGCAGCCAGATAGGTGCCGCTGAGGTAGGTCGCATCAGCGAAAGATCCCTGAACGTTCACGCTGGGACTAGCAGTGCTCTGCGCAAAGGTGGCGTCGAGCAATGGGCTTACGGCGTCGTTCGTCTGCACGTCGAACCCCGCCAGGGTGTCCGTGGCTTGGGCGACCGAGTGCATGCTGCCGTCGGGTGAAACGGTCGCTACGAATCCACCGCGTGTCTCGAACGCCGAATTCGTGTCGAACGTGCCAGCGTAGGTACCGGCGTGAGTACAGTAAAATGCCGTACGCAGATGCGCCTGCGCGGTGACCGCATCGGGCAATACGTGGGACACACCTTCTGCGGCACTCGCTTG
>Ga0326726_10003170_pt1 | contig 15092 bp, 13 predicted proteins | sample MHFenrmetagenome_2_FD_207603 | JGI IMG/M metagenome (GOLD analysis project Ga0326726, IMG submission 207603) | Lab enriched peat soil microbial communities from Michigan Hollow, Ithaca, NY, United States - MHF15MN | ecosystem: Environmental > Terrestrial > Soil > Wetlands > Peat | place: USA...
AGGCAAAAAACCAGTCCGAGCAGGACCTGACCGGGATCATCAACGACCTGAAAGGCACGGCAAAGCAGCAGGCGGGAGAGATCAACCGGCTCAGAGAAGAATCGGAATATGTGCATACCCGGCTCTCTCTAACTGAAGAGAATCTGCGTGCAGTCACCGCGGCAAAGGAACAGTCGGAAGCATCGCTCCGGGAAGTGATCGGTTCCGGGCAAAAGAATATTTTACAATTGCAGGAACAGCTCGATGCCGCCGGCAAGGCACTGCAGGAACGGGAACAGGGAATACAGGCCCTGAATGCCGAGCTTGCGTCCTCAGGTGCTGCCCGGCAGTCGGTGGAGCAGGAACTTGCATCCACGTCCCGTGCTCTTGCGGAGACAAAAACAGCCCTCGAGGCCCTGAATGCCGAGCTTGCGTCCGCAGGTGCTGCCCGGCAGTCAGTGGAGCAGGAACTTGCATCCTCTTCCCGCGTTCTTGCCGAGACAAAAACAGCCCTTGAGGCCGAAACACAAAACAATGCCTCCGCAAAAGAAGATCTTGCCCGTGTCTATGCTGAAAAGGAGAAGGCTGAGGCACTGGCAGAATCACTTTCCGCTTCCCTGAAAGAATCGCAGGAGCGGTCCAGGGAAAACGAAGAACGGATGAATGCGGTACTCCAGAAGCGTGACCAGGATCTTGGGGAGCTCCGCCAGGTACATGAAGATGCCAAGACAGCTCTTTCATCGCACGCTACAACCGTTGTGCAGATGAAAAGGGATCTCGAATCTGCCGTTTCAGCCAGGAGAGGACTTGAAGAAAAGCTGGATCAGGTTAAAACGAATCATGAAAATGAGACCCTCCGCCGGCAGGAAGCGGAAGACCAGCTCAGGGATGCGTTGTCACAGCAGCAGCATCTCGAACAGGATCTTGAACGGGAGGTTGAGGAAACCAAGTCTCTGCACGCCGATTTCACCGAAGAGCGCAGGATGCACGAAGAAGCAAAGAAGCAGGTCCAGTCTCTTGAAGCACAGGTTTCTGCCCTGAACCGGGAAAAGCACGAGGCCGAACAGGCTGCAGCGGACCTTACTGCCGAGATCGACCAGGCACGGGTCGCCCTGGCTGACGAATGGGGAGACCATATGACGGACAATGAACGGCTTGCAGCGGTTGCTCAGAAGAAGCCTCAGCCCGCGCCGGTACCGTCTTCCATGATGAAAAGGGAAGCGGAAATAATCAAAAAACGGGCAGTCATCGTGAAAGTCCCCGATATGCCGTCCGATATCCGTCCCCTCCCCCGCTCGATGGTCGCGGTTGATCCGGTGAAGGCATCCGAATCTGAGACCCCGCATATCAAAAGTGTAGAGGATCTGTATGAAGACGATGAAGATGACGGGAAAAAGTCTTTCGGCGCTCCCGTGGTATCGATAGTCCACGAACCTGCAACCGAACCAGTGCGGGATGTCCTGCCGGATTTAATCCCCGACAGCTCTGACGAGGAGGGAAGCTTTTTCGAGGACGATGCACCCTTGGCTCCCGATAGCAGGAACCCTCCTGATGATGATACGGACGACGGGGAATCCGCATCAGATGCCGGCACCGGGGCATCTGCAACCGGGCAGAACGCCGCATTCAACCGTGCGCAATGGCTCGACCTGCTCAAATGGTCGCACCACTGCGAGGGGCTTACCCAGGACCAGCGCATGCAAATCGTACGGATGGGCCGGCTGATCCAGAAAGGGCGCAGGCTTACCAAAAAGCAGGAGGAGCAGGTCCTGGAAATGATCGCTCTTGTCCAGAGGCTCGGGTACCGGATTCCCTGATCTCCTTCCTGTATTTTTTTTGTAATCCCGGATCCAGTGAGAGATCCCGGTTGTCCGAGGACGCCGGGATGAGCGGCTGGGGAGTTTTCCTGATCCTTACCAGACCGGGGATCACTTTTCTGATTCCGATTCCGAGCCCTGTATCGTGCCGGGAGACAACACCACGGCTCCCCGCTGGTCAGAACAGGGAACGACGAGGCATAAAAGGAATTGCGAAAGAAAGTTCCGGCTTATTCCCACCGGATATGCCGGTGGCGGAATAACCCGTACGTGACCCGCAGGGCAAGCCCGACCACAAGCACCGATGCAGTAGAAAGGATGATCGTTACCCACTGCAAGGCAGAGAGGGGGACAGTTGCAAACACGGCGCCGCCATACTGGACGATGACGACCTGGACTGCGACAACAAGGCCCATGACCACGAAGAAGGTCGGGTTGCCCCTGAAAAACGACGGCATCTTCCCGTCAAGCGCCCGGCAGTTGATCCCGTTCCAGACCGCTGCCATGATGAAGCCGGCAAAAAAGACGGTATTGATCTCTGCCGCAGTTGTCCCGCCAAGGAACCCGGTCGCAATCTGGAGCAGGCCGAAAACGATCAGGAACGTGCCGGTTACGAGTATCGACAGCCACATGAACGGCGTAACTATTGTTGCGTCCTGCGGTACTGGCTTATGGTTCATCAGGCCACGGTGCGGGGCTTCGGAACAGAGCGCGAATGCCGCGAGGGTGTCCATGATGATATTAATCCAGAGGATCTGGATGATGGTGAACGGTTCCGGAAGGCCGAGCAGTGGTGCGATGAAGACGAGAATGCAGGCGCAGAAGTTGATCGTGAGCTGGAAGAGGATGAACCGCTGGATGTTCTCGTAAAGGGATCTTCCCCACAGGACCGCACTGGTGATGGACGCAAACGAGTCGTCCAGGAGGATGATATCGCTTGCCTCCCGGGCAACCTCGGTCCCGGCAATGCCCATGGCAAGGCCCACGTCAGCATGCTTGAGTGCCGGTGCATCGTTTATCCCATCACCGGTGACCGCGACGACCGCCCCGTTCCTCTGGAGCGCTTCGACCAGCAGGAGCTTGTCCATGGGTTCTGCCCGGGCCATCACGTCAAGGTCCGGCGAGGCGTCTTCCTGTTCTTTTCGGGTGAGCGAACGGAACTCCGCACCGGTAATGACCGTGCCTCCCTGCAGGATACCCGACTCCTGCGCAATTGCCCGGGCAGTCTCCGGGTTGTCGCCGGTGACCATCCTCACTTTGATCCCCGCATGCTGGCAGGTAGCTACGGATTTTCCGATATCGTCCCGGAGGGGGTCGCGGATGCCGACAAAACCGTCCCAGGTCAGCCCCCGCTCCTCTTCGTCACCATTGGCAATCTCCTTATGAGCAAATGCGAGTGTCCGCATTGCCCGCGAGGCAAGGACGCTGACCCCGCTCAGGTCAGGTTTCTGTACGCAGAGCCCGGCCACAATCTCCGGTGCGCCCTTGACGAGCAGCCATGACCTGCCGTCAACGTGGACGACCGTTGACATCCGCTTGCGGGTGCCATCGAAAAGGTATTGTTTGGTTGTACGGGTCTCTGCCCGGAGCTGCATATAGTCAATGGTATACTGCCGGAGCCAGCGGAGGAGCGCCCCCTCGGTTGAGTTGCCGATGACGATGATCTTGCCATCCCGCTCCTCGAGGTGTGCTGTCCCGTTCACTGCAGCATTGAGCGTGATCCATTGGGCCGGCGTCTGCGGGAATTCCCGGCTGTCCTCCGGGTTCCCGGCAGACGACGCGACGACCTCCATCTGGTTCTTCGTGAGAGTTCCGGTCTTATCGGTGCAGATGGTCGTGGCTGAGCCGATTGTCTCGCAGGCAATAAGGCGCCTTACAAGGCAGTTTGCCCGGGTCATCTTGCGCATGGCAAGCGAGAGCGAGAGGGCCACGCTCATGGGAAGGCCTTCGGGCACTGCGGCGACAACGATCACGACCGCGAGCATGAAGTAGCGGAGGACGTTATTCGCTGTATCAAGATTGAGCCCCGTCACTTCACCGGTCATGAACCCGCGGATGAGCAGCGTGCTGCAGATGAGTACAGCCATCGCGTACCCGAAGCGGCTGATGACGTGGGCGAGGGCTTCGAGTTTCTGTTCGAGAGGGGTCTCGGTGGCATGGTCGATCCCGAGTGATGCCGCGATTACACCCATCTCTGCCGAGTCTCCTACCGCAACTGCGATCATACGCCCTTTGCCTGCGGTGATGAATGCTCCCTTCAGGACCCGGTCCCCGATATTCTTCTCGACCGGTTCGGTCTCTCCGGTGAATGCCGATTCATCGGAAAAAAAGGCGTCAGCTGCAATTACCCACCCGTCTGCGGGCAGGGCATCGCCGGCTTCCAGCAGGATCAGGTCGCCGACAACAATTTCCCGGGACGGGACCGATGCCGGGTGCCCGTCGCGGATCACCTTGATTGCGACATCGTCCCGGTGGGCGTTCAGTACATCGAACTCTTTGCTGCTCCGGTATTCGTTGAAGAACGCGATACCGGTCGAGAGGAGGATCGCGACGATGATCCCGATAGTATCGAGCAGCCCGCTGCCCTTGACGAACGAGACAACCGTTGAAATGGCTACTGCGAGGATCAGGATCCGTATAATCGGGTCGTCGAATTTTTCCAGGTACTGTTTCCAGAGCGGGTCCCGGATTGGCGGGGTCATGGCATTGGCGCCGTATTTTTTACGGAATCCGGCGACCTGTGCGGTCGTAAGACCATTAATGCCGGTTATGGGTTTCAGTTCATCCAGTGAGAGCATTTTTCCGGGATCCTCCGAGATGATTTATTGTCTGAATCGCAGTATCATATTGGTTTTGGGGGGATTATAAGGTGCTCCAAGCCGGTATGTGTATGAGGGGGGCTTCATGGAGCGGGCTCATGGTTCGATCACAACAGATCGGTCCTGGATCACAAAATCCCGGCTCACGTTGTTGCCGCAATCGAACCGGATAAGATACCGGCCGGGGACCAGTCTGCGGGTATCAAGGCTGAACGGGCCGGTTGCAGAACCCGGTTCGTCCCCGGAAATTACCATGTTGTAGGAGCGGTTGGGGTCATATGAGGATACCTTCAGCCGGGTCCCGTCCGGAGACAGGTGGAAAATCGTATAGGCCGGGTGGGAATAGTCGCACCCGTGAATATCGGGACCTTTGTTTACCAGATAAAACTGAACAACTTCTCCTACGGTGTACACAATCGCATCCATCCTGATATATTCCGGATGGTAGGTGCCTGGCTGAATGACCGTTGCGGGAGAACTGGATTCTGATTCCCGGATAGTACTGGCAACAGGAACCGGCTCCGGTTCATTACCCGGGGTGACCGCAGGAGGATTTATTGTCGTTATGGTTGGCTGCCGGGTGGATATTTTTGTCAGGGGATGGGGTGGGGTCGTACTGGTAAGGGCTGCATCTGACGGCTCCTGCGATTCGCACCCCGCGACCACCAGCAGTATCACCATCACGAGCATCAGGAAAAGGATTGTGCGGAGCGCGGTCATGCGATAGAAAATTCTGTGCGGTGCGGTAAATAGATTGTTAACTCTTAGAAATTGCCAGCCGCACCAGGTTTTTCGGCCTGACTAAAAAAAATTCCGGAAAAAAATTGGAAAAAATTACGGCTCCCTGCATCCATCAGCCTTCGCGGACCGGATGATCTGCAGGACAACCGATGCAACCGCGAGCAGAGAAATGCCGATGATCGCGTATACGAGCAGGCTGAAATTTTCTTTTATAACAGGGAGGCTGCCAAAGAAATACCCGATGAGGGAGAACGCACTTATCCACAGGATGGCGCCGGTGATATTGTACGTTATGAACCAGCGGTACCTCATCTTTCCTACACCCGCAAGGAACGGGGCAAACGTCCGGATGAACGGGATAAAACGGGCGATGACGATGGTGAACCCCCCGTATTTCCGGAAATACTCGTGGGTCTGCTCCAGGTGCTCCTTCCGGACGAAACTCCATTTCCAGTCAAGGACTTTCATGCCGGTCGTGTGGCCTATCCAGTAGTTCAGCGAATCGCCGAGCACTGCGGCAAGGGCAAGCGTGAGGATCAGGGCCTCGATGTTCAGCAGGCCGGCACCTGCCAGCGCCCCGGCCACAAAGAGCAGGGAGTCGCCGGGGAGATACGGCGTCACGACAAGACCGGTCTCGCAGAAGATAATCACGAAGAGGATCAGGTAGGTCCAGAACCCGTAGGTCCCGATGATCCCCGGGAGGTATTTATCAAAATGCAGTACCAGGTCGATGAGCAAAAAAGGCAGATCCATTGCCGGTTATGTTGGCCGTGACCCCGCATAAATGAATCCGTGCTCGTGACCGGTTCCGGACTCCGCGGCCATTGTTCAGATGCGGCCGATCTTCCGCAGCCAGAGGCTGGTCCCCGCGTAGGCTGCTCCAAGGATCGCTATACCGGCAAGGATCATTATAACGCGATCGGTATTTCCCCCGATTACCGCCTGCCCTAACTGCAGCAGGATGAAAACGAGGCCTGCAGCAATGAGGATGGCGGCAGCATACAGCCCGATGAGCGAGACCGTACCGGTAAGGATAAGGTCATCCATGAGAGATCATCCCCCGTTGATCTGGTTCAAATTCCAAAAGCCGCAACAAATTCACATCCGGCATTCCGTTATTCGAGATACCCTGCAAGCAGATCGTCATACAACCTCCTGACATTCTCATCAGTACCCGGCATTGCCGGGAACCCTAAGTAGTCCTGTGCAGTCCGTATATCATCAGCCAGTCGGAGCCGGTACTGGCTCTGCGAGTAGAACCAGCCCTTCTGTGCATAGTACCATGAAAGATATTCCTGCTCGGTCTGGCCGGGGGTAGGGATAAAGAGACCTGCCTTCTTCCCCAGCTCGGCCAGTTCCATCATCGTGGTGTAACCCGACCGGCAGATCACGAATTTTGCCCGGTTCATCAGGTTCACTTTCTCTTCATTCGTGACATAGGTACGGATCGTGCAGGGACCTGATTCGGTCACCACGCATCTTCTCTGGGGACTGCCGAGGAGGACAACCGAGCTCCCGTCAAGATCCTCAGTCTTCGGGACAAGGATCTCCTCGAGCCGGGACCGCTGGGGCTCCGGCCCGGATATCAGGACAAGGTAATCGATATCCTCAGGCACGTCTTTTTTTGGCGTGCTGGTCAGGATACCGGCAAAGAAAGCCCGGGACCGGGCAGTATCCGAGTCCGGTCGGGAGAGTTTTCCGGCAAGCGAAAGGGGGCCGGGCCGGTTGTCGGGGACGATGATCCTGTCGAATTTGCCATGGTGGAAGCGGTTCAACACCGATGCAAAGAGTTCCACCGGCCAGAAGGCAGCGGGCAGGTGGAAATGGAGCTGGTGGGTGATGAAAAGGGAAGGGACGTTCCGGGAATAGACACCAATGCGGTTGTCGCTGATGAGAAGATCGAAATGGCCGCGGGAAATGATCCGTTCGATCTCCTGGCGTTCCCGGGCAACAGCACGGAGCAGCACAGGAAAATATACCGACAGTTTCGGCAGGAAAAACCGCCCCGCACTATAGGGAGAGGGATAGTCCTCAAACTCGATGAACCGGCAGGACGGGAATTCCCTCTGCAGTGCAGTGAGGGCATTGCCGCAGGCGGCGATGGTTACTTCATGGCCGTTCGCAAGAAGGGTCCTGATAACCGGGATATCCCGCATGGCATGGCCAAGGCCCCAGTTCAGGGGAGAAAGCAGCACGGATCCCATTTAGCCGGCCCCCATCATAGTAGAGTAATTCCCTTACTGTTGTATCAAGGATTCGCAAGCGGGATGGAGAGAAAAAAAAAGCTCCTTCTCATCATCATGGTTTAATAACGAATTTTTCCTTACGTAACGACCGCCTTCTGGAACCGCCACCACGCAAACGTGAACATGATCAGGGTGAAGATCACGAGCCCCCCAAACGCCCATCCGATATCCATCGGCGTATACGCGTAATGTTTGCCGAGCGAGACAAAGTCCGGGCCGATTGCAAAATAGCGGATGCCGGTGATCAAGAGTGTCATAGGGTTATAGATGGAGAGAACCTTCAGGATCTCGGGGAAAGTATCGATGGGGTACAAGGCGTTGCTTGCAAAGAAGATCGGCATGGTCAGGAGCGTGATGACACCCTGCAGTCCCTCGGGGCTCTCCATCGAGATCGCGATTGCCGCGGAAAGGAACAGGAACCCGAGCGCGAACATGGCGACAAAGGCAAGGATCCCGGCAACCCCGATGACCGTCTGTAACGGCGTATAGCCGGCAAAGAATGCCGTGCCGATCAGGATGCCGAAGCCCATGATGATGATTGCCTGGATAAACGATTTTGTAACGCCGGAAAGACCGATCCCGAAGATGATGTGGTTCCGGTTCATCGGGCTTGCAAGGATCTCCCGCATGAGCCCCCAGTTCTTGTCGAAGAGGATGACAATTCCGCCAAAGAGACTCGTGAACAGGGTCGTCATCGCGATGATCCCGGCTCCCATAAAGGTGAGGTACCCGACCGGATGGGCACCGGCAGGTACCGGTATGCCGGCAGTCAGCTTGTCAAAGTTACTCGACATTGCGATGCCGAAAAAAGCAAGCCAGAGTGCCGGCTGGAGGAGCGAGGAGACGAGGAGTGTCTTGAAGCGGACAAAGCGTATCATATCCCGCCAGTAGATAGTCATGAACCCGTATGCCATGCTAACGCCCTCCCGCCCGCAGGAACGCCGGTTTTGCGGGCGCCGCGCCTTCATCCCGGATCTCCCTGCCGGTATAAAACACGAAAACGTCGTCCATGGAGGGTTTTTTCAGGTTGATGGTCGTGATCTCGATTGCGGAATTCCGAAGGGTATCGATGATTCCCGGCAGCACCTTGGTCCCGTCCTCGTTGACCATAAGGAGGAACCCCTTGGTTTTTATTTTGATATCCCGGATGGAAGGCAGGTCTTTCAGCAGGCTGACTGCAGCCTCATTGTCATTGGTCTCAAGGTAGATGATGTCCCGGCCCAGCGTGTTCTTGAGTTCCCACGAGGTACCTGAGATGACGATTTTACCATGATCAATAATACTGATCCGGTCGGAAAGGTGGTCTGCCTCGTCCATGTAATGAGTTGTGAGAAAAATAGTTGTCCCTTCATTGTTGACTCCCTGGATATAATCCCACATCCGCATCCGGGTCTGGGGGTCGAGCCCGATAGTGGGTTCATCGAGAAAGAGGACTTTGGGCCGGGTCATCAACCCGCGGGCGATCTCAAGCCGGCGTTTCATGCCGCCGCTCAGGTTCTTTATCCGTTCATTCCTTTTCCCCCCGAGCTGGACCAGCTGCAGGAGCTCATCGATCCTCCTTCTCCGCTCATCGTCAGGCATATTATAGAGCCGGCCATGGAACTCGAGGATCTCCCAGACGGTCATATCCCGGTCAAGCGTAATGTCCTGGAAGACGATACCGATCGATTCCCGGACACGCTGGGGGTCTTTGGTCACATCATATCCCGCTACGGTTGCAGTTCCTTTCTGCAGGGAGAGCAGGGTGATCAGGACGTTGATTGCCGTGCTCTTGCCAGCCCCGTTCGGCCCGAGGAACGAGAAGATCTCCCCTTTTTTCACGGAAAAACTGATATTATCGACTGCTTTGAAGTCTCCGTACGCATGTTCGAGGTTCTCGACGCGGATGATCGCCGGCTCCGGGTCAGCATGTTCCATAGTGGGAATATTCCAGAATCAGAATATAAGAATGCTGGGATGATGGCAGGCCTTGAAAGGTGCAGCACTTACCAGCAGTTACGCACCCTTCCGCGCAATAACCGTAATCATCCCGGTATTCACCGCGGAATATTCAATGCCGAATCCTGCCCCGGTTAGTATTTTATCAGGAGCGATACGGATTTTCGTGTATTCTCCGGCAGTCCTTTCCCATATACCCCGCCGGCGGGAGTAGAGAATGTCCTCCACGGTGACTGAACCGGTACGGTATTCCAGCCTGCAGAGAAAAATCCGGTCCTCTTCCCGCTCTACCGGGATCACGACCAACGCACCGTCCGGTTCCCGGGAATAATCCCTGAGGGTAAGGACCAGCCTGCCACCCGCGTCAAGCTCCCTGAAACACTGCCGGGCCAAATCTTCTGCTTCCGCCAGGTCCGGCAGGTGGGTGAGCGTGTCTCCCATGCAGACAATAAGCGCCGGGTGCCGGCCTGTCCAGGCAGGATAGTTCAGGATATCGCTCCGGACCGTAACAATTGGCAGTGCACCTGCCTTCGTATGAAGCTCGTCAAGCAGCGGCTGGCAGAAGTCCACTGCGGTCACGGAGAATCCGAGCATTGCAAGCGGGACGGATTGGAACCCGCAGCCTGCCCCGAGGTCGTTGGCAACCCGGTTGTCACGGGGCGTGACAGAATGAGAGGAAAAGAATTTCTTGTTTTTTTACACCTGCTCTTTCCACCCCCCGCTTATCCAGGTATAACACCCTGCGGGCAACGCATTGTAATGGACCTGTACGGTAGTGTTCATAAAAAGGGTTGTTCCGGCGGTATCAGGGGTGTTCTTTTGTGGAGATCAGCCGGACTTTTGTTGGGATTATATCCCCGTACCGGGGAACCGAGTCTGCCGAAAACTCCAGCTGCTCGTAGGTATCCTCCCGTGCAAAATCCCAGATACCGCCATAGGGAATCAGGAACTCCCGCTCCGTGGCATTGACAAAAAGGAGGTGGCTCCCTCTCCTGAAATCGATAACGCACATCGTGAGGTAGCCGTCCTTGTCCCTCCCGCTGTTCGCAAGCCGGTGGTACACTATGGACGGGTCGTACGATGCAATGATATACCCGTCTTCTGAAAAGACGGAGTCATTCCGGATCCGTTTTGCCTGTTCCCCGCTGACGCCGATATAAAGACTGATATCCTCTTTCAGGGTGGTATTAAACACTGCATAATCGATAGAGCGGATCTGCTCACGGATTTTTGAAGTATCCGAAAGGTTTGTCCGGGCCCTTACCGATTCCCAGCGGAGGAAGCCGTTGATGGTATCAGTCGTTTTCCCGTCGGCAAAATCGCTGACGGCTTTTTTTACTTCCGGGGGGAAGTCCTGTTCCGTGAAGATCGCGGTCTGTCTCGGGACGGTAATGGCTATCGGCGGAGGAGTGCTGCTGGAGTTATCCATAGTATTGACCGGTACGGTCGGGGAAGCAGTGACTGTTGCAGGTGACGATGCCGCCTGAGGGGGCAGTTCTTCAGGTTCGATCTGCAGGCACCCGCAGATCAGCACGGGAACAATGATCAGCAGTACGATGATTGCTAAGGAAACTGCCTTGGTGCGGGACCGGACGTTTTTACGGGAGGCCATAGGGATATGCTGATACCAATGGTGACGGGAGCACAAAAATATATTCCCTTTTTATTCCATCAGCCGTGATCCTGCACTAGGTATATGACGGGAAAGAACCAAAGATACCGGAAATGGCACACGAGCCCGAATTCCGTTACAAACAATGTCTCATCATCCGGAATGATGTGAAGATGAGCTGTGGCAAGCGGTGCGCACAGGCAGGCCATGCATCCATCGGCGCTTATAACGGTGCTGACAAGGATCTCCGGAAAGCATGGCTCGCGGAAGGCCAGAAGAAAGTAGTCCTTAAGGCAAACGACGAACGGACGCTCTTTGAGCTCAAGGTGATTGCCGAGCGTGCCGGGATCTCGACATCCCTAATCCAGGATGCCGGAATGACCGAGATCCCGCCCGGTACTATCACCGCGCTCGGCCTCGGGCCGGCGAAGAGCGGGGATCTTGACAGGATTACCGGCACACTCTCCCTCTTATGAAACCGAGTACATTCCCTCTCGAACGCGAGCTGGGGATCTGCTGGTATGCAAGCGATGCCGAAGGGATCGGCGGCAGGCTGCGGGCTGTAGCCGAGGATTTTCTCGTAGATGAGATTCCGCTTGAAAAGAACCAGACCAGCGGACCGTACCTGATCTGCCGGCTGACCAAGAAAAACTGGGAACTCCAGCATGCGGTCAAGGAGATTGCAAAGCGGCTTTCCATCAGCCACCGCCGCATCGGCTGGGCGGGTACAAAAGACCGCAACGCGGTTACAACGCAATGGATCTCGATCTACAACGTCACTCCGGAACAGGTGGCAGCGGTGTACCTTAAGGATATCACGATCGAACCGCTTGCCCGGTCGAACGAGGGACTGTCGCTGGGCGACCTTCAGGGGAACCGTTTTGATATCGTGATCCGGGACCCGGACCCGTCTGACCTTGCCGGCCGGGTGCAGAATGTTACGGAAACGGTTGCAGCGGGGGTGCCCAATTACTTCGGGCTCCAGCGCTTCGGGGCAATCCGCCCGGTTACCCACCGTGTCGGGGAATGGATCCTCCGGGGAGATTACGAACAGGCGGTCCTTATTTATGTCGGCATGGAATTTCCCGGTGAGCCCGACCGGATCAAGGCAATCCGTTCAGCGTTCAGTGCAACACGGGATCCTGGCCCAGCGTTGCATGCCCTGCCGGTCCAGATGAATTACGAGCGGGCCATGCTCCACCACCTTGTGGAATGCCCGGGCGATTATGCAGGAGCGCTGCAGGTACTTCCCCCAAAGCTTCTCTCCATGTTCGTCTCGGCATTCCAGTCTTACCTGTTCAACCTCGCTCTGAGCCGGCGGCTTGATGACGGTATTGCCCTTGACGACCCCCGACCGGGCGACCGGCTCCTGTTTGCCAACGGTCGCACTGACACGGTGACGACTGCAAATACCAGTGCAGCCAGGATCCACCTGAAGCGGGGACGGTGCACCATTGCCCTTTTCATGCCGGGAAAAGAAAAATCTGAGGCAAAAACGAGCGGGGAGCAGGTAACCGAAGCATTCCTTGCCGAGCACCATATCTCACCGGAGGATTTTGAACGGGCATCCGTCTTTGTGCGGACAAAATACGAGGGTGCATGGCGGCCTGTTGCACTGAGGACGGAAATCCGGTCAGCGCCGGGGGAAGGGAGCCTGCGCCTGAATTTTTCCCTGCCGCCTGGGCATTATGCTACAACGGTCTGCCGGGAATTCATGAAGGCAGACCCGGTAAGGATGATTTAGACCGGGATTTCGCCATCCGCTTTGCCCCGTCAATCGCATCATTCAGGTTGCCGAGTTCATCGACCACATTGATCTTCACGGCATCGGCCCCGCGGATCACCCTTCCGTCCTCGATATCGGAACGGGCGATCACCCGCTGGGTTGTGACATCGGTGATAAAGTTTTCAAAGCTTTCCGTGACAATCCTCTGGGCATACTGCTCCTCCTCATCACTGATCGGACGGGAGGTTGAACCCATGTCCTTCTTACTCCCGGACTTGACGACGCTGACGTTATACCCCTCTTTCTCCATCCAGCGGCTGATATCCGAGAACCTCCAGATAACCCCGACACCAGCGGTGAACGTATCCGGGTCTGCATAGATCCTGTCCGCATGGGCGCTGACATAGTACGCAGCGGATGTACCTATATCGCCCATCGATACGACAACCGGTTTTTTGGTTTTTGCATATTCGAGATCGCCGATTATTTCCTGGGCTGCAGCGGGAGAACCCCCCGGGCTGTTCACCCGCAGGACGATCGCTTCCACCATCGGGTCGTCAGCGGCTGCCCGCAACTCCCTGCCAACAACCTCGCTGCCGATAGTATCGGCATCGGATGCCTCACCGGTGACCATCGTGCCTTCCATTCGGACTACGGAAACCCCGTGGGTATTGGGGTGCGAGAGGAGATAATAACCCACCGACATTCCGCACACAAGGAAGAGGCCTAAGACGATGATCAGGAACCATTTGAAACCAGCATTGGATCCTGTTGATGACGGCGGTATTGGGGCTGAAGGCACAGGGGGTACAGCAGGTGCCGGGGCTGCTGCCGGAACGGGAGCCGGATCTGTTGCGGGTGCATGTTCGGCAGGTGCGACGGGCCCGGCAGAAACGGATGGTTCTCCTGCCGCTGGTTCAGGCGAAGGAGGAAACTGGGGATCATTCCATTCCATGGATCAGGCCTCACGGTACAGGACATCAAACTCGGAGACAAGGTTGCTGCCGCACATATAATATTTTTTCAGGTTAAGGCGTATCATCTGGTCTTCCGTGTCGATATGCATTCCCCCGACCAGGGATGGTGTATCGGACCCCCCGACGATGAAGGGCAGGTGGATAAGCCGGATTTCGTCCACCAGCCGGTCATGAAGCATGTGCCAGTTCAGGGTCGGGCCGCCTTCGATCATCAGTTTCTTTACGCCAAATTTTTCCCTCAGGATCTTCATGAGCAGCGGGAGTTCGACATGGTTTTTGCCGGCAACTATCACATGGGCCCCTTTCATTTTTATTGCATCGACCCGGTCCGCCGGTGCGGCTTCGCACACGGCTATCGCGGTCGGGGCATCGTTTTTCAGCACGTTTGCATCGAGCGGGAGGTCCGCCATGCTGCACGGGATGACCCGGAGCGGGCTTTTTCCCTTGACATACCTGACCGTGAGGAATGAGTTATCGATACGGATCGTGTTGGCGCCCACCATGATCGCGTCATATTCGGCCCGGGTTTCATGGAGTAAAAGTTCGGTCTCGTGCGCCATGTATTTCATCAGGATCTTAGAGGAAGCACCCTTTTTCAGGGTAAGTTTTCCGTCTGCCGTTATCTCTGACATCATCAGGACATGCGGCCGGTCGGTTTTCTGTGTCATTGATATTCTTCTCTCCGTTATCATTGGATGGGGGATATAAATAAAGTGATGATGGGAACAGTCAGAATCATGGCCGGTGCAGGAATAATCACAACAGTTGAGGCAACTATTAATGGATCGTGTACCCATGAATTGAGTTATGAATATTACTGCACTCCGGCCGAGGTTCGTCAGGTACCTTGAGCCGGTCGCAGAGGTCTTTGTCAGGCTCAGGATCACCCCCAACCAGATCTCGCTCCTGGCCCTCATCGCCGGTGGTATCTGTGCCTTCCTGTTTTTCAAGCGCGAGTTTCTCCTGGGCAGCCTTGCCCTGCTCGTATCGGCAATATTCGACCTGATCGACGGGAGCGTTGCCCGTAAGACGAATGCACACACGAATTTCGGTGCGGTATTCGACTGGATTGTCGATAAGTATGTGGATGCGATCGCTCTCCTGGGGATAGGTCTTGCAGGAATTCCGATCATCAGTCAGCTCCTGCCGGTCCCCCCAATCGCGGATTTCGCGGTAGTCGCGGTTGCGATCACCGGGTCGCTCATGAACACGTTCATCAAGCCGGTCGTGTATGCCG
>Ga0326726_10003171_pt1 | contig 15092 bp, 13 predicted proteins | sample MHFenrmetagenome_2_FD_207603 | JGI IMG/M metagenome (GOLD analysis project Ga0326726, IMG submission 207603) | Lab enriched peat soil microbial communities from Michigan Hollow, Ithaca, NY, United States - MHF15MN | ecosystem: Environmental > Terrestrial > Soil > Wetlands > Peat | place: USA...
AGCGGATCGCGCGGGCGCGCGGGCTCACCGTGCTCTTCACCGAGCACGACATGGACGTGGTCTTCGCGGTCGCCGACCGCATCATGGTGCTCCACCAGGGCCGGGTCATCGCGGAGGGCCCGCCCGCCCTCGTGCGGGCGGACGCGCAGGTGCAGCGCGTATATCTGGGCGAGGAGGCGTGATGCTCGAGCTCGAGGCGGTGCAGGGCGGCTACGGCCTGTCCCGCGTGCTGCACGGGGTGAGCCTGCGGGCGGGGGCGGGCGAGGTGGTCTCGCTGCTCGGGCGCAACGGGGCCGGCAAGTCCACCACGCTCAAGTCCATCGTGGGCCTCGTCGAGGTCACCGGCGGCCGGATCCATTTCGACGGGCGTGAGATCACCCGGCGGCCGACCCACGAGATCAGCCGCCTCGGCGTTGGCTACGTGCCCGAGGAGCGGCGCATCTTCGGCGACCTGACCGTCGCGGAGAACCTCGTGGTCGGCCGGAAGGGCGCGGGAGCCTGGGACGCAGCCCGGGTCTACGAGTTCTTTCCCAAGTTGCGGGAGATGGCGGGGCGCCGGGCCGGGAGCCTCTCGGGAGGTGAGCAGCAGATGCTCACGGTGGCCCGCACCCTCATGGGCAACCCGCGGGTGCTGCTGCTCGACGAGCCGTCGGAGGGCCTGGCCCCGGTGATCGTGCGCGCGCTGGGGGACCAGATCGCGGCCCTCAAGCGGGAGGGCTTGACGATTCTGCTCTCCGAGCAGAATCTCAAGTTCGCGGCGCGGCTGGCCGACCGGGCCTACATCATCGAGAAAGGGGAGATCCGCTTCGACGGGCCCATGGCGGCCCTGATGGGCGACGAGGCGCTGCGGCGGAAGTACTTGACGGTATGAGGAGGAATCGGTGAGCAAGACGCTGATCAGGAACATCGGGCAGATCGTCTCGGGGGACATCGCCAAGCCGCTGCTCGACGGCGACTCGATCGTCGCCGACGGCGGCAAGATCGTGTCGGTGGGCCGGGCCCTCGACGACGACGCGGACACCGTCATCGACGCCCGGGGCAGCACGGTGGTGCCGGGCCTCCTCGACTCGCACTGCCACCCGGTCTTCGGCGACTTCACGCCGCGCCAGCGCACGATCGACTTCATCGAGTCCGGCCTGAACGGCGGCATCACCACCATGATCTCGGCCGGCGAGGTGCACCTGCCCGGGCGCCCCAAGGACATCGTGGGGCTCAAGGCCCTGGCCATCGTGGCCGCCAAGGCCTACGCCAACCAGCGGCCGGCCGGCGTGAAGATGCACGCGGGCGCTCCCATCCTGGAGCTGGGGATGGTGGAGGAGGATTTCGCGGAGATGGCGCGGGCCGGGGTCAGGCTCGTGGGCGAGATCGGCCTGGGCTCGGTGCGGACCGGCAAGGACGCGGCGCCGATGGTGAAGTGGGCCAAGAAGCACGGCATGACCGTGACCATCCACACCGGGGGGCCGTCCATCGCGGGCTCCAACGCGATCGGCGGGGACGTGGTGCTGGAGGCCGACCCCGACGTGGTTGGCCACATCAACGGGGGGACCACCTCGATGAGCGAGCGCGAGATCGACGCGCTCGTCGCCACCCAGATGGCCCTCGAGATCGTTCACTGCGGCAATGGCAAGACCGCGCTGCACGCCCTGCGCCGCGCCCGGGAGGCCAAGGCCACCCACCGCATCATCATCGGCCTCGACGCGCCGTCGGGCACCGGGGTGGTGCCGCTCGGCATCCTGCGGGTCCTCGCCCACCTGGTCTCGCTCGGCGGGATCGCCCCCGAGGAGGCGGTGTGCATGGCCACCGGCAATACCGCGCGGGTCTACAAGCTGCCGACCGGCGTGATCGCGCCGGGGCGGGACGCGGACCTCTGCATCGTGGACGCCCCGATCGGCTCGCAGGGCCGGACCGCGCTCGAGGCGCTCCAGGTGGGCGATCTCTTCGGGGTGTCCATGATCCTCATCGACGGACAGATCAAGATCGGGCGGAGCCGCAACACCCCGCCCGCCACGCGCGCGGCGGAAGTCGTCAAGGGCCAGGGCCCCGCCGCGGGAGGACACTGATGAAGATTCGCAAGCTGGTGACGGTGGTCGAGGAGATCCAGGAGGACGGCGGCCGCCGCTTGGACAGACCTCTCCGGAAAGTCGCCGCGGTGGCCGTGATCGAGAACCCGTTCGCCGGCCGCTTCGTGGAAGACCTGCAGGAGCTGATCAAGACCGGCGAGGAACTGGGCGACCTCCTCGGCCGGCGCGCGGTGGCCGCGCTGGGGGCGGCGGTGCACTCCTACGGCAAGGCGGCCATCGTCGGGTCCGACGGCGAGTACGAGCACGCCGCCGCCATCCTGCACCCGACGCTGGGGACGCCGTTCCGCGCGGTCGTCGGCGGCGGCAAGGCCATCATCCCCTCCGCCAAGAAGCTGGGAGGGCCCGGGACCACCATCGACGTGCCGCTCCACTACAAGGACGCCGCCTTCGTCCGCACCCACTTCGACGCGATGGAGGTTCGCCTCAACGACGCGCCCCGGGCCGGCGAGATCCTGGTCGCCCTCGTCGTCACCGATGGCGGCCGTCCGCACGCCCGCGTGGGCGGCCTCACCGTCGCCGACGCCAAGAAAGAGGACGGCCTCCGATGAGCGCCAAAGGCGCGAAGAGGCCAAAGCGAAGCGCGAAGAAGGTCGCCGCAACGCGCTCAAAGAAGGGAAGTCCCGGTGGCAACGGGACAGCGCGCTCAGAAAAGCGCAGTTCCGGTGGCAGCATGCCAGCGCGCTCAAGCGAGAGCAGTCCGAGTGGCAGCACGAAGACGGCGCTCTCCAACCCGGTCAACATCAAGTTCGGCCTCCGCCTCCCCAGCTTCGCGCTCGGCCCCCCCACCGCGACGCTCGCCCAGATGGGCGCCTACCTGCGCCGCGCGGAAGACCTGGGCTTCGACTGCGCGGTGTCCATCGACCACCTCCTCCTGACCCCGCCGGCCTATGCGTGCACCTGGCTCGAGCCGGTGGCGCTGCTCTCGGCCCTGGCCGGGGTCACCCGCACCATCAAGCTCGGCACGATGGTGCTGGTGCTGCCGCTCCGCAACCCGGCCTACTTCGCCAAGGAGTGGGCCACGCTCGACCTTCTATCGGGCGGGCGCAGCATCCTGGGCGTGGGGGTGGGCTGGCACGAGGAGGAGTTCGCGCTCATGGGCGTGCCGCACCGGGAGCGCGGCCGGCGCATGGACGAGATGCTGGAGGCGGTCACCGCGCTCTGGGCGGGCGACGACGTGAGCTACGACGGCAAGTACTACAAGTTCCACCATCTGACCATCGATCCCAAGCCGCTCCAGAAGCCGCACCCGCCCATCTGGATCGGCGGGGGCAGCCAGCCCTTCGAGAAGGTCTACGGCCAGACGGTCACCAACATCGATCCGGTGCTGCGGCGCATCGCCAAGTACGCGAAGACCTGGGTGCCCCACTCCTCCGCCACCGCCGACATGGTCAAGGGGGACTGGGAGAAGATCCAGCGCTTCATGGCCGAGGTCGGCCGCAAACCCGGCGACATGAGCAAGGTCTACTCGAACTTCGTCTGGGTGCTCAAGAAGGGCGAGAAGCCGGAGACCGCGATCCGCCACTTCAAGACCTACTCCGGCATGGACCTGTCGTATTGGCGGGAGTTCTACCTTCTGGGCGAAGCCGAGGAGCTGGCCGAGAGGATCCGCGCCAAGGTGGCCAACCTCGGCGGCTGCGAGCACATCGTGCTCAACCCGCTCAACTGGAGCATGGAGCAGCTCGAGCTGCTGGCCGGCGAGGTGCTGCCGCGCGTGGCCAGACCGTGAGCCGGGTGAGGGGGTGACTGGCTCCCTGCCGTCCCCGCCTCCGCGGTATCTCGGCGCCCGCGTCAAGCGCCTGGAGGACCCCCGCCTCCTGGCCGGACAGGGGAGCTTCCTCGACGACCTCACGCTCCCCGGGCTGCTCCACGCGGCCTTCGTGCGCAGCGCCCACGCGCACGCCATCGTGCGCTCGGTGGACGCGGAGGCCGGGCGCCTGGTCCCGGGCGTGGTCCTGGTGCTGACCGGCCGGGACCTCGAGGGAAAGGTGGCGCCGCTCGTCCCGCGGCTCGAGGCGCCCGGCTTCACGCCGACCGCCTGGCCCGCGCTCGCGACCGAGCGCGCGCGCTTCGTCGGCGAGCCGGTGGCCGTCGTCGCGGCGGCGACCCCCTACGCGGCGGTCGACGGCGCCTCGGCCGTCGTGGTCGACTACGATCCGTTGCCCGCGGTGCCGGACGCGGCGGCCGCGCTCGCCCCGGGCGCCCCGCGCCTGCACCCCGGGCAGCCCTCCAACGTGCTCTTCGAGGGGCGGGGCAGCCAGGGTGACGTCGAGGGGGCCTTCGCGGCCGCGCCGGTGGTCGTCCGCGAGACCTTCGCCCACGCGCGCTGCTCGGCCTCGCCGCTGGAGGGCCGGGGGCTGATCGCCCGCTGGGAGGGCGACGTGCTGACGCTCTGGACCGGCACCCAGGTGCCCCACGTCTTCCGCACCGGGGTGGCCCGCGCCTTCGGGCTTCCCGAGTCCCGCGTGCGGGTCATCGTGCCGGATACCGGGGGCGGCTTCGGCCAGAAGATGCACGTGATGCCGGAGGACCTGGCGGTGGCCGCGCTGGCCCGGCGCGCCGGGCGGCCGGTGAAGTGGATCGAGACCCGGCGCGAGAACCTGGCCGCGGCGACGCAGGCCCGCGAGCAGCGCGTGGAGATCGAGGCCGCCGCGGACGCCGACGGCAGCCTGCGCGCCCTGCGGGCGCGGCTCGTGTCGGACGTGGGCGCCTACCACGTCTACCCGCTGACCGGGGCGCTCGAGGCGCTCGGCGCCGCCTCCATCCTGCCGGGCCCCTATCGCACGCCGGCCTACGCCTTCGAGATCGTCGCGCTCGCCACCACCAAGCCGCCGCTCGGCGCCTACCGCGGGGTGGGCATGACCATGGGCGCCTTCGTGATGGAGCGCACGCTCGATCTGCTCGCGGACCGGCTCGGGCTCGACCCGGCCCTCGTGCGGCAGCGAAACCTGATCCCGCGCGACGCGTATCCGTTCACCTCCGCGACCGGCTTCGTCTACGACAGCGGCGATTTCCCCAAGGCGCTCGAGGTCGCGCTCACGCTGGCCGGCTACGAGCGGCTCGTGCGCGAGCGCGAGGCGGGCCGCGCGCGGGGGCGGCTGCTCGGGATCGGGATGGCGTGCTACACCGAGTACACCGGCATCGGATCCGAGACCTATCGCCGGCGCGGCATGGCGGACATGCCGGGACCGGAGGCCGCGACGGTGCGCGTGGAGGCCGACGGGAGCGTGACCTGCCTCGTGTCGTTTCCATCGCAGGGCCAGGGACACGCCACCACCACCGCGCAGCTCGTCGCCGACCAGCTCGGGGTGCCGCTCGAGGCGGTGACGGTGCGGCAGCCCGACACCGACGAGGCGCCGCCCGGCACCGGCACCTTCGCGAGCCGCGGCGCCGTCGCGCAGAGCGGCGCGGCGGACGCGGCGGCGGCGACTGTGCGCGGCGCCCTGCTGGCATTGGCGGGCGGGCTGCTCGAGGCGAGCCCGGCCGACCTGCTGCTGGCCGACGGCGTGGTGCGGGTGCGCGGCGTGCCCGATCGCGGCGTGACGGTGGCCGAGGTGGCGCGGCAGGCCCACGCGGCCGCCGGTGGGGCGGCGCGCCTTCAGGCGACGCAGCGCTTCGATCCCCCGGGGCCCACGTTCTCCGGCGCGGTGCACGTCGCCTCGGTCGAGGTCGATCCGGAGACCGGCCGGGTCGCGGTGCGCGACTACGTGGTGGTGGAAGACTGCGGGCCGGTGATCAACCCGATGATCGTCGAGGGGCAGATCCACGGAGCGGTCGCCCAAGGGATCGGCGAGGCGCTGGGCGAGCGTCTCGTCTACGACGAGAGCGGCCAGCTCGTGACCGGCACCCTGATGGACTACGCGCTGCCGACGGCGGGCGCGCTGCCCGCGTTCACCATCCGTCATCTCGAGACGCCGTCGCCGCTGACCCCGGGCGGCTACAAGGGGATGGGCGAGGGCGGCACCATCGGCGCGCCCGCCACGATCGCCAACGCGGTGGCCGACGCGGTCAAGCCGCTCGGCGTGGCCGTGACCACGCTGCCGATCCTGCCCGCCGATCTGGTCCGACGCCATGGATCCTAGCCCGGGCGGCTTCGCGGAGGAGGCGGAGGCCGGGCCGCCGTCCCGGTGGAGCGCGGTCGCCCAGGTCGCGGTGCTGGCGCTCGCCGCGGCCTTGCGCCTCTGGCGCCTCGATCAGAACGGCTTCGACAACGAGTACTACGCGGCGGCGGTGCGCAGCATGATGGCCGGCTGGCACACGTTCTTCTACAACTCCTTCGACCCGGCCGGCTTCGTCTCGGTCGACAAGCCCCCGCTCGCCCTGTGGATCCAGGTGGCGAGCGTCAAGGTGTTCGGCTTCCGGCCGCTCGCGCTCCTGCTGCCGCAGGTGCTCGAGGGCGTGGCCGCGGTCGCGGTGCTCTCGCACCTGGTGCGGCGTCACTGGGGCCCCGGGGCGGGCGTTTTGGCCGGCCTGTTCCTGGCCCTCACGCCGATCGCGGTGGCGGTGGACCGCTCCGGGAACACCGACACCGGGCTCGTGCTGGTGCTGCTGCTGGCATCCTGGGCGCTCCTGCGGGTCGCCGAGCGCGGCCACCGCGGTTTCCTGCTGCTGGCGATGGCGCTGATCGGCACGGGCTTCAACGTGAAGATGCTGGCCGCGTTCGTCGTCCTGCCGACCTTCGCGCTGGTGTACTGGCTGGGCGCGGCCGGGTCGTGGCGGAGACGCCTCGCCGATCTGGCCCTGGGCGGCCTCGTCGTGGCCGCGGTATCGCTGCCCTGGATGATCGCCTACGATCTCACGCCCGCCGCGCAGCGCCCGTACGTGGGCAGCAGCCCGCAGAACTCGATGATCGACCTGGCGGTCGGCCACAACGGGGTCGGCCGGTTCGTGCGCCTCTGGCAGGCCGGGCGCACGGCGCACGCCGACGAGGCGACGGCGCGGCGACGGGCGAGCGCGACCCCGGCCGCGGGACCGGCCGAGGGCTACGCGCGGCTCTTCGTGCGCGCGCCGGTGGGCCCGCTGCGGCTCGCGGACGGCCTGCTCGCCGCGCAGGCGGAGTGGCTGCTGCCGCTGGCCCTGGTGGGCGCGGTCGGACTGCGGCGGGGTCGCGCGCGGTCGCCACTCGCGCCCGTGCAGCTGGGCCTACTCCTCTGGATCGGCTGGGCGCTGACCTACGCGGTCATCTACAGCTGGGCGGGCGGGATCTTCCACTTCTACTACCTCTCGACGCTCGGGCCGCCGCTCGCCGCACTGGCCGCGGCCGGGGTCGTGGACCTGTGGCGCCGCTACCGGGAGGGCGGGGGGCCCGCGGTCGCTCTGGCCGGTGCCCTCCTCGTCACCGCGATGTGGCAGGCCTACGTGCACACCGCCGGGCTGCCGGCGGTCGCCGACGAGTGGCAGCGCCGGCTGCCGATCTGGATCTTGCTCACGGTGGCGGTCGCGGCCGGCACCCTTCTGGCGCGGCTGCTCCGCGGCGGCGGCGGCCGGCCGGAGGTGGGGATGCCCGCGCGCGTCGCGCTGGGCGTGGGACTGGGCGCGCTGCTGGCGATGCCGGCGGCGTGGGCGCTCAGCAGCGTGCTGGTGCGGGGGGTGGCGGTGATTCCGTCGCCGGATCTCGGGCGGCTTCGCGCGCCGTCCATGGCGGCGCCGCTCCGGGTCCGCGCCCGAGCGGTCGAGGCCGCGGACCGCCGGCGGCTGATCGCCTTCCTGCAGGCCAACCGCCGCGGCGAGCGCTTCCTGCTGGCCACGCCGAGCGCGCAGCTCGCCTCGCCGCTGATCATCGCCACCGGCCTACCCGTGATGGCCATGGGCGGCTTCCACGGCCTGGATCCCATCCTGACCCCGGAGCGCCTCGCCCGGCTGGCGGCCGAGGGGCAGGTGCGCTTCGTCATGCTGGGCGAGCTGACCATCGCGAGCCGCCTGATGGGTGCCGAGTCGGCCGGGCGCCCCCTCGCCGAGTGGATCCGCGCCACCGGCCGGCCGGTGGACCCGGCGCTGTGGAGCGAGTCCGGCGGCGGGCTCGGACGGTTCTCGCGGCGGGAGCTCTACGACCTGAACCCCGGCCCGGGACTCGTCCCGGCCTCCTGAGAGGAGACAGCGTATGGGCATCGTGCGGACGCGCGTTCGCGGTATCCGGTGGTGGTGGTTCACGGTGGTGCTGGCGGCGGTGGGGCTGGGCTCGACCGGGGTCACGCCCGCCCGGGCCGACGACCTGAAGGTGTTCAGTGCGGGGGCCGTCCGCGCGATCGTGACCGAGCTGTCGGAGGCGTTCCGGCAGGAGACCGGGCACACGGTGGCGCTCGCGTTCGGGACGGTCGGGGTCACGCGCGGGAAGCTCGCGAGCGGTGAGCCGGTCGACGTGGTCATCATGACCGACGTGGCGGTGGATGACGTGATCCGCCGGGGCGCCGTGGTGGCGGGCAGCCGCACCGACATCGCCCGCACCGGGATGGGAGTGGGCGTCCGCGAGGGCGCGCCCCGCCCCGACATCTCGACCCCCGAGGCCTTCAAGGCCACCCTGCTCGCCGCGAAGTCGCTCGTCTACGTGGATCCCGCGCAGGGCGCGACGAGCGGCATCCACTTCAAGAGCGTGCTGGAGCGCCTCGGCATCGCGGAGGCGGTCCGGGCCAAGAGCCAGCTGGTGCCGGGCGGCTATCCCGCGGAGAAGGTGGCCGGCGGCGAGGCCGAGCTGGTGGTGCACCAGATCAGCGAGATCGTCCCGGTCAAGGGCGTGGTCATGGTGGGACCGCTCCCCGCGGATCTGCAGAAGGTCACGGTCTACTCGGCGGGCCTGGCCGCGCGCAGCACGCACCCGGCGGCGGCGCGGGCCTTCGTGGCCTTCCTGACGCGGCCGGCCTTCAAGGCCAAGTTCGCGGCGGCGGGGCTCGACTACAAGCCCTGACTGAGGCCGGCCGGCTGCCGATCCGTCTGGCGGCCGCGCCGGCCGCGGAGCACGTGGCCGGCGACCACGAGCGGCAGCGCGAACCCGAGCGCGATGTGCAGCTCGCTCGTCCAGTGCCGGAGGCTGTCCGACCCCGCGTAGTAGAGGCCGAACGCGGTCGCGACGAGGATCGCGTTGCACACGAGCATGACCGCCCCGCTGCCCCGGTTCCTCCGGCGCCGCCAGCCGACGCGGACGTGGAGGGGAAGGAGCGTGCCGAGCAGCATGAGAATTGCCATGGCCGCGCCGCCGTGCAGCCGCAGGAGGTAGGTCGCGGTCTCCGGCCAGACGGTGCGATCCACCTCGACCCAGGCGGCCCCGGTCACGAAGAGCACCGCGATCACCAGGTAGAGCACCGCTCGGAAGCGGGCGCTAAGACGCACGCTGCACCTGGGCCGCCCAGTCGCGTGTGACGTGCACCTGACCGTCGGCCGACAGGAACAGCGCGCTCGCCCCGTACCGCGCCAGGACCGGAGCCGCCTGCTCGCCCGCGATCGTGACGATCTTGGTGAGCGCGTCGGCCAGCACGCACGCCGGAGCGCGAACCGTGGCCCCGCGGATCGCGGTGGCCGGCGCGGCCCGCCGCGGGTCGATGATCGCCGCGTCGCCGCCGCCGCTCGACGCGAGCGCGGCGTCCCGCACCGCGACGTGCCCGAGCATCGCCCCGGGATCGCGCGGGTCCCGGATCGAGATCGTCTCGCCCGGGGCGCCGAACGCGGCCAGGTCCCCGCCGGCGTTCACTCGGCCTCGCGTCATCCCGTGCCGCCGGAGCGTGTCCAGCGCGCGGTCGACCGCGAATCCCTTGGCGATTCCACCCAGGTCGATGCCCACGTCCCGCCGCCCGAAGCGCACGCGACGGGACGGGAGCAGCTCGATGGTCCCGTCCGGGTCGGCGCCCGCGGGCGGCGGGTGCGGCGCCGGCGCCGAACCGGGCAGCCGGCCCATGCGCTGCAGCGCCGGGGCGACCGCGACGTCGAAGACGCCGGCCGAAGCGCGGCCGAGGTCGATGGCGGCGCGCAGGACGGCGTGGGTCCAGGGATGGACCGCTATTGGGCGGGCCCACGCGTGGCGGTTGAGCCGCCCCACGTCGCTGGCCGGGTCGTGGAAGCTCATCAGGCGATGCACCAGCGATACCGCCTGGAACGCCGCGTCGACCGCGGTGTCGACCGCGGCCGAAGAGGTGCCCTCGGCCGCGATCTCGACGAAGGTGCCCAGCAGGGGCCGGGCCCGGCGCGCCCTACCGGAGGCAGGTCTCATAGAAGGCGAGGACCCGCCTGATCCCCTGGGTGATGTGGTGGGACGAGAGCGTGGCGCCCGAGATGTTCCGGATGTCCCGGTCGACCTGGAGGGGGTCGCGGGAGGTCTTGCCGGCGAACTGCTCGAGCCATCGCGGGTTGGCGATCTCGCCGCCGTAGGACTCCCGGTACTGCATGATCTCCACCCGGCGGACGCGCCCGTCCGGCTCGAGGGCCAGGGCGTAGTCGATCACGAGGTGCTTGCCGATCACGTAGTCGACGATGAAGAAGCCGACCAGGCGATCCTCGACGAGAGCGCGCCACACCTGTTGCCCGCGGGCGCGAACCTTCTCGCCCGAACGCTGCTCGATGGCCGCCACGTCCGAGGGCTTGAAGACCACGTGGGCCTCCGCGAAGCGGGTGGCGGTCGGGAAGGCCAGCTTCTGCGCCTGCTCGATCGTGAGGTACTGGGTGCAGTAGGCGGGGCCCGCGATCGACACGATGATCGCGGGGGGCGCGGCCCACTTCACCCAGTCGCTCATGTCGTCTCCGCGCGCCTAGAAGTGGAACCCGACGCCACCCAGCACCGAGTCCGCCTTCGCCCCGCCGCGCTCGCGGTCGATCACCTTCTCGTAGGTGAGCTTGAGGACGAGCTTGGGGGTCGGGAATATCGCCACCCCCGCGGTGTGGAGCTGCAGCTTGCCGGCTCCCACCGGGGTGTTCGGATCGGTTCCGCTGAAGCCGTGGGTCTGGAGGTTCTCGTAGGTGTAGCGGTAGAACGGTACCGCCTCCCACGCGCTGCCCAGGTAGGTGCCGATCGGGACGTGGTAGGCCACCTCGCCGGACACCCCGTACATGGTGCGACCCACGTTGTTGGTGGGATCGCTGTCGTTGTTGGCCCGCAGGTTGCCCGGGTGGCCGAAGAAGACGTGGACGTACTCGCCGCGGGCCTCGAAGCCGGTGCCGGGCAGGCGGTAGCGGAGCTCGCTGTCGACCAGCGTGAGGCTCGAGTGGCGGAGCGGGCCGCCGGTGTCCGCGTAGGCGTCGCGCGGGGTCGTGTTCGGCGTGAAGTACACGCTGGTGCTGCCGGCGAGGCCGGGGACGAACGGCGGCTGGTAGTCCAGGCGCAGCGCGTACGCGAGATCGTTGCTGAGCTGGTGGAAGTCTCCCCGCGGGGGTCGCGCGAACACGAGCCCATCCTTGCCGCTGATGCCCGGAGCGTAGCCGGTCGGGAACGGCGCGGGGCTGTTGCCGTCGGTCCGCGCGTCGAAGCCGCTGCCGAAGTCCTCGAGGCTGCTGCTGACCTGGAGCTGGTAACCGAGGCCGTCGACGATCTTGCCGTAGATCCCCGCGGCCGGCACCGCCCAGGTGGTCGGGACCAGCCGGTCCGCCAGCTCGGGGCGGTTGACGCTGTAGAAGAGGGTGGGCTCGTGGTGCTGGTTGACGTAGCCGACGGGCACCAGGTCGATTCCGGGCGAGCGGACGTTGAAGTACGGGGAGACCTTGAAGTCGATGTAGAGCTGCTCGATCTCCGCGGTGCCGTGCAGCTTGTCGTCCTCGTCGAAGCCCGAGCCGGCGTGCTCGAACTCGATCTCCGCGTTGAAGATGATGCTGTCGGTGAACTGGAAGGTGGGGAGCAGGACGAGCCGGGCCGCGTCGAAACCGCTCTGCCACTGCCCGTTGTGGTCGGGGTTCCGGCGGCTGCCAAACTTGACCTCGCCGTAGGCGCCGAGCTTGAGGCCGTCGATGGGCGACGGCAGGAGGCCGAACAGGTCCCGGTTGACCGCGGAGGGTGAGGCCTCCGGCGCGGACTGGACCATGGGCGCGGGGGCGGCACCGGCCCCGGGGACCGGGCTCGCCGGCGCCGCGGCGGCCGGCGCGGGCGGTGCGCTCGCCGGCGCGTTCCTCTGCTCGAGCTGATGCTCGAGCATCTGGATCCGCTGCTCCATGGCCTTCATCTTGTTCAGCAGCTCCTGGTTCGAGAGGGCATCCTCGGCGCCCGCCGCGCCGGCTCCCAGGCTCGAGACCAGCCCCGCGGCGATGACAAACCCCCGGATCGTGCGCTCGGTGACCATGGCCAACCGTCCTTGCTGATCCGCTCGGCGGATCGTGTGGCTGGCTGGCTTCCTGGCACCGTGAGTCGGGCGGGGTGGCTAGCTGTTGTGGATGGGGGCCGCCCGGCTCGCCGCTCCCGCGTCGGCGGCCGCGTCCCCCGCTCTCCGATGATAGGTTAGGCCGCTATTACTTGTGCAGTTCGGTATACCTAAGTCCGGAGGCGGGTGTCAACCGGAAAACGGGCGGGCCGGCCCGGTCGGGCTTCCCGGCCGGGCCGTGGTATCGTGCTCTCCGTGTTCGCCTCGCCCGGCGCCATCGCCTTCCATCTCGGGCCGCTCACGGTCCGCTGGTACGGCATCCTCATGGCCTCCGCCATCCTGGTGGGCTTCTGGCTCGCGCAGCGACGGGCGGTCGAGGAAGGGCTGCCGGCGGACGAGCTGCTGCGGGCGTCCCAGTGGGCGGTGGTGGCCGGGCTGGTGGGCGCGCGCCTGTACGAGGTGATCTTCAACTGGGACTACTACGGCCGGTTCCCGGAGAAGATCGTCGCGGTGTGGGAAGGGGGCCTCGCGATCCACGGCGGCCTCATCGTGGGGCCGCTGGTCGGGATCCTGCTCGCCCGCCGATGGGGGGTGCCGATCCGGCGCGCGCTCGACGTCATCGCGCCGAGCATGGTACTGGGGCAGGCCATCGGCCGCTGGGGCAACTTCTTCAACGAGGAGGCGTTCGGCGCGCCGACCGATCTCCCGTGGAAGCTCTACATCTCACCGGCCCACCGGCCGCCCGAGCTGCGCGCCTTCGAATACTTCCATCCCACGTTCCTCTACGAATCGCTGTGGGACGTGCTCGTGTTCGCCCTGCTCGTCTGGTGGGTACGCCCCCGGGTGGGGCGACACCCGGGCGCGGTGTTCTTCTCCTACATCGGGCTCTACTCGGTGGGGCGGTTCTTCATCGAGGGGCTGCGCCTCGACAGCTTCTGGGTGGGCTCGCTGCGGGTGCCCCAGCTGGCGAGCGTGGCCGGGGTGCTGGTGGCGGTGGCGGGCCTGCTCTGGGTGATGCGCCGGGCCCCCGTCGAGCCCGTCTCGCCGCCCGCGGCCGCTACGGGTAAAGCCCCCGCGACACGTGGGCGTCGGCGACGCGGCTGACCCCCTCCATCAGCGCGCCGGTTCTGAGATCCACCCCGCCCTTCTGAGAGGTCTGCCACACGCGCGTGAACGCGCGCGCCATGATCTCCTGCAGGCGCGAGATGATCTCGCTCTCCTTCCAGAAGTAGTACTGCAGGCCCTGGACCCACTCGAAGTAGGAGACGACCACTCCGCCCGCGTTGCAGAGGATGTCCGGGATCACGGTCACCCCGCGGTCGAGCAGGATGACGTCGGCCTCCGGGGTGGTGGGGCCGTTGGCCCCCTCCGCGATGATGAGGGCCTTGATGCGGTCGGCGTTGCGCTCGTTGATCACCGAGTCGACCGCGGCGGGGAGCAGGACGTCGCAGGGCTGCTCGAGGATCTGCTCGTTGCCGATCGCCTCACCGCCGGGGAAGCCGGCCACGCTCCCGGTCTCGGTCACGTAGGTCTGGAGCTGCCGCACGTCGATGCCGTTGGGATTCCACACCCCGCCCTTGAAGTCGCTGACACCCGCGATGGTGCAGCCGTCGTTCCACAGCAGGCGCGCGGCCGTCCCGCCCACGTTGCCGAAGCCCTGCACCACGATCTTCTTGCCCCGCAGCTCCTGGCCCAGGCTCTTGGCCGCCTGGTAGAGCACGAAGACGATGCCACGCCCGGTGGCCTCGCGGCGACCGGCCGAGCCGCCCACGATCAGGGGCTTGCCGGTGACCACTCCGGGCACGCTCTTGCCCTGGGTCATCGAGTAGGTGTCCATCATCCAGGCCATGGTCTGCTCGTCGGTGCCGAGGTCGGGGGCCGGGATGTCGATGTCCGGCCCGATCATGAGGATGATCTCGGTGGTGTAGCGGCGCGTGAGGTGCTCGCGCTCACGGGCGGACAGCGCCCGGGGGTTGCAGCGCACGCCGCCCTTGGCGCCGCCGTAGGGCAACCCCATCAGCGCGCACTTCCAGCTCATCAGCATGGCGAGCGCGGTCACCTCGCCCAGGTTCACGCCCAGGTCGTAGCGCAGGCCGCCCTTGGTGGGACCCAGCGCGGTGTTGTGGTGGACGCGGTAGCCGATGAAGACCTCGGTCTTGCCGTTGTCCATGCGCACCGGCACCGAGACCACCAGCGCGCGCCGGGGGAAGCGCAGCCGCTCGTGGATGTCGTGGTCGAGGCTGAGCCGCCCCGCCACCCGGTCGAGCTGGGCCAGCGCGGTGCGGTGCAGCTCGGAGTCGAATTCGGGGGAGTCGGTCGAATCGATCACGGTCACGCTCCTTCGGCCGCTCGGGTGGTCCGGTGCAGGCGCAGCACCGCGAGCGAGCGGCCCTCGAGCCCGTACTGCTCGCCGGTGCGCTGCGCGGGCCGATCGGCCCCGCCGTCCCAGTCGCGGGTGTCGAGCACCGGCTCCCAGCGCACGCGGCCCTCGTGGGCCGGCAGGACGAACGGCACCGGCTCGTGGTGGGCGTTCAGGAGGATCAGGAAGGTATCGCCCACGATGGGCTCGCCCATGTCGTCCACCTCCTCGATGGCGTCGCCCGAGAGGCGAAGCCCGAGGCAGCGGCTGAGGCTGTTCTGCCACTCTTCGTCGGTCATCTCGTGGCCGTCCGGGCGGAACCACGCGAGGTCCTTCACCGCCGAGCCGTGGATGCGGCGGCCCTGGAAGAACGTGCGCCGGTGGAAC
>Ga0326726_10003173_pt1 | contig 15082 bp, 13 predicted proteins | sample MHFenrmetagenome_2_FD_207603 | JGI IMG/M metagenome (GOLD analysis project Ga0326726, IMG submission 207603) | Lab enriched peat soil microbial communities from Michigan Hollow, Ithaca, NY, United States - MHF15MN | ecosystem: Environmental > Terrestrial > Soil > Wetlands > Peat | place: USA...
GTGATTTGGCCATGAAGATTCGTCCGTTGCACGACCGCATTCTCGTCAAGCGTCAGGAAGAGAAGGAGACCAAGAAGGGCGGCATCATCATTCCGGACAGTGCCAAGGAGAAGCCGCAGGAGGGCAAAGTGATCGCAGTCGGCAATGGCAAGGTCACCGACGACGGCAAGAAGATCTCGCTCGACGTCAAGACCGGCGATCGCATCCTCTTCGGCAAATACTCCGGTTCCGAGGTGACCCTGGACGACGAGGAGTACCTGATCCTCCGCGAGGAGGATGTGCTCTGCATCCTTGAGTAGCGTCCAGGTCTACCGCGGCAATCATCTGGAGACAGTCTTGGCGTGAAGCATTCCGGCCTGGCCAGCCCGGCCGGCCCATTCCATCGAACGAACGAGGAGGAGAATTCAGATGGCAAAGCAGGTGATATTCAGCGACGAGGGGCGCGCCGCTCTGCTCCGCGGCGTCAACATCATGGCGGCGGCCGTCAAGGCGACCATGGGCCCGAAGGGGCGCAACGTCGTCATCGACAAGAAGTTCGGCAGCCCGACCATCACCAAGGACGGCGTGACGGTCGCGAAGGAAATCGAGCTCAAGGACAACTACGAGGACATGGGCGCCCAGATGGTCAAGGAGGTCGCCTCCAAGACCTCCGACATCGCGGGTGACGGGACCACCACCGCCACCGTGCTCGCCCATGCCATCGTGCGCGAGGGCCTGAAGAACGTCACGGCCGGCGCCAACCCCATGGGGCTCAAGCGCGGCATCGACAAGGCCGTGGAGCTGGTTGTGGAAGAGCTCAAGAGGATGTCGAAGTCGACCAAGGACAAGAAGGAGATCGCCCAGGTCGCGACCATCGCCTCCAACAATGACAAGACCATCGGCAACCTGATCGCCGAGGCCATGGAGAAGGTGGGCAAGGACGGTGTCATCACGGTCGAGGAGTCGAAGTCGGCGGAGACGGTGCTGGACGTCGTCGAGGGCATGCAGTTCGATCGCGGCTATCTCTCCCCGTATTTCGTCACCGATCCCGAGCGCATGGAGTGCGTGGTCGAGGACGCGCTCATCCTGATCCACGAGAAGAAGATCAGCGTGATGAAGGACATGCTGCCGCTGCTCGAGCAGGTGGCGCGCGCCGGCAAGCCGTTCCTGATCATCGCGGAAGACGTCGAGGGTGAGGCGCTGGCCACGCTGGTCGTCAACAAGCTCCGCGGGACGCTGCACTGCGCCGCGGTGAAGGCACCCGGCTTCGGCGACCGCCGCAAGGCCATGCTCGAGGACATCTCGATCCTGACCGGCGGCAAGGCCATCACGGAGGACCTGGGGATCAAGCTCGAGAACATCAAGCTCGAGGACCTGGGCAAGGCCAAGAAGGTGGTGGTGGACAAGGACAACACCACCATCGTCGAGGGCGCCGGCAAGACGGCCGCCATCGAGGGCCGCATCAAGCAGATCCGGGCCCAGATCGAGGAGACGACGTCGGACTACGACCGCGAGAAGCTGCAGGAGCGGCTGGCGAAGCTGGCCGGCGGCGTGGCGGTGATCAAGGTCGGAGCCGCGACGGAGACAGCCATGAAGGAGAAGAAGGCCCGCGTGGAGGACGCGCTCAACGCGACTCGCGCGGCGGTCGAGGAGGGCATCGTGCCGGGCGGCGGCGTCGCCCTGCTGCGGGCGTCCACCAAGATCGAGAGCCTCAAGCTCGAGGGCGACGAGAAGGTCGGCGCCATGATCGTTCGGCGCGCGCTCGAAGAGCCGATCCGCCAGATCGTAGAGAACGCGGGGCTCGAGGGCAGCGTCATCGTTGAGAAGGTCAAGGCGGAGAAGGTCGTCACGCGTGGTTTCGACGCGGAGAGCCTGGAGTACGTGGACATGATCGAGGCCGGCATCATCGACCCGACCAAGGTCGAGCGTGTCGCGCTACAGAACGCGGCGTCGGTGGCCTCGCTGCTGCTGACCACGGAGGCTTTGGTCGCGGACCTGCCGGAAGAGAAGCCCGCGGCGGCCCCGCCCATGCCGCACGGAGACATGTACTAGGCTGTAGACGGTAGCCTGCGGGATACGGCCCCTGCCGATTGACCGGCAGGGGCCGTGTCTTTTTGTCCACGTCTTGACGCGGCCGCGAAGCCTGCGCAATGATCGCTGCATGAGTTGTGTTCCCGGGCGGCATCTGGTATCGTCAAGTGCTTTTCGAATGACCGATAGGAGTTGAGGGGGGTGAACAGTCTGTATCCGTACGAGACTCTGGTAATTATCGATCCGCGGCCCACCGATGAGGAAGTCGCCGCGCTTCTGGTCCGGCTTGGGGAGAACCTAAAGGGCCTAGGGGGCGAGGTCGGCAAGGTCGAGAGTTGGGGCAAGCGCCGGTTGGCCTATGACCTGGGCAAGCAGCGCGAAGGCACGTACGCCGTCATCGAATATTCAGCCGAGCCGGCCACCGTCAAGGAGTTTGAGCGCCAGCTTCGCCTCAACGAACAGGTGTTGCGCTTCCTGACGACGCGCGTCCCGGTGAAGAAGCGTATCCGCGGGACGCCCAAGCCTCAGCCGGCGGCGGTCGAGGAGAGCGTCTGATGGCGAGCCTCAACAAGGTGTTCCTGATGGGGAACCTCACGCGTCCTCCGGAGCTCCGCTATACGCCGAGCGGTACCGCGGTCGCGGATCTGCGCCTCGCGGTGAACCGCAACTACACGACGCAGAGCGGCGAGAAGCGCGATGAGGTGTGCTTTCTGACCGTGGTGGTGTGGGGCAAGCAGGCCGAGAGTTGCGGTGAGTACCTCGACAAGGGCAGCCCGATCATGGTGGAAGGGCGGCTGCAGACGCGCGACTGGGAGACGAAGGACGGCCAGAAGCGCAATGTGGTCGAGGTCGTTGCGGAGCGGGTGCAGTTCATGGGACGGAGCAAATCGGCGGGGGGCGCGCCCGGAGCGCCGGAAGCCGTGGAAGCCTCAGCAGCGGCCGAAGGGGAAGACGAAGTTCCCTTCTAGGCGGCACGACAGGAGGATAGGAAGATTCCGCCAGCGAGCAAGCCAGTCAAGCGGCGCCGGTTCGGTCGGCGCAAAGTCTGCAAGTTCTGTATGGACAAGGTGCAGCTGATCGACTACAAGGACGTCCGCCGGCTCAAGAATTTCGTGTCGGAGCGGGGCAAGATCACCCCGCGGCGGATTTCCGGCAGCTGCGCCCGGCATCAGCGCCAGCTCACCCGTGCCATCCGGCGGGCACGCACCGTGGCGCTGCTGGCCCAAATCTCCGAATAGCCAGATGTCTGGATCTCGCCAGATGTCTGGATCTCGAAGGAGCACTGACCACCGATGAAGATCATTCTGATGGACGACGTGCCGTCGCTCGGCCGCCGCGGTGAGGTTCGCGATGTCTCCGACGGTTATGCGCGCAACTATCTGTTGCCGCACAAGCTGGCTCTCCATGCGACCGAGGCGAATCTGAAGAACCTCGAGGCGATCAAGGCGAGGCAGGACGCGGCGGCGGCGAAGCAGGCCGCACAGGCGCAGGAGCAGGCGCGGGCCATCGAGGCGCTGCACTTCACCCAGGCCAGGCAGGCGTCAGACGAAGGCCGTCTCTTCGGTTCGGTCGGCAAGGCTGACCTCGCGGCGTTTCTCTCCCAGCACGGGATCGAGGTCGAGCGGCGGCGCATCGACCTGGACGAGCCCATCAAGACGCTCGGGGAGTTCTCCGTTCCCGTGCGGCTCCACGGTGACGTGACCGCGCAGTTCAAGGTTTCCGTCACCCGCGAATAGCCGTGGCGACCCTCGCAGACCTGCTCACCTCCAAGATCCCGCCGCATAGCCTGGAGGCGGAGCGGGCGGTGCTCGGCGGAATGCTGTTGGACCGCGAGAGTCTGCCGAGGGCGGTCGAGCTCCTCAAGCCCGCCGACTTCTACAAGGAAGGCCATCGCAAGATCTTCGACTCGATGCTTGCGCTCTTCGAGCGCAACGAGCCTGTCGATCTCCTGACGATCTCCGAGGAGCTGCGTCGCCGAAGCGAGCTCGACGAGGTGGGCGGGCCGGCAACGCTCGGCGCGCTCGTCGAGGAGGCGGCCACGGCCGCTCATCTCCTCTCGTACGGCGGCATCGTCCGGGAAAAGGCGGTTCTCAGGGACCTCATCCGCATCGCGACCGAGATCATCGGCAAGAGCTACGAGGGCCGCGACGATGTGGAGAAGGTTCTGGACGACGCCGAGCGGCTCATCTTCCAGATCTCCGAGCGGCGCATGCAGGGCACCGCCTTCCCGGTGCGGTCCATCCTCAAGGGCACCTTCGAGCAGATTGAGAAGCTCTACGACCAGAAAGAGCACGTCACCGGCCTCGCCACGGGATTCGGCAAGCTCGACGAGATGACGTCGGGCTTCCAGTCGAGCGATTTCATCATCATCGCGGGCCGGCCATCGATGGGCAAGACGGCGTTCGCCATGAACATCGCCAAGTACGCCGGTGTCCGGAATCACAAGCGGGTGCTCGTGCTGAGTCTTGAAATGTCCAAGGAGCAGCTGGTGCAGCGCCTCCTGTGCGCCGAGGGCCGGGTGGACTCGCACAAGGTGCGCACCGGGTATCTCGACACCCGGGACTGGACGAGCCTCACGAACGCCGCCGGCAGGCTGGCGGAGGCGCCGATTTTCATCGACGACTCGCCCGCGCTCTCGGTGCTCGAGGCCCGGGCCAAGGCGCGCCGCATGAAAGCGGAGCACGGGCTCGACATGATCGTTATCGACTATCTCCAGCTGATGCGCGGGCGCAGCCCGGAAAACCGCCAGCAGGAGATCTCCGAGATCTCTCGCTCGCTCAAGGCCCTGGCCAAGGAGCTCGATGTGCCCGTGGTGGCGCTATCGCAGCTGTCGCGTGCCGTGGAGAGCCGCCAGAGCAAGGAGCCGCAACTCTCCGACCTCCGCGAGTCGGGCGCCCTCGAGCAGGACGCCGACCTGATCCTCTTTCTCTACCGGCCCGACAGGTACGGGCTTCAGAAGGAAGAGGACGAGCGCATGGCCGATGTCATCATCGGCAAGCAGCGGAACGGGCCTACCGGAGTGGTCAAGCTGACCTTCATTCCCGAATACGCCTCTTTCGAGAACCGCGCGGAGCCCGACCGGGTGCCGCAGCCGTTCTGATCGACCGGCCCGGCCGCACATGACCAAGGTTGCCATCGTCGGAGCCGGCAAGGGCGGGCGTGCCTTGCTGGAGATGTTCGCGGGCGATCCGACCGTAGCGATCCTCGGGGTGGGCGACGTCAACCCCTGGGCGCCCGGTCTCGAACTCGCCCGACGGCTCGATATCCCCGTGGTGACGGACCTGCGCGCGCTGATCGCGGATCCCAGGCTCGATCTCATCATTGACGTCACCGGGAGTCCTGACGTCCAACGCACGATACTCGAGCTCAAGCCCGCGGCGACAGAGGTCATGGGCGGAGCCAGCGCCCGCTTCGTCTGGGATCTGCTCGCGGAGCGGAAGCGGTCGGAGGAGCTCGAAGACCGCTACGGACTCATGCTCCGGGAGCTCCAGGCCAAAGCGGAGGGCGATTTCATCATTGGGCAGAACCCAAAGATGAAGGAACTGGCCGAATTGATCGTCAAGGTGGCGGCCACGCCCACAACGGTGCTGATTCGCGGCGAGTCGGGTACGGGCAAGGAGCTCGTCGCCCGAGCCATCCACCGCTATTCGAATCTCCGCGACAAGCCTCTCATTACCGTGAACTGCACGGCGCTGGCGCCCACACTGCTGGAGTCAGAGCTCTTCGGCCACAAGCGCGGCGCGTTCACGGGGGCGGTTGCCGACAAGCCGGGACTCTTCGAGAAGGCCGACGGAGGAACGATATTCCTCGACGAGGTCGGCGATATGCCGCCCGAGATGCAGAGCCGCCTCCTGCGGGTGCTGCAGACCGGGGAGAGCAAGCCGGTGGGCGACGTCGTCACGCGAAAAGTGCGGGTGCGCGTCATTGCCGCGACCAACCGTGCGCTCGAGAAGGCGCTGGCAACGGGAGAGTTTCGGGAGGACCTCTTCTATCGCTTCAATGCGTTCACGATCACTTTGCCGCCTCTCCGGGAGCGGGTCGAAGACATTCCCGTCCTCGCCCACCACTTTCTCCGCAAGGCCGAGGCAAAGGTCAACAAGAAGGTGGACCGCTTCGCCCCGGAGGCGCTCGATCTTCTCAAGCGCTACCCATGGCCGGGAAACCTGCGTGAGCTGGAGAACATCATCGAGCGCGCCGTGGTCCTGTCGACGAGCCGCCAGGTCGAAGTGGCGTTGCTCCCGTTGCACCTGCAGGAGAGCGCTCCCGCCTCCATGCGTGCCGGCGAGGGTTTCGTCGAGGCGAAGGAGCGCGCCGTGGCCCGGTTCGAGCGCGACGCGATTACCCGCTTTCTCGGCGAAGCCCGGGGCAATGTCTCGGCGGCGGCAAAACGCGCAGGCATCACGCGCAGGAATTTCCACCGGCTCATCGTGAAATACGATCTCGATATGCAAACATTTCGAAGTGAGTCCTCTAAGACTCACTAGTGAGTCTTATTAGTCTCATAAGATATTACACAATAATCCCTATATTTACCTGAGTCTTACCTCTGTATTTTCGATCTGATGATCTAATAGTGGGACAGCTATGTCTCACTTCCTTGCCTCAAAGTTGGAAGCAGCGAGACCAAGCTTTCGCCAAATCAAGAAGTTACACGCGAAGAACACTTCTTGCAGGTCGCTCGAGTCGAACCAAAGGAGGTTCACATGGGCGATCGGTGCGGTTGTGGAAGCAAGGTTCAGTTCGGATTTCAGCGCCTGGGCTGTATCGAGTGTGGGGCCGCCTGCTGCCCGGGCTGTTCGTATCAGTTGGAGTCTACCCACTACTGCGGAGGCTGTGCGGAGAGGCTGCTCGAATTGCCATGGGCACCGGCCCTCCCCGCGCGATCTTCATAAGGAGGCGGTGATCATGGAAAGCAAGGGCAGAGCCTTCCGGCAACTCCTTCGCGATGAGCCCTATCTCTTCACCGGTGGAATCTACTCTCCCCTCGACGCCCAGATCGCCGAGAGCGCGGGGATGAAGTCCATCTACCTCAGCGGCTACTCGGTGGCGATGCTGAATGGCTGGCCCGACATGGGACTGCTCACCATGACCGAGGTCGCCAAGACGGCCTCCATGGTGGCGAGCGCTGTCGAGGTGCCGATTATCGCCGACGCCGACGACGGCTATGGCAATGCGCTCTCGACCATGCGCACCGTGCAGGAGTTCGTGAAGACGGGCGTCGCGGGCTTGCACCTCGAGGACCAGCGCTTCCCCAAGCGATGCGGCCATATCGCCGGCAAGACCGTGGTGTCCCGCGAAGAGGCCATCGGCAAATACAAGGCCGCCCTCGCTGAACGCGACCGGCTGGACCCTGAGTTCGTGATCATTGCCCGGACGGATGCCTATGGAGCGGTGGGCGGCAGCATGGAAGAGGCCATCTGGCGGGGTCGTGCCTATGCCGACGCCGGCGTTGATCTGGTCTGGTGCGAGCTCTCGAACTCCGATCGCGGGCCGGCCATCGAGTTCGCCCGCGCGATGAAAGAGACGCACCCCCGGCTTCCGCTCGCATTCAACTATTCGTCCTCGTTCCGGTGGCACAAGGACCCCAACCCGCTGACCTTCCGGGAGCTGGGGGAGCTCGGCTACCGGTTCATCTTCATCACGCTCTACGGCGCGCACGCCGCGATGTACTCGGTGTGGAATGCCATGCACGAGCTCGCCAAGAACGAAGAGCAGGCTCAGTGGGCGTTGGAGCGGACCAAGCTGGGCCACCCGACCGAGAGCCATCACGTCATGGCGAGGGTCGCTCACTTCCAGGAGCTCGAGCGCAAGTACATCCCGGGCACCGAGGATCGCCTCAAGGGATCAGACGGCTTCACCGAGACCAAGGCCCACTAAGCCCCGGGCGTCAGGAGCGGCGGCTGCGCGCGGCCCGGATGGCGCGCCAGAGCAGCAGCGCCGCCGCCGCTCCTATCACCAGCCAGAGCGCCACGTACCCGATGTTGCCCACCGCGCGGCGCAGCGGCTGAAGGTAGTCGCCAAGTCCGTAGCCGATCGCCCAGCCTGCGCCGACCACGATCGGCACGTAGATGAGCGCACCCCCGACATTGGCCAGGAAGAAGCGCCACGCCCCGAGTCCGAGGGCGCCGGCCAACGGGCCGGCCATGAACCGGAGCCCGGGCAGAAAGCGGGCAATGATGACGGCGGCGGCCCCTCGCCGAGCCACGAATCGCTGCATGGCTTCGAGTCGCTCAGGATGCCCCAGGATCCAGTGGGCGTGGCGCTCGAGGGCACCCCGGCCGAAGCGATGGCCCAGCCAGTATCCGATATTGTCGCCGACCACAGCGCTGATCACACCGACCACCAGCACGATATCGAGTCGTAGCTGTCCACTCCAGACGAGGAACCCGGCCACCAGCAGCACCGTCTCCTCGGGGACGGGCACTCCGGCATTGCCCAGTATGACGAGCCCGAAGACCGCGATGTAGCCCCAATGGGCGACGGCCGCTTCCGGGTTGAGCGCGCCCGCTTGAGCCGTGAACCAGCCCAAGAAAGTGTTCACGCGGGCAGCACGCTCCGGGATATGACGCTGACGCGTCCCTCCTTGTCAAAGGCCACCCGCAGCTCGGCCATGCTCATGTGCTTGCCGTCGAGGTCCCCGTGAAGGACGTGGCCGGACCTGCCGAGGACGGTTGAGACATTCTCGACCATCCGTTGGAGCCGCTTGTGTCCGAAGGTGAGCCGCGCCACGAGCCAGTTGATCGTGATGATGGCGAAAGGCGCGACCTTTTCCATGATCGCGATGTCCGGAATCAGGATGTCCATGGGCCTCCCCTCAAGGCGTGCGCACGAGCTACGGATTCGGGCCGGCACCTGTCAGCGTAGCAACTTCCGGGCGTCAGCACCAAGAAAGCCGGGACCCATGGCGATCTCGACGAGACTTGCCGGGGCCGTGCTCGGAGCGTAGCATCCGGAGAGCTCGCGGGATCTCCGCGAGCCATACTCGGGTCGAGGAGGACGATGGACGCAAGCCTGCTGAAGCGGTGGGTCGTCGGGAAGCCGATGCCTCTCGCTCAGGCGCGCCACGAGCGGCTCTCGAAAACCGTGGCGCTGGCGGTGTTCTCTTCGGACGCACTGTCTTCCGTGGCCTATGCCACGGAGGAAATCCTGCTTGTTCTGGTGCTGGCGGGCGCCGCCGCCGCTCACTTCCTGGTGCCCGTGGCGGTCGCCATCACGGCCCTGCTCCTGATCGTGGTCGTCTCCTACCAGCAGACGATCCATGCCTATCCGTCCGGCGGCGGGTCGTACATCGTCGCGAGAGCCAATCTCGGCCCCACACCAGGTCTGATCGCCGCCGGCGCTCTGCTGATCGACTACGTGCTGACCGTCTCGGTCAGCGTCGCTGCCGGCGTGGCAGCTCTTACCTCGGCGCTGCCGGCCCTGCACGCGCACCGTGTGGCGCTGGGTGCCGGCTTCATCGCGCTGATCGCCTTCGCGAATCTCCGCGGGGTGCGCGAATCGGGCCGGGTTTTCGCGGTACCGACCTACCTCTTCGTGGGGACCTTTGCCCTCATGGTCGGGGTAGGGCTCTGGCGGTGGTTGCAGGGCGACCTTGTTCCGCTGTCGCCCCGTCAGGCGTCGGCAACGGTGCCGCTGACCTGGTTCCTCGTCTTGCGCGCCTTTTCGTCCGGCTGTACGGCGCTGACCGGGGTCGAGGCGATCTCGAACGGCGTTCCCGCCTTCAAGCCCGGCGAGGCGAAGAACGCGTCGATCACGATGGGCTGGATGGCGGGCATTCTCGGCACGCTCTTTCTCGGTATCACGGTGCTCGCGTGGGGACTTCACGTCACGCCCACCGAGGATGAGACCGTGGTCTCGCAGGTCGCCCGAACGCTCTTCGGCACCGGACTCTTCTACTATCTCGTCCAGGGCTCGACCATGCTCATCCTGGTCCTCGCCGCGAACACTTCGTTTGCCGACTTCCCGCGGCTGGCGAGCCTGCTCTCGCGTGATCGCTATGCGCCGCGGCAGCTCACGACGCAGGGCGACCGACTCGTGTTTTCGAACGGTATCCTCGTGCTCGGTGGCCTCGCGGCGCTCCTCATCGTGCTCTTCCGCGGGGACACTCACGCGCTCATTCCGCTCTACGCCGTCGGGGTCTTCATTTCGTTCACGCTGTCCCAGACCGGCATGGTGCGGCACTGGCTCGTGGATCACGGTCCAGGCTGGCGGTGGCGCCTCGCCATCAACGGCACGGGTGCCGTGGTGACGGCCGTGGTGACGATGGTCATCGCCGCGACAAAGTTCACCCACGGCGCCTGGATCGTCGTGCTTCTGGTCCCGCTCATGGTCATGGGGTTCCGGGCCGTCAACCGGCACTACGAAGCGCTGGCCGACGAGCTCTCGCTCGAGCACTTGGCGGAGGAGCCGCCCGTGACCAATACGCTGCTCGTGCTGGCCGGCGACCTCCACATGGGGGTGGTTCGGGCCCTTCGCTACGCGCAGTCGCTGTCCCCGAATCCCAAGGCGGTCTATGTCGAAATCGACCCGAGCCGGACGCTGAGGCTCGAGGAGCGGTGGGCGAAGGGCGGGTGTGGGGTGCCTCTGGTGGTCCTCTCTTCACCCTATCGTTCGGTGCTGGGGCCGCTCTTCGAGTACATCGACCGCATCAAGAGCCAGTCACCCCAGGGCGTCATCACCATCGTGATTCCGGAGTTCGTGCCGCGCCACTGGTGGCAGCACGTGCTCCACAACCAAACGGCGCTCCTGGTCAAAGGGGCGATGTTGTTTCGACAGGGTATCGTGGTCGTGGACGTCCCATTCCACCTCAAGTCTTGACGCAGCCGGGCCTGAGCCTTGACCTTGACGCGCCACGCGGCTACGGTAGGGCCTTCGAGAAGCCCGAGTGAAGCTCAACTCTCTCAAGAAGCTGCTGGTCGGCAGCCCTCTGGCGACCGCGCAGGCACGCCACGAGCGGCTCTCCAAAACCGCCGCCCTGGCGGTGTTCTCATCGGATGCCCTGTCCTCCGTCGCCTACGCCACGGAGGAGATCCTGCTCATCCTCGTCCTCGCGGGTACCACGGCGCTCCACTACTCGATCCCCATCGGGTTCGCCATTGCCGGCCTCATCGCGGTGGTGGTGAGCTCGTACCGGCAGACGATCTTCGCGTATCCGCAGGGCGGTGGTTCGTACATCGTCACCAAGGACAATCTGGGGACTCTGCCCGGGTTGATCTCGGGCGGGGCGCTCCTGATCGACTATCTGTTGACCGTCGCCGTGAGCGTGGCGGCGGGTGTCGCCGCGCTCACCTCGGCCGTGCCCGGGCTCTACGACTATCGCGTGGGGATCGGCGTGGGCTTTGTCGCCGCCATCACGCTCGCGAACCTCCGGGGCCTGCGCGAGTCCGGCAACCTGTTCGCGCTGCCGACCTACCTGTTCATCGGCTTCGTCACGATCCTGATCCTGTACGGTCTCGTCCGCTGGACCTTCGGCTGGGACGCGGCGGCCCACGTTCCTGACCCGCGGATCGCCGCCGTGCAGGAACTGAGCGTCTTCCTGGTGCTCCGCGCCTTCGCGTCGGGATGCGCGGCCCTGACCGGCGTGGAGGCGGTCTCGGACGGGGTGCCGGCGTTCAAACCGCCCGAAGCGAAGAATGCACGCATCGTGCTCGCCTGGCTCGGTGTCATCCTCATCTCCCTCTTCGTGGGCATCACCTTTCTCACCCGGCACTATCACCTGACGCCGCTTCCCGAACAGACCATCCTCTCCCAGCTGGCCCGGCAGATCTTCGGCGACGGCGTGCTGTACTACGCGATCCAGGCTTCGACCATGCTGATCCTGGTCTTAGCCGCCAATACCGCCTTTGCAGACTTTCCGCGCCTGTCCTTCTTCCTTGCCCGTGACGGCTTCCTGCCGCGGCAATTCGGATCGCGCGGCGACCGGCTCGTCTTTTCTAACGGCATCCTCATCCTGGGAGGCACGGCGGCCGCGCTCCTCGTGCTCTTCGGCGGCAGCACGCACGCCTTGATCCCGCTCTACGCCGTCGGTGTCTTCCTTTCGTTCACCCTGTCGCAGGCGAGCATGGTGCGCCGCTGGCTGGTGCGCCGCGAGCCGGGGTGGCAATGGCGCTGGTGGCTCAATGCGGCGGGCGCGGCCACCACGGGGCTGGTGGTGGTGGTCATCACCGCCACCAAGTTCACCCATGGCGCGTGGGTCGTCGTGCTGCTGATTCCTCTGCTCGTGATGCTCTTCATGGCCATTCGCCGCCACTACGCGGATGTCGCCGGCCAGCTCTCACTGGATGGCTATGGCGGGCCGCCCCCGATGGAGCACACTGTGCTGGTGCTCGCGGGCGACGTCCACAAGGGAGTCATCCACGCACTGCAGTACGCGCGAACGCTCTCGCCCTCGGTGAAGGGCGTCTACGTCGAGCTCGATCCGGAGAAGACCCGGCGTCTCGAGGAGAAGTGGATGAAGTGGGGAATGGGCGTGCCGCTCGTGGTCCTGAGCTCGCCGTACCGGTCGCTCCTTCAGCCCTTCCTCGAGTATCTCAACCACCTGCTGGCGCTGGGCGACAACCACATGGTGACCATCGTGATTCCGGAATTCGTGACCAAACACTGGTGGCAGCATCTCCTGCACAACCAGACGGCCTTCCTCATCAAGGGGACGCTGCTCTTCCGGAAGAACGTCGTGGTGACGGACGTGCCCTACCATCTCCGCTGACCTGCGACCTGGTGTGGACGCCCTCGGTCGGGCGAGCGGTATACGCAAAAGAGCGTATGGCTACCGGGAAACGAGGTCCTGTGGGTGTCGCAATTCTTTCCAGTACGTAGCCATCCCGGCTGGAGTAGGATACCGCCCGAGCGCGGCCCAGCAGCGTCTCGATTTCCCTCTGGGGAGGGACTCTACGTCGCCTTCGATCCTGATGCAGGAGTCAGCGGGGACCGTCCTTCGCGAGGCGACTGAGGACGATCACCCTGCCCTGCTTGCCCTGGAAGGGACCTCCTCCCATACCGGCGCCGAGCTCCTTCAGGTCCGCAGAGACTTCTTCGCCCGCACCGAGGCGTACCCTGTCTCCCAGGTATTGGTCGCCGAGCGGGAAGGGGCGGTTATCGGGGTCGAATGTCTGGCGCTGACGGACGTCCGGGTGAACGGCGAGGGTTGCACGGCCGGCTACTCCTTTAATACCCGCGTCCAGCCCGGCCTGCAACGGAGAGGGCTGGGGCCGGCCTTGATCGAGGCCGCCGAAGGCTGGGCGGACGGGCAGGGCGCCTCCTATCTCACCGGGCTCATCAAGACCACCAATGCCCCCTCCATGAAAATGGTGACGGCTCTCGGCTTCGAAACGGCCGCTCGCTTCGACTACCTTGTCCTCGAGCTGGCCCGCTTCGACGGCATGGCGGGACCCCGTGCGGTACGGGTCGACCTTCATCAGGATCCCTACCTGCTGGGACTGAGAGTGGCTGCTGTCCGATCTCACCAATTCGTGCCCCTATTCCTGGAGAAGGAGCTTTTCTCACCGCCTCCAGAGGGGGCATACGGTGGAAGCTGGACGGCGAGCAGCCGAGACGGAACGGCGTGGCTGTCCCTGTGGGACGATCGAGCAGCGCGCGGACTGGACCCTGCCACCTTTTGCGCCGTCAAGGCCTTCGATCTCATGCTCGAGGGGTCTGGAGCCCTCGGCGCCTTTGCGGGCATTGTCGGCGCCCTGCGCACCCGGGGCATCCGCCATCTGTTGATCCCGCTTCCTGCAGAGTCCTATGCCTGCGCATTGCTCACCCCCTTCGCCAGCGAAGTCATTGACATGAACTTCGTGGTGAAGCGGCTGCGTGGCTCCTCTCCCGTCCGCCCCGGACCGATCTACTTCGACATTCGTCACTGATCCGACGCGGCATGCCTCGGCCGCGGCTGCTCTGGTAGACTGAGGACCCGCCATGAAGACCGAGATCCGGGTCAATGGGCCGCTCGACGTGCCACGCACGCTCGAGCGCTATCGCGTCTGGGGAGAGGATCCCGTCAACCGCCTGATCGACGGCGCGTTCTTCCGTGCGGTCCGGGTGGCCGGTCGCTGGAGAGGCTACGAGCTGCGCTGGACCGGGCACGTGGATGCCGAGCGGCTCCTGGTCTCCACGCCGGGTGATCGCGGCATACGCGCGCTCGAGGCGGCCGTCGACGAGGTGGAGCGCATCTGCGGGCTGGGGCTCGATGTCGAGTCGTTCTATGCGATCGCGAAGGACGATCTGGTGCTCGGGCCTCTGATCCCCCACCTCTGGGGTCTGCGCCCGACCCTGTCGCCGCAGCCGTTCGAGATGCTGATCGGCTCCGTCTGCGCCCAGCAGATCAGCCTGCCGTTCGCGTTCACGGTCAAGGCTCGCCTCGTGCGCCGGTTCGGCGCGCCCGTCGTTGTGGCCGGCCAAACAGTGTACGGTTTTCCCGACGCCGAGCGGCTCGCGCATGCTCGGGTGGGCGATCTGCGGCGGCTGCAGCTGACCACGCGGAAATCGGAGTACATCGTAGGCTTGGCCCGCCAGGTCGCGTCGGGCGCGCTCGATCTCCGAGCGCTCCGCGGCACCTCAAACGCTGGCGTCATCGAGGCGCTCACGGCCGTCCGAGGCTTCGGCCGCTGGACGGCCGAGTGGTTTCTCGCGCGCCACCTCGGACGTGGCGACGTCTGCGCGGCGGGTGATCTCGCGGTGCGCCGCGCTTTCGAGCGCTTCTACAACCGTGGCCGCGCGCTCGACGAAGCAGGCGTCAGGCGCCACGCCTCCACCTGGGGGGCACATCAGAACATGGCGGTTCACTATCTCCTGGCCGGGCAGCGGCTGAGGGCGCAGGCGGCCTGACGGCATGGCGATCAAGCTCAACCTCCCGATCCTCGGCCAGCCGAATCCTCACGAGCCGAAAGACGTGCACCTGGTGGGTCGCTACGCGCTGGGAGTGACCTGGGCCGACAACCACTCGAGCATCTACCCATTCCAGCGTCTGCGGCTCGACGACCCGGCGCGCACACCGGCTGATCCGGGCGACGCGAGCGCTCCGGAGGAGACGCTGACCGAAGCGATGAGATGGCCCCGCGATATCAAGAAGGAG
>Ga0326726_10003174_pt1 | contig 15081 bp, 13 predicted proteins | sample MHFenrmetagenome_2_FD_207603 | JGI IMG/M metagenome (GOLD analysis project Ga0326726, IMG submission 207603) | Lab enriched peat soil microbial communities from Michigan Hollow, Ithaca, NY, United States - MHF15MN | ecosystem: Environmental > Terrestrial > Soil > Wetlands > Peat | place: USA...
TGCTTCCTCGCGCTGCAGATCAAGCACCTTCATCGCCAGGAGGCTTACCAGCGCATCGAGGAACACCTCAAGCAGCTCGAGGAGATCGAGGAGATCTATTTCCTCACCGGCCGGATCGACTACCTCATCAAGGCCAACTTCCGGGACATCGACGAGTTCCGGGAGTTCTTCATTGCCAAGCTCTCGAAAGTCCAGATGATCGAGCGGGCCGAGACCTTCGTTGTGGTGTCTTCCGCCGTCAATCCGCGGTACAACCCGATCAACGTCGACGTGAAGGACCAGGACCTTGGTTGAGGGGCAGGCGACCATAATTTCGCGGAGGAAGTGAATGTCGATGCCCTTGACATCCCTCTCGGCGAGGAATTATGCTTTTCCCGGCGGAAGGTTCAATGAGGATAGGGCGCTAAGACATCCGTCACAAAGGGTCGCGGCCGCCCGCGGGCCCATCACAGCTCGAGGAGGAGAATGACGACGGGGACCCATCATACGGTGCAGAGGTGCGTGGCGGAGCTCCCCCGGCTCCGTCACAAAGAGAGCATGACAGGAGATGGAGAGGAGGTATCCACGAAATGAGTAAGAAGGTTATGATTCTTGTTCTCATCGCCTGCGTCTCGATCGTCGGGCTGACATTCGCCCAGATCACGCAGGAAGGCCGGATCAACGGCAAGGTCGTTGACAAGCAGGGCGCGCCCCTTCCCGGCGTGAGCGTCGAGGCGATCAGCCCCAAGCTGATCGGAAAAGCCGTCGCCATAACGGACGCGGCCGGCGTCTATCGCCTGATGGCCCTGCCGTCCGGCGCGTTCGAGATCACCTACAGGCTCCAGGGCTTCAAGACGCTGATCCGGAAGGGCATCCTTCTGGAGCTGTCCCAGACCTTGGCCCTGAACGTGACGCTCGAAGAGGCCACCATCGAGGAGCAGGTCACGGTCGTCGGCCAGAGCCCGCTCATCGACGTCAAGAGCACGGTCAAGGGCCAGGTCATGACCAAGGAAACCTACATGTCCCTGCCCCGCGGCCGGTCGTTTGATTCGCTCATCAGCACCATCCCCGGCGTTCAAAACGAGGACGTCAGCGCCGGCCTCTCGGTCGACGGCGCTTCCGGGGCCGAGAACGTGTATTTCGCCGACGGCGCGGACGTGACCAACTTCCATCTGGGCACGAAAGGCCAGAACGTCGTGCTCGAATTGCTGGACGAGGTCAAGGTCACGGCCTCGGGCTATAACGCCGAGTTCGGCGGCTCTATGGGCGGCGTCATCAATGTCATCACCCGCTCGGGCGGGAATGAGTTCCACGGCGATGTCATGGGCTACTATGAGAACAACACCCGGCTGATGCGGGGGTATGCCCGGGACTATCTCCGGCAGAACATCGATGACTACACGATCTGGGAATACGCCAATAACGACAAGGACTACTTCAATAACGGGAAGGACCGGGACAAGTATAACCGCGGCGAGCTTGTCTTCAGCCTCGGCGGTTATATCATCAAGAACAAGCTGTGGTTCTTCCTCTCCGCCGACCCGACCCTCTCCCAGACGTCGGCGAGCCGGGATTTCAACTACGGGGCGGGGCCCTTCTCGACGTTCAAGAATAAGAACACCGATCTGAACGGATCGGCCCGGATCTCGGCCGCCCCCTTTGCCGGGCTGCGCCTGTCGGCCAGCTTCATCAACAATTTCAACAAATACCGGGGCGCCATCCCGAGCCTCCAGGGCTACAGCGACTCGGGCTATGAGTGGGGCCAGGAAGGCTGGGATTACCCCAACTGGACGGCCGCCCTGACGGCCGACTATTCCGTGGGCAATAATCTGCTCATCAGCTACCGGGGCGGCTGGCACACGGCGAATACGACGAATCAGCAGATCCTGCCCCCGGACCGGTCGACGTTCTATTTCAGCTATTCCAATATGGGTTTTGAGGATGACCCGTTCTACGTCGCCAATCCGGGCCTCCTTCACTCCTCCGGCTGGACCGACTCCGGCGTCCTGCGGGAAACGAGGAGGTACCTCGAAGAGAAGATCAGCAACAACCTGGACCTCTCCTATTACCTCAATGCGGCGGGAGAGCATGCCTTCAAGGCCGGGGTCGGCTATACCTATCTTCATGAGGACACCTATGTTGCGGCCACGCACCCCCGGGTTTACATGGGTTGGAACAGGACCACCTATGCCATTGGCGATCCCATCGGCGTTGGGGCGGATCCGTTCCTGGCGGACGGCGTCACGCCCAACCCGGCCTATGGCCCGTACGGGTACTATTACATCCGCGGTTCCTGGACGCAGCCCATCAACGGGGGCGCCTGGAACATCCATGCGAATAACTACTCCGCCTATCTCCAAGACTCCTGGACGCTCAAAGGCCGGCTGACCCTGAACTTCGGGGTTCGGGCCGAGAGCCAGTACATCCCGTCCATGACGGATGTTCAATATCCGGATTACACGTCCAAACCGGTCAATTTCAATCTGGGGCAGATGCTGGCTCCCCGGTTCGGCGCTGTCTATGACGTGTTCGGGGATTCCAGCCTGAAGATCTTCGGCAGCTTCGGTATCTATTACGACGTCATGAAGCTCTATATGGCCGAGCTGACCTTCGGCGGCTGGAAGCGCGTCCAGGACTATTATTCCCTGGACACCCTGGACTATCGGCTGATCGCGGCGAGCGGCGATTTCGCCGACCGGACCAGCCAGGAAGCGGGCGGCCACTATATCGGATCCCTCGATTTCCTGCCGCCGTCGTTCGGGAGGGTCGATCCGAACCTGAAACCGACCGCCCAAAGGGAGATCTCGTTCGGCGCCGAGAAGAAGCTAAGCGAAGACCTGTCTATTTCGGCCCGTTTTGTCAACAAGCACCTGATCCGGACGATCGAGGACGTCGGCGTTTGGCAGGTCGTGAACAACGACGACGGGACGACCTCGTGGACGGAAAACTTCTATGTCGCCAACCCCGGATTCGGGTGGTCCCTGCCCGTGTCCCAGGGCGGAAAGTTCGCTGATTCGTACACGGATCCGGGTCCGGACGATGAGATCGGCACGGCCGACGACGGGCTAACGTATCCCATGTGGCCCACGCCCAAAGCCACGCGGAATTATTACGGGGTGAATATCGCCCTGGAAAAGAGGTTCAGCCACAACTGGCAGGGCGGGCTCAACTATACCTGGAGCCGGGTCTTGGGAAATTATTCCGGCTTGGCCAGCTCCGACGAGGTGGGGTACGACTACGCCGGCCAAGGCCGCGTCGGCCCCAACGTCGAGCTGTACTACGATGATTTCTTCATCATGTACGATGCCAAGGGCTACGTTCTCAACGGTCCTCTGGGCCAGGACAGGACCCATTACCTCAAGGCCTATGGGTCTTATGCCTTCCCGTTCGGATTGACTGTGGGAGTCGTGGCCTACGGCCGGAGCGGACTGCCTCTGACGAGCAAGCTCCTGCTCAACGACCGCTATATCTATCCCGAGAACCGAGGGGACCGGGGCCGTCTGCCCTTCACGTTCTGGGCCGACCTCTATCTGGATTACTCTATGAAGCTGGGCGGGAAGTATCGGGCTTCCATCAACCTCCAGATCAACAACGTGACCAACACGAAGACGATCCAGAGCCACGAACTGCATTACAATCTCGACGGCATCTACGCGACGAATTCGCAGATCCTCGACGGGACTCTGGCCAATACTTACCATGCGATGGTCGCCGACGCCGGGGACACGGACTTCGGGTATAACAAGTGGGATACTCGGTTCGGGACCTGGTCGACGCGCCTGGGGGTCAAGTTCTCGTTCTGATCGACGAGGACAGGCCAACTTCCGACCAAAGGGCCCGCCCCCCGGACGGGGGGCGGGCCTTTTTCTTGACTATTTCGGGAAATCCCCTAATCTGGAATACCAATGCCCAAAACAAGGGGCGCCGGATCCGCGCCCAAGACGACCCGGACATCTCCGGACGCTGAGACGAAGCCGCGCCGGCGCCTGCTCCCGATCCTCGGCGGCCTGGCCCTCGCCCTGGGCCTCGCGGCCGCGGCGCTCCTCGTCCGCCCGGGACGGGGAGACTTCCGGCCACGAGCCGCATCCGGCCACAACGTCCTCCTCATCACCCTCGATACGACCCGGGCCGATCATCTCGGCTGCTACGGATTCGGACAGGCCGCGACGCCCAACCTCGACCGCCTCGCCCGGGAAGGCGTCCGGTTCGCCCGCGTCTATGCGCCGGCCCCGCTGACCCTGGCCTCTCACAGCACGATCATGACGGGGCTTTATCCGGCAACGCACGGGGTCCGCAACAACGGCCACGAGCTCGCGCCGAAGTGGACGACTCTGGCTGAGATACTGAAGGGGCACGGTTTCGGCACGGCGGCCTTCGTATCGTCGTTTTCGGTCGATTCGAGGTTCGGCCTCGGCCGGGGCTTCGACGTCTATGACGACACGTTCGATGTCCAAGCGCCCTTGAAGGGGGCCAACGCCGAGCGCCGGGCGGAACAGACCTTCGCCCGGTTCTCGCGCTGGCTCGACAAGAACGGACCGGGCCGGTTCTTCGCCTGGGTCCACTACTACGATCCCCACCTGCCCTACGACCCTCCGTCGCCCTATCGGGAGGGATCGCCCGGCCGTCCCTACGACGGCGAGATCGCCTACATGGACCACTATGTCGGCGCCATCCTCGGGGCGCTCGCGGCGAAAGGCCTCCTCGACGACACTCTCGTCGTCGTCGCCGGCGATCACGGCGAAGGCCTGGGGGACAAGGTTGAGACCGGCCATGGCATCTTCCTTTATGAAGAAACCATCAGGGTACCGCTCATCATCCGCGGCCCCAAGGCCTTGCCGCGCCCCGGCGTCGTCGAGAGCGCCGTCCGGCTGGTGGACGTGGCCCCGACTATCCTGGAGATCCTCGGTCTCAAGACGGAGGCGTCGGGCATGGAGGGGCAGAGCCTCGTCCCCTGGATCGAGGACAAGACCCGCCTGGATCTGGACAGCCTGGTCGAGACCTTCTATCCCCGGGAGAACTTCGGCTGGTCGGAGCTCGTCGGTATCGTCTCCGGGCCCTGGAAATACATCCAGGCGCCTCGGCCCGAGCTCTACGACCTGAAGAGCGACCCGCGGGAGACGGCCGATCTCGCGGTCTCGTCCCCCGACAAGGCCGGCGAGCTCCACAAGAAGCTCGAAGACGAGCTCCTGCGCCTGACCACCCCGCCGGGGGCGACGGCCGGCCAGTCCGCGGCGCGCACCGACGACCAGGAGAGGCTCCGTTCGCTGGGTTACGTCAATTTCGCCCCGGCCAAGCCCGGCGCCGCCGCGGCCGCCGACCCGAAAGACAAGATCGGACTGCTCAAGCTCGTCCAGCATGCCCAGGCCTCCGAGCTCGAAGGGAAGTACGCCGACGCCGAGCGGACCGACCGCGAGATCGTGGCCGCGATCCCCGACTCCCCCGAGAGCTACGTCAACTTGGCCATCGTCCAAGCGATGCAGAGAGAATTCGACCGGGCCCTGGAAACGCTGGAGCAGGGCCTTGCGCGGATCCCCGATTCCGAGATCCTCCTCGTCCGCCTTGGCCACACCTACCTCGTCAGCGGCAAGCCGCGTGAGGCGCTCGAGACGATGGATAAGGTGCTGGCCCTGAATCCCCGGAGCGTCGACGCCCTGACCGTCGCCGCCGGCATCCTCGACGCGACGGGCCGCAAGGGCGAAGCCCGGGCCTATTACGAACGGGCGTTGGCCGTCGAGCCCGAGAGCCGCCATCTCCGGATGAGCTATGCTGGCAACCTGGCTTCGACCGGCGCCCTGAACGAGGCCATCGTCGTCTACGAAAAGCTGATCGCCGATTTTCCCGAAGAGCAGGCCTTCTATCAGTTCGCCGGGATCGCCCATTCCTATCTCGGCGAATACGATCAGGCGATCTCTCTGCTGCGCCAGGCCCTGGCCATCCGGGCGACGCCGGCCGGGTATTTCAACTTGGCCGTGGCCCACGAGAAGAGAGGCGATCTCAGGGAAGCGGCCGAGGCCCTGCGCATGTACCTTCAGAACGCCCAGGGCGAGAGCGAAGCCAACATCCGCAAGGCGCGAGCCGAGCTCGAGAACCTCGAAAAGAAGATCGGCCCGGCCTCGTCCTGAGGCGCGTCAGGAAGCCCCGATCCGCTCGAGGCCCGACCGCAAGGCCGCCCGGAGAGCGGCGATATCGGCCGGGTCCGCCGTCCCGCCCTTCCGCCCATGTCGTAACAGGCTGAAACGCAATCCGTTACGGGTGTGCCGGTAGGCGAAATCGATCTCCGGATGGGCGAACACAAGGGTCATGAGAGTTTGGGCCATCTTCGTCAGCGGCGGCCGGTCCACGTGCGAGAATAGGAAAAGGGCGAAGACGCGGGTCCCGGCTCCCGGCGCCGAGGAAATCCTGAGCCGGCCGCCGCAGAGCTCGGCCGTCTGGGCCAGGAGAGGCAAGCCCAGCCCCGTCCGCTTGGGCCCAGTGGTGAAGAACGGATCGAGGGCCCGCGCCCTTTCCTCGTCCGTCATTCCCCGGCCGTTGTCAGCGACCTGCAAGGTCAGCCGATCCCGGGGTTCGTTCTCATTGACCGCGATGCGGATCCGCGTCGAGCCCGCGGCGACGGCGTTCTCGGCGATGTCGAGGACGTGGAGCGAGAGATCCTCCATCATGATGCGATGACCTTCCGGCCGTCCTGGCCCGCCAGGGCCTTGCGGATCTCTTCGAGCGCGGGGCTTTCGACCAGGAAATCGGTCACGGCCGTTCCGATCTCCTCCGGCTTGTGGGCGTCGGAGAAGCGGACGATAGGGAGATCGTCGAACGGCCCGAACGCGGTTTTGGCCTCGGCCGCGCTTATCCGGGAGGAGACCTCGACCGCGTCGAGCTTGAGGCCGGGCGGGATGAACCCGAGCTGGGAGACGATGCTGAACGACTCCCGGTCGATGTGACAGGCGATGACCAGGCCGCCGTGGCCGTGGATGAGGTCGACTGCGTCATGGACGGAGAAAAGGGTCGCCCCGAAAAGGCAGCGCGGGCAGAAGCCGGTCACGTCGTCCGCCGCGTCGACGATGACCTGGTCGTCGACGAATTTCATCTTCGAGGGGAGGTCCGGCAGATTCCTGTAGATTTCGGTCTGAAAAGCACCGAGAGCGGTCCCCGCCTCGAACAAACCGAGGATGTGGATCTCCTCCGAAGTCGTCATCTCGATGCCGGGGAGGACGGCCAGGCCCGTCCCGGCGGCGGCCTCGATCACGGCGTCCGCATTCTCGGTCGTGTTGTGATCGGTGACGGCGATGAGGTCGAGCCCGGACTCCCGGGCCCGCCGGACGACGGAGCGCGGCGACATCGTCAGCTCGCCGCAGGGGGAGAGACAGGTATGGATGTGGAGATCGGCCCGGAGACGCCGGAGGGCCATCAGCTCCCCTTGATACCCAGCGAGTAGAGCCTGCCGGAGAGGTCGAATGCTCCAGACCGGGCGCCGAGGAGAGGGATCTTCTCCCGGGCCGCCTGTTCCACGGTTTCCGCCGCCGGCTCCCGCCCGTTGACCAGAACGATCCCGGCCAGGTCCTTGAGGACGGCGACGGCGATGATGTTCGGGTGGACCTGCATGGTCACCCAGAGGTCGCCCTGACGGCCGTGGCCGATGACGTCCGACAGGAGGTCGCTCGCGTATCCGCCGAGGACGGGGCGGTCGAGCGGGACCCCCGCCGTGAAGACTTCGAGATCGAGACGCGTCACCAGGTCGCTGAGTGTCATCGCTTCTCCTTCCTGCCCTTGACGAAGGGGCAGTCCTCGAGGCAGGCGTAGCCGCGGGCGATGTCGTCGGCCAGGGTCCGGCAATCGGGCGCCCCGCACACGCCGCAATCCTTCTGGGGCAGATCGGCGGCCAGCTTCTCCCGGAGCTTGGCCTTGTCGATGGCCTTGGCCGGATCGTGGTCCAAGGGACGCGGTTCCGTGGCCGCCACCGGGTGGTCGAACGATAGGAAGTTCTTGTGATAGAGCCGGCTGACGTCCTTCTGGTCGACCACGGCGTGCTCCCCGGCGGCGGCGACGAGCTCGAGGATCCGGCTCTTGGCCAGGAAGCGGTTCTCTACCCCGAGGGGCCCGCCCACGCAGCCGTCGGGGCAGACCGTGCATTCGAGGACGTCGATGTCCCGGAGCAGTCCGCCCTCGACCTCGTCGAGGACCCGCATGGTGTCCCGGATGCCGGAGACGGCCACGGCCCGGTGGCTCTTGAGGCCGCGCGTTTCCCCCCCCGAGAGCGGCCAGCCCATGCCCGTGCCGCTGAAGAGCGTCTCCGGGAAGAGATGGCGCATCATGGAGTCCTCATCGCTCTTGCGCAGGGCCTTGAGGATCTGGGGGAAGATGTCCCGGATGGAGATGGCCCCGTCCAGGTAGGACTTGGCCAGGGTCGCCGGGCTGTTGATGGACACGATCTTGGCCGGGCACGGGGTGATGTGGATGATGCCGATCTTCTCGGCCGGAATTCCCAGCGCCTTCGGCAGGATGGTCCGCAGGATCTTGGCCGCGATCTCCCGCGGCGGCTCGATCGGCAGGATCTGGCCGCAAAGCGATGGATAGCGCCGCTGGATGATGCGGACGACGACGGGACAGGTCGCGGTGATGTACGGCCGGGGCTGGGGGTGCTCGTTGAGATACTCTTCGGTCGCCGCGCAGTTGAGCTCGCAGATCGAGCTGAGGTCGTAGACCTCGTCGAACCCGACCCGGCGCAGGGCGGAGAGGATCTCGTTCGGGACAACGGTCGGGCCGAACTGGCCGTAGATCACGGTCGAGGGGATGGCGACTTTGTACTCGAACGCTTCGAGCGAGGCGAACAAGGTCGTATGGGAATGGACGGCCTCGTGGGGGCAGACGCGGAGACACTCGGCGCAGTCGATGCAGAGCTGGTCGATGATGCGGGCCTTGCCGTCCGCGACCCGGATGGCCCGGGTCGGGCAGGCGGACATGCAGCGGACGCAGCCGATGCACTTGTCCTTGGTGATGTGGATAGCATGGAAGTTCTTGTCGTTCATGGCTTGAGGTGTCCGTTCGTGCGGATGATGATATCGAGGCGCGTCCCCCGGCCTACTTTCGAGTCGATGGCGAAAACGTCGGCGTTCCGCTTGATATTCGGCAGGCCCATGCCGGCGCCGAAGCCGAGCTCCCGCATTTCTGCCGTCGCCGTCGAATAGCCTTCCGTAAGGGCCAGCTCGACGTCGGCGATGCCGGGGCCGCGGTCGTCGACGATAAGATGGATCTCCTCGGGGGAGACGGTCAGGTCCATACAGGCTTCAGTGGCGTACATGATGACGTTCATCTCCGACTCGTAGGCGACGATGGCCGCCCGTCGCACAGTCGAAGAGTCGATCCCAAGGTCCTTCAGGAGCTCCTTGATCTCGCATGCGGCGGCGCCGGCTTTGGCGAAGTCCCCTCCCTTGACGGGGAATTCCTTGCGGTAGACGGGCTCAGCGGCGGCCATGGCCTCCATCCTCGACCCGCCCGGCCATCCGGGCGCAGGCCTCGAACATGGTCATCTTTGTCGCGATGAGAGGCAGGCTCTTGGCCTGGGCCTGGCCGATGACGTCAGGCCCGGGGCGCTTCCCATGGACGAAGACGACGCCGGCGAGATCGGCCACGGAACAGGTGCAGACGACGTGGGCATTCGCCAGGCCGGTCAGGAGAAGCGAACCGGGCTCCGCTGCGGCCAGGACGTCGCTCATGAGGTCGGAGGCGAAGACCCTCCGGAAGGCCGCCTCAGGGGAGGTCGTCGGGGTGAGGAGCTCGCCGTCGAGAAGGGCCAGAACGTCATTGAGAGCGATCATCGGGACCTCCCGTCATGCCGGAGTCCGGGCAGACTTTCATTATATAGGGAAGGCGCGGTAAAAAGAAGACGCCCGGAAGGCGGGCGTCCGTCGTCTTGCGGCGAAGGATATCGCTCCAAGGCTCCCGTGAGGGAAGGGGGCCCGCCTGTGCGGTCAAAAAAAAGGGGCCGGAAAACTCCGGCCCCTGTGAGAACGCGATCCTTGGGAACGCTTACTTCGCCTTGAGGATCTTCTGGACCTCGTCCTTGTCGACGTCCGTGATGAACGGAATGCCGCTGATGTCCGTCGCTTCCTTGGTGAGGGACGCGATGTCGTCGCGGGTGATGTAATCCAAGCTGAACTTGCGTTCGCCGGCCATCATCTGACGAAGGCCCTGGCTCAGCCGCTTGAAGTACGTGTACACGCCGATGGCGCCCGTCGGGAGCTCCTCGAACCGGTCCCCGAAGCGCCGCCGAAGCTCGGGCGCGGTGACGAAGATCTCGTCCTTGCTGTTGCCGAAGCGTTCGATGTAAACCGGGACCTGGCCGTCGTTGATGCGGCCACCGATGGTCTTCCCGACCATGGATGCGGCCAAGGGCGAACGGGCCATGCCGACGGCCTTGACGTAGGGGGCGCCGAGGGCCAGGGCCTTGAAGATCTGGTCCTCGAAGGTGATGCCGCCGGCGAAGGCCAGGTCGGGAACGAACTCGCCCTGCTTGGCCAGCTGGTCGGCGAATCTCCAGGTCAGGGACCAGATCTCGACGGTCGGGACGCCCCACTCGTTCATCATCCGCCAGGGGCTCATGCCCGTGCCGCCGCCGGCACCGTCGACCGTCAGAAGGTCGAGCTTGGCCTTGGAGGCGTATTTGACCGCCCGGGCCAGGTCGGCCGGCCGGTAGGCGCCCGTCTTGAGGAAGACGTGCTTGGCGCCGAGCTTGCGCAGCTCCTCGACCCGTTTCATGAAGCTGTCCTCCTCGACCATGCCGAGGCGGGAGTGTCGCTCGAACTCCTTGAAGCTGCCCTTTTCGAAGGCGGCGATGACGTTGGGGTCCTCGGGATCGGGCAGGACGATATAGCCCTTCTTTTTCAGGGCCTGGGCCTTCTTGACGGTCTTGATCTTGACCTCGCCGCCGATGTCCTTGGCCCCCTGGCCCCACTTGAGCTCGACGGTCTCGATGCCCAATTTCTCGATGGCGTATTCCTGGGTGCCGAGCCGCGTGTCCTCGACGTTGGACTGGACGACGACGTCGCCGTAGCCGTCCTGCCAGTCGCGGAAGGACTTGATGCGGAATTCCATGTCAGGCGAGCGGACGACGCGGCCGTTCTTGAGCTCCGTCTTGTCGTCCATGCCGCAGACGTTCTCGCCGATCGTCAGGATGGTCCCGGCGATGGCCGCGCCGCCGCCGAGGCCGGCCCAGTTCTGCAGGGCGACATTGGTCGAGCCCATCCCGGCGATGATGAACGGCACCTTGAGCTTGATGTCCTTCTTGACGCCGATCTTCGTCTCGATACTGACCTTCTCGAACGTCGCCTTGTCGCTGTCGGCCTCGACGCCGTAGGCCCCTTTGGCCGTGCCCATGATGCTGAAGTGGGACAGATCGACGGGATAGTCCTTCTCGCAGCCCGCCGTAATGATGCCGAAGGGCTGGGGATAGAGGACCTCGGCGCCGCGGTAGGCGGATTTCCCGATCTCGCACATCCCGATGCAGCCGTCGACGCAGGTCACGCACATGCCGCTAAAGGGGCTAACCGACCCCTCCGTCCTGTTCTTGGTCAGGGTGGCGGCGCTTCTGTTGAGTTTCGTTAGACTCGGCATGAAATTACCTCCTCGTAATCCTTTAAGATTTCTTTTCTTGAACGCAGGTGCCACAGCGGCCCGCGTCGTACATCCAGCACTGCAGATCGTCGTATTGATCGAGACAGGTTGGCGCCATCGTCAGGCAGCCGTTGCACAGCGCCGTCTCGGCGTTCGGGCCTTGGCAGCGGAGCTGGCAGGCGGGGCAGATGTACATGCAGGCCCCGCACAGGCGGCAGACGTCCGAGCGCATGTCGAAGGGCGTCGAGATCTTCCTCTTGTGGCCGCGCTGCTGGAAGCCGATGGCCTCGGCGTCCATCTGCTCGGCGCAGATCCGCGTGCAAAGCCCGCAGAGCACGCACTCGCCGTCGCGGGGCGCGAAGCGGACCTTGGTGACGCCGAACTGGGAGGCCATGTCCTGGAGGACCTTGGATCCAGGGGCCATGGCCAGCATCAGCTCGATCATCATCCGCCGCGACGCCCAGACCCTTTTCGTGTCCGTCCTGACGACGAGCCCCTCCTCGGCGGGATAGGTGCAGGAGGAGACCAGCTTGCTCTTCAGGCCCTCGCCGATCTCGACGACGCAGAGGCGGCAGCCGCCGAACTCCGTCAGGCCCTCGTGGTGGCAGAGGGTCGGGATCTCGAGGCCGTAGAACTTGGCCGCGTCGAGGAGGGTCGATCCCTCTTCGACCTTGACTTCCAAACCGTTCATGCGAAAGGTGATCATGGTCCCTCTTAGATGATCTGGATGGCTTCTTCGCGCTGCTCTTCGATGGCCTCGAACTTGCAGGCCTCCTTGCAGGCGCCGCACTTGATGCACTTCGTCTGGTCGATCAGGTGGATGTCCTTGAGGGTGCCCTTGATGCAATCGTTCGGGCAGGCCTTCTTGCAGGACTGGCAGCCGGTGCACTTCTCGGCCAGGACAACATAGCGGATGAGGCTCTTGCAGACGCCGGCCGGGCACCTCTTGTCGAGGATGTGGGCATCGTACTCGTGGCGGAAGTAGCGCAGGGTCGTCAGGACGGGGTTGCCCGCGGTCTGGCCGAGGGCGCACATCGAGGCGTCCTTGCAGACCGTGGCCAGCTCCTCGAGCAGGGCCAGGTCGCCTTCCTTGCCCTTGCCCTCGGTGATGCCCTTGACGATCTCGTACATCCGCTGCGTGCCCTCCCGGCAGGAGACGCACTTGCCGCAGGACTCGTCCTGCAGGAAGTTGAGAAAGTACTTGGCGACGTCGACCATGCAGGTCTTGTCGTCCATGACGATCATGCCGCCCGAGCCCATCATGGCCCCGGCCGCGGTCAGGCTCTCGTAGTCGACGGGCAGGTCGAGGAGCTTGGCCGGCAGGCAGCCGCCCGAGGGGCCGCCGATCTGGACGGCCTTGAAGTCCCGCTTGTCGGGAATGCCCCCGCCGATGCCGTACACGATCTCGCGGAGGGTGATCCCCATGGGGACTTCGACCAGGCCGGTGTTGGCGATCTTGCCGACGAGCGAAAAGATCTTGGTCCCCTTGCTCGTCTCGGTCCCCAGCCCCTGGAACCAGTCCGAGCCCCGGCGAATGATATTGGGGACCGTGGCCCAGGTCTCGACGTTGTTGATGACCGTCGGCTGGCCCCAGAGCCCCTTTTGGGCCGGATAGGGGGGCCTCTGCCGCGGCATGGCGATCTTTCCCTCGACGGAAGCGATCAGGGCCGTCTCCTCGCCGGAGACGAACGCCCCGGCGCCCTGGACGATCTCCAGGTCGAATTCGAACCCCGTGCCCAGGATGTCCTCACCGAGGAGGCCATATTCTCTGGCCTGGTTGATCGCGATCTCCATCCGCTTGAGCGCCAGCGGATATTCATGACGGATATAGACGAATCCTTTGGAAGCGCCGATGGCCCTGGCCCCGATGATCATCCCTTCCAGGACCGCGTGGGGATCGGCCTCGAGGACGGAGCGGTCCATGAAGGCCCCCGGGTCGCCTTCGTCGCCGTTGCAGATCAGGTATTTCGGCGCCCGTTTTTCCTGGGCGCAGATGGCCCACTTCTTGCCCGTGGGGAAGCCGGCCCCGCCGCGGCCGCGGAGGCCTGAAAAGAGGATCTCGTCGATGATGCCCCCGGGCGTCATCTCGGTCAAGGCCTTGCCCAGGGCCTCGTAGCCGTCGAAGGCGATATACTCCTCGATCTTCTCCGGGTCGATCCGGCCCCGGTTACGGAGGACGATCAGACGCTGGTGCTTGAAGAACTCGATGTCCTTCATCTTCGGGACCGGCTTCTTCTCGGCCGGCGGGACGTACATCAGCTTCTTGACCGGGCGGCCCTTGAGCAGGTGCTCCTCGACGAGATGGGGCACGTCCTCGATCTTGAGGAGCTGGTAGAAGATGCCGTCCGGCTGGACCAGGACGATCGGGCCCCGCTCGCAGAAGCCATTGCAGCCCGTGGCCACGACCTGGACCTCGTCTGCGAGGCCCCTCTTCTTGATCTCCTTCTCCAGGGCTTCCTTGATCTTAAAGGACCCGCAGGAGACGCAGCCCGTACCGGCGCAAACCAACAAGTGAGTTCGGTATTGTTTCACGCGTCCCTCTCAGTACACGGTTTCGCTGCCGACGGCCAGAACGAGGTCCGTCGCCATTTGGCCGCCCAGAATGTGCTGGACGAAGATCTTGCGCATCTTGTCCGGGGTCAGGTGGCCGTACTTCACCGGGGGCTGGTTCTTGAGCTCGATGGTGATCATGGGCTCGGCGTTGCACAGCCCGGCGCAGCCGGATGTCGTGATGATGACGTCCTGGATCTTGGCCTTGCTGATCTCCTCGAGGAGCGCGTCCATGATGTCGCGGGCCCCGGCGGCGATGCCGCAGGTGCCCATGTGGACCGTCACCCGGGCCCGGCCCTCGCTTTCCCGGATGGTCATCAGTGATTTAGTCTTTTCCCGGATCTTGGCCAGGTCTTGAATGGTGAGCTTTTTCTTTGCGGCCATCAGATGTCCTTCCTTTCCGTCCTCACGCGACCGGCTTCTGGTACTTGCCGAGGATCGGCCCGATCTTCCGGATCGTGGCGTGGCCGTGGTATTCGCCGTCGACGACGACGACGGGCCCGATGGCGCAACACCCCAGGCAGGCCACCGTCTCGAGCGTGAACTGGCCGTCCGTGGTCGTTTCTCCGGCCGGCACGCCGATCTTGCGCTCGACCTCCTCCAGGATCTTCGGTCCGCCCCTGACGTGGCAGGCCGTGCCGAGGCAGACGAGGCAGGTGTGCTTGCCCCGGGGCTTCAGGCTGAAGGCCCGGTAGAACGTCGCCACCCCGATGACGTTGATGAGGGGCATATCCAAGGCTTTGGCGACCTGGCGCAGGGCGTCCGGCGGGAGGTAGTTGAAGTTCTCTTGGACGTCGAGGAGGATGGCGATGAGGTTCTTCTTAAGGCCTTGGTGCTTGTCGATGATCGACTGGGTCCTGGTCTTATCGGTGTCCAAATCATCCCTCCGGGTCGAGGATTGTATTCGCCGTCGGGCGTCGGTTGACAAGGCGAATTCTGAAGGAGGCA
>Ga0326726_10003176_pt1 | contig 15078 bp, 15 predicted proteins | sample MHFenrmetagenome_2_FD_207603 | JGI IMG/M metagenome (GOLD analysis project Ga0326726, IMG submission 207603) | Lab enriched peat soil microbial communities from Michigan Hollow, Ithaca, NY, United States - MHF15MN | ecosystem: Environmental > Terrestrial > Soil > Wetlands > Peat | place: USA...
TGCGACGGCACGGTCACTCGGCCTCACGGGCCGGGAAACTTTTGATATCGGGGGTCTGAAGAGCGGCGACGCGAAATCGGTCATCGTCGTCGCAACGCCTGCGTCGGGCGCTCCGATCAAGTTTGAAGCCCGCGTCCGCATCGACACGCCGAAGGAACGCGAATACTTCAAGAATGGCGGCATCCTGCACTACGTACTGCGTCAATTGGCAAAGCCGGCGGCGCAGACCGCGAAGCCAAAAGCGAAGGCCAGAAAGCCTCTGGCCGTGCGTAAAGCTGCGAAACCGCGCAAGGCCAAGCTGACAGCCAAAGCAAAGCCGAAGACTAGAGTTCGCAGGACGCGTGTAATGCGCGTTCGAGTTCGCAAGACCGCGCGGCGCAGCGGCATCAAGGCCCGACGCAAGCCTGCGAAGAAAGGAAAGTAGCGCCGCTGCGCTGCCGTGCAACTCGCTCTTTTCGATCTCGACGGCACGATCACCTGGCGCGACAGCTTTGTGCCGTATGTGCGTGGCTTTCTCGTGCGCCATCCGCGCAAAATGCAGCGCCTGTGGCGCGTGCCTGTTGCGCTCGCGAATTTCATGCTGGATGGCGGGGATCGCGGCCGGCTCAAAGAATCGCTGATAACGAACCTCTTGCAGCCAGTGGAGCGCAATGCGCTCGACCTCTGGACGCACGCCTTCGTCGAAACCCTGCTCGAACGTGGCGCGCGTCGCCAAGCGCTGGCACAGATCGAAAAGCATCGCGCGCAAGGCGATCGGCTGGTGCTGTTATCCGCGAGCCCCGACCTCTACGTCAATCGAATCGGCGAACGCCTTGGATTCGATGAGACGATTGCGACCGGCGTGCGCTGGAACGGTGACCGGCTCGACGGACATCTCACAACGCCCAATCGCCGCGGCAGCGAAAAGGCCCGTTGCCTCGAAGACTTGCGCAGGCGCAATGCCGGCCTGCGTGTTGTAGCCTACGGTAACAGTGCCGCGGATTTCGCACATCTGACACAGGCGGACGAAGGCTGGCTGGTCAGTGATTCATCGAGACTGATCCGGCATGCGGCCAGGCTCGGCCTGCGCACGTGTTCATGGCACTGAGGAGCGTCCAATGAATCACCTATTGCACTTTGAGCCGCGCACGCAGCCAGTTGCACCGAAATCGGTCTACCGCGCGAGGGTTATGCGCAATCTGATTGCCGGTGCGGTGCTGATTCTGGTATCGCTCATGGGCGGTGCGCTCGGCTATCACGCGCTCGCAGGTCTGCCGTGGATCGATGCCTATCTCAACGCTGCGATGATTCTCGGCGGCATGGGCCCGGTCACCAATCTCGCAACCGACGCGGGCAAGATTTTCGCGACCGTGTATGCGCTTTACTGTGGTCTGGTGCTGTTGTTGGCGGCCGGCATCATCATGGCTCCGGCCGTGCATCGCGTCCTGCATCGCTTCCATATGCCGGAGTAGAATCCTGATGAAACATTCGTGCAGCCAGGCAGGTCTCACTGTCACCCAGGCACGAGTTCCGGCATGAAACGCATCAAGTCCACCGCCATTCGCCCCTCTGAGATCACACCGCGTGAGGTGTTCGTCAACCGGCGCGCGCTTCTCAAGGCGCTCGGCCTGAGCACGGCCCTCGTCACGACGATGGGCATGCTGGGTGCTCCGCCCGCCCGCGCGGCGGCCGCAAAGATGGCATTCACCAGGAATCCTCGCTACAGCACCACGGAAACTCCGAACAGCTATGAGGATGTCACGACCTACAACAACTACTATGAATTCGGCACGTCGAAGGACGACCCGGCGGCCTATGCCTCATCGCTCAGGACCTCGCCCTGGAGCGTGACGGTCAGCGGAGAAGCGGCTGTCACAGGTCGTTTTACACTCGAGAGCATTCTCCGCCCACATCCCTATGAAGAGCGCATCTACCGTTTGCGCTGCGTTGAGGCGTGGTCCATGGTCGTGCCGTGGGTCGGCATTCCGCTCGGCGACGTTCTCAAGCGCTTCCAGCCGACTTCCAGGGCCAAGTACGTTGCCTTCAAGACTCTATTCAATCCCGAGCAGATGCCAGGGCAGCGCTCGTCCGTACTTGATTGGCCCTATGCGGAGGGACTGCGCATTGACGAAGCGATGCATCCGCTGACGATTCTCGCCGTCGGCCTGTATGGCGAGGTGCTGCCGAACCAGAACGGCGCGCCCATGCGTCTGGTCGTGCCATGGAAGTACGGCTTCAAGTCGATCAAGTCGATCGTCGAGATACATTTCAGTGAGCGGCAGCCGGTGACGAGCTGGAGCGCCGCCTATCCGGAAGCGTACGGCTTCTTCGCCAACGTCAATCCCGCCGTCGATCATCCGAACTGGAGTCAGGCGCGCGAACGCAGAATCGGCTCCGGCGTGTTTGCCGAAAAGATCCCGACACAGCCCTTCAATGGTTATGCCAACGAGGTAGCGGACCTCTACCGCAGCCTTGACCTGCGCCGCCATTACTGACGTCCACTCATGAGCGCTTACGATCGCCAGAGATTCGACTTGCTCGTCCGTCGCGCGCTCAAGCCGCTCATTTTCGTGGCGGCCCTCCTGCCGCTCGCCTCGCTGACCGCGGGGGTCTTTGGTCTGCATCGGTTCTCTCTCGGAGCCAACCCCATCTCAACAATCCTGCACACTTGCGGCAAATGGGCTCTTATCTTTCTATTGCTGACGCTCTGCGTAACGCCCCTGAGGAATATCACCGGGCGGGTCGAGTGGCTGCGCCTGAGGCGGATGCTCGGGCTCTTCGCGTTCACCTACGTCCTGCTGCACTTTCTTGTCTATCTCATTCTCGATCAGTCGCTGCATCTGAACGCCGTGCTCAAGGACATCGCGAAGCGTCCCTATATCACGATCGGATTTACCGCCTTCGTGCTGCTGCTCCCGCTGGCGGTGACATCGACGAACGCGATGATGCGAAGACTCGGGCGTCGCTGGCAGAAGCTGCACAAACTCGTTTATGTGATCGCCGTGCTCGGCGTCTGGCACTATTTCTGGGAAGTGAAAGCAGACAAGCGCCAGCCGCTCCTCTACGCCGGCATCCTTGCGGTGCTTCTTACTCTTCGCTGGTGGCAATCCAGATCGCGGCGAGCACCAGTGGCCCACCGAACCATGTCGCCGCAGGCACCGCTTCGCCAAAGTAGATGAAGGCGAGGGCCGACCCGACGACGCCCTCGCCGAGCAGCGTAATGCTCACGGTCGAGGGGTGCAGAAAGCGCAGCGACCAATTGTAGCTGCTGTGACCAAGCAATTGCGGAACGACCGCAATCCCGACGAGCGCCAGCCACGTCGCTTGACTGAAACCGCTCATCTGCGTGCTCGATCCAATGGCCATCCCCCAGAGCACGATTGCCGCGGCGGAGTAGCAGCAGAAGATATAGGGCACGAGCGGTAACCGCAGACGCGCAACACGCGCGAACAGCAAATAGGCACCCATCGCCGCGCCGCCTGCAAGAGCGAACAGATCACCGCGCACGCTGCCACTCGCGCTACTGTCTCCGTGGCCGCCAATTCCTATGATTGCCGCTCCAGCCACTGCCAGCGCAATGGCGCCCAGGGCCTTCGGCGTGAGCCGCACGCTTCCCGTCATGCGCCCGAAGAGCGCCACCCAGATGGGCGCGGTGTTGACAAGAATCACGCTGTTGCTCACCGACGTGTACTGAAGCGACGTAATCCAGGTCGCGAAATGCAGCGCGAGACAAACGCTCGCCCCGAGGCAGATCAGGGCCACTCTGCGATTCATCGTCGCCCTGAGCGATTGCCAGTGCCAGGGCAGAATTAGAGCGAGGACGGCCGTGGCGAACGTCAAGCGCCACGCGGCGATGGCGAGTGCGGGAGCCGCCGCCATGCGCGCGAAGATCGCACCGTGGGACACCGCGAGCACCGCAATGGCGACCACCACCAGGGCCAACACGGTTGGTGGCGCTGTTGTTCGCGTCGACTCAGGATTGACCATGTTCGCGCACGATTGATCGCGAGGGTCAGGCCCGCCGACAGGATCAGCGATCGCCGGATGCCATTGCGCGTTGCATGCGTGTGCTGCCTGCGAGCTTCCCATGCAACGACAGCAGCAGCTCTTCCGTGCTGGTCCAATCGATGCAGGCATCCGTCACGGAAACGCCGTAGCGCAGCTCGCGCCGATCGGCCGGAATCGGCTGATTACCGGCGTGGAGATTGCTCTCCAGCATCAGTCCGATCAGCGAACGATTGCCCTCGAGGATCTGATTGATGCAATTCTCGGCGACCAGCGGCTGCAGCCGCGGATCCTTGTTCGAGTTTCCGTGGCTGCAATCCACCATGATGTTCACCGGCAGCCCGGCTCGCGCCAGCTCCTGCTCGGCCAACGCCACGTTCACCGAGTCGTAGTTCGTCCGCCCGCCTCCACCGCGCAGCACGATGTGGCCGTAGGCGTTGCCGCGCGTGTGAAACACGGCGGATTGCCCCTGCTGTGAAATACCGAGGAAGTGATGCGGATGCCGCACGGACTGCAGCGCATTGATCGCCACCGTCAGCGTGCCGTCGGTGCCGTTCTTGAAGCCGACGGGCGTCGACAACCCGCTAGCCATCTCGCGATGCGTCTGTGATTCAGTTGTGCGCGCGCCGATCGCGGTCCACGTCACGAGTTCGGAGAGATACTGCGGCATGATCGGATCGAGCGCTTCCGTGGCGGCCGGCAACCCCTGCTCCGCGAGATCGATGAGCAGTTGCCGCGCGAGCAGGATCCCTTTCTCGATGTGAAAGGAATCGTCCATGAACGGATCGTTGATGAGTCCCTTCCAGCCGACGGTGGTGCGCGGCTTTTCGAAATACACGCGCATCAGCAGGAGCATCGTTCGCTCCACGCGGCGGGCGAGAGCGCGCAGGCGTCCCGCGTACTCGCGGGCCGCATCGAGATCGTGAATCGAGCACGGCCCGACGACCACGAAAATCCGCGGGTCGCGGCGATCGAGAATTGCGCGGACCGCATCGCGGGCGCGATAGACGGCCTCCTCCGCGCGGGCGCTCAAAGGCAGTGCGCGTTTGACTTCCTCGGGCGTCGGCAGCAATTCGCTGGCAACGACGTTGACGTTGTGCAGACGGGTTTCGTCGCGTGGAGTATTCATGATGCGTGGCGTGATCCGATAATTTACATCGAGGTGCGAATGGTCCAGAGCTCCGGGAACAGGCGCAGTTCAAGCGCCTTGACGAGATAGGATACGCCACCCGTGCCGCCCGTCCCGCGCTTGTAGCCGATGATGCGCTCGACGGTCTTCATGTGGCTGAAGCGCCAAAGCTGGAATTTGTGATCGAGGTCGACCAGCTTCTCCGCGAGCTCATATAGCTCCCAGTGTTCGTCGACAGCGCGGTACACACCCAGCCAGGCAACCGCGACTTGTTTGCTCGGCCGGTAGGGCTCGGTCCAGTCGCGATCCACGTAGTCCCGCGGAATGTCGAAGCCGCGGCGGCTGAGGAGCCGCAAGGACTCATCATAGAGGCTCGGACTGTGCAGTGCGCGGTTCACGCGCTCGAAAGCCGGCGGGTCCGCACGAAATACTTTGACGAAGTCCGCGTTCTTGTTGCCGAGCAGAAATTCGAGCACCCGGTATTGATACGACTGAAAACCGGATGCCTTGCCGAGATTGTTGCGAAAGCTCGAGTAGTCAGACGGCGTCATCGTCGACAATACGTCCCACGCCTGCAGCATCTGCGTCTGGATGCGCGCGATACGCGAGAGCATCTTGAACGACGGTCCCAGATCATCGCGCCGGATGCAGTCGAGCGCCGCGTTGAGTTCGTTGAGGCACAGCTTTATCCACAGTTCCTGCACCTGATGAGCCGCGATGAAGAGCGACTCGTCGTGATGCCCGGAGAGCGGATGCTGCGCATCGAGAAGCTTGTCGAGATGCAGGTACTCGCCATAGGACATCGATTGGCCGAGGTCCCAGTGAACCTGTTCGTCGGTCAGGTCGATCCTGCCGCGCGTGCCGCTCCCTTCCCGCTCGCTCACGACTTTCTCGCTCATGGCGCTGGCGGGGACTCACCACCGTCCGGGCCATAGAAGAACACCCACACGGTCAGGTCCTGAGAGAAATATTCGAATCGATGGGGAACGCCCGCGGGCGCGAAGAGAAAATCGCCGGGTCCGAACGTCAGCCGTTCGCTGCCGACCACGTACGTGCCGGAGCCGGAAACGACCACGTAGACCTCATCGCGCCGATGCGGCTGTTGCGGATCGACGCCGCGCGGCTGATACAGCTCGACCTCGAGCGTGCCGTGCTCGAACACGACCGCAAAGCGCTCGCCGGACGATCCCGGGATCTGCCGGGCAGCGTCGGCGACCGATATCCTTCGGCTCGGACTGAATATCGACATGGCTATTCCTTGGCACTGCGAGGGCCTACACAGTCGCCGCGACTCGCGGCGATTGTCAAGCGGCCTGCGGGTCCTGGAAGACCCAGTCGGGGACCCGCCGCCAGCCTTGGCCGAGCTCCCGATCGAGCGCCCGGAACTCGGGCTCGTGACGCGCGACCAGCGCCCAGAAGCGGTGCGAGTGATTCATCTGTTCGCGGTGGCAGAGCTCGTGCACCAGAAGGTAGCGCACGACTTCGGGCCTCTGAAAAAGGAGGCAGGCGTTGAGACTGACGACGCCGCTGCGCGAGCAGCTGCCCCAGCGGGTGCGCTGACGCCGAATCTCGATGCGCGAGAATTGAATTCCGATCTCGCCGGCGACGCGCTCGATCCAGGGTTCGAGCGTCAAGCGCGCGCGCGCGCGCAGCCAGGCTTGCAGCAGCCCACAGGCCTTGCGTTCCCCGCCCTCGAGCGCTGCTAGCGTCAGCTCGCTCCCCTCGGCCGCCAGCACCGATGCGCGCTCGGCCGATGCCCGACGCACGGTCCAGGTCTCGTTGATCGCGGCAAGTTCAATGGCCGAAGGGATCGGGTTGCTGCTCGCCGTGGCGAATGCGCGCATCTCGTCGACCTTGCGCGCGATCCAGTCGCGATGATCGACGACGAAGTGCTGCACGATGCGCGCGCCCACGCCGCGCGGCACGACCACTTCAACGCGTCCACCCGGATAGACCCGCACGCTCAAGCGTCGGGCTTTCGGGCTGCGGCGGACGTGCCACGCCGCGGGAGCTTCATCAAGGTCGAGAGAGAGCTGCGATAGTGTCGCAGCGCGTTGTCCATCGGCCATGTTCATGTCAAAGCGCCGCCGCCCATCGCGTCCCCTGTTCTATCGCGCGTTTGGCATCGAGCTCGGCAGCGAGCAGTGCGCCACCCAGCAGCTCGGTCGCAATCCCCGCCGCGCGCAATGGAGCCTGCAGATCGCGCAACGATTCCTGACCCGCGCACACCACGATATTGTCAACTTCGAGGAGTTCTTCCTGTCCGTCGCGCTCGATGTGGAGCCCCCGATCATCGATGCCCCGGTACTTCACGCCGTTATACATCCGCACGCCGCGTCTTTTCAGTTCCAGGCGATGAATCCAGCCGGTCGTGCGTCCGAGATCGGCGCCTGGTTTGCCGACCTTTCGTTGCATGAGCGTGATCGCTCGCGCTGAGTCTACCGTCTGCATGCCCTCATGCGCGAGACCCCCGCGTGCCTGCAATGTTCTGTCAATTCCCCAGGAGCGCAGGAACGCATCGATGTCGAGGCTCGTGGCGGGTTCCTTCTGCGAAAGAAACATCGCAACGTCGAATCCGATCCCGCCGGCGCCGATTATGGCAACCCGGGCCCCTACCGGCGCGGAGCGCAGCAGGACATCCGTGTAGAGGAGGACACTCGGATGATTGATGCCTTCGATCTCCGGCACGCGCGGACGGACGCCGGTCGCAAGTGCGACCGCGGCGTAACCCTCCTTAATGAGCTCCGCATCGCTCACCTTGTGATTGAGCCGCAGAGTCACTCTGTGCAGCGCCAGCTGACGCTGAAAGTAGCGCAGGGTCTCGTCGAACTCCTCTTTGCCCGGAATTCGCCGCGCCATATTGAACTGCCCGCCGATCGCCGCTGCGGCCTCGTAGATCGTGACCTTGTGACCCCGACTTGCGGCCACCGCCGCGCACGCAAGTCCGGCAGGTCCGGCACCCACAACGGCAACGCGCTTGATCACCGCCGCCGCTTCGATCCTGATCTCCTGTTCGCGACAGGCGCGTGGATTGACAAGGCACGAGGCGGTCTTTTTTTCGAAGACATGATCGAGGCAAGCCTGGTTGCAGCCGATGCACGTATTGATTTCGTCGGCCCTGTGCTCGGCCGCCTTGCGCACAAAGTCGGGATCCGCCAGCAACGGCCGCGCCATTGATACCATGTCAGCGTATCCGTCGCGCAGAACGCTTTCGGCAACCTCCGGTGTATTGATTCGATTGGTCGTGATGAGCGGCAATCGAACGGCGCCCCGCAACTTGCCGGTCACCCAGGCGAACGCTGCCCGCGGCACGAGTGTTGCGATCGTCGGTATCCGCGCTTCGTGCCAGCCGATGCCGGTATTGATCAGGGTCGCGCCAGCCGCCTCGATCGCTTGCGCCAGAGTCCGTGTCTCCGCGAGCGTATTGCCGCCATCCACGAGATCCAGCATCGAGAGCCGGTAGATGACGATGAAGTCCGGCCCGACCGCGCGGCGTATGCCTTTGACAATCTCCGTCGCAAAGCGCATTCGCTTCGCGAAGTCACCGCCCCACTCGTCTTCCCGCTGATTGGTACGCGCGACCAGGAACTCGTTGATCAGGTAACCCTCGGAGCCCATGACCTCAACGCCGTCGTAACCCGCCATGCGTGCGAGCTCGGCCGAGCGCACGAAGGCAGCAATCTGCCGGCTCACTCCGCGCGCGCTCAAGGCCGTCGGCTTGAACGGCGAGATCGGCGCTCGAATCGCGGAAGGCGCGACCGCCAGCGGGTGGTAGGCATAGCGCCCCGTATGCAGTATCTGCATGCAGATGCGCCCGCCCGCCGCATGCACCGCGTCTGCCACGAGTCGATGGCGGTTCACTTCATGATTCGCGCTCAGCTTCCCTGAGAAGGGCGCCACCCAGCCGCGGCGATTTGGCGCGATACCGCCGGTCACCATCAAGGCCACTCCGCCACGGGCCCGCTCCGCGAAGTATTCCGCAAGGCGCGGGTAGTCCTCGGCGCGATCCTCGAGCCCCGTGTGCATGGACCCCATGAGCACGCGGTTCGGCAACGTGACGAAGCCGAGATCGAGCGGAGCCAGCAGATGTGGATAAGGCGAGTTCATTGCCAATGGTCGCGGATCATACCAACACGCTCGACTACGGCGGTGCTAGCATTCGTAGGATATGACCGCAATCCTGGAAGCGCGCGAGCTCGTCAAGAAGTACAAGGACGTGGTTGCCGTCGACGGTGTTTCCTTCGCCGTCGCTCCCGGCATCTGCTTCGGATTGCTCGGGCCCAATGGCGCGGGCAAGACGACGACCGTCGAAGTGATGGAAGGCATCTCGCCTCAGACTTCCGGGCTTGCCCTCTACAAAGGTGAGCCGATCGGTGCGCGTTTCCGCCAGGAGGCGGGTATCCAGTTGCAGAAGACGGCGCTGCAGGATTTTCTTACGGTGCGCGAGACATTGACCATGTTCCGGCGTCTCTACGACCGCGGCATCGAAGTCGATGAGATCGTCCGCCTGTGCGCGCTGGAACAGATTGCCGGCCGCGACAATCGCAAGATCTCCGGCGGTCAGCAGCAGAGACTTCTGCTCGGCATCGCACTCGCCAATGACCCGGAAGTACTGTTCCTCGACGAGCCGACGACCGGTCTCGATCCGCAGGCGCGCAGGAATTTCTGGGACCTGGTGAAGTCGATCAAGGCGCGCGGCAAGACCATCGTGCTGACAACTCACTACATGGAAGAGGCCTACTACCTCTGCGATCGCATCGCGATCATGGATCACGGACGCATCATCGCCGAGGGCTCGCCGCAGCAGCTCCTCGAAGAGCACTTTTCCGATGTGGTGCTGGAGTTGCCCGCCGCCGATTTTCAGGTCGACCGCTCGCGAGTCCCGTTTCAGATTCTCGACGCCCGCGGCAACGTCGAAATCTCGACCGCGAACGTCGAGACGACCTTGACGCAGCTCATGGCGCTGCACGTGCCGCTCGGGAACCTGCGCATTCGGCCGCGCAATCTCGAGGATCTTTTCCTCGAATTGACCGGCCGGGAGTTGCGCACATGATGCGCAGACTGCTCGCCGTCTTCTATGCGCGGAATCTCGAATTCCTGCGCGATCGCGGCACCGTGATGTGGAATTTTCTGTTGCCGCTCCTGCTCGTGGTGGGCATGGGGCTCATTTTCGGCGGCGGTGCGCGTCCCCTGTTCGAAGTCGGTGTGCTGCACGCGGGCACGGAAATCGACTTCAAGATCCATCCGTTTCTGACGACGCGCTACGTCAAGTTCTTCACGGTCACCGACGAAGCGGCTGCGGTGCGCAAGGTATCGCGCCATCAGATTGATCTGCTCCTTGACCTGAGGACAAAGCCTCGCTACTGGGTCAACTCTGATTCACCCCAGGGATATGTGGTCGAGCGGCTCCTCAAGCAGAGTGATCCAGCGATATCGCGTGAAGCGGTCACCGGCGAGGCCGTGCGCTACATCGACTGGCTGCTCCCCGGCGTGATCGGCATGAACATGATGTTCAATTGCCTCTTCGGTGTCGGTTATGTGGTCGTGCGCTACCGCAAGTCGGGCTTCCTGCGGCGCCTGAGCGCGACCCCGCTCCACGCAATCGAGTTCATCAGCGCTCAGGTGTTGTCGCGGCTGTTGCTGACGATGACGGTGACCGTCATGATCTTCCTGCTCGCAAGCTATTTCGCGCACTCGCACATCCAAGGCAGCTATCTGCTGCTCGCAGCCGTCGCGGCACTCGGCGCCATATCGATGATTTCGCTCAGCCTCTTTGTCGTCGCGCGGTTCACGAGCGACGAGCTTGCGGCCGGCGTTCTCAACGCAATGACCTGGCCCATGATGATGCTGTCGGGCGTTTTCTATTCGCTCGAGTCCGCGCCGCACTGGCTGCAGATGGTCGCGAAAGTTTTTCCGCTCACGCAGATGCTCGATGCGGCGCGCTCGATCATGATCGATGGTGCGGGACTTGCGCAGGTGGCGACGCCTGTGGCCTATCTCGCGGCGACGAGTGTCGTGTTTCTGGCGCTCGGAGCCTGGACGTTCAAATGGCGCGTGGACTGACGCGCGCAAGCCAGAAGTTCCTCAGGTGGCGAGCGACGGCAGTCCGGGCCCGAGGGGCGGCAAAGGACATTGGATGATCGCGCAAATGGCCCGCAGCAACTCCGCTTCGGCCAGCGTGAGCTGATTGTCGAGCGCGATTGTCTTGACGAGCGCCTCAACCAGGGCCTCCTTGCCGGCAGGCACGAGCTGAGAGAGGCGCGCGAGCGCTGCGTCGAGCGCGCCTACCCAATCGACAATCGCGCCGTATTCGGGGCGTTCACGCGGCAGCAGTTGACTCATGCCGAGTTCATAGGCTTGACGCGCAGCCAGCGCGTCGTCACTGCCTTGTTCCGCCACGACGGAGAAGAGGACCTGCAGGTCGGCGGTCACATCGCTCAGTTTCAGCTCCCGTGTTGAAAGCGCGTTCGTGGTCGCCACGGCGAGCCCCTGTTGCACGAGTTTCGAGAGCGCGTACTCGTAAACGGTAACCTTGCCATCGACGCGCACCAGACGATTGATGCCCGCAAGAATGCGGACGCGATCCGCGCCGGAAAGCCTGCGCAATGCAGGCACGAGACGCATCAACAGTGGCAGTCGGAGCATGGCGTGCAGCTGCGAAATGCGTTCGTACTGGGACGCGGCGATCTCTGCGTGGCGCGCGCCGAAGTCTTTTTCCAGTGCCTCGAGCTGGAGCTTGCGCACAGCGGGATCCGCGTCGAGCAGCAGGCACCAAAGAACACCCACGGCGCGCGCGACGTCGTCCAACTTCGCGATGATGTCCTGCGGCAGCGATTCGCGAATGCGCCGGGCGAGTTCGACATGCTCAGTGCTGGGCTGGCCGACCATCTGGGCGATCCCGCCGGCTGCCACGGCGAACCTGGCAGGACCCTGGGCTCCGGCTAATGCGCTGGCATCCGACTCATTGCGCTCGCTATCCGCCGCATCGGACGTGAGCTGTTGAGTCTGCATCTTGGCGCCAACCTCAGCGAACTCCCGCTCATTAAAGCTTGGATCGAGGACACGGATGCGCTCAATGAGCGGCGGATGCGTAGCGAACACCCGATCGAAGCCGCTGGCAAACAACATGTGCGCGACTTCCTCGGCGCCCTGCGATTGCAAGCGCGAGCCCTCATCAAGCGCGCCGATCTTGACAAGCGCGTTGCGCAAACCCTGGGTGTCGCGGGTGAACTGCACGGACGATGCATCGGCGACGGCTTCACATTGACGTGAGACGGCGGCCTGGATCATCCGGCCGAGAAAGATGCCGACGTACCCGAGAATCATGACGGCGAGGCCCCCGAGGACGAGCACGCCGCCCTTCTTGCCCTCGCCCCGCGCCGAGCCGCGCATCACGAATTGGCCGATGTAGCCGATGACGACGAGTCCAAACAGCAGGCCCATCAGGCGAATGTTGACGCGCATGTCGCCGTTCAGGATATGGCTGAATTCGTGGCCGATGACGCCCTGCAGTTCGTCGCGGTTCAACCGATCGAGCGCGCCGCGGGTAACGGTGATGGCAGCGTCGGTCGTCGAATGGCCGGCCGCGAAGGCGTTGATCCCGGGCTCGTTTTCGAGCACGTAGATCGCTGGAATGGGGACGCCGGAGGCAATCGACATCTCTTCGACGACGTTCCACAAGCGCCTGCGCACGGGATCACGCGTGTCGTGCTGCACGCGATCCGCACCGAGCTGCTGCGCGACCGAGCCGCCGCCCGCATTCAGCTGCGACGTGCGATAGGCGGTGCCCAGCAAGACGACGCCCAGCACCACGAGGCCGGTCCAGATCCAGAGGCTCGGAGCCGCCATTGAATCCTGGAAGGAGCCGCTGACTTCCGAATGGTTGCCGGCGAGCATCGAGAACACGACCATCACGATCGCATCCACCGACACGACGACGGCGATGACCGCTGCGATGAACAGCCAGATCAAACGCCGCGCGCGCGCACGGGCGGCCGCCTGATGCGCAAAGAAGTTCATCGATTGGGTCAGCTGAAGCTGACCTTCGGCGCAGTCCGCATCTCAGGCTTTTCAATATCGAGCGGCTGCGCGGGCTGAAAGCCGAACATGCCGGCGAGGACACTGTTCGGGAAGACCTCGCGCGTGTTGTTGTAGCCGAGCACGGCATCGTTGTATGCCTGACGCGAGAAAGCGACCTTGTTCTCGGTGCTGGTAAGCTCTTCGGAGAGCTGCATCATCGTCTGATTGGCCTTGAGGTCGGGGTACGCTTCGGCAACGGCAAACAGCCGTCCCAATGCGCCGGTGAGCGCGGTGTCCGCGCCCCCGAGCGTCTGAATCGCGCTCGCATTGGCGGGATTGGCGGCAGCCGCTTTCAGTCCGTTCGACGCCGAATTGCGGGCCGCAATCACCGCCTCGAGCGTTTCGCGTTCGTGCTTGATGTAGCCCTTCGCGACCTCGACCAGATTCGGGATCAGGTCATAGCGGCGTGTCAGCTGCACGTCGATCTGTGCGAAGGCGTTCTTGAAACCGTTGCGCGCCGTGACCAGCCGGTTGTAGATACCGACCAGGAACAGCACGAACAGCACGATCAGGGCAAGTAGGATCCAAAAAGCCATGCTCTCTCTCCTGCTCAAGTCACGAAGGCTGCGCGATAGTGGGGGACGATTCCGCGGGAATCAATGGCGCCGGCAGCGGCCCTGCCCCGAACCGTCCGGCTTGGAATGCACGCTAAGCCAAGTAAACTCATGAGCTTACGAGACTTTCCTAAGGTGATCCCCAGTCAATCCAGCTCCGATAGAGCATGCGCGCCGCGACGAGTCCCAGAAAGAGACCGAAAGCGATGGCCAGCGCACGGTGTGACAGCGAATGCGCAATGCGGGCCCCGGCAGGAGCAAAGAGCATCGTCGCCGGTGCAATCAACGCGAGCCCCGGCAGACTGACATACCCGACCGTACCCCACGGTGTGGCGGCGGCCGGATGCGCCGCGAGAAATGCCAGCGTGCCGGGCAGACTGATGAACAGGCCAAACAGCGCGGCCGTCCCCACCGCCCGGTGAATGGGTTGGCCGTAAAGGCTCATGACCGGGACACTGACCGTGCCGCCGCCGATGCCCATCAGCGCGGACAGCGTGCCGATCGCAAACGGCACGGGCGCCCCACTCCATCCACGGGGCACCCGTGTGGCCACGGGTCGATCGCCGAACGGCAGCATCATCTTGAGGGCGACCAGAAGCGCGACGCTGCCGAACACAACCGTCAGCACGGCGCTCCGCACATGGCTCGCGACGACAGCGCCGAGCAACGCGCCGGCCACGAGCGGCAAGGCCCAGCTGCGTGCCAGTTCAAGATCGACGGAGTCTCTGCGAGCGTGTGCGCGCGCCGACGAGATCGAGGTCGGGATGATGGTTGCGAGCGATGTCGCAATCGCGATGTGCACGCGGACTTCCGCGTCGATGCCCAGCACCGCGAGCGCGTATTCGAGGAACGGCACGATCACTATGCCGCCGCCGACGCCCAGGAGCCCCGCCAGGACTCCACCAACGGCGCCGGTGGCGAGCATCGCAGCCGCCAGCGGTAACCAGTCACTCACGCGCATTGCCGTGCCGGCCTCTGCGAGCCGGCAATCCTTCAGGCCTGCGCCACTTCCAGCAAGGCCTGCTCGAGGAGCGTGAGGCCTTCCTTGACGATGGCATCCGGCGCGGTGAGCGGCACCAGCAGGCGAATCACGTTGCTGCGGACCCCGCACGAAAGGATGATCAATCCACGGCGCGCGGCCGCTTGTACGAGCGCTTTGGTCAGCGCCGCGTCCGGCTGCGAGGCATCGCCATCCTTGACGAGTTCCATCGCGACCATGGCTCCCAGGCCGCGAATGTCTCCTATGCACCGCAGATGATTGCGATCGCGGATCCCGGCCAGGGACTTGCGCATAAATTCGCCGATGGTGTTGGCGCGGTCGCAGAGCTTCTC
>Ga0326726_10003177_pt1 | contig 15078 bp, 10 predicted proteins | sample MHFenrmetagenome_2_FD_207603 | JGI IMG/M metagenome (GOLD analysis project Ga0326726, IMG submission 207603) | Lab enriched peat soil microbial communities from Michigan Hollow, Ithaca, NY, United States - MHF15MN | ecosystem: Environmental > Terrestrial > Soil > Wetlands > Peat | place: USA...
ATCGAAGATCGGCGACGCAAACTTGACGCCGAGCGCCTGGCCCGCCCATCCGAGGGCGGTTTCGTACAACTGCCCGAGGTTCATTCTGGAGGGAACGCCAAGGGGATTGAGCACGATATCCACCGGCCTCCCGTCGGGAAGGAAGGGCATGTCGCCTACAGGAACGACACGGGAGACAACGCCTTTGTTTCCGTGCCGGCCCGCCATCTTGTCTCCGACGGAGAGTTTCCGCTTCTTTGCAACGTACACCTTCGCCAGTTGCACAACACCCGGCGGCAGTTCATCGCCGAGCTGGATTTTGTTCTTCTCGTGCCGGAACTCCTCCTCGAGGCTGTTCAGCTTGTCAAAGTAGTTGGTGAAGATTTTGTTGATAACAGCGTTCTTGCGCTTGTCGTCGAGCCATTCTCCTTCGAAGTCGAGTTTTTCGAGATCCTCGTATCCGTCGAAGGTATCAACCCTGAATTGCGTGCCGGCACGGAACGCCATGTTGCCGTCCTTGTCACGCACGCCGGCGGACTTTTCCCCGTCGAGCAGTATTCCGAGCTTCTTCGCAAGCCGCTCGCGCAGATCTGCCACGATCTTCCGCCGCTGGCGATCGAGGGCATCGCTCCGGCGCTTATCCTCTTTCTTGGATTCGGCGTCCTTCTTCTTCCGGCTGAAGAGTTTCGTCGAGATGACAACACCTTTCATCCCGGGGGGCGCCTTCAAAGAGGCATCTTTGACATCTCCGGCCTTCTCGCCGAAGATAGCCTTAAGCAGCTTCTCCTCCGGCGTCGGGTCGGATTCTCCCTTGGGAGTGATCTTTCCGATGAGAATATCCCCCTCGACAACTTCGGCGCCGATGCGGATGATGCCGTTTTCATCCAGATCTTTGGTCGCCTCTTCGCTCACGTTGGGAATCTCCTTCGTGAGCTCCTCCTCACCGCGTTTCGTATCCCGCACCTGGAGCTCGAACTCCTCGATATGGATGGACGTGAACACATCCTGGGAAACGATGCGCTCGCTAACGATTATGGCATCTTCAAAGTTGTAGCCGTTCCATGGCATGAACGCGACGAGGACGTTCCGGCCGAGGGCAAGCTCGCCACCGTCGGTCGCCGACCCGTCTGCGAGGACATCTCCTTTCTTGACCTTGTCCCCGGGGTTGACGATTGCCTTCTGGTTGATGCAGGTATCCTGGTTCGTGCGGAAGAACTTGGTCAGCCGGTACTCGACCCGCCGCTTGTCTTCGAACGAGATCAACGCTTCGGTGCTGTTCTCGTCGATATCATAGAGGACTACGATGCGGTTCGCATCGACATATTCCACCGTACCGTTGCGCTCAGAGATGATAAGCGCCCGGGCATCGCGCGCGATTTTCTCCTCCAGCCCCGTTCCCACGACAGGCGACTCGGGCTGCAGCAGGGGCACTGACTGACGCTGCATGTTCGATCCCATAAGGGCGCGGTTGGCGTCGTCGTGCTCGAGGAAAGGAATGAGACCGGCAGCCGCACTGACAATCTGGTTCGGGGCGACGTCCATGAACTGCACCTCGTCGGGACGGCAGACCGGGAAGTCTCCCTGGAACCGTGCCTTCACCCGCTCGTTCTCGAAATTCCCGCGGGAGTCCACGGGGGCGTTGGCCTGGGCGATGGTGTGGACGTCTTCCTGCTCCGCCGTCAGGAATTCGATTTCATCCTGCACCTTTCCGTTCTTCACCTTGCGGTACGGGGTTTCGATGAAGCCGAATTCATTGACCCTCGCGTGGATGCAGAGGGACGAAATCAGTCCGATGTTCGGACCTTCAGGGGTCTCGATCGGGCACAGCCGGCCGTAGTGGGTGTAGTGCACATCACGGACTTCGAACCCCGCCCGTTCCCGTGTAAGTCCGCCCGGGCCCAGCGCTGACATGCGCCGTTTGTTGGTGAGCTCCGCCAGCGGATTCGTCTGATCCATGAACTGCGACAGCGGGTTCGTGCCGAAAAACGCATTGATGACGCTGCTGATCGTCCGCGCGTTCACAAGGTCCTGCGGAGTCAGGTTCTCATTGTCGCGAATGTTCATCCGTTCCCTGATCGTTCTTGCCATGCGCGCAAGGCCGATGTTGAACTGCTGGGCAATCTGCTCGCCCACGGTCCGTACGCGCCGGTTCCCCAGGTGGTCAATATCGTCCACCGAGCGTTTCTTCTGCTGCAGTTCGATCAGATAATTGATGATTGCGATGATATCCTGCTTGGTCAGCGTCGTGGTCGACGCGGGGATATCAAGGCCCAGCTTCATGTTGATGCGATACCGGCCGACATCACCGAGATCGTACCGCTTCTCGTTGAAGAACAGCCGGTCAATGAGGGTCTTTGCGGTATCCAGATCCGGTGCATCGCCCGACCTGAGCTGCTTGTAGATCGCGCCCAAGGCATCTTCTTCCGAGCGGACGATATCCTTGGAGATCGTCTTGGCGATTACCGACTCTTCGTTCCCCTGCTGCACCAGGAACCGGATCTTGCGGACGGTTGATTTCCTGATGCGCTTAATGTGTTCCTCGGTCAGCGTAGAATCCTTGGCGATAAAGATCTCGCCCGTTTTCTTGTCGACCACATCACTGCATATCACGCGTCCTTCGTAGTCCTTGATGTCGACCTTGCCGACATCGATCTCTTCGACAAGGTTGAAGAGCTGCAGAATCTCGTCGTCCGAGGAGTATCCTAGGGCACGCAGCAATGTCGTTACCGGAAACTTCTTTTTCCGGTCAATGTAGGCGTACATGATGTTGTTGATATCGGTCGTGAACTCGACCCAGGAGCCGCGGAACGGGATAATGCGCGCCGAGTAAATCGGAGTCCCGTTCGGATGCGTGGATTCGCTGAAGAACACTCCCGGTGAACGATGGAGCTGGCTGACCACCACGCGTTCGGCACCGTTAATGATGAACGTGCCACGATGCGTCATTGTCGGCAGGTTGCCGAGGTAGACATCCTGTTCAATCGTGTTCACGTAGGACTTCCCGTCTTCGGCTTTCTGGGACAATCGCAGTTTCGCTTTGATGGGGACAGCGTAGGTCAGTCCGCGTTCCTCGCATTCCGGGACGGTATACTTCGGCTTCTCGACATAGTATTCGAGAAACTCCAGGAGGAAGTTCTCGCGGGCGTCGGTGATGGGGAAATTCATTTTAAACACCGACTGAAGTCCCTTGTTCCTCCGCCGGGCGGGCGCCCCATCAGACTGCAGAAAGCTCTCCCACGACTCAAGCTGAATATTCAGCAGGTCGGGTGCTTCGATGATCTCCGGAATCTTACCGAACGAAATCCGTTTGCTGGAATGGTTCTTCAAGAGACCCGCTCCTCAGGTAATGAATTGATCGATTGCGTTGCCGCGCACCCCCTCAAAACAGAAAAACAGCAAGCCGATAACAGGAATTCCCCTGGAATTCCGGTCCATCGGCCTGCAAACTGAAGGGAGATGCGCATTTTGAACTGAAAGAGGTTCGACTGTCAGAATTCCCCGCAGGTAACATCCCGCGGGGGTGCAGCGCGGACCCTATTTCAGTTCCACTTTTGCGCCGGCTTCTTCGAGTTCCTTTTTGAGCTTTTCTGCGTCGTCCTTCGAGACCGACTCTTTCACCGGCTTGGGAGCACCGTCCACGAGATCTTTTGCCTCCTTGAGACCCAGCCCGGTGGCTGCCCGGACAACCTTGATGACATTGATTTTCTGGGCTCCAGCTTCCTTGAGAACGACTGTAAACTCCGTCTTCTCTTCCACCGCAGGTGCCGCGCCTCCGGCTGCCGGCATCGCACCCGCCATCATCACGGGGGCAGCAGCGGTCACGCCGAATTTCTCCTCGAGGCTTTTCTTGAGTTCCACCGCCTCGAGAAGGGTGAGCTTTTCAATCTTTTCAACAATTTCAGCAACAGCTGACATGAGAAGTTCTCCTCTAGTTAGTCAAGTTCTGAACGGCGCCGGTTACGCGGCCTTTTTTTTCTCGATTTCCCCGATGACGCTTACGAGGTCGCGCATGACAGCCTGGATGACCGAGGGCACGCCGGCAAGTGGCGCCTGAATGCTCCCCAGAATTGCCGCCATCATTTCTTTGCGCGATGGCAGCCTCGCCAGCTCCGTAAGCCGGGATCCGTCGTACACCTGCTGCTCGAGCACACAGACTTTCAGCGAGAGCTTGCTGTGCTTCTCTTTGAATTTCTGAATGATCTTGGCAGGAACGATGGCATCCTCATAGGCGAAGGCGATACCCGTCGGACCCGTGAGCTTCTGATAGACCGTGTCGTAGCCGGTAACCTGCTCCAGAGCCTTCTGGATCAACGTATTCTTCACGACCCGATAATCCACGCCCGCTCTGTAGAACTCGCGCCGAAGTTCGGTCACCTGTTCCACGGTCAGTCCCGCGAAGTCTGTGAAGAACAATCCGTGCGAGCGCCGGACGGTATCCGCGACCTCTGCAACGATCTTTTCTTTCTCGTCTCGATTCATTCAACCTCCCTGCCCTTGCGGGCAGCGGTATTGCGCGTCCAGAGAGAAGCCCCGGTCGGTTCCGTCAGGATTCGCCGGGCAATGGGCGCAGTGTGATGTAGTGAGTGCGTAAATTCTCTGGTCCGGATTGCGGCAACTGAACTAATGTGCCGCCACCTGGTTGCGATCGATCGGAACCCCCGGACCCATGGTGCTTGAAATATGGATGCTCTTGATGTATGTTCCCTTCGCAGTAGGCGGACGCAGACGGACGACCGTGTTGAGAAACGCGTGGATGTTTTCGACCAGCTGCTTCTGCTCGAAGTTCGCCTTGCCGACACACGCGTGGAGAATTCCAGCCTTGTCCACGCGAAATTCTATTTTCCCTGCTTTGACTTCTTTGACAGCTTTGGCAACGTCTGGGGTGACGGTTCCGCTCTTTGGATTCGGCATAAGCCCCCGGGGTCCGAGGACCTTTCCTAGCCTGCCGACTTCGCCCATGACGTCCGGCGTGGCGATAATAACATCAATGTCTGCCCAGCCTGCCTGGATCTTCTGGATGTATTCCGCAAGTCCGGCGTGTTCAGCGCCCGCTGCCTTTGCCTCTTCATCCCGCGGAGGCTTGGCCAGGACGAGCACACGCACTTCTCGGCCGATCCCGTGAGGCAGAGCCACTGTCCCGCGGATCGCCTGATCGGATTTCTTGGGGTCCACTCCAAGACGCACCGCAATATCAACCGATTCCTTGAATTTGGCGGTTGAATTTTCCTTCACCCTCGCAACAGCTTCCTCTATAGTATAGTCCTTCGACCGGTCTATCTTTGCGGCTGCCGCGGTAAATCGCTTGCTGCTTTTCATATCGTTTCAGCCTTCTCTATATGAAGTGGTCCTGACGTCCCGGGTTGAACCATCTCGGGACTCCCACAACCTCTATTCTTCGACGGTGATTCCCATACTCCGTGCCGTTCCTGCCACCATGGTCATCGCTGCTTCGACGGTATTCGCATTGAGGTCCGGCATTTTCATGACAGCGATCTCCCGCACCTGCTGCTTTGTCACCTTGGCTACCTTGGTCCGGTTCGGCTCGCCCGAGCCCTTCTCCACCTTCGCAGCCTTCGCCAGAAGCACCGCAGCCGGCGGTGTTTTCGTGACGAAGGTGAAGGATTTGTCCGAAAACACGGTAATCACGACCGGAATGACGAGGCCCATCTGGCTCTGCGTTCGGGCGTTGAACTGTTTGCAGAATTCCATGATGTTGACCCCTTTTTGTCCGAGGGCCGGGCCCACGGGTGGTGCGGGGTTGGCCTGTCCGGCTGGAATCTGCAGTTTGATGAATCCGGCAACTTTCTTCATGACCTTGTGCTTTCCTCTCTGATGCCGTTCCTACAGAACGGCGGCAATGAGATCACTGACGACGGCTTACGCTCTTATTTTTCGAGATCGACCTGGCTGAAATCAAGTTCCACCGGTGTCTTGCGGCCGAAGATCGAGACCATGACCTTCAACTTCATTTTTTCTTCATTCACTTCCTGAACAAAGCCGCTGAAGTTGTTGAAGGGCCCGTCGGTCACTTTCACAGCATCGCCGCTCTTAAACGGCACCTCCATCACCTCAACGTCCTTCCGCTCTTCGATTTTCCCGATCAGCCGCCGCACCTCTGAGGCTTGTAACGGAGCCGGAGCATTCTTCGGCCCGACAAACGATATCACTGAAGGCGTGTTGAGGATGATGTGGGTTGTGGCCTTGTCAAGAATCGCCTCCACAAGGATGTATCCTGGGAAGAAGGTCCGTGTTTTGCTTTTTTTCTTTCCGTCCTTCACCTCAAAGACCTTCTCTGATGGGACGATGACAGACGACACCTTCTCGCCGAGTCCTGCCTGCGCAATCTCGTTTTCGATGTAGGCCTTGACTTTGTTTTCGTGACCCGAATACGTCCGGACCACATACCACTTTTTCTCCGACATGTCCCCTCGTTTACAGGAATAGACGCAGGAGGCCACCGATGGCGAGATCGACGGCATAGACGAAGGCGGCGATCAGGAGACACACGACGAGCACCACCACCGTCGAGTCCTGAAGGTCTTCCCTTTTCGGCCACGTGACCTTGTTCATCTCCTTCACCACATCGGTGAAGAAGCCGATAATTTTCTCTTTCATTGCAGGGTCATCCTTGAAGAACGACTTCCGCGGGGGCGTCGTTCATTGTGAAACGCTGTTCCGACCGTCAGGGTCTCCTGCACGTGAGGAGGGACTTGAACCCCCAACCTGCGGTTTTGGAGACCGCTGCTCTAGCCAATTGAGCTACTCACGTATGTTCTTTCCTCATCAGCGGCGCAGGTGAGCGCCTCGTGCATTCCCTGCATCGCAGGTCATGAACGGACGTGGTCAAGGTTCGGGCGCTCGGGATTCCATGTCCTGGAAAGATTCTATCGGTAAAACCGCCATGATCGTTCCACGTCCGCCCCCTTGCATTGCATCTGCAATCACGAACGCCGGCGCAGCAACCCCTCGAGAACGATCACCGGGTCTCTTTGTGAGTGGTGTGCTTCCCGCAGAACCGACAGTACTTCTTATACTCCACCCGTCCCGTCTGTTTCTTCTTGTTCTTCGTCGTGGAGTAATTGCGTCGCTTGCAATCAGTGCATTCCAGTGTTATGATGTCTCGCACGTGGCAGCCTCAGTATTCACTTGTCAAACATTTTCCGATGCTGAGCTTGCGACCGGGATTGAACCGGTGACCTCTTCCTTACCAAGGAAGTGCTCTACCAACTGAGCTACGCAAGCATGATCACACTCGCTTGCCCAACCCGAGGATCGTGCTGCACAGCCGGGGGCGCGCAAGTGCGGCCCCTCTTCTTGTTGAGCGGGAGACGGGACTCGAACCCGCGACCAACAGCTTGGAAGGCTGTGACTCTACCAACTGAGTTACTCCCGCGAACAATTCAGAATTGGGGATGGGGGACGGAGAACTCAGAACGATGTTGCGATAGCAGAACTTAAACCTGACTCAACCCAATTCTTCATTCTCTATTCTCAGTTCCCCATTCCTCATTGCTGTGGGCAGGGGAGGATTCGAACCTCCGAAGGCCATGGCCGACAGATTTACAGTCTGTTGCGTTTGACCGCTTCGCTACCTGCCCGACACAACACACATGCTCCTTCCGAGTTGCGCGGGGCTCGGCGATGCATCAGAGCTGGCGATGGGACTCGAACCCGCAACCTGCTGATTACAAATCAGCTGCTCTACCAATTGAGCTACGCCAGCAGGCAAAACCATACACCTCCCTCGCCCGTCGCACGCGGCGCGGGATAATCATTGAGCCTGCAACAGGTTAGGATTTGAGAGCTGAGTTCATAAATATAACATTTCCAGGTTCAGAGTCAACAGCTATGCCCTATTCGGGGCACAGAGAGCAGGTTTTTGCTTCAATTGCCCAAACGGAGCAATGCGGCGAGGGTGCGCGCTCTTTGGGAGGAACGGTCAAAAAGGAGGGCTCTTTCGAGGCTTCTTTGGGCTTCGACGCGATCCCTGCGCCACCGGAAGTAATACTCGCCGTGGCTGAGGCAGGCGTCGCTGTAAAGTCTGGGAACCATGTTTACGAGATACCCCGAGCCGAAAAAAGGACGGTACGAAAACCCGGGGAGGCTGGCGGGCACAAAGGCCGTGTCCGGGCGAAGTTCGAAGGCGAGCCCGACGGGGACCCGGTTCCACCCGCGCGTGTACTCCGCCGAAATTTCAGGCGTCACAAAGACCGGTCTCGTCACCATGCTCCGCCGGATGAACGATGCGATCATCGTTTCATACGTGCGCTGGATGACTCCGCCGTCATAGGGAAGACCATGTTCGAATCTGTCGACTTCCACGAGAAAGGCGTCGATCTCCGGCCGCGACTCGGCAACGAGCCAGGGGGTTCGGGTCTCGAGCTCTTTCAGGTACCACGAGCGGCGGAGGAGTTCCTGGTCGATGACAGCGACATCGGTCCGGACGTGTCTTACAAGCTGGAAGTACGTCGATGCCGATACCCAGTAGTCCCATTGAAATGACAGGATGACGGCGTTGTGAGGCAGCAACGAGAACATGTTCGAGGTGTAGTCCTCCACCAGGTAGTTTCCGCTCTGGTCAACCGACCGATAATGGAGCGGGAGAGGGAGAAGACCGAGAATTACGATCACCATTGCGGAAGGAAACGCGGGGAGAGCCAAATTCCGGCAGAGCCATAGAAACACCACCGCCATCCCGGCTGAAGCGAACAACGCCGTGCAGACGTACGCGAGAAGGAAGTATGAGTCGATATCATGGATGTCGTAGTTAATGGCATACAGAATGGATGAGGCAAACACCAGACCGAGGCCGATGGCAAGTCGCCGGTGTGACCGAATCGATGCGATCAGACCCAGGAGAGCAAGCACGACCCCCGCATACGCGAATTCCGGACCGTACGTGCTCAGGAAATAGGCAAATTGTTTCTTCGCCACTGCAAAGGACGAGAACATCCAGACGCTGTACTGCTTCCCGGAAAGGTGCCACCAGAATCTCTCGGCTGTCACGGGCAACCCCCAGTTCATCGGCGGAGACTGTCCGGCACGAAGCGGCAGATAGACATAGACAGAAAGGCCGGCAAGAAATGCCGGAATGAGCCGCACCAAACGACGCCGTGAAGCCGGCGATAAACTTTGAACAGAAAAATACAAATAGAGCAGACCCGGTGCCAGAAGGATCGTCGTCATGTGATTAGTGAAGCCGAGGCCCACGGCGAAGGCAAACGCATGCCACCACCGCTCGTCGGGCTCCTCCCCCTCCAGAGGAAAATTCGCGCGGAAGAACAGGAGGAGGATGACCGACTGAAGGAGAAGCTGAAGGGAATACACCTCAACCGCGAGTGCCTCCGACCAGTACGTCTCCGAAAATGCAAGAAGGAAGGAACCGCCCAGGGCCCCGACCAGTCCGGCTCGTTCTCGGAGTTCCATTGCATGCGGTACTACCATGAACGCTATGCGCCTGAACAGCCGGAAGTACACGCCAACGGCCAGGGCACAACAGAGAACCGCCATGAAATTCAGTCGCACGATCTCCTCCGAACCGAAGGGAAGCCGGCAGAAAAGCCATCCGATGAGCGTGAAGAGAGGATACCCGCTGGGATGCGCAATCCCGAGTGTGGACGCGACTGCGGCCAGCTCGCCGCTGTCGATGAATGTCACACCCGGCGTCATGGTTCTCCAGTACACGCACAGGGCAATCAGCGTCACAACCCCAGTAAAGAACGAGGCGCTTGCCGGCATCCTTCGCCATACGTTTTGCAGTGCTGTCATGCGACCTTCCCCGCTACTTCCAAAAGTATCTGTCGCACCCGTTTCATTGTGGACGTCAGGCGGGACTCCAAAGCTGCCCCGGAAGATCCATCATAGAGCAGGGCCAGGAGATCAAGCTGCTCGCCTTCCGGGAGGAGCCAGCCATGATCGTCCAGGACGGCTCGGAGAAGAAACTCGATCCGCCGGTACATTTGATGCGCGGAAGCGAGGTAATCACCCTGTTCCGGCGCCAATCCACGGAGTGACGGCATCCGGAGGACAGCCGGAACCCGTGCGGAACGTATTTCCGGGACTTCCCTGCCGTGACACATCTGGAGTATCTGGGCAACAAATTCGATATCGAGCAACGCTCCGATCCCGAGCTTCAGGTCAATGGTCTTCCCGCCTCTCACCCGGCTGCGGGCTTCCATCTTCCGCCGCATAGTGATGACTTCCGTCGTCCAGCCATCCGGGAACGGCGAATCGAAGACCCACGAGGAGACACGTGAGGCCACGTAGGCACCGATCGTTTGATCGCCGGCAACGAACCGCAATCGTATGAGCGCTTGCCGTTCCCAGAGCGATGCACGCGTTGAGAGATATCGCATATATGCCTGTGCATCCACTGTGAGCGGGGCGCTTCGTCCTTCCGGCCGCAGCCGGACATCCACATCGTAAAGTTTCCCTCCCGGCGTGACCGCCGTGATCCGGCGAAGTAGATCCTCTGCTGCAAGCTCGAGGGTCGATCGATCTTCGCCGCCGGACCCGCCCGTCACAAAGAAAAGATCCAGATCGGCATCGAAGCCGAGTTCCATCGATCCAAGCTTGCCGAGGGCGAAAACCGCCAGCGGGAGCCGCGACCTGCCACCCTGAGCACGTACTTCGTGCACCTGCGCATTCAGAATGTGCGACGCAAGACCGGACAGATCCGATGTCAGACCGTGGAGATCGGTGAATCCGAGGAGGTGGCGTATCCCCGCCCGGAGTTCATGGTGCGCCTTGTATTCGAACAGGTCGCCCCCCGGTGCCGGCGGAGAGATACTGGTGCCGGTAAGTGCATCGGGATCGGTGGCGAGCGTCTCCAGCACCAGAGGATGGCGGGCTAGCCCGCGCGCAAATCTCGGACTCAGGGCGCACACATTCAGAACGAATTTCCTGAACCTGGAGTCAGCTAGTTGCCCGTAGAACGCATTCGGCAGTCGTTGACCCGCCACAACATCTGCCAGCGATGCAAGGGTCGTGTCGGGATCCGGCGTCTCCCGGATGTCGGCAAAGAGCGCCGGAAGAACACTGCGCAGGGCTGCACCCGTCTGAGTGTCCATCTCCTTCGCACCCGAAATCGCCCTCCCCCGCACGAGGATGTTCACACTTCGCGAGGCCGTCTGCGGATCACGGAATCCAAGCCGTTTCAATAGCTGGCGAAGGGCCTGGTCGTCCAGTCCCCCCTCTCCGATAGCCATCACGCCCGGGAGCGTCGAGGTCCCGTCACCCGTGAGCACCTGATCGAAGATGGTTCTCACGGCCGCAAGGTGTCGGTCAAGCTTCGAACGGAGTTCCTGAGCGCTTTCCATCCCGAGCCGCCGCGCGAGTGACCCCAAACGGCGCCCATCCGACGGTATCGTGTGCGTCTGCGTATTCATCATTGTCTGAAGCCTGTGCTCGAGCGTCCGGTAGAGCACATACGCATCGGCAAGTGTCCTGCGTTCCGGAGGCGTCACCAGTCCGGCGGCGGCGAGTGCCTCGATCGCCCTGAGGGTGTTTGGTTCCCTGACGGAAACCTGACCTCCGCCGTTGGTGAGCTGGAGCGATTGCACGATGAACTCAATGTCGCGAATTCCGCCGGCCATCAATTTGATATTCGCTACGTCACCGACAGCCGCCTCGATTCTCGCTTTGATACGGGCGGCAGAGGCACTCGGCGATTCGAGGAACGTCCGCGGATACACGAATGGCTGAAATGCTTCGATGGCTCTCCGGCCGAACTCCCTGTCTCCGGCGACGGGCCGCGCTTTGATGAGCATCTGCCGCTCCCACAGTTCGCCGCGGGATTCGTAGTATTCGAGATATCCGGACAGCGACCGCGCAAGCGGGCCCGCTCCGGATTCAGGCCGCAGGCGGGTGTCAACCCGGTAGAGGTGACCCTCCGATGTCGTCTGTGTGAGACCTCCAATGGTCCGTTCCGCCAGCTTGTTGAACATTTCGTAGGCAGAGGGGGTCCCGTCAGACTCCTCATCCCGATCTTCGCCATAGATGAAGACGACATCGACATCCGAACTATAGTTGAGCTCGTTACCGCCCAGCTTACCCAGGCCGATAATCGCAAAGGGAATATCATTCAGCCGGCGACAGGATTCCCCCAGCATCTGCGTGGATATCGTGAGAACAGCGTCGATGATGCAATCGGCCAGGACGGACAGCTCTCTTGCTGTCTCCTGAAGGTTTGCCTCGCCGATAATATCCCGCGCTCCAATGCGGAGCAGCTCGCGCCGGTGGAGCCTTCTCAGGGCATTCAGCCTTCGTTCCGCCAGTGGAAACGCTTCGAAGATACGCATCGATTCCGCCTGCAGGTCAGAAGCTGAAACGGGCGTCGTGAGAACGTCCGACGCAGTCAACCAGCGGAACAATTCCGGCTCGCGAATCAGGACATCAGCGAAATACTGTGAATAACCAAAGAGCTTCAGAAGAAGCTCCAGGTAGAGAGGGTACTGCAGGAGATCGTTGAACAGTGACGCTGTCCCCAGCGACGTCCCTGTAAATCGGACGAAGTGCAGAAGCGTCAAATCGGGGTCGGCCGAACGCTCCAGCGCATCGTTCAATGCGCCGGAGAATTCCTTGACCGTGAACCGGCTCCCCGAACGGAGAAAGGTTTCGTGCAGGGTCACCAGATTACGTTCCGCTCCCTCAGGATCGAGAAAGAGGATCGGAGAGAAACCAGGGTCGGCCATGCAAAAACTTACAAAAAAAAGAAGGGATTCTCCATAATTTCCCAAATTTCGGCGTTTGCATTTCCCTCCGTCCGTCGCTATATTTTTCAGAGTATACCATCCACGTACCTTTCCTCGACTGGCACATGGTCAAACTCGTTGCCCTGTACCGAAAGCCGGCCGACACTGCGGATTTCGACAAGCACTATTTCGAAGTGCACATTCCGCTTGTTCAGAAGTTTCCCGGCCTCAGAAAGCTCGAAATAACGCGTGTCACCGGCGCTCCCATCGGCGAATCGAAATTCCACCTTGTCGCAGAAATGTACTTCGACAGCAGGGAGTCTATCGACGCAGCGCTCGCATCCCCGGAAGGCAAAGCGGTCACGCGGGATATCCTCAGTTTCGCGGCTGACGTCATTACGGTTTTCCACGGCGAGGTAACCTGAAAACGGGCGGAGCGTCCGCACCCTGTTCCTGGCCGATCACCTGACCCGAGGCTCACCCCCCAGCACGAGGTATTCCTGCATGACACCTTACCGCGGAAAATCATCACGGGATTTCGATTTCCAGTATATCAAATACACAAAATCCGCGTGGCGCGCGACGGTCATGATTAACCGTCCGCAGGTATACAACTGCCTTAACCTGGGCACCCTCCAGGAAATGAGCCTGGCGTTCCAGGATGCAGCGTGGGATGACCATGTTGCGGTTCTCGTCCTCACCGGGGCGGGAACAAAGGCATTCTGTACCGGGGCCGACATGACGGAATGGAAGGACAATTTCCTCAAACACCCCAATGACTTCTATAAATGGATGGGGGTCTTCACCGAAACGTTTGACCGCCTTCGGAATATCGGGAAGCCGACGGTCGCCCGGCTAAACGGCATGGTTATTGGCGGCGGGAATGAACTCCAGATGTCCTGCGACCTCGCCGTGGCCGCGGACGATATCGTGATCCGGCATGCGGGTACATCGCGCGGGAGCGTTCCCGCAGCAGGGGCAACACAATGGCTGCCTCTCATGATCGGTGAGCGCCGGGCCAGGGAGCTGCTACTGCTGAATGAAGAAATAACGGCAAAGAAAGCTCACGCGTGGGGACTGGTCAATCAGGTTGTTCCAAGGAAGAAACTGGATAAGGCGGTGGACCTCCTCGTGGAAAAGCTGATCGACAAACTTCCTGAGTGCACGCGGTACACCAAACAACAGTTGAATTTCTGGAGGGATCTGTCGTGGTCCCTCACCATCGGACACCTGCGCGACTGGCTTACGGTGCACACGCCGGCAGAAGAGATCCGGGAGGGATTGAGCGCCTTCAGCGAGAAACGGGAAATCGATTATCGAAAGCTTCGCGCAAAACAAGCAAACGACGACCGGGGGCAATGACCTGACGATGTTCAAACTCACCTTTACCTTCATGACGGCCGTCTGCATCCTCTCCTGTGGATGCGGGCCAGCCATTCTCACATCGCTCCGCTGGGAATCGACCGACGGACCATATGCACAAAATGTTGCGGTCGTCCTGCCGGCGGCGAAAGCACCCGGCGTGATCTATGTCGGACTTACCAACGGGGAAATTGATCACACGACGAACGATGGAAGGTCCTGGAACCGGATCTCCAGTTTGTCAGGTTTTGCGGTTTTCCATGCGCTCACGCAGGATCCGGAACGTCCCGAGAGGTTGTACGCAACGACCGATTCGGGAGCATTTCGATCCACAGACGGCGGAATATCGTGGGCTCCACTCCCGATCGGCCCACGAGGTACGGGTGTACGGATCATAGCGGTCGACCCCTGGTCGCCCAACATCATGTTTGCAGGCACCGAAGGCAAAGGAATCTTTCGTTCGACGGATAGCGGCGAGGCCTGGAAGGAATCGAACGATTCCTCCGACCAGCGATACGCAAATGCGGAGGTCTATGCACTGGTCGTGGATCCAGCGAAGCCGAATTCGATTTACGGCTCCTGCACCGGACTCGGTATCGTCCGGTCAACCGACGGTGGAACGACGTGGGGCTCGCTGACGGATATCCCGTCAGCGATGGGAGGACGTGCAACACATCTGATTCTGAAGAAGGGCGGAAACGGCGTGATGTTGTACGGTACAAACCTGGGCAACATCCTGATGTCCACGAATGACGGTGAGACATGGAACCCTTCACGCAACGGCGCGGAATCGGACAGGATTATCTCCCTTCTTGCCGACCCCAATAACCCTGACATGGTGATCGCCGGGACGGAGCTCGGTATCTTTCTGTCGACCGATTTTGGCAGAACCTGGAACCCCGGAGGCGGGAATCTCCCGAAGGTTCCCACGGCGATCGTGATTACCGGGGCAGGCGAGGAAACCTATGCCTATGGAAGCGGGATAGGTTTGCGCGCTTCGGCAGACAACAGGCGGACGTGGCATGCGGCAGACGCTCAGCTCGGC
>Ga0326726_10003179_pt1 | contig 15074 bp, 12 predicted proteins | sample MHFenrmetagenome_2_FD_207603 | JGI IMG/M metagenome (GOLD analysis project Ga0326726, IMG submission 207603) | Lab enriched peat soil microbial communities from Michigan Hollow, Ithaca, NY, United States - MHF15MN | ecosystem: Environmental > Terrestrial > Soil > Wetlands > Peat | place: USA...
GATCACCGAGGCCGAGCTCCAGAAGCTCATCGACGCCGTCCAGCAGGAGGCGCTCCGCGAGGCCGAGCGATCGATCACCTGGGAGACCGGGCTGCCCCACGTCGACGTCCGGCTGGTCCACGCGGCGGTGACCTCCGCCAGCATCGACGGCTATGCGGTCACCAACCCGGTCGGGTTTCGCGGCCGCTACGTGAAGATCGGGATCTTCGACGCCTTTGCCCCGCTCGTCCACCTCGGCGCGCTCGAGAGCGTCGCGAGCCAGCTCGACCTGGAGCTCATCGAGATCGTCGCCGAGCCGTACGCGGTCGCCCGGGTGCTCGGCGCCGAGCAGATCCAGCAGGCGGGGGCGGTCTTCATCGACATCGGCGGCGGGACCACCGACGTCGCGCTCGTCCGGCAGGGCGGGATCGAGGGCACCCGGATGTTCGCCCTCGGCGGGCGCGCCTTCACCAAGTCGATCGCCGACCGGCTCGACCTGCCCTTCCCGCGGGCCGAGGCGCTCAAGATCGACTACGCCCGCGGGCTCGAGGTCGACCGTCACGACGACATCGCAGCGATCGTCGCCGACGACGTGACGGTCTGGGCGGCCGGGGTGGAGCTGGTCATCGAGGAGCTGGCGGCGGGGGACCTGCTGCCCTCGCGGATCTACCTGTGCGGCGGCGGCTCGCGGCTGCCGGAGATCCGGGCCGCGCTCGAGGCGGAGCGGTTCTGGAAGCACCTTCCGTTCGCGAGGCCGCCCGAGGTGATCGTGATGAGTCCCGACCAGGTGGCCTCGATCGTCGATGCGACCCACCTCCTCGTCGACCAGCAGGACGTGACCCCGCTCGGGCTCGCCTACCAGGCGATCGAGCTCCAGTCGACCGAGGACCCGCTCGACGCGGCTCTCCGACGGGTCCTCCGCGCGATGAAGGTCTGAGCGGGATGGCGGCGATCCTCTACCTCGACGTCGATGACGAGATCACGAGCGCGGCCGCCCGGATCCGCGCCGTGACCGAGACGAAGGTCGCCCTCGTCCTCCCGCCCGGCTCGCGGCTGGCGACCTCGCGGATCAACTTCCGGCTGCTTGCCCGCGAGGCGCTCGAGCGGAACCGGGTGCTGTCGATCGTCGCCGCCGACCCGGCCGCCCGGTCGATCGCCGCCTCGGCCGGCCTGCCGGTCCACGCCACGGTCGCCGAGTACGAGGCTGAGGTCGGGTCGCCCACGACTCCGGGCCCCCCACCAGTGAGCGGGACGCCGGTCGAGCCCTCGACCTCGAAGCCCGGCCGCCGTCGGGCGGCGGGTGCTGCCGCAGCCGGGGCCGCGGGCGCCGCCGGGGCCGCCGCGGCGGGATCCGCCGGGACCCCCGGGTCGCCCGGTCCGGGCGTCGGGCCCGACGGCTCCAGCCGGCCCGAGCAGCTGAGCGCCGAGCTCGTGGCTCCCGTCGTCGCCGCGACGGCCACCGCCAGGACGACGCCGCCGGCAAAGCCGACGACCGAGGCCGTGCCCTCGCCGATCGTGCCCGGTCCTTCGGAGACCCGCGCCCGGTCCGGCGCGGCAACGATCCCGATCGTGCCCGGCGCCACGAGCGGCCGTGGCGTCCCGGGCGGCCTCGCCGCGACGGGCGCGGTCATCGTCGTCGTCCTGTTGATCGTGGCGCTGCTCGGGTACGTCGTCCTGCCCGCTGCGAGCGTCGTCGTCACGCCGGTTCCGGTGCCGGTCGGTCCGGTCGAGTTCGTCGTCCGGGCCGATCCAGACGCGACCTCGGTCGATCCGGCCGGCGGCGTCGTGCCGGCGACCCGGTTGAGCCAGGACTTCACCGCATCCGGCGAGTTCGAAGCCACCGGCGAGCGCGTGGTCCAGACCAAGGCCACCGGTACCCTGCGATGGAAGAACTGCGATCCCACGGCCTCCTACACGATCCCCACGGCTACGGTGGCCCAGACCGGGAGCGGCGTCGGCTTCGAGACCTTATCGGCTGTCTTTCTGCCCGTTGCCGAGGCGAGCCCCGACGGCACGCGGATCACGTGCAAATCGAGAGATGTCCGGTCCCGGGCTGCCAGAGCTGGACCTGGAGGCAATGTCGGAGCTGGCACCGTCTCGGTGGTGCCGCCCAGCCTCAACTCGGTCGTGATCAAGGTCAGTAACCCGGCCGCGATGACCGGTGGCAGGCGCGACGTCTTCCCCAAGGTCCAGCAGAAGGACATCGACGCAGCGATGGCCAGCCTGACCAAGGACCTCCAGGCCCAGTTCGACGCGTGGGTCGCGGCGCCGGACGGCGTGCCGCCCGGATCGACGGTCTTTCCGGCGACCGGCAAGCTCGGGACGCCCGTCCCGTCGGTCGATCCGGGGACGATCGTCGACGTCGAGGAGAAGACGTTCCAGCTCGGCGCGACGGCGACGGGCACCGTCGTCGCCGTCGATCCCAAGCTCATCGACCAGGTAGCAGCCGAGCGGATCGCCGCGTCTGTCCCGGCAGAGCACACCCTCCAGTCGGGCTCGGTGAAATCGTCCCACGACGGCGGCCAGGCCGACGGTGACCTGGTCGACTTCCGGGTGACGGCCAACGCCGCCGCGATCCCCAACCTGGATCCGGCCGCCCTCCGCGACGAGATCAAGGGGCGTTCGGTCGACGAGGCGAAGCAGATCCTCGGTCGCTACGGGACCGTTGCGATCGACACCTGGCCGGGTTTCGTCTCGTCGATCCCGACACTCGACTTCCGGCTCGACCTCAAGGTCGCGGGTGCGAGCCCCGGCACGTCCCCGAGCCCGGGACCGTCCGGGAGCGCCCCGTGAGCGGAATCCTCGGAATCGACCTCGGCGCGCGGCGGATCGGGATCGCGCTCGCCGAGGTCGACGGAGCCGCGCTGCCGCTGACGACGCTCCGCCGGGCCCGCGAGGTCGCCGATGACGCCGCCGCTATCGTCCGGCTAGCCGCCGAGCACGATGCCCGCGAGCTCGTCGTCGGGCTCCCCCTCGAGGCCTCCGGCGCGGAAGGGACCCAGGCTCGCGTCACGCGCGCCTGGGTCGAAGCCGTCTCAACCCTTGTGCCCCTGCCTGTCACGCTCCGCGATGAGCGCCTGTCCAGCCATCTTGCCGAGGAACGGCTCGGTCCCATGAAGCGGGGCCGGTCCGGTGGTCCGCCGACGGCGCTCCAGCGCGACGCCTACCGGGCCCGGGTCGACCGCGAGGCCGCCGCGATCATCCTCCAGGACGAGCTCGACGCCCGCGCCCGAGCGAGGACCCCGAGGTGACGATCCGCGGAGGCGGTCGCCCGCGGGACGGCGGGGACCTGTCCGGCGTTGACATCGACGAGGAGTACTACGCCAGGGCACCTGAGCCGGTCGTCGCCGGGCGAGGCCGGCGACCCGACGTCGGGCGTGCCGGTGGGCGGACGCCCCAGGCACCACGCGGCAGCAGCGGCTTCGGCCTCGGCGGACTCGTCCGGCTGGTCCTGTTCATCGGCGTCCTCGCCGGGATCGTCCTGATCGCCTCGCTGACCGTCCTGCGCCCGCTCGTCGCGAGCTCGGTCGTCGACTGGGCGACGGACAACCCGAGCGCGCTCGGGTTCCCATTCGTGGCCCAGCTCGTCCGCGAGGACCTCGGCACCGCGCTCACCCAGCCGGCCAGCTCCGATTCGGCCGAGGTCGAGTTCACGGTCCTCGACGGCGACTCGGCCGCGTCGATCGGCAGCCGGCTCCAGGACGCCGGCTTCCTGAGCGATTCGCGCGCCTTCGTGTTCATCGCCACCGACCGCCACCTGGCCGACCAGCTCGAGGCGGGAACCTACATCCTGCGCAAGAACATGACCCCCGACGAGCTCGTCAACGCGCTCCTCGTCTCCCGGGACATCGCGGTCTCGATCGGCCTGCGCGAGGGGCTCCGGCTCGAGCAGATCACGGCCAAGCTCCAGACCCTGCCCCTGACGATGGACGTCAAGGCGTTCTACGACGAGGTCCGCAACCCGCCGAAGAAGCTGCTCGCCGACTACCCGTGGCTCGACCTGCCGAAGGGCGCCTCGCTCGAGGGCTACCTCGCCCCGGCGACCTACCGGGTCCTGCCCGACATCACCCCGGACGAGCTCATCCGGCGGATGCTCGACCAGTTCTACGAGACGGTCGGCGCAGACCGGATGAAGGTCCCGAAGGACCGCGGGATGTCCTTCTACCAGGTCCTGACCCTGGCCTCGATCGTCGAGCGCGAGGCCGTCCTCGACGACGAGCGCGCCCTCATCGCCGGGGTCTACCAGAACCGGCTGGACAACCCGCCGCGCATCCTCAACGCCGATCCCACGGTCCTCTACGCGAACGACACGATGGAGTTGGCGAAGCTCAAGTTCAACGACTGGAAGACATACGCGTTCTGGTCGCCGCCGGGTAGTTCGCTCAAGGAGCTCCAGGTCCCCGAGGAGCTCGCCGGCTACCAGACGTACATCGCGCCCGGGCTGCCGCCCGGCCCGATCGCGACCCCGACGGTCGAGTCGATCGACGCCGCCCTCGAGCCCAACGACAAGGCCGGCTACTTCTACTTCGTGGCGATCCCCGACAGCGGCGGCAAGCACGCCTTCGCGAAGACCTACAAGGAGCACCAGGCAAACCTGAAGAAGTACGGCTACTGACAGACCTTAGGCATAGGCCAGCCTCAGCCGCTACCCCAAGCCCGACGCGACTGCGAGTACATCGTCGCCGACCTCGGCGGTGGGCGTGTCCAATCACCCAACGTCGGGAGCTCATGGGCCGGGCAGGAGAGGCGGATCGGATGCGCCGCTGGCGGTCGGCGGGAGAGTCGACCGTGCCCTGGACACCGGTCGCCGCTGACCGGGCTCGATCCATGCCCGATCCGTAACGCAGGTCCTGGACTTTCGTTCTGTTCCATACATCCCCGGTCCGGTTGTTCGTTGGCCAGACCCCCCAGCCTGGAGAGGGAACTGCGGACCGGGGATGTGCTGCCCAGCGGCCCCGCGGGGGAAGTCGCCTGGGCACTGGACCCCGGCTACGGGAACGGCCGGGGGCTGGCCATGTCAGATCCGTAACGCCGGGGTCTCTCCTTGCCCGTCGGCGACTCCCTCAGGTAAGCGGGGCCAGCCGAGCGTCGCCGACCGGGGATCCTGGCAAGTTACCCGAGGCCCGCTGGAGTAACTCTTTGCTGGGGGTCGGTGAACTGAAGTACGGCCCTACGCCGCGGTGCGCGGGTCGACAATCGGCCCGTCGCGACGGTGGCCGAAACGCAGGGGGAACGGACGCCGGCCACAGGTGGGCGCGACGCGGCGAACCGGGCAATGTGGGGGTTGCCGTCGAACGGCGCCCTGGCACGTTCCGGTCCCACCCTGCGACGCTTCGGCTGCGGCCGTCCGGCGCGGGGCGCGCGCGGAGGCGCGCACAGCACGTGATGTGCCGGCCCCTCCGGCCGGTCCCTCTTGCCTCAGTCGCCAAGGGAGTTCCATCGGTGCACACGAGACAGAATCCCATGCGCTTCTCGGCAATCCTCGCGGCAGCCGTCCTCTGGCTCGCTGCCGCGATCCCCGCCCTGGCGGCGGACACGCTCACCCCAAGCCCGGTGTCCGTGTCGCTCGTCGCCGGCAGCACGAAGGACGTCAACAAGACGCTGACCCTCGATGGCCTGCCTGCCCGCGCAGACATCATCGTGGCGATCGACACGACCGGCAGCATGGGCACACCCATCGCCCAGGCCCAGGCCGACGCCATCAACATCTGCTCGACCGTCAAGGGCTCGATCCCCGGCGCCCGCTTCGCCGCGGTCGACTTCGAGGACTACGAAGGGATGCCGCTCGGCGCGCCGGGCGATGTTCCGTACACGCTCCTGACGCCCGGCTTCATCTCCGATTGCACGGCGTTCTCGGCCGCGATCGGAACGATGGGTGCCGACGGCGGTGGGGACGGCCCGGAGGCCTACAACCGGACGTTCTTCGAGGCCTACTCGGACGCGGCCTACTCCGCGCCGGTGGCGAGCGGCGGGCGCGACCCGCTGGCCAGCCAGTTCCTCGTCGTCCTCGGCGACGCGACGCCGCACAGCGCGACCGGGTTCGGCTCGTGCGTCAACGCGCCGCCCGACGACTTCGGGCGTGACGCCGCTTCGGGCGGGGGCGACGACCTCACGACGGCAGCCACGATCGCCGGGCTGAAGGCGAACAAGATCACCCTCCTGATGATCCGCTACACGACCGGCGGCGTCTCGGTCGCGCTGCCGTGCTACGTCGACATGGCGAACGCGACCGGCGGAACGGCGGTCGACGACAGCGGCGCCGGCACCATCGGGCCGTTCATCATCGCCAACGCCAAGCTCGTGCCGTACACGGCCGACCTCGTCGTCTCGGCGGGTTGCCCGATCGGCTTCAGCTTCAACCCGGCCTTCCCGACTGGGTCGCTGACGGGGCCGCAGACGATCCCGTTCGTCGAGACGATCACTGCCCCGACGACCGTCGGCAACTACACCTGCACGATCACCGCGGTCACGACCCCCGGCGGGCCCACGAGCGCGGTCGAGAAGGTCAACGTGGAGGTGACGCCCGCCGAGCCGGCGACACTCGTCCTCAAGCCAGCGACGGCGACCAACGTCGTCGACGCGCAGCACTGCGTGACGGCCACGGTCAAGGACAAGTTCGGCAACGTGACACCGGGAATCACTGTCGACTTCTCGGTGTCACCGACCACCTTCCGGACGCCGTCGAGCGGCAGCGCGGTCACCGATGCCTCGGGTGACGCGCAGTTCTGCTACACGTCGGCCCTGCCCGGCAGTGACGTCATCAGCGCCTTCGCCGACACCGACGGCAGCGGCGCCCAGAACGGCTCCGAGCCGGACGACACCGCGGCCAAGACCTGGGTCCTCCCGGGGAGCACCGCGGGGTGCAAGGTCACCAACGGCGGCCGGATCACGGCCACGGACGGCGACAAGGCCACGTTCGGCGGGAACGCCAAGGGCAGCGGCCCCTCCGGCCAGGAGGAGTATCAGGACCACGGACCCGCGGTGGACATCAACGTCCACTCGATCGACGTCCTGGCCGTGACCTGCTCGCGTGACCGGACGATTGCCAGCATCTTCGGCACGGCCACGATCGACAGGGCCGGCTCGTATGACTTCCGGATCGACGTGAAGGACCTGGGCGAGCCCGGAACCTCCGACACGTACCGGATCCGCCTGAGCACCGGCTATGACTCCGGGGAGCAGGTCCTCTCGGGAGGCAACGTCCAGATCCACTGAGAACGCGACGGAGCCGCCCTGGGCGACAAGCCCGGGTGGGCGATCCCGGCCGGCTGATGAAGCGGCCGGATGTCGACCGAGGCGGGCCCATCGGGTCCGCCTCGGTTCACGACTGGTACGAGGCACCCGCTACGCCGGCCGGTGATGGGATGTCGTTCGGGGGACGACGGCCAGAGGCCGTCGGCTAGGATGGGCCGATGGCGACCGTCATCCGATCTGCCCACCAGCCGCGCGGCTCCTCATGACCGTTGAGCGGGTAGCCAGGCGGCCGACCGCGGCCCAGTTCGCGCCGCCGCCGACCGCTGCCGACCGGGCCCGTTGGGTCGAGGCCGACCGAGCAGCCCGGCCCGTCCGGCTCGCGCGGCTGCGTCGCCGTCTCGCCGAGTCGGGCCTTGACGCCTACTTCGGGATCCGGCCGGAGCACACCCGCTACCTGACCGGGATGGTCCTCGGCGACGGCGAGGACCGCGTCGCCGGCTCGTCCGGCTGGTTCCTGATCAGTCCGAACGAGGTCGTCCTGCTCGCCGATAGCCGCTACCGGGTCCAGGCGACGCGCGAGGCGCCCGAGGCTCGCATCGAGCCCGTCTACGGCGACCTCGATACCCGCTGGCCCGAGCTCATGGCCTCGCTCGGCGCGCGTCGCGTCGGGGCGGAGGCCGGCGCGATCAGCCAGCTGACCTGGACCAGGCTCGAGGGCGCCGCGCCCGACGTCGAGCTGGTCGCCGCCGACGGCTGGCTCGAGGCCGATCGCGCCGTCAAGGAGCCGGCCGAGCTCGAGCGGATCGCCGCCGCCTGTGCCGTGGCCGACCGGGCGCTCGCCGCGCTCCTGCCAGAGATCCGGGTCGGGCTGACCGAGCGCGAGCTCGCGCTCCGCCTCGAGTGGCTCATCAGGACGGGTGGGGCGGACGGGCTCGCCTTCGACGTCGCCTGCCTGAGCGGCCCGGAGGCCGCCCTCCCGCACGGCTCGCCGGGCGACCGGCCCGTGCTCGCCGGCGAGGTCCTCCTGTTCGACTTCGGGGCGCTCGTCGACGGCTACCGGAGCGACATGACCCGGACCCTGTTCGTCGGCGAGCCGAGGGCCCGCGACCTCGCCGTATACGAGCTCGTCGCCGCCGCCCAGGCCGCCGCGATCGACGGCCTGGCGGATGCCGTGCGGGCCGGTGGACCGCTGCCCGGCGGGAGGACCGCCGACGGTTGGGCGCGCGCGGTCATCGACGCGGCCGGCCACGGCGACCGGTTCGGGCACGGGACGGGTCACGGGATCGGCCTGGCGACCCACGAGCTGCCGCGGCTCAGCCGGACCGGCGACGACCTGCCTCTACCCAGCCCCACGGTGTTCAGCGTCGAGCCCGGTGTCTACCTCGACGGGGAAACCGGGGTCCGGATCGAGGACCTCATGGCGATCGACCTCGCGGCGGGACGGATCGAGCTCCTCACCCACTTCCCGAACGGGATCCTGGTCGTCGGGGGCTGATCCCGGGCCGGCCGGCGACGAGCGGCTACAATCGAGCGACACACCCGAACCCGAATCGCCGGTCGGCCCTGCCCGCCGGCCCGCAGGAGCCCACCCGACATGATCTCCACCGGTGAGCTGCGCAAGGGCGTCGCGATCGAACTCGACGGCGAGCTCTGGCAGATCCTCGACTACCACCACATCAAGATGGGCCGCGGCTCGGCCCAGGTCCGGATCACGCTCCGGAACATCAAGCGCGGCCAGACGGTCGAGCGCTCGTTCCAGGCCGGGACGAAGTGGCCGCGCGCCTCGATGGAGCGGCGACCGGTCCAGTTCCTCTACCGCGACGGCGACGACTTCTTCTTCATGGACACCGACACCTACGACCAGTTCCAGCTGACCGGCGATCAGCTCGACAGCGCGGTCTACTACCTCAAGGACGGGATGACCCTCGACCGGACGAGCTACCAGGGCGAGACGATCGGGGTCGAGCTCCCGGTGACCGTCGACCTGACGGTGACCGAGACCGAGCCCGGGTTCGCCGGCGATACCCAGACCGGTGCGCGCAAGCCCGCGACGACCGAGACCGGCCTGGTCGTGACCGTCCCGATCTTCGTCAACGAGGGCGACACGATCCGGGTCGACACGCGAACCGGCGAGTACCAGACTCGGGTCTGACCGACTCGCCAGGGTCGGCCGGTCTGGGGTGACGTTCCGATGACCGACCGCGAGCCGCCCGACTGGGCCCTGCCGGCCTGGGACGCGACCGACGCGACTCCGGCCCGCGACGCGGCCCCGGCGGCTGCCGATACGCCCGCCCGGCCCGCTGAGCGCGGCGTCCCACGGGGAACCTTCGGGCTGACGATCCTCGGCGTGTCCGATGTGACCCGGGCCGTCCGGGAGGCCGTCCGGGGCGACGAGCGGCTGCGCGACGTGTGGGTCGAGGGGGAGGTCGGCCGGGTTACCGTCTCGAGCGCCGGGCACGCCTACTTCACGCTCAAGGACGAGCGCAGCCAGCTCCAGTGCGTCTGGTTCCGCGACGATCGGCTGGCCTCCCCGTACGAGCCCCGGACCGGTCTCCGGGTCGTCGCCCACGGCCGGGTCGACGTGTTCGATGCGAACGGCGTCTACCAGCTCTACGTGAGCGCCGTCCAGCCGTCCGGGTTCGGCGACCTGACCCTCCGGTTCGAGGAGCTCAAGGCGCGGCTCGGCGCCGAGGGCCTGTTCGAGCCCGCCCGCAAGCGGCCCCTGCCCGACCGGCCGGCGGTCATCGCGGTCGTGACGAGTGAGACGGGCGCCGTCTGGCACGACATCCGGACCGTCCTCGCCCGGCGCTGGCCGCTCGCCCGGGTCGTCCTGTCGCAGTGCCAGGTCCAGGGGGCAGGCGCCCCTCCGAGCATCGTCCGGGCGCTCGCCTGGGTCGACCGCTACGCGGAGCGCCGGCGCCGGGCAGGCCACCCCGAGGAGGCCCCGACGGTCACGATCCTCGCCCGGGGTGGCGGCTCGCTCGAGGACCTCTGGTCGTTCAACGACGAGGCGGTCGTCCGGGCGATCGTCAGCCACTCGATGCCGGTGGTCTGCGGGGTCGGCCACGAAACCGACGTGACCCTCGCCGACTTCGCCGCCGACCGGCGCGCCCCGACCCCCTCGGCCGCCGCCGAGATCGTGGTGCCGGACCGGGTCGAGCTCGGCGCGCTCCTCGCGGCGGAGACCCGCCGGCTCGAGGCGGCCGTGAGCCAGGCGCTCGCGGCGGCTGGGCGCGAGGTGAGCGCCGAGCGTCGCGCGCTCGACGGACTCAGCCCGGTCGCCCAGCTGGCGGCGTCGCGCGAGCGGGCGGGCCTCCTCCTCGACCGGGCGACCCGGGCGATCCAGACCCGGCTCGACGTCGCGTCCGGGACCGTCGAGCGAGCCGGCGGCCGCCTCCGGCCGGGGGTCGTCTTCCGGCTCGGCGCCGCGCATGGCTCGGTCGAAGCGGCCGGGGCTGCCCTCGCGGCGCTCGGTCCAGAGGCAACCCTCGAGCGCGGCTACGCCATCGTCCGCCGGAGGCGGGACGGGCGGATCGTGCGCGACCCGGCCGAGGCGCCCGGCGGCGAGCGGCTTGCGATCCGGGTCGCCCGGGGGGAGGTCGCCGCCACGGTCGACCCGGCCCGGGACGCCGGCTGATGGGCGACCTCGCGATCATGGCGCTCATCGTCGTCGTGGCCGGGGGGGCGGGGATCGCCCTTGGTATGCTCCTCGCGCCGCGGATCGGCCGGCTCGTGGAGCGCGGCGACGATGCGACGCCAGGGGAGTCCGCCGAGAACCGTGAGCGCTGAGCCCCTTCCCGCGCCGGGCCCGGACCCGGCGACGCTGAGCTTCGACGAGGCGCTCGCCGAGCTGCAGCAGACCGTCGCCGCGCTCGAGGCCGGTGGCGCGCCACTCGAGGCGTCGCTCGCCCTCTACGAGCGTGGCGTGGCCCTCCACGAGCGCTGCGCGGCGCTCCTCGCCGACGCCGAGCTCCGGGTGAGCCGGCTGGTCGAACGGGCCGGTGGCGCGATCGAGGCGCTCGAGATCAAGGCGACCGACGAGGGCTGATCGACCAAGCAGCGCGGCGAGTGGCGAACGATCGTTGCCACTCGCCGCGGGGGATCGGCCTGGGTCAGGGTGTGACCTTGACCGAGTCGACGACCGCCTGCTGCGCCGCGAGATCGGCCGCCGATGTGCCCGGGTAGTGGAACGCATCGATGACCAGTCGCTGGCCGCCGACGTCGACGATGGACCAGTCGAACGTCTGCCCGGGCGACCAGCCCCAGATGCCGCAGGTCCCGTCAGTGTTGAGCGACAGGCAGAACTGGCCGTTGGCCAGCTTGGCGTCCGACGGAATGGCGAACTCGACGCGCTGCCCGGCGTGCCCGTCGATCGTGATGTCGGTGGGGGCGCCCGCCGTCCAGGCTGTATGCGTGACGATCGCCTGCACGAGATCCGAGACCGTCGGTCCTAACGGGGGATTGAACTTGCCATCGGAGACGGACAGCGGATTCTTCGCGAGGTTATCGATCTGGTAGAACCGGACGGCCATCCCGTCGGGCGCCCCGTTGCCGCGCGGACCTATTACGACCCAGTCGGTGTCCGTGGTCCAGGCGGCGGGGACGGTGACCGTGACGCCGGGGACGCCGGCGTTGACAAGGTAGCGACCCGGTTCCAGGCTACCCTGCCCTTGGAGCGACCCGATGGTGGTGGGTGTCGGGGTCGCAGCCGGCGAGGGCGTCGGGGACGGCGTCGCAGCAGGACCGCCGACTCCGGCGGGTGTGGGCAGCAGCCGCAGCCCAACAACGACGACCAGGATGACGGCCGCCAGCGAGGCGGCCACCTTGAGGATGAGCGGCATTCGAGGAGACCTCCACGCCGGCCACCGGGCACGGCGCTGTCGGGTCGCGGGGACTTGGTCGAGCACGGTGTCCAGGACCCGGTCCGGGAGCGCGGTGGCGCCCTCCTCCAGCCACGACCGAACGATGCGCGTGACCTCGCGATCGGTGCTCACGGCGCAACCTCCCGCAAGGCGGGCCGGGCATCGGCCTCGAGGGCCGCGCGCAACCCGCGCATCGCATGGAATAGACGGGATCGAACCGTCCCGATCGGGACGCCGAGGACCTCGGCGACCTGGTCGAGCGGCAGGTCGACGTAGTGGTGGAGGACCACCACCGTGCGATGGTCGATGGACAGGCGCCGGAACCCGCGCTCGAGTTGGTCGCGATCGACGACCGTGCTCAGGCCTCCTGCCCCGGCCGGTTCGTCAACCGGCAGGAGACGGAGATTGGGTGCCCAGGCCCGGGTCCGGCGACCCTCGGCGTAGCAGGCGCGCACGAGGAGCCGGTACGACCAGGCGTCGAAACGCGCCGGGTCGCGAAGTTGGGGAAGGTCTCGCCAGATGGTCAGCAGCGCCTGCTGCGTCGCATCCTCGGCGAGGTCGGTGTCGCGCAGGATCCTGTGCGCCACCGCGTGGAGCCGGCCACCGACAGCGACTGCGAGGCTCGCGAAGGCCTCTTCGTCGCCATGCTGGGCCCGAACCACGAGATGTGTATCCATTCCCTTCCACCGCGAAGGCCGATGGGCTCGGCACATTCGCTAGGTATGGGCGCCGGGTTCGACGATGCGACTCAATGTTGGGCGTGACAACGCGGGCGACGCGGCCAATCCAGCCCGGGTCATCTGAAGGACGACGTCCGCGGGCGGGCGGGGGATCGAGGCGCTCGAGTCAAGACCGTGGAGCCGGCCGAGTAGAGAGGGGTCCCGAAGGTCCCGCGGCGCAGGTCGTCAGCCCGGCGCTGGCGGGATGTTCAGGTTGAAGCGGAAGACGTTGTCCGGGTCGTAGCGGCGCTTGACCGCCCGGAGGCGGGCGTAGCGCTGGGGGCCGTAGCCGGCGCGGACGCGGTCATGGGTCTCATCGAACGGGGCGTAGTTGCCGTAGCCGGCGCCCGTCAATGACGACACGGCAAGGCCGTCGGCGGTCCGTCGTGCCCACGCGATCAGGGCGTCGTCAACGGCCGGGTCCTCCCAGATCGCGATCGCGCTCGCGTTCCAGCGTGCTTCACGCTGGCCGAAAGCGGCCCCGCCGGCCGGCTCGATCCGCGCTCGTCCGTTGATGGCTTCAAGCAGCACGAACGAGGACGATCCGCCAGGAGCGGTCCGCATGGCCGTCGCGATCGCCGCGGCGGCCGGCTGGTCGAGCTCGCGCAGGAAGTGGCCCTTCCAGTAGTGGCGCAGTCCGAACGGCAGCGTCCCATCGCTCTGGATCTCGACGTAGGTTCGGGACCTGATCGAGCCTCGCCAGTGGGCACCCGCGGTCAGCGCCGAGAAGGCAAGTTCGGCGGCCTCCCGTGACCCGTGGAAGCGCAGGCTGCAGCCGATCCGGTCAGCCGGCGCCGTCGAGGATCCACCTTCGTCAGCGCTGTCGGGATTGGTCGCCTCGTCCGTGATGACCTCGGTGCCCTCGCTGGTGGGACCCTCGACGAAGATGACGATCTCGTCCGGCATCCGCTCGACGAAGGCGGCGAGCTCGAGGAGTGCGGCTTCGGCGTCATCGAGGTGGGCGGTGTACCAGGCGTCCTGCCACGGGCCGATCGGATGGAGCTGAAACTCGAACTCGGTCACGACCCCGAAGTTGCCTCCGCCTCCGCGGAGGGCCCACAGGAGCTCGGGATCACCGTCTGGACCCGCCTCCACGACGTCGCCGGAGGCCGTCACCACGGTCGCCCGTAGCACGTTGTCGCAGGTCAGGCCTGCAGTGCCCATCAGATAGCCGAGGCCACCGGTCAGCGTCAGTCCGCCGACGCCGGTGTCCCAGAAGGTCCCGCCCGTCGTCCCGAGGTCGTATGGGACGGTGGCCTTGTCGACGTCCTCCCACAGCGCTCCGCCGGCGACTCGGGCCCGTCTCTCCGTCGGGTCTACGGTGACCGACCGCATCCGACGGAGGTCGATCGTCATGGCCCCGTCCGCGACCGCGTGACCCGCGACCCCGTGCCCGCCGCCGCGGATCGCAATCGGCAGGCCCTTCGCCCGGGCCGTTCGGACGGCCGCCGCGACCTCGTCCGTCGTTTCCGGCAGCACGATGACCGCCGGGCGCCGGTCGATTGTGGCGTTGAAGATCTCACGCGTCTCGTCGTAGGCGGCGTGGTCCGGCAGGATGACGCGGCCATCGAGCTGGCGCTCGAGGTCTGCCAGAGGGTCGAGGGCGCTCACCATGAGCCAAGCATAGCCTGTGCGCGTTCGGTCATGAGGCACCATCGCCCGGTCGGATCGTGAGCTGTCGGCACACCGACCCGGGCGCAGCCGTCTCAGGCCGGAGGTAGACTCCGCGCGATGACCATCCTGTCCGAGCTCCAGGGACCCGCCGATCTGCGCGGCCTGGACCCGGCGCAGCTCGAGCAGCTCGCCGACGAGATCCGCGAGGCGATCATCACGACCGTCGCGACGACCGGCGGTCATCTCGGCTCGTCGCTGGGCGTTGTCGAGGTCACGATCGCGCTCCACCGGCTGCTCGAGTCGCCGCGTGACCGGATCGTCTGGGACACCGGCCACCAGGCCTACCCGCACAAGCTGCTGACAGGCCGGCTGGCGCGGTTCGGCACGCTCCGCCAGCTCAACGGGGTCGGTGGCTTCCCGCGCCGGAGCGAGTCGCCGCACGACGTCTTCGACGGCGGCCATGCCGGCACCGGCCTGTCGATCGCCCAGGGCCTGGCCGAGGCGCGCGACCTGCGCCATGGGTTCGAGCGGATCGCGGTCGTCGTCGGCGACGCGGCCCTCATGAGCGGCCTCAGCCTCGAGGCGCTCAACGACATCGGCCACCGCGGCACACAGATGCTGATCGTGCTCAACGACAACGAGATGTCGATCAGCCCGACGGTCGGCGCGTTCAGCAGGTACCTCAGCCAGATCAAGCTGTCGCCGG
>Ga0326726_10003180_pt1 | contig 15070 bp, 13 predicted proteins | sample MHFenrmetagenome_2_FD_207603 | JGI IMG/M metagenome (GOLD analysis project Ga0326726, IMG submission 207603) | Lab enriched peat soil microbial communities from Michigan Hollow, Ithaca, NY, United States - MHF15MN | ecosystem: Environmental > Terrestrial > Soil > Wetlands > Peat | place: USA...
CGCCGCTCAAGATGACTTCCGGTTCGCTGCCTCGCAGAGCAGCGCCCAGGCCGCGCGTCGCCAGCACATTGAATTTGCCGATCCGGCGCCGATACGACTTCAGCACTTCATAGGAGAACCGGATTTCCTCGCGATAGACCTGCCACTGCCGCAAGCTGGGGTCGGTCTCGGACAAAAAGACCACATGCGGCTCGACATCTCCACGCGCCGCCAGCGCATTGAAGACAGGGATACGATAAGGCGCGATGATTTCCGTCAGGATGACCAGGCGGCGTTTCACGCGCGGCTCTCCCGATAGATCGCCAGCAGGCGCTGCGCCTGGTGTTCGAGAGTGAAAGACTGCAGGATGGTGTTGCGGGCGGCCGCGCCGATCTGCGCCCGCTGGGACTGATCCCGCAACAGGATGCGCAAGCCTTCCATCAACTCCTCGCGCCCCTCGGGTGGGATCAGCCAGCCATTTTCACCATGGCGGATGACCTCCTCGATTCCCTGCCCCCTGCATCCGATCGCGACTTTACCGGACGCCATCGCTTCCAGATAGACGCAGCCCAAGCCCTCATACCGGCTGGGCAGAACAAAGACCGTGCACCGGCGAAATGCCTGGGCAACTTCGCTGCGGTCCTGGCGGCCTCGGAACCTGATGGCGTTCAGCACGCCGAGTTTCTCCGCTAGTTGGCGGATTCGATCCAATTCGGGCCCCTCGCCGATCACTTCCCAGCCGAGGCCGGGAAACTCCGGCCGCAATGCGGCCAGCGCCTCCACCAGCAACGCGTGCCCCTTGGTTGGAATCAGATTCCCAACGGTGAGCAGCGTGGGCTGTGCGGGATCGTCTCCCGGAACAAAACGCGAGGGGTCCACCCCGTTGTAAATGACCGACAGCGCAGCGCGTCCGCCAGTACGCTCCTGTATTTCGTCGCGCACCTTCTGACTCACGCCTATCACGCGCTGGGCCGCCACGTACACCTCACGTGAGACTTTTTCGCATTGCGCGCCCTGCCATCCTCGGACTTGCACGGTCGAAAAGGCATCCCGTCCGTGCACCGTCACCACGTATGGAATCTTGAAATGGCGGCTTAAGCGAAGGGCAGCATGTCCGCAAGGAAGCGCCCCGTGGGCGTGGATCAGATCAATGGGAGACCTCATATGCAGGTCGCCCGCTGGACCTCGCAGATGCAGATAAAGACCTGTCCCTGCGCTCGCCAAGCCCTTGTTTCCGGGAATAGCGGGATACGCGTGCCAGGTTGCTTCCGGGGCCGACGAACTTGCTCTTGAACGGAGCCGGTAGAACGGCTCCACGGCAAACACGGAGGCCCGCATGCCAAGCTTCACCAACTCCGCCAGGGGTTCGGCGACAAAGCAGCCGCCGCTTTCGTTGCCGGCTTTGGGATAAAACGGCGTGACGGTGAGTACGTGCAGCGGGTAGGCGGCACCGGAGGATGTTTCCGAAAGCGTCACGCGTTTTCTCCCGCGACCTTTTCGAACACTCTTGCCCACGCGGCAGCTACCTGGTCCCAATCGAAACCAGTGGCATGTCTGGCTGCGGCCTTTGCCATGGTCGCGCGCAGGCCGGCATCTTTGACGAGCACATCGAACTTCTGCGCAAACTGTTCTTCGCTTCCAACCAGGAAGCCAGTTTCGCCGTCCACAATCGCATCGGGATGATAGGAATTCATCGCGATGCACGGCAACCCGCATCCCGCTGCCTGCAGCAACACCTGCGGATGGCCTTCGAGTTCGCTGGGAAACAGGAAGATGTCGGCGCGGCGCATCTCGTTTCCCAGGTCGGCTTGTCCTAGATGGCCCAGAAAACGAACATTCGTGCAGCCCAATTCCGATGCCAGCCGCCGGCATGCTTCTTCCTCTTCTCCGCGTCCGGCAAGCCGGAATTCCACTTGCGGCCAGCGCGCCGCTTGCTTTACGACCAGGTCGACGCGTTTGTAAGGACGAAAAGATCCGGCATACAAAACGGTTAGACCTTCCTGGGCACTGCCTTTCTTCGACTCCGAAGGAAAATAGTAGCGCCGGTCCACGCCGTCATGGATGGTTTCCGCCGGAAATCCCAACTTGCCGGTCAGTAACTGGGTGAGGTATCGGGAATTGCCGTAAACGGCACTGGCTTGCTGCAAATTGCGCAGCTGCCCGGGACGCGGCGCAACCCGGTCCAGGCCGCCGGAGACGATGTAAGTGACCACCGCGGTGTGCCAGCGCAAGCCACGTCGAAGTTGAAAGAACTTCTCATCCAGCGTCCCTTCGCGCGGAAAGAAGTAAACGTCAGGAACATCGGTCAACATGCGAAGCAATGTCAGCACGGTGTTCCCACGCCTCTGCCAGCGCCACAATCTCGTGTTTGGACGCGCTGCAATTCGCGGGTCTGGCTCCTGTTCGCAGAACATCGTGAGGTGAAAGCGCCGAGGATCGAGCCGTGCCACGACCTCTTTTACGGTTAAGTTCTGGGCGTTGGTGTCCGCCTCGTCCGCGAAGGAAGGTGTGAATACTTTGATCAAGCGCGAAGCGCGGGGCATGGAACGTCTGTCGCTCAAGACGCCAGAGTTTCAGAGTGCATTTTGGAGTGGTTCCATTCTAGCCCAATCTGATGAACCCGGGCTCGAATCGCCAGCTCGGTCGTGCGGCGGCGCGCGCTTCGTTCCAGGTGCTGCAAGGCTGCACGCAAGAGCCGGGCGCGCGCCGCCTTTTCCGCGGGCAACGGCAGTGGCCGGAGTTCACGAGGATCGTTTTGCAGATCGAACAGCTCCTCTTCGTTCCGGTCGAAAGCCAGCGCCAGTTTATATCTCTGATCCTGCGCGACGAGCAGGCGGCCGCCCATGCGCTTCTCCGCGTCCATGGGATTCGTGCACCGGCCCACCGATTCTGAAATCGCCACGTCCCAGGCCCCGCCACTCTCCGCTTTGGCCCAATAGCTGCGCCCTTCAAACTCCAGCGGCGGATCAACTCCGAGCGCGTCCAGAACGGTCGGTGCGAGATGAAGGTGGCTGAATGGTGCCTCCTGCAGCGGCTTCTTTCCACTTCCGGGCACTCGCAAGAGGAGCGGGACGTGCAGCATTTCCTGATAGGCGCGTGAGGGAAGATGAAAACGCCCGCCGTGGTCCAGAAACTCCTCGCCGTGATCGGCAGTCACGACGAACACGGACGAATCCCACCGCGACAGGCGGCCGAGCGACTCGACCAGTCGAGCCAGTTGCATGTCTACCCAGCGAATGCCGGCGTCGTACAGAGTCACGATCTCGTCGCGATATCTGCGCAGTCTTTCCGCGCGCAAATCTCCGCGGTTCCAGGAGGCATTGAGATAGCGTCCGCGACTGGGCGGGATGAGCTCCGCTCCCATCGCCTGGAGCGCTGCGGCCGGCGGATAGTAGGGCGCGTGCGGATCCATGAAATGCAGCCACAAAAAAAATGGCTCGTTGCCGACTGAACTCAGCCACTCGCACGCGTGCGCGACCAGCACGTCCGCTGCCGGGTAACGCCGGAGGCGATCCCAACTCTCATCCTTGGGCGCGGCGGTTCTCTGGCAGTATTGAAAATAGATTTCGTCGTAGAACCTGCCCACCGGCTCGATCTTGTGCGCGAACCGCGCGATCTGCTGGTTGAGCCAGGTTCGTGCGCCGAGTTCAGTCGACTGGGCGCCTTCGCCGTGTCGTGGCGATTTGTCAGCAAGAAAGTGCTGGAAGACTTCGAAGCCCTGCGCGTAGCCGAAGCGGCTCGAGAGGTACGGATTGGCTGCAACGTACGCCGCCGTGCGGTAGCCCGCCTGCTGCAGGACCGTGGCCAGCGTCGCCTCTCCGGGCGGGATTCCCACTCCCTCCCGCCCGAGTGTCAGGGGGAAGCGCGAGGCCAATATCCCGGGGAACGAATAATAAGTCGGCGCCCCGGTGACGATGGCTTTGGGAAAGACCAGGCTTTCGCTAGCCAGGCGATCAAGAAACGGAGTTGTGGGCCGCGCGTAGCCCAGGAATCCGGTGTGATCGGCGCGCAGGCAGTCGACTGTAACCAGCACCAGAGACTTCGGCCCGCCTGGGCTCACGCTTCCGCTCCCTGGGGCGTTGCGCTCACGCCCACCGGGACTCTTCCCTGCCCGCTCTCGTAGCTTCCGGTCTCGACAATCTCCAACAGTTGCCGATCGTTGATATAAAGCAGATCGGGAAATCGCTTCTTCAGCGCCCCCAGGAACTCGCGCAGCAGGGGGAGTGTTTTCTGCTGGAACGGTGCGAGCGTCGAATGGAAATTGATGGAATGCACCGAAACAATCAGTGGCAATCCGGAAGTCAGATACTCCTCGGCTCTCTTCACGCAATCTTCCCAGCGCAGCGCGGGACTAAGCGCCGGCTCAAAGTCCAGCGAACGATAGGTATGGAGAAGTCCGTGCTCGTCAAAGTGGGGAGCGCGCATCGCCGGCCCGTTCTGCGCCACTCGAATTCCCTGCGCCTTCCACAGGCGATGGGTAGTTGAATCCGCGCGGTATCCAGGAGCGCATGCAGAAACTGCGCCTTCGTCGAAGAATTTCCGGAATGACTGGGCTGCCCAACCAATCCAGTATTCCTGCTCCGATTCCGGGATGAAGCGCACCGCAGGCGGCTGCTCCGGATCCCAGTACTCGTATCCCACCCAGGGCATGCGCCAGTGGATGTGCGGGGTTTCCGCCTTCCAGAGTGTCTGCAGAAGCTCAGCGCGATCGCCCTTGTGCCTGGTCAGCGCATGAGTTACGGCTCGCTGGCAGAAGTGCGTCGTACCGTGCAATGCCGGCGAAATTACTCCCACCTCAATTCCCGCGAGGTATGCGTTGTACAAACCAGGGCGAGTCCAGCGTCCCGGCAAACCTTCCGTCAAGGGCTTCAACACAATGTCGCGGAAGCCGGTCGCAGAGCTTGCCGAAAAGTCCACATTGGCAACCACAAAATTCATCTCGAGGCAGGGTGGCTGGCCGACCGAGTCCTGCAACGAGCGCAGAACCTCCGCGAGCGCGCACACGTCTTCCGCCGTTTCGAGGGAATAGAGATCATAGGGCCGCTCTCCAAGATGGACGCCGGCGGCACGAAGCTCCTCGCGGCCTTCCGCGTCGCGCACTCCCACCCGTCCCCAGTCATCGCTCTGCAGCAGAACCAGGGGACGGCTGAAGCGGAAACCGGAACTCGCCGTCCCACGGATTCGACGTACTTTTGCGAGTATGTCCATTCGCCGTTACAGATATCCGAGGTCGCGCAGACGATCCTCAATTACCTTTCGCTCCTGTTCGTCCGATTGCGCGCTTGTACTCGAGGTGATCTCCCCCAGGACGAATATCAGGAACTCTTCCAGAGTCGCGAATTTCGTGCCTTGGATCAGCCGCTCGACAGCTTCGCACAGAGGTGCCGGAAGCCGCAGTTCGCGTGACGAATTCGATTCCTCTGCCATATTCCGAGAGAGCGCGATCATCGATCCCAAGCGAGCCTGGGCCGCAATCCGCTCTCTATTTATCTCACAGCTTCTCGAGGGCGCGCTGCCGCCTGTTCCGGCGCGGCCACGCGCTACTCCGAAGATCTCCCAGCCACCGCTTCCAGTTCATCATCACCCAGCAGTCTCTTACGCAGCGAGCGGTAGAAGCCCGAGATGTGGGCCTCAAACTCAGACAAGCTCATATCGTGTGTGACGTGGACGCGCGGCAGGGCGAACCGGTCGATCTTGGCGCGAAATCCGCCTCCGGCGTTCATAAAGGCACAGCGAAAACCAGCTTGCTCCGCCAGCCGCAAGTCTCGCGCTGTGACCGTGGCAGCATTGCCGATGGGATACGCAAAGGCCCACACCGTCTGCCCCAGAGCCTTCTCGAGAACAGTCCGGCATTCGGAGATCTCACGCCAGGCCAAGTCTTCCGATGCACGCGCGAGAATCGGGTGGGAGAGCGAATGGGCGCCGATGCTCATCCCCGCAGCCGCCAGTTGCCGCAGCCCGGCTACCTCAAGTGTGAGGAACCTGGCGGCCAGAACAGAATCTTGGACGAACTTCTCTCTCCAATTCTCAGAAAGTTTAAGCTGCTCTCGAATTTGATCGAGGAATTTGCGTCTGAGGCCCCTATCGAACTGCGAAAACCGTTCGACCAGGGTCCACCAACGCGCGTGTTTCTCCCGCGGCGCAATGGGCCCAAAGCTAACGTCCGCTTCGGGGAGGCTAAGAGCGAGCCCGTCTCTCGCGTCCAACAGCATCAGGTAAAGTTCCTCATACCAAAGCATGGACGGTGTCTCTTCCGCAGACGCGCCGGTGGCGAAGAAGAGGCAGGACAGGCCCAGTTCCCGCAGTATGGGAACCATTTCCGTCAGGTGGTTGCGCAGCGCGTCGTCGCAGGTCAGCAAGATCGAGCGGGCGGGAAGTGACTGCTTCTCTTCAAACCATTGGAGAAAATCTTCGGGCGTGATCACGTAGTAGTACTTCTTCAGAAGCTGAAGCTGGCGCCGCAGCTCATCGGCGCGCACCAGGTTGCCGTCCAAAGCCCGATTCCTGATTTCGTATCCCTTTGGGAACACTCCATGGTAGGTCACGACCGCGGGACCAGAACCGGCCGTATTGCGAAGGTACCCGCTCCGGGAGAGGGCGGGAAAGACGATGTGCCTCAGTGCAGGACTGACGAATCTCAAGAGTTGGCTCTCGAAGCGCTCCGCAGAATTGTACCGCCGGTTCGAGGTTCGTGCCTGGAGTAGAGTCACGTCGTGATGGTCGCGCGTTCGCGGTTCATGTCAATAACCAGAATCGCCGTCGACGAGTTGGAAACTCACAGGCAGCGCGCGGTCCAGGGCATTCGCGGGATCGTGAATCACAATGGGTTCCCTGTACTGAGACCAGTAACCATTCCACACCAGCGCCTGGCTGAGAATCGGAAATGTGGCGAGTGCGCGAATCCGGCTAATTTCCGGGTCCAGCCGGGCTGCCTTCGTGACGGCCGCACAGGCAAGATTCCAGTCACTCGCATCTGCCGAATCAACCACCAGGTCGAGTAGCCTGGCTTCCCACTCCGCTTTTCCAATTATGAAATAGCCCATGAGCTGACCCTCGCGCCTCAACAGGAATCCTTGCATCTTGAGGTGAGGACACTTCAGCATATGGTTCAAGTCGGCGAGGGTTCGCTGGCCAAATGTCCACGCACGCTTTGCGCTGTTCAATACCGGCAAAAGCGAATCATCAAATTGATTGACTGGGGCGAAATCCCATCCCGCACTTGCCCTGCTGCGATTCCGCGTAGGATGTGTCAGTCCGTGCAGTAACCGCAGAGTCGATCTTCCCGTGCGGGGACGCGTCCGAAACTCACGCCACGGACGCAACCAGGCGCCGTACGTCAGAGCGTCTCCGACATAACGAAAGCCTATGCGGGGTACCATCTGGCGCGTAACGGGCGCGCCCCCGATCACAAACGATGTGGGAGCCATCTCCATTAACTTGCGGTAGAGCATGAGGCCGACTCCTGGACTCGATGGATCAGCGGCCCAGTCCAAGATGGTGAGGCTGCTTACCGTCTCTCCCGTGGGCAGCAAGAAAGTTACTGGACAAACGCCCCCGTGAGCAATAATTTCCCCATATCTTTCGAGCACATAACTACGACTTCCCTTCCAGCCGGGTCTTGGACAAAGGTACTTCCACTCCAGCAGCCGGGGGTCAGCGTGAAGGTCCGACGAGTCGAACTGGTACACCCGAACCAGAAACTTCGCGAGTGCCGGGAGATCCTTGTGTTCAGTGGGTCTGATTGCTGCGCTCATCGAAGTTCGATGCATCTCATCGGCATACGGCTGTCAGCGCGGAGTTGGCTCACTACGAGACTGCCGTGTCATTCCGTTTCATTGTATCGAGTTCCATTCAGATCGAACTGATGGCAGAAACAACAGGATGCCTGCGTTAATGGGAGATTCGCCCGGCGACTACGGCGCCTACTTGCCCGAGAGCCGGATCAAAAATGGGCAAGCTGACCCGATACTCTGCGGCCAGGCTGCGCAGCACGAGCTGAAATCTCGGGTCCGCCCCTTTTCCCCAGAGCAGGACTGCGTCGGCAGAGGCCCTCGATATCCGACATCAGGGGTGCTACTTCTGCCGGCAAATCAGGAGTTCCCGCTACGATGCGGCGATTCGCAAAGTAGGCAGTCCGATATCCGGCTTCCCAGCCTACCCCGTGTTCCGGATAGGGCCCCGACCCGATGGTCACGACCCGTGAACCTGAATAGGTTTCTAATTTTCGCGCTGCATCGTAGCAGCTCACTTGAAAATTCCGGTCAAGCGTCCGAAACGGAGAGGACCGATAGGTGAAAGCTACGAGCAGGCCAGCTATCGCCAGGACAATGCAACACCGCTGCCACACAGGGCTCACTGGGAACTGCGCATCGCTGACAAAAAACCGGGAGGTGATTGCCATGATCAGCGCCACCAGCGGAAATGAGTATGTGGTGATAAAGACCAACATGCCATAGGCAAGTATCAAGCTTACCGCCGAAACGGCAACCACGCATGTGAAGCGAAATTCTGGCACACATTGCTTTCTGCGGCGAATCATGAGCTGGAGCATGAACAGGAAACCCAGTATTCCTCCGGGCGTCAGCACAATGGTCAGTTCCTTGAGTGCAACGGGCAGGTTCCTCCGCTCGGCAGCCATCACCAGTGGCACGGCCTGTCGAATCGTAAGCCGATAGCTCCAGGCTCGTGAGTTCGGGGGCAGGGGATCATTCACCATATACTCATCCGCCTTCTGCGTGGACGGATCAGACACTCCCGGTTGCAGGACAGTATCGTTTAAGAGGACATAGGTTGGCTCTCTTTGGGAATAAGTCCTCATGTTGCTGAGCAGGAAATTGGCCTTGAACTGACTGCCGGTAGTGAAGATCCCATATTTCGAGTGCAACGCGGTTGCCCATCCCGCTGCGATCAGAAGCGGCAAGAGTGAGGCCAGAACGAGCCGGTTGACCCCGTGCCTCGCCTGTCTGCGGAACGAGATTGCAATCGAGACCAGAGTTGCCAGTGCAAGCCATGGCAGTGCGAACGCTTTGGCGAGATATGCGACGCCGTGGACCAGACCAAGGAGGATCCAGTCCTTGGCCCGATCGCTTCGGGAACATCGCAGGAGGATCAAGAAGTACGTCAGGACGAGCGCGGTCAGCAGGAAATCTGGAATGATGAGAATGACTGCAGTGGCGGCAAAACCGCGCGCCAGACTGAACCACAGAGCTGCGATCGAAGCGACCAGTCTTGAATGCCACAACCGCTTCGTCAACAAGTAAAGCAGCGCGGTGGAAGCCAAAAAGCTGCCGATATTTATGATCTTGCCGACCTGCAGGAGACTGGGGTCCAGCCGGGAACCGGCAGCGATGATCCACGAAATCAACGGGCTGCGGAATGCATTGACGGAGGCATGGAATTGACCCTGGCTGAGATGCCGCGCAATCCCCACATAGCTCATGCCGTCATAGTCGATTTGAGTAAAACACTTGGAAGCGAACCAGGAAATTTGCACGACGCAGCTGATGACCGTAGCGAGGAGGAAGTAGTTGGAGAGTTTGTGTTCGCGGTCCATTAGGAAACCGGGCGGCAGTCACTTCGGGTTCAGCAGATCCCAACTCAGGGGAGTACCACGGGCAATGTCGACCGCCGCCGTCTTGCCTAGCACTTCTGGCAGATGCCGCGTATGCATTCCGTTCCCCGGGCGGATCGAGCGCACATTCTCTGCCGTGAACTTCTCTCCTTTTTTCAGGTCGCGCACGACGAACAGCGAGCGACGGAAGACCCGGCTCGGGCTTTCGTGCGGGCTCACGCCGAACTGGACTTGGCCGAGAGCCTTCTCCGCCGTACGCACTGCTTCCACCATGGCTTTGAATTCCGCCGGCTCGAGGGAGAATGCGCTGTCGGGGCCGCCCGCCGCCCGTGCCAAAGTAAAGTGCTTCTCGATGATGCATGCGCCCAGGCTCGCGGCCGCCACCGGCACCGCGATTCCCATGGTGTGATCGGAGAGTCCCACCGGCACGTTGAATCGGCGGGCGAGTTCTGGAATGGTCCGCAGATTCATTTCTTCCGGCGGCGACGGATATGCGCTCGTGCATTTGAGCAGAGCGATTTGCTTTGCCCCCGCATTGCGAGCTGTCTTTACGGCCTCTTCAATCTCCTCGATCGTTGCCATCCCGGTGGACATGATCAAGGGCTTGCCGGTGGCCGCCATTTTCTGAATCAGCGGCAAGTCCACCAGTTCGAACGATGCGACTTTGTGCGCGGGCACGTTCATGGTTTCCAGGAAATCGACCGCGCTGGCGTCGAAGGCGCTGGAGAAACATTGCATGCCGAGATTCTCCGCCAAAGTCTTTAACTTCGGCTGCCAATCCCAGGGCATATACGCTTGCCCGTAGAGATCGTAGAGACTGCGCCCGTCCCAGAGCGTTCCGCCGCCGACCTGGAAACATTCCCGATTGCTCTGAAGGGTGATGGTATCGGGAGTGTAGGTCTGGAGTTTGACGGCGTCGGCGCCGGCCTCTTTCGCAGCTTCGATGATTCGGACCGCCTGCGCGAAATCCTGGTTGTGATTGGCCGAGATCTCGGCAATGACGTAAACGGGGCTCCCCGTTCCAACCTGTTGTTTCCCGATGCGTATGTTCGCTGGCACCCGATCCCCAACACTGATCAGCTTTGTGTACCCTGTGGAAACAGCACGACCGCTTCCCCCTTCAGAACGACTTCCCCGTTTTGGTTCCGGCAGACGGTTTCCAGCGTGGCCACCGGCTTTCCGTCCTTGATCGTGGTGACCGTCACTGTCGTGATCACTGTGTCTCCCACAAATACCGGAGCCACAAATTGCAAAGTTTGATTCAGGTAAACGGTGCCTGGTCCGGGTACGGCATTACCGATCGCCGCTGAAATCTGAGAAGCGGCAATCATCCCGTGCGCAATGCGCCGCCCAAATCGTGTCCCTCGAGCAAACTCTTCGTCCAAATGAACCGGGTTTCGATCCCCCAGCAACTCTGCAAAACCCTGGACGATGTCATCCGAGACAATGAACGAATGCGTATTCGTGTCTCCCACTTTCACCCGGAAGACCCCCTTCTAGAGAACGCCTTTGGCTTTCAGCTTCTGTTGCACTTGCGGACGCAATGCCTCCCACTCCTGCCGGAGAATTGCGAGACACACGATATCGGTCAACGTTCCGCCCTTCATGATGTGTTTACGAAACAATCCTTCCTGCACGAAGCCGAAGCGCCGGTGCATTTCAACCACACCTTCATTGAACGACAAAACTTCGCAGCAGAGTTTCTCCAGCTTCAATTCGTCGAATACGTAATTGAGAACCGTGTATTCCGCGTAGCTGCCCACACCCTTGCCGCGAACATTGGGGCTGATGACGTAAAAGGCCCAGTAACATCGCTGATTTCTCCGGTCAATGTTATACAGATTCACCAACCCCACATCCTCTCTGTCACAGACAATAATCCAGTATTTGTACGAGGGGTCGTTGAGAACTCTCGAGAACCAGGCCGCATGTTCTTCCGGACTGATCACGTGATCCGTGTACATATAATCGGCCACTTTTGGCATGTTGCGCCACTCGCGAATCATGTCCCGGTCACCGGGCCGCACATCCCGCAGCGATGTCACAGCTCCTCCTTCAACTACGAGGTCCTCCGGACAAGAGTATAGATACCACCCGGCTTGCTCCTCCACCGTCGACCACGGTTCGTCCCACTCGCGACAGTGACTGCCTTTCCTCGCGTGAATGCGCCAGTCGCGTGATCAGTTGCGCCATCTCGACGATCGCGAATCGCGCGCCACCCGGAACCAGTCTCGCTGCTCCGGCCGTATGCAGGGCCTCCGCGGCCAGAACTTGATTCTCTGCCACTGTCACTACGACGGCTGGAAGCCCGAGCGCACAGTATTCCCAGCAAACCGACCCTGCAGCGGAAATCGCCAGATCGGCCCACGCGATCAGTGCCCGCATGTTTGCCACGTTCTGAAGAATGCGGCAACTGTGTCTGGCTCTGGCCGCACTCTCGGCGATTGCCGCCAGGTGCGGATTACTACCCCCCACCACCACCGACATTTGCAGGTCTGGTACGAGAACGTGGTCCATCGCCTGCATCGCTCGTAACGTAATGTTGTCTGGATCACTGCCACCCATCGCCACAAGAATTTTGCGGGCAACCGGCGGAATCTCGCGCTGGTCGCCACGCCCGGAAGCAAATTCGCGGCGTAACAGTGCATACTTCGTTCCGAGAACCAGTTTCGTGTGCTCTGCCCGGTCTTGGTAGAGGTTTTCGCGAGCGTGAATGTTCTGGTTCAGTATGACATCCGCTGCATAACTTCCGCTGCGCCCGTTGTCGTCCACTAGCAGGACTTTGAGCCCCGCATCCTTCAGAGCTCGCTGATATCCAGCGTCAAACTCGTAGCTGTCGGCAACTACCCACGAGGCGGCGCAGCTTCGCGCCAGAGCGGTGGTCTGCTCCAGTTCAGCGCCGCTGCCCGGTGGGCCTGGGATTTCAATCAGTCGCACGCCCTCGTTGCTGAGCCGGTCCTTGATCGCGGGCGTTGACTCGGCCATCGCAAAGGTCACGCAGCCACCAGCATCTTGCCACGCTTGCGCCAGCGCCAGGCAACGCATCACGTGCCCGGTGCCGATGGCGGCACTCGCATCCGCTCGAATCAGAAGTGTGCCCGGATTCATTGGGCTCGCTGCATCCGCACGGGAACGGCCCCTGCCGCCGCCCCGCGCCCTGCCAGTATCTCCTCAAGTCTCTCCCGGGTTATGGCTTGCCAGCAGTCGTCGATCACCTCCCGGTTTGGACGGGACGCGGCCAGTGTCTCCGGAATTTTCGCGATGTCCCCCGGTGAACGCAATCCAATCCCGACTCCGAACTTCCGGTATTGCGCTCCATAACCGTACGGCCACAGATCCAGCCAGTCACAAAGAAAACATGGGACGCCGCGCACGACACAATCGAGGGCAACCGACGAGAGGACAGTGACGCCGAACCAGACGTTCTGCAGCCAATCTTCCTGCAATCGCCCCGTGAACCAGTGGAACCTTTCCACCTGCTGGGGCTCAAGCACTCTCCGCGCCAGCCCCTGCCGATCAGGCAGGTTCTCTGACGGGTGCAACTTGATCGCCAGCTTCTTACCGTTCTGTCCGGCAAGCCTAACCAGCCCCGGAAGAATGTCGCGGTAGATTTCCTCAGTTCTTCCAGATGACATTTCATATGGTTCTGAAAAAAAGACGATCCATTCGGGGTTCTCCGCATGCATGTTCCCCAGATACACGCGCGCACCCGGCGCTCCGATCTCTACTAGAGCCGGATCCAAGCCGCACGTGTTGACCAGGTAGTCCCATTCCATTCTGCCTTTGGCCAGGATCACATCCGCATGATTGGTCTTGATCAGGTAGCGTCCGTCGAGTCCGCCGTGATGGCACGCGATCGTCGGGAGGCCCCGCCTGGCCGCGAGCAACAGCGGGATATGAGTGTAGGGATTGCTGTCGTCTCCGCACAATACCGCTAGTACATTCTCGATTTCGAACACGCGCAGCCACGCGTCGCGTATGGCCAATCCATTCGCGAACCGGCGCGGGAACTCGTCCATGAAGCCGACTTGCGAAAGCATCGCCAGTTCCGGGACCGAGTCCATTTCCGTCTTCAATCGTTGCCACCGGTCAAGCAGGTCGCGGCGCTCCCTCTGATTGGCGACGCCGCTCGCGTAGGACGCCAGCCATGCCTGCTCAACATTCCTCGGCACTTCCTTCAACTTTCCGCTGCGACGGGTTGAGACCATCAGAAAGTCGGTATCCGGCGCCAGGCGAGCGTATCCAGTCTCGATCAGCGAAACGTTGACGTACGCCGTAGGCAGGAGTACTACCGGCTCGCGGCTGCGCTGGAGTGGCCGATGCCAGCGTCGCCGGAGGCGATAGCCGGCGTCGTACTTATCTCCCAGAATTTCGAGAATCTGCGCACCCGGCAGCCGGTTAAGACGATTCGCGTAGTGCCGGAGCCCCTTGCGCGGTGATGCCGCCGGCGAAGACATGACCCGCAGCCGCTTCCCCAGCAGGTACTGCAGCGCCCGAGCCTCGACACCGCCACGAGTGATGAATACTTCCGCGTCCGGCGGCAAGTCACCGACGAACTTCCGCAGCAGGACCAGACTTTCGAGTGGTTGATGAACTAAGAGGATCGTCAGCTCCCACCAGTCCAGCCCTTGTTCATCGACCAGACGCCCAATGCCCAGTGGCAGGAGTTCGCGCACTCTGCTGATCTGGCCGTCGTCTCGAAGCGCGTCGATTGGCCTCACCGAACAGCCGAACACCTGCCTCCAGCGTTCGCAAGCCGCCCAGCCGCCCCGGGCCAAATCGAAAACTGCATCCCATCGCCGACCGATCCAGGGGCCGGCCAACGGACTGTCGTCAGGATGGAGGAGAAGAACCTGCATAAAAACGAAGCACGCCAGACTTCAGCGCACCTTGAACACGGGCTGCGCCATGGCCCCTTCCAAAAAGCGTGCCGGATCGGGCTCGCTCACCCAGCCTGCGAGGGTCTTTAGGACCTCTGCATAGGCCGAAAGCGTTGCGTCAATCGTGGCCACATCGTGCGCCGCGGTCATGTTGTGCGTCGCCAGCAGCAGGATTCCACGCTTGACCGCCTCCTGCTGGAACAGGTTCTTGAGGACCGCGTCGTCGGTGCCGTCAGGATTGCGAAACTTGAGCAGCGACCACTGCGGGCGTCCCATCGTGGCAATGCGTCCGGACAAGCCAGCTTCTTTCGCTAAGCTCTTGAGGCCATCCGCCAGGGTGCGCCCGTTGGCCTCCATTCGCGCCAGCGCGTCGCTTCCTTCCAGGATATCGAGCACCTTCATCGCTGCCGCCATCGATGCGACTTCGCCGGCAAACGTGAAGCTGTAGAAGATCTCGTCGAAGATCTCCATAATTTCGGCGCGGCCGACTACGCACGCGATCGGAAACCCATTCCCCATAGCTTTGCCGAAACAGGCCAGGTCGGGCGTGACGCCGAACAGTTTTTGTGCGCCGCCCATCCCAAGGTGAAACCCGCTGCAGATTTCGTCAAAAATCAGCACTGCGCCGTGCTTGCGCGCC
>Ga0326726_10003182_pt1 | contig 15067 bp, 9 predicted proteins | sample MHFenrmetagenome_2_FD_207603 | JGI IMG/M metagenome (GOLD analysis project Ga0326726, IMG submission 207603) | Lab enriched peat soil microbial communities from Michigan Hollow, Ithaca, NY, United States - MHF15MN | ecosystem: Environmental > Terrestrial > Soil > Wetlands > Peat | place: USA...
CAGCATGCGGTTGTTGTCCTTGTAGAAGAGCGGATTGTCGACGCCGGCGTAGCCGGAGGCCATGCTGCGCTTCATCACGATCGAGGTCCTGGCCTTCCACACTTCCAGCACCGGCATGCCGGCGATAGGGCTCGCAGGGTCGTCCTGCGCGGCCGGGTTGACGATGTCGTTGGCGCCGATCACCACCGCCACATCGGTGTCGGGGAAGTCCTCGTTCAGCTCGTCCATCTCGAACACGATGTCGTAGGGCACCTTGGCCTCGGCCAGCAGCACGTTCATGTGGCCGGGCATGCGGCCGGCGACCGGGTGGATGCCGAAGCGCACGTTGACGCCCTTCTCCTTCAGGTGCTTGGTGATCTCGAACACCGTGTGCTGCGCCTGCGCCACCGCCATGCCGTAGCCCGGCACGATGATCACGTTCTTGGCCTCGCGCAGCAGCTCCGCGGTTTCCACAGCGCTGATCGGCACGACTTCGCCCGCCGGCTGCGCTGCGCCGCCGGCCGCCGGTGCGCCGCTCTCGGTGCCGAAGCCGCCCGCGATCACCGACAGGAAATTGCGGTTCATCGCCCGGCACATGATGTAGGAGAGGATGGCGCCGCTCGAGCCCACCAGCGCGCCGGTGACGATGAGCAGGTTGTTCGAGAGCATGAAGCCAGTGGCGGCCGCCGCCCACCCGGAATAGCTGTTCAGCATGGACACCACCACCGGCATGTCGGCGCCGCCGATGGCCATCACCATGTGGATGCCGAATAGCAGCGCGATCGCCGTCATGATGATGAGCGGCGTCATGCCGGCCTGCATCGTCGGTGCGAGCACGAACTCGCGGCCGCACCAGATCACCACGAGCAGGCCGATCAGGTTGAGCCAGTGACGGCCGGGAATCAGCATCGGCTTACCGCTGATCTTGGCCGAGAGCTTGCCGAAGGCGATCACCGAGCCGGAGAAGGTCACCGCACCGATGAGGATGCCGACGTAGATCTCGATTTCGTGGATCGCCTTCTCGGCGCCGGAGAACTGGATCGAAGTGTCTACGTAGCTGGCGTAGCCGACCAGGCACGCGGCAAGACCCACCAGGCTGTGCATGAGCGCCACCAGCTCGGGCATCTGCGTCATCTGCACGGTGCGCGCGGCGTAAAGGCCGATGGCCGCGCCAACCACCATGGCGGCGATGATCCAGGGGATGCCGGCAGCGGCGACGCGCGGGCCGAACACCGTGGCCAGCACTGCGATGGTCATGCCGATGATGCCGTAGAGGTTGCCGCGGCGCGAGGTCTCCGGGTTGGAGAGCCCGCCAAGGCTGAGGATGAAAAGGATGATCGCGCCGATATAAGCGACGGAAGCGAGGCTGGAAGTCATGTGTCGCTTCCCTTCACTTGCGGAACATCGCCAGCATGCGGCGCGTAACGGCGAAGCCGCCGAACATATTAATGCTGGTCAGCGCGATGCCGACGACGGCCATCCATCGGATCAGTTCATTCGCACGGTCGCCGGCCTCCGCCAGCGGCGGCGCGATCTGGATCAGCGCGCCGATGACGATGATGCTGGAAATCGCGTTGGTGACGCTCATCAGCGGCGTGTGCAGCGAGGGCGTGACGTTCCAGATGACCATGTAGCCGACGAAGCAGCCCAGCACGAACACCGTGAAGTTGGTGAGGAAGGCCGCCGGCGCGTTGGCGCCGATGAACCAGAAGAGGACGGCGCCGACGAGGAACATGACGGCGAGCGCCTTGGCCGACATCGGCTCGCCCGCGCCGTGGCCGTGGCCCTTCTTCGCGGCGGGCGCCGGGGCGGCTGCCGGCCTGGCCGCCGCGGGCGGCGCGGCCGAGAGCTTCGGCGCCGGCGGCGGCCAGGTGACCTTGCCCTCTTTCACCACCGTGGTGCCGCGGATCACTTCGTCGTCCATGTTGACGTTGATGACCCCGTCCTTGGTCTTGCACAACTCCTCGGTCAGCCGGAACAGGTTGGTTGCGTAAAGCGTGCTCGACTGTCGCGCGAGGCGGCTCGGCAGGTCGCTGTAGCCGATGATGGTCACGCCGTGCTTCACGGTTACCTGATGCGGCACGGTCAGCTCGCAGTTGCCCCCCTGCTCCGCGGCAAGGTCCACGATGACGCTGCCCGGCTTCATCGACTTCACCATCTCGGCGGTGATCAGCTTCGGCGCCGGCCGCCCCGGGATCAACGCAGTGGTAATGATGATGTCCACGTCCTTCGCTTGCTTGGCGAACACATCGGCCTGGGCCTTCAGGAAGCCCTCGCTCATCGCCTTGGCGTAGCCACCGACGCCAGCGCCCTCTTCCTGATAGTCCACGCCGACGAATTCGCCGCCCATGGACTTGACCTGGTCGCCCACCTCCGGGCGCGTGTCGTTCGCGCGCACGATGGCGCCCAGGCCCGCCGCCGTGCCGATGGCGGCAAGGCCGGCGACGCCGGCACCGATCACGAACACCTTCGCCGGCGGCACCTTGCCTGCTGCGGTGATCTGGCCGGTGAAGAAGCGGCCGAAGTGATGCGCCGCCTCGATGACGGCGCGGTAGCCGGCAATATTGGCCATCGAGGACAGCGCGTCCAGCTTCTGTGCGCGCGAGATGCGCGGCACGCTGTCCATCGCCAGCACGGTGGCCCTCTTCGCCGCGAGCTGCTTGAGCAGCTCGGGATTCTGCGCGGGCCAGATGAAGGAGACGAGGATGCCGCCTTCGCGCATCAGCCCGATCTCCTCGATGCTCGGCCCGCGCACCTTGAACACGATGTCGGCGGCCCGCCAGAGTTGCGCGGCATCGGCGACGATCTCGGCGCCGGCGGCGCGGTAGGCGTCATCGCTGAAATTTGCCGCGTCGCCGGCGCCGGACTGCACCGCAACCTTGAAGCCGAGCTTGATGAGCCTTTCCACGACCTCGGGAACGCTGGCCACGCGTTTTTCGCCTGCAGCAGTCTCCCTTGGCACTCCGATGACCTGCGACATGGATCTCCCCTATGACTTGACCCGCATCATACCTGCCAGCGCGGTCGCATGATCGTTGCGCGCGGGCCGCGTCACGCGGCGCGTTCGAGCTGCCTGCCCCCGGCGTCGAGGAACTGCAGGCGCGCGAGGCTCGCGTACAGGCCGCCCTCGCGCATCAGTTCCGCGTGCGTGCCCTGCGCGACGATGGCGCCGCGCTCCAGCACCACGATGCGGTCCGCATGCTGCACGGTGGCGAGCCGATGCGCGATCACCAGCGTGGTGCGGCCGCGCTCGAGCGCCTCCAGCCCCTGTTGCACCAGGCGCTCGCTCTCCGAGTCGAGCGAGCTGGTCGCCTCGTCGAGCAGCAGCAGCGGCCGGTCGGCGAGCAACGCGCGCGCGATCGACAGGCGCTGGCGCTGCCCGCCGGAAAGGGTCACGCCGCGCTCGCCGAGCAGGGTGTCCATGCCCTGCGGCAGGCGCGCGACGAACTCGGCCGCGCAGGCCTGCGCGCAGGCGCGCTCGACCTCGGCTCGCCCGGCGTCGGGCCGGCCGTAGCGCACGTTGTCGTACACGCTCGCGGCGAAGATCACCGGTTCCTGCGGCACGACGGCGGCGAGGCGCCGCAACGCCCGCGGGTCCATGGCGCGCAGATCCACGCCGTCGATGCGGATCGCTCCCGCCTGCGGGTCGTAGAAGCGCAGCAGCAGCGCGAGCACCGTGCTCTTGCCGGCGCCCGAGGGACCGACCAGCGCGACGCGCTCGCCCGCGGCGACGCGCAATGAGAAGCGCTCGAGCGCGTTCGCGCCGGGGCGCGCCGGGTAGGCGAAGCTGACGGCATCGAAATCGATCGCGCGCGGCGCCGCGGGCGCCGGGACGGGATCGGCCGGCGCGACGATCTCCGGGCGCGCGTCCAGCAGCTCGAACAGGCGCTCGGTGGCCCCGGCAGCGCGCTGCAGCTCGCCCCAGACCTCCGACACGGTTCCCGCACCGGTCGCGACTACGGCGGCGTAGAACACGAAGGCGGACAGCGCCCCCGCCGTCATGCGCCCGGCGAGCACGTCGTGGCCGCCGACCCACAGAATCAGGCCGACCGCGCAGAACGCGATCAGCATCACCGCCGCGACAAGGAACGCTTTCTGCGAAATGCGCGCGGCGGCCGCGGCATAGGCGGCCTCGGCGTGCCGCGCGAAGACCGCGCGGTCGAGGTCTTCGTGCACGTAGGCCTGCACGGTGCGCACCTCGTGAACGGACTCGTCCACGTGCGCCGCCACGTCGGCGACGCGGTCCTGGCTGGCGCGCGACAGGCGGCGCACGCGGCGCCCGAGCAGCAGGATCGGCACCAGCGTCGCCGGCACCCCGAGCAGCACCAGCAGCGCCAGCTTCCAGCTGGTGACGAACAGCATCGCCGCCGCCCCGGCCATCATCAGCAGGTTCCTCACGAACATCGACACGCCGAAGCCGATCACCTGCTGCAGCACGGTGGCGTCGCCCGCGAGCCGCGAGATCACCTCGCCGGTGCGCGCCGACTCGAAGAACGACGGCGCGAGCCCGAGCAGATGATCGAACACCGCGCGGCGCAGGTCGGCGACCACGCGCTCGCCGGTGGCCATCATCAGGCGGAAGCGGAAGTAGGTGGCGACCGCGAGCACCGCGGCAAGCGCCACTACCGCGGCGAGCGCCTGGTCGAGCAGGCGCGGCTCGCCGCTGCCGAAGCCCCTGTCCACCACCAGCCGCAGGCCCTGGCCGAGCGCCAGCACGCAGGCCGCCGCCACCAACAGCGCGACGAGTGCGGCGGCGACGCGCCCGCGGTAAGGCGCGAGGAACCGCGCCATGCGCAGCATCCCGTGCATGCGATCAATGTACCGCATGCGCGCGCGCCGCGCGCCCTCGCGCGCGCGGCGTCGGGCCGGGGGGTCGCTCGCTAGCGGCCGTAGTAGCGAAAATGGTTGCGGCCGTGCTGCTTGGCGCGATACATCGCCGCGTCGGCGTTGCGCAGCAGCGCATCGCCGTCGCCTGCATCCTCCGGGTAGATCGAGATGCCGATGCTCGCGCCGATGCCGAACTCGCGCCCGTCGGCGTGGAACGGCAGCTCGAGCGCGCGCAGGATCTTCTCCGCCACGACGCCGCAATCGGCCGGCTGCGTCAGGTCGGGGATCACGATCACGAACTCATCGCCGCCTTGGCGCGCCAGCGTGTCGGCCTTGCGCACGCACCCGGCCAGGCGCTGCGCCACCTCGCGCAGCACGGCGTCGCCCGCGCGATGGCCGAGCTGGTCGTTGACGAGCTTGAAGTCGTCGAGGTCCACGAGCATCGCCGCCACGCGGCCGTCGCGCCGCTGCGCGAGGTGCAGCGCCTGGCGCAGCCGGTCATCGAGCAGCCGCCGGTTGGGCAGGCCCGTGAGCGTGTCGTGATAGGCGAGAAAGCGCTCCTCCTCCTCGCGGCGCTTGCGTTCCGTGACGTCCTGCGACACGCCGATCATGCGCCGCGGCCTGCCCGAGGCGTCGGGCAGGGTCTTCGCGTGCGATGACAGCCACACCACGCGGCCGTCGCGGGTCACCACGCGGTACTCGTTGGAGCAGGGCTGCGCGTGCTCCCAGGCCGCCATCACCGTTGCGTGGTAGCGGTCGCGGTCCTCCGGATGCACCATCTCGCGGAACTCGCTCCAGCGCGTCGCCGGCACGCCGTCGGCCTGGCTCAGGCGCGCGGGATTGCGGCCCCAGTACAGGCGGTCCGCGTCGCGATCCCACTCCCAGTACACGAGCTCCGCGGCGTCGACGGCGAGGCGCAGCTTCTCCACGCTCTCGTGCAGGGCGACCGCCGCGGCGCGCTCCTCGGAGATGTCGCGCGCGGTGCCGGTGGCGCCGACGATCTCGCCGCGCGCATCGCGCAGCGGCACGGCGTTGAACGACAGGTCGACCGCCGAGCCGTCGCTACGCTGGTGGCGCGTTTCGTGCCGGAACACCGTCTCGCCTGCGAGCACGCGCGCGAACACCGCGGCGTCCCGCTCGCGCAGCTCGGGCGCGGACAGATCGAGCAGCGCCGTGCCCAGCAGGTCCGACGCGTCGCAGTCGTAGATGCGGCGTACGGCCGCCGGGTTCAGGTAGGTCCAGCGCGCCTCGAGGTCGATCGACCAGACCAGGTCGTTCGAGGTCTCGACCAGGCTCCGGTACAGCGCCTCGCTGCGGCGCAGCGCCTGCTCCGCCGCGTAGCGCTCGGTGATGTCGGAAAACACGACGATCGCGGACTCCTGCGGCGCCTCCGGGTTCACCGCGCGCGCGAGCGTGCGACACCACAGCGGCAAGCCGTCCTTGCGCACCAGCGCGCCGTCGCCTTGGAAGATGCCGCCGGCGCGCAACTCCTCGTACATCCGGCCCGCGTCGCGCCAGGCCTCCTCGCTCGCATACAGCACTCGCGCCGAGCGGCCGTTGAGCTCTCCCGGCGCGTAGCCCAGCATGCGCTCCAGCCGTGCGTTGCAGCGCGCGATCACCCGGTTCTCGAGGAACGCGACGCCGGCCGGCAGCACCTCCAGCACCATGTGCTCCTCGTCCAGCACCGCCTGGTAGGCTGCCTGCGCCTGCCGCGTGCCGGTGATGTCGATGAATACGCTCACCGAGCCGCCCCGCCGCGTGCGGACGAAATGCCCCTGCTTCCAGCGCCCGTCGCGCGTCTGGTACTGGCGCACGCTCGCGCCGCGCTTGCGCCGCTCGATGCGCTCGGCGATCCAGGCCGCGCGGCCGCCGGCGCCCGCGCCGGCGACGATCTCGGCCTCGTAGGCGGCCTCCGCGATCGCGCGGTAGGGCGCGCCCACCAGCTCCTCGGCGCTCGTGCCGGCGCCGTAGACACGCGCGTACTCCTCGTTGCACACCACCAGGCGGTCGCGCTCGTCGAACACCGCGATGCCCTCGGGGAACCCTTCGATCGCGTCGCGCAGCCGCTCCTCGCTCTGCGCCACGCGCTCGAGCAGCGACTCCTTGTCAATGCGCGCTCGCAGGGCGCCGACGATATTGCGCTGGATGTCGCCGAAGACGCGCACCATCACCGCAACGAACACCAGCACCACTCCGCCCATCAGCTGGTAGGTGCGGTCGGCCTGCGCCAGCAGCTGCGCGGCCATCGCCGCGAGCGGCAGCGAGCAGAATGCGTAAAAGGTGAGCGCGCTCGAGGCGTACACGCCGCCGGCGCCCACCAGGCTGCCGGTGGCGACGAACAGCAGCGCGAACTGCCGCGGCGGGTCGCTCTCCGGAAACAGCACCACCAGCGGGAAGCTCCAGGCGGCGCCGGCGGCGAGCGCGCCCAGCGCGAAGCGCCGCTCCCACGCGAGCGCCTCCTCTACGCGCGCCCCGCCGCGCTGATATGCGCGGTGCAGCGCGACGCGCAGGACGGTGATGGCCACCACCACGGCGAACCACGACAGCAGCACGTTGCGCCCGGGCAGCTCCCAGAGCAGCACCAGAGTAAAGGCGGCGACCAGCGGCGAGGACAGGTACACCGAGCGCCCGACACCGTACAGCGCGGCGACGCGCGCTGCCTGCAGGCGGTCGTCGCCCGCCGCCGCGCTAGGAAGCTGGAAGCTCGGCGCGTTCAACCTGCACCAGGCAGTCGTAGAAGGTCGCGCCGCCCCCGAGGTCGGCGATGCGCTGCGCGGTGAGGTTGTTCGCGTTGCCCCGGTCCGGGGCGTACTTCTTCCACCACACCGAAGGCGCGACCACCACGCCGCGGCGCGGCTTGCCGTTGACGCGCGCGCGCAACAACAGGCTCCCGCGCGCGTTGAAGACGCGCACGCGCTCGCCGTCGCGGATGCCGCGCGCGGCCGCGTCGTCGGAGTGCATTTCCAGGCGCGGTTCGCCCTCCTGGTCGCGGAAGCGCTTCAGGTGCGCGAAGCTCGAGTTCAGGAAGTTGCGCGCCGGCGGCGACAAAAACGCGAGCGGGTAGTCGCGCGCGAGGCTGGGGTTGCTCTCCGCCGACTCGGCAGGCGGATTGAAGAACGGCAGCGGGTCGATGCCCTGCTTCTCCAGCGCCGCGCTGTAGAACTCGCACTTGCCCGAGGGCGTGGGAAAGCCGCCTTCGGCAAAGGGCGCGAAACGCTCGGCGACGTGCAGGCGCTGCCAGCCCGACTCCTTCACGGCTTCCCAGCCGATGCCCCGCATGCGCGGGCTCGTCGAGCGCAGCGCCGCGCGGCACAGGTCCTCATCGCTGTCGCGAAAGCACGCCTCGGTGAAGCCCATGCGCGCGGCCAGGCGCCGGAAGACCTCGGAATTGGGCAGCGACTCACCCACCGGCGCGATCGCCGGGTTGTTGGCGAGGACGTAGAGGTGACCATAGGACTTGTGCACGTCGGCGTGCTCGAGCTGCGTCGTCGCGGGCAGCACGTAGTCGGCGTAATCGGCAGTGTCGGTGAGGAAGGAATCCATCACCACGCAGAACAAGTCCTCGCGCCGGAAGCCGGCCAGCACCTTCTCCGAGTCCGGGCACACCGCGACCGGGTTGTTGTTGTAGACGATGACCGCCTTCACCGGCGGCTGCGCTGCGGTCAGCGCGTCGCCGATGGCGGCGTGATTGATCACGCGCGGCTTCCTGCTGCCGAGCAGGTCGGGGCGCTCCAGCGCTGCGTGGTCGAAGCCGTAGAAATCCGCGGTGGTCAGTACGAGGCCGCCCGCCGCATCGCGCCAGGCGCCGGTGAGCGCGGGCAGGCAGGCGATGGTGCGCGCGGCGATCCCGCCGCCGGCGTGCCGTTGCATGCCGTAATTCAGGCGGATGGCGGCCGGCTTGATCGAGCCGTAGTCGCGCGCGAGTTGCACCACTTCCGCCGCCTCGAGGCCGCAGGTGCGCGCCGCCCATTCCGGCGTGTACTGCCGCACGCGCTCGGCGAGCTGCTCGAAGCCAAGCGTATGGCGCGCGATGTACTCTTGATCGATCAGTCCCTCGGCGATTAGCACGTGCATCATGCCGAGCGCGAGCGCGCCGTCGGTGCCGGGCAGCAGCGCCACGTGCTGCGTGCACTTCTCCGCCGAAAGGCTCTTGTAGGGATCGATGGCGATCACCTTGGCGCCGCGGCGCTTTGCCTCCTGGGCGCGCGACCACAGGTGCAGGTTCGACACCACCGGGTTCGCGCCCCACAGCAGGATCAGCTTCGAGTCGTCGAAGCGCTCCGGATCCATGCCCACCGAGCCGCCCAGCGTCGCTTTGAGGCCGAACTTGCCCGCCGAGGAGCACAGAGTGCGGTCCAGTTGCGAGGAACCCAGCTTGTGAAAGAAACGCCGGTCCATGGAGCTGTACTGCACCATGCCCATGGTGCCCGCGTAGCTGAGCGGCAGGATGGTCTGCGGATCCTCCGCGGCAAGCGCCTTCAGGCGCGCGGCGATCTCGCTGAGCGCCTCGTCCCAGGAAACGCGCGCGAACTGCCCGCTGCCCTTCGGCCCGATGCGCTTGAGCGGATGCAGCACGCGGTCGGGCGCATAGGTGCGCTCCAGGTAGTGCGCGACCTTCGTGCACAGCGTGCCGTCGGTGAAGGGCATCGTCGGATCACCCTGGATCGACACCGCCCTGCCGTCCTTCACGCCGACCAGCATGCCGCAGGTGTCGGGGCAGTCGTGCGGGCAGGCTGCGCGCACGAGCTTCACCGTCGGGTCGGCCTTCAGGGCTTCCTTGGTCGGGGCGTTCATGCGGCTATGCTAATCCGGGTCGAGGAACTCGATCCAGTGGCGCACCGGAACGCGGGCCTGCCCTTGCAGGTGCGTCAGGCAGCCGATGTTGGCGGTGGCGATCGCCTCGGGCGCGCCATCCTCGAGTGCTGCGAGCTTGCGCGTGCGCAGCTGCGTGGAGAGCCCGGGCTGCAGGATCGAATACGTGCCCGCCGAGCCGCAGCACAAGTGCGCATCCGCGACCGGGACTAGCTCGTAGCCTGCCTGCGCGAGCAGCGCCTCGACCTTGCCGCGAATCTGCTGGCCGTGCTGCAGCGAGCAAGGCGACTGGAACGCGATCCGGCCCTTTGCAGCGCCCCCCGGCGGCGGCACGACTTCGCTCAAGTCTTTCGCCATGGCGGCGATGCGCGCCGCTTTCTCGCGGTAGGCGGGATCGTGCGCGAGCAGGTGGCCATACTCTTTCACGGTCGAGCCGCAGCCGCTCGCTGTGATGACGATCGCCTCCACCTCGCCGCGCTCGACGTAAGGCCACCAGGCGTCGATCAGCGCGCGCATGTCGTCGCGCCCCGCTTCCTGCTGGTTGAGGTGAAAGCGCAGGGCACCACAGCAGCCGGCGCCGGGTGCCTCGACGAGCGAGACACCGGCGCGGTCGAGCACGCGCGCGGCGGTCGCATTGATGCGGGGCGCGAGCGCCGGCTGCACGCATCCGGCGAGCACCAGCATGCGGCGCGCGTGGCGCGCGGCGGGCCAATTCCCCGCTGGGGCCGCTGGCGCGGGAACCAGGCGCGGCGCCAGGAACCGGAAACGCTGGCCCAGCCAGAGCAGCGTCGCAAACAGCGCCGTCCGGGGCAGGGCGAAGGCGAGAGCGGCGCGCCGCAGTCGCTCCCAGGCGCCGCGTGGCGCGCGCTCCTCCACCACCGCGCGGCCGATGTCGGCAAGCCGTGCGTACTGAACCCCCGATGGGCACGTGCTCTCGCAGGCGCGGCAGGTAAGGCAGCGATCGAGGTGCAGGCGCGTCCTCGCCGTGACCGGCGCGCCTTCCAGCGCCTTCTTGATCAGGTAGATGCGGCCGCGCGGGCTGTCGAGCTCGTCGCCCAGCAGCTGGTAGGTCGGGCAGGTCGCGGTGCAGAACCCGCAGTGCACGCACTTGCGCAGGATGGCGTCCGCCTCGCGCCCCTGCGGCGTATCGCGGATGAAGTCGGCCAGCTCGGTCTGCACGGGTGGGGCCGCTATACTCGTTGGATGAAGATCGCGATGGCCCTGGTCGTGCTGGCCGTCTTTGCCGGCGGCGTCGCCTGGATCGTCATCGCCCTGCGCAAGTTCAAGGAGCGCAAGACCTTCGAGCGCGAGCGGGAGGCGAATTTCGTCGCGCAGATCCTGAAGGCCAAGGCGGCGCCCGCCTCCGCTGGGGTGCCCGCCAGTGCGACGGGATCCGCCCCCGCCGCCGTGCCGGCGCCCAGCGCCGCAGCGCGGTCCGCACCGACTGTCGCGACACGACCTGCTCCAGCTGCTGATCCAGCGGCTGGCACACCGCCCTCACCCGCGCCGGCTCCAGCCGCTTCGACGAGGCCTGCCCCAGCGGATCCGCTCGCCGCTGCCGCCGAATCCATCAAGGCGTCGCTCGCTGCGGGGCGCAGCGCGGACGCAGCAAAATCGTTCCTCGCGGTCGTTGCGCAACGCACGCAGCTCACCCTCGAGCCGCCGGTGTGGGAAGCACTGGGGCGCGCGCTCCTCGTACAGGCCGCGTATCTGGAGGCGGCCTGGGCGATGCATGCGGGCGCGGTGCTCGCCAACGACCTGGTTGGCGCCCAGAAGCGCCTCGTGGAAGTGGCCGCGCGCGCCGGCGACGCAGGCCAGCCGCAGAATGCTCTCAAGTTATACGCGACGCTGCTCGCCAAATACCCGCAGTCGCAGTACGCCGATTTCGTGCGCGCCAACATGAAGCAGGAAGAAAGAAAGCTGCCCAAGGGCTAGAGCTCCGGGTACAGGCGCCCGGGGTTGAAGATCCCCACCGGGTCGAACACCGCCTTGAGGCTGCGGTGCAGCTTGAGCAGCGACGGTGCGAGCGGCGCAAAAACGCCCTGGCTCTTGTCGCCGCCGCGGAACAGCGTCGCGTGACCGCCCGCCCGCGCCGCCGCCGAGCGCACCGCCGCCGCGTCGGCCCGCGTGCGCAGCCAGCGCAGCGCGCCGCCCCACTCGATCAGCTGTTCGCCCTGCAACTCGAGGCGCGGCGCATGCGAGGGTACCGAGAGGCGCCAGAGCGGCGCCGCAGCCGCGAAGAACGGATCCGCGTGCTCGCGCACGCCCGTCCAGAAGCGCTCCGCCTGCGACGCCTCGAGCGGCTCGCCGCCGATTCTCTGCGCGGCGGCCCGCACGGCGCTCGACGCTCCCGACAGCCGCACGCTCAGCGCGCCCCCGCTCCAGGCGGTCGCGGAGATCGGCAGTGGCTGGCCGGCCCAGCGGTTAAGCTGCTCGAGCGCCTCGCCCTCCCCCAGCGCGAGACGCAACGTGCGCTCCTCGGGCGACCGCGGCAGTACCTTCAGCGACACTTCCAGTATCACGCCGAGGATCCCGAGCGAGCCGGCGAGCAGGCGCGACACGTCGTAGCCGGCGACGTTCTTCATCACCTGCCCGCCGAAGGCGAGCTCGCGCGCGCCGCCGTCGAGGAGCCGCACGCCGAGGACAAAGTCCCGCACTGCGCCGGCCGCTGCGCGGCGCGGTCCCGAGATGCCCGCGGCGACGCAGCCGCCGAGCGTCGCGCCGGCGCCGAAGTGCGGCGGCTCGAAGGCGAGCATCTGGCCGCGCTCGGCGAGCGCCGCCTCGAGCTCAGCGAGCGGCGTGCCGCAGCGCGCCGTCACCACCAGCTCGGTTGGCTCGTAGCTGACGATGCCGGCGTGGCCGCGCGTGTCGAGGATCTCGCCCGCTGGCGCGCCGCCGTAGAAATCCTTGCTGCCGCCGCCGCGCAGCCGCAGCGGCTCCTTGCGCGCGGCCGCGTCGCGGATGCGCTCGCGCATTTCGGCCAGCATCAGAAGCGCGGCAGCTCGGGGTGAGCGAGCTTGCCGCCGCGCACGTGCATGCGGCCGAACTCCGCGCAGCGCGCGAGCGTCGGCACCGCCTTGCCCGGATTGAGAAGCTCCCGCGGATCGAATGCGCGCTTCAGCGCCCGGAACAGCGCCAGTTCCTCAGGCCGGAACTGCACGCACATCTGGTTGATCTTCTCCACGCCCACGCCGTGCTCGCCGGTGATGGTGCCGCCCACCTCGATGCACTTCTCCATTACTTCGGCGGCGAACTCCTCGGTGCGGCGCAGCTGGTCGGCGTCGTTGGCGTCGAACAGGATCAGCGGATGCAGGTTGCCGTCACCGGCGTGGAACACGTTGGGGCAGCGCAAGCCGTACTTCTTCTCCATCTCGCCGATGAAGCCCAGCACCTCGCCGAGGTGCTTCCTGGGGATCGTGCTGTCCATGCAGTAGTAATCGGGCGAGATGCGGCCCACGGCCGGGAAAGCGGCCTTGCGCCCGGACCAGATCTTCAGCCGCTCGGCCTCGTCGCGCGAGACCGTGAGCTGCGTCGCGCCCGCGCGCGCGAGCACCTCCTTCACCTTGGCGATCGCCTCCTCGACTTCCTCCGGTACGCCGTCTGCCTCGCAGAGCAGGATCGCCGCGGCCTCGAGATCGTAGCCGGCGCCGACGAACTCCTCGACCGCATGCGTCGCCGGCTTGTCCATCATCTCAAGCCCCGCCGGGATGATGCCCGCGGCGATCACCGCCGCGACCGCGTCGCCCGCCTTTCCCACATCGTCGAAGGACGCCATCACCACGCGCGCGGCAAGCGGCTTGGGCAGCAGCTTCACCGTGATCTCGGTAGCGACCGCGAGCAGGCCTTCCGAGCCGACCATCAGCGCGAGCAGATCGAGCCCGGGCGCGTCGAGCGCCTCGCTGCCGAAATCGAGCGGCTCGCCGTCCATGGCATAGCCGCGCACGCGCAGCACGTTGTGCACGGTGAGGCCGTACTTGAGGCAATGCACACCGCCGGAGTTTTCCGCGACGTTGCCGCCGATGGTGCAGGCGATCTGGCTGGAAGGATCGGGCGCGTAGTAAAGGCCGAAGGGTGACACCACGTCCGAGATGGCCGCGTTCCTCACACCCGGCTGCACCACCGCGACGCGCGCCCGCGGATCGATGCGCAGCACGCGCATGAATTTCGCCATCGACAGCAGCACGCCGTCGCCCGGCGGCAGTGCGCCGCCCGACAGACCGGTGCCCGCGCCGCGCGGCACCACGGGCACGCCGAGCGCGTAGCAGGTGCGCAGGATGCGCTGCACCTGCTCACCGGTCTCCGGCAGCGCCACCACCATGGGAAGGTTGCGGTAGGCCGTGAGCCCGTCGCATTCATATGGGCGCGTGTCCTCCTCCTGCCAGAGCACGGCCCGCGCCGGCAGGAACGCACGCAGCGCGCGCGCCACCTCGGCTTGCCGCGCCGCGTCCGCCCTTACCGGAGGTAGCGCTTCGCCCACGCCAAGCCCTGGAGCGTGTCCCCGCTCGGCTGGTATTCGCAGCCGATCCAGCCCTGGTAGCCGAGCCGGTCGATGTGCCCGAGCAGGAACTCGAAATTAATCTCGCCGCTGCCCGGCTCGTGCCGGTCCGGCACGTCGGCGAGCTGCATGTGGCCGATGCGCGGCAGCAGCCGCTCGATGCCGCGCGCGAGGTCGCCTTCGACGATCTGCATGTGGAAGATGTCGTACTGCAGCTTCAGGTTGTCGGCGCCCGCGGCATCGATCGCGTCGATGCCCTGGCGTGAGGTGTTGAGGAAGAAGCCCGGGACAGTGCGCGGGTTCACCGGCTCGGTTAGCAGGGTCAGCCCTGCTGCCTTCAGCTTCGCCGCTGCGAAGCGCAGATTTTCCACCAGCGTCTCGAAGAGCCTCTCGCGCGCCACGCCCGCAGGCGCGATGCCAGCGAGCGCGTTCACGCGCGGGCAGCCGGCCGCGGCGGCATACTCGATCGCGCGCTCGACGCCTTCGCGGAATTCACTCTTGCGCTCCGGCTGGCAGGCGATGCCGCGGTCGCCCCTGGCCGGGTCGCCGGCCGGCAGGTTGTGCAGCACGACCTCGACTTGCGCGGCGAGCGCACGCTCCGCGACCTGCGCCGCGCTGCCGAACAGGTACGGAAACTGGTATTCGACGTAGCGAAATCCTGCCTTCGCCGCCGCCGCGAAGCGGTCCAGGAACGGCAGTTCCGTGAACAGAAGCGAGAGATTGGCGGCGAGCTGCGGCATGTGCGGCTATGTTAGCTAAGATTGCGGTCGCACGAGCATCTTGAGCCGACCTTGCCATTCCTTGCCTTACTGAAGCGTTTGCTGCCGTTCATGGCGTGGCTCCCCAACGTCAACCGGCACACGCTGCGACTCGACATCTTTGCCGGGATCACGGTCGCGCTAGTGGCGATCCCGCAGTCCCTCGCCTACGCCCAGCTCGCCGGGCTACCCCCTT
>Ga0326726_10003183_pt1 | contig 15064 bp, 13 predicted proteins | sample MHFenrmetagenome_2_FD_207603 | JGI IMG/M metagenome (GOLD analysis project Ga0326726, IMG submission 207603) | Lab enriched peat soil microbial communities from Michigan Hollow, Ithaca, NY, United States - MHF15MN | ecosystem: Environmental > Terrestrial > Soil > Wetlands > Peat | place: USA...
ATCACATTGTCTAACAGGATTATTCAGACCGTTGGAGATTTCATCGGACTCAGTATTTGCATTTGAATTTACTTCAGATGGATTTGTACCTGTAATATTTAAAAATAAACCTGCAAGCTTTCTCCCTGCAATTAATTATTTGGGTCAAAAGGTATTTGAAACAAACACAGAGCTGCAAAGCTGGAGTTTGAGCAGTGACTCTACAAAAATTAATCCTGTTGATTTCTCGGCTGAAAAAGGTTATAACGGATTAAGCAATTTACATATACAATCAATAATACCTGTAATCAGTGGATTTCAAAACCAGGTTGTATTTGGATTGTTATCAAGAATTTCAGACCCGCTTTTAATTCATGACTTTTACATTGAAGCCGGAGTTTCCCCGATTAACAAAAGTCCGAGCAATCCCTTGTGGCATCTTAGATTTAAATATGACTACAAGCAACTTTTTTATATCGATTTCCTCTATAATGGTGCCGATTTTTTTGATTTGTTTAATGATAGGAAGAGAGGAACTATTGGAACACAATTTATACTTGGACATACATATTATTGGAAGTATGATAATCCCAATAAAATTAAACAGACAACCACTTTAGCTTTATATAAAAATGTTGAATATCTTACTGATAATATTATTAAAGTTTCACAGCCAGATTTTGCTGTCTTAACTACAGAACTGAATTCTAAAAACCTCAGAAAAAGCATTGGAAGCTCAGATTATGAATTTGGGAACTACATTAACTGTACATTAACCCTCTACGGTACAGAATTTGACCAACCTGAAGTTGCATTGAATTCTTATGCTGAATTTAGTGATTATTTAACATGGTTGTGGAATCATAATGTTTTACACGTCAAAATTGCCGGTGGTTACAGTTGGAAGAATGAAAATCTTATCCAGAGTTTGTTTTATCTTGGTGGATTTGGCAATAGAGGAGTAGATAATGACGAAATCAGACAGTATAGAAGGATTTTTAGATTTCCGGGTATTCCAATTTATAGTTTGGTTACAAATAAATTAGGTAAGATAATGCTGGAAAATGACTTTCCACCAATAAGAACTTCAGGTTGGTTGTTACTGGATCAGTTTGTAAATCATTTTGATTTTGCTGTATATTCACAGGGATTGGTTACTCAATCTGACATCGGAAATTATTTAGTTGATGTTGGTGCTCAAATGGATATCAAAATAAAGCACTGGTATAATCTTGAATCAACTTTTTCAGCAGGTATTGCAAAAGCATGGTCATGGTCTGGTTATAATGATTGGGAGTGGTTCTTATCAATTAAATTATTGAAAGATTAATTTTTTAATGTTCTCGGGCTATTATGAAATTTTCAGAATTTAAAAAAAATATTGATGACGGAATAAAAAACGTTATTGCCGATGACGATTCATCAGAGAGAATGAAAAGTCTTGAAGCGATTCTCAATATCGTAAACACGATTAACAGGTCACTGATTTTAGAAGATGTGCTTGAGCTTGTTCTTAAAAATGCAATCAGACTTACAAATTCTGAGAGAGGTTTTGTTGTTTTGCAAGGTGAAAACAGCGAACTGGAATTTAAACTGGGATTAAGTAATGAAAACGAAAACCTTCCAAAGCAATCTTTCGAAGTAAGTAAAACAGTAGTTGAAGATGTATTCCGTAATGGTCAATCTATTTTTATTGAAGGCGCACAAAGTGATACAACTTATGATACAACTCGCAGTATCTTAAAGCTTGATTTGCAAACAATTCTTTGCTCTCCTTTAATTACTAATGGCAAAAAAATAGGTGTAATTTATGTTGACAGCAAGCACCTTCATAAAATAAAAGTTAGAGAGATTACCGGTACATTCGAAATACTTGCAGGTCAGGCTGCCACGGCTATTAGGAATGCTCAATTATATGATAGTCAACTGAATGCTTATAATGCTCTGCAGGAAGCGAATGCACAACTTATTCATGCAGAGAGAAGAGTATTAAAGTCTAGTATAGATACGGAAATTGGTCAGGCATTGCAGGGATTAGTGCATCTTGCACTGCTTGAAACTGAAAGTCTTTTACGTACGATTGAAAAAACACAAACCGACTTTGATAGCAATAATCAGATAGATGATCTTCTTTTTGATAGATTAAAACTAAAATCAAAAGTAGCAGCCGATAGCATTCGTAATATTCAAAAATATGCCCAGGTTTTACTTGAAACATCTGTTACTGATTTGAATAAAGACAATAGCGATCTGAATAGAACAATACAATCTGTCATCAGGTACCTTTCACCACTCAAGAAATTTGGTTCGGTTACATTTAAGACCGAACTAAATACTCTTCCACTATGTGATTTCGATGCTGAACAAATTCAGCATCTTCTCGTACATCTTATCAATAACTCGGTTGATGTAAATGAAAACGCTACAATTACTATTCGCTCTTTTTCCGAGGAGAAAACAAATTGTGTAGAAATACAGGATGATGGACCGGGCTTTCCGGAAAGAATTAAAAAAAATCCAGCTACCGTTTTTAATTTATCAACTGGTGGTTATGGTTTATTTCTTTGTAAGAGTATAATTGATAAGCACAAAGGTGATATTAAAATACTTCAAAGTGATAAAGGTGCCTTGATTCATTTTTCGTTACCGCTTAACAATTAATGAAAACGGATATTGTGAAATATTTTGGACTCTGTTACGAACTTTTGCCTTTCCCGGTCGAAGTTTTTGATGAAAAGGGTTTTGCAGTCTATGTTAATGCGGCATTCTCGCAGAAATGGGGATACAACATTAATGAACTTCAGGGGTATTCTTACAAGGAGGATAACGAACTTCTTAGAAGAGAAATAGCCAAAAAGATTAACGATGTTTTACAAAACAATAATTCTATCCATCTAAATAACTATATGGATTCAAGACTGCTAGGTAATGATAAAGCAGTACCATTTTTAAACACCACAATTTTTCCTGTTAATCTGCAGAATAATAAATATGTTGTACTTTTTCATGAAGACCAGACGGACGTTCTTCTGGCAGAAGAAGAAGTTAGAAAAGCTAGAGATGCAAGCAAAGAAGCAGAAAGACTTAAAAGTACTTTTCTGAATGTTCTTTCTCACGAGCTCCGAACTCCATTGAACATCATTCTTGGTTACTCGACAATTATTAAGGAAAACCTGAAAGACAAAATTAGCAGTGAAGACAGAGTTTATTTAGATAACCTTCATACGGGTAGTGAAAGATTATTTAAGAGTATAACACAAATGCTGGAATTTGCACAGATTGAAGCCGGAAATTATATGATGAATATAGAGACTTTCAACCTGGTAGGCGTTTTTAAGAATTGCATAGAACCGTACAAATACAAAGCAGCTGAGAAAAAACTAGATTTTACGGTCAAATTTGAGGAAGAGAATATTTATGTGGATATCGATCTGCAATGTGTGGAAACAGTACTAAACAATCTACTTGATAATGCAATTAAATTTACACGGCAAGGGTACATAGATGTGGAAGTAGAAACTTATAGAGAGAGGGAATTAGCAGTCTGTAAGCTCAAGGACACAGGTGTAGGTATTTCAACAGAATATTTAGATCATTTATATAGACCGTTCAGTCAGGAGGAGCTTGATATTGGTAGAAATTTTGAGGGAAATGGTTTGGGTCTTGCAATCTCCAAGAGATATTTAGAAAAGATGGGCGGTTCATTAATTGTAGATAGCATAAAAGGTGTAGGAAGTACTTTTACCTTTACACTTCCTTTGGCTAAAAGTACAAAAATTGAAAAGCTTAAGAGCATAACTCAAAAAAATAATGGCGTTTCTAAAATATTAATGCTGGATGATAGTGGCGATTCATATCCGCTCATAAAAGCTTATTTAAAAGACAAATATGATATAAATGTTCTCCCATCTCAGGAATTCAACACCAAGCTGCTGGTTGATAAAAATTTCAGTGCGATTATCTTCGATGTTACAGTTAATTATTGGAACAGGGGACTTGAAATAGTCCGTACGGTTAGAAATAATAAGACAGAAAATATACCAATCTTAGTACTCTCCAGCGAATTTATGCAGGAAAAAATTCAGCAGTTTCGCAAAGCAGGCGCTGATGAGTTTTTGGTTAAACCTTTTGCCAAAATTGATCTTATCAATTCGATGAATAAAATTACCGCAGTTTAGGCTTTAAGTCCCCGCCGTTAATTTAAGATTTTATCTTATTCCCTTATTAAAAAATCAGTTATTTTTTTAATTTTTAATAACTCTTTGTTATTAATATTTTTTTGATCAAACATTTCATGCCTGGCCGAATATCAGAATTAAGATTTAAAATAAAAAATCTTGCGGATAAGAAAGTTGCTGAGACTATGCAATGGTTCTTTAAAACAGGAAGAGGTGATTATGGTGAGGGAGATATTTTCATTGGTCTGAAAGTTCCTGTACAAAGAAAATTAGCAAGAGAATTCAAGGATTTAACACTAGCTGAAATTAAGAAATTAGTGAGCTCATCAATTCATGAAGAAAGATTGATCTCTCTATTTATTTTAATTGATAAATATCAAAAGACGGATGAAAAAGGAAAAGAAGAAATTTTTAATTTCTATCTCAAGAACAAGAAAGGAATTAATAACTGGGATCTAGTAGATGTTTCAGCTCCGAAGATCATTGGAAAATATCTTAATGAGAAGGATAAGAATATATTATTTAAATTTGCACTATCAAAAAATCTGTGGAAACGCAGGATTGCTATTTTGTCAACTCAGGAGTTTATAAAAAATAATGATTTCGCTTCAACTCAACAGATAGCGGAAATATTAATAAATGATGAACACGATCTTATACACAAGGCAGTTGGATGGATGCTGAGGGAAATCGGGAAAAAAGATTTGGCGACAGAAGAAAAATTTTTAAGGGCTCATTATAAAAAAATGCCTCGTACAATGTTACGTTATGCAATTGAAAAATTTCCTGAAACAAAAAGAAAAAAATATCTTCAAGGAAAAATATAGGTGTCATTATGGAAAAAAGAATTAATATACAAAGTAATACAATCTGGGAAGATAAAATCGGCTACTCTAGAGCTGTTAAGATTGGAAAGCTTATTGAAGTATCCGGTACTTCTGCAATTGATCGTGACCACATTGTTGCACCGGGCGACCCTTATCAGCAAACGAGGTTCATTATTCAGAAGATCGAAAAAGCAATTAACGATGCCGGCGGGACATTAGAGGATGTTATACGAACAAGAATTTATGTTACAAACATAAATGATTGGGAAGCTATTGGAAGAGCTCACGGTGAGTTCTTTAAGAATATTAAACCTGTTACTACAATGGTAGAAGTAAAATCCTTAATCGATCCAAATTTTGTTGTTGAACTAGAAGCAACTGCATACTTAAAGGAAAGTTAAATTCTTTTTTCATTCCCTGATAATTAAGTTCAGGCTAATTGAAAAAACGAACATCAAATCATTCTAAGCCTTCGGTGAAGAAGAAAAAATTTCCCTTTTAATTCATTGAATTTGATTTTCTTTTCATTTTGTTAAGAAGGTAGTCAATCTTAAATTTACCCCCGATTTTAATTTTAAGAAATAAGAAAGTTAATGGACAAAAAGAACGCAAATTCTTTAAACGGAAAAACATCAATCTTTTTCACAGACACAGAATCACCAGCCTCCTATTCTCTATCCAACCAGTTTGCTGAAAATCTGGAATTTCGATTGATCCGGGACAGAATTACTGCAACCGGTGAGGATGCTTACTACGCGTTATCGCTGGCTATCAGGGACAGGCTAGTGCGTAAATGGCTTAGAACCCAGCATCAATATGTTCAAAAAGATGTAAAGAGAGTCTACTATCTTTCTCTTGAATATCTGATGGGTAGACTTCTCGGAAACTCATTAATTAATATGGATTTTTATAGTGAGTGTTATAATATTCTGAGGGAAGATGGTTATAGCCTCGAGGAAATCAGAGAATTCGAGCATGATATGGGTTTAGGTAATGGTGGTTTGGGAAGACTTGCTTCCTGTTATCTGGATTCAATGGCAACACTCGAACTGCCAGCTTTCGGTTATGGAATAAGATACGAGTATGGAATATTTAATCAGGCAATTGAAAATGGTTTCCAGGTTGAGTATCCAGATAGCTGGTTGCAGAACGGAAATCCGTGGGATATTCTTCGCAGAGATTTGGAATACCGCGTTAAGTTTTATGGCAAAACATATAAAATTCAAAACCCGGATGGCACCTATAAATTTGAGTGGATCGAAACTGAAGATGTTCTGGCTGTTGGTTATGATATTCCTGTTCCAGGATATAAAAATAATACTGTTAACAATTTAAGATTATGGCAGGCAAAAGCCTGTTCGGATTTTAGCTTTAAAGAATTTAATGCCGGTGATTATGTAGCAGCCGTTTCTTCTAAGACAGATTCTGAAACAATTTCAAAAGTTTTATATCCTAATGACTCTTACGTGGAAGGAAAATTCCTGCGCCTCAAACAGCAGTATTTTTTCGTTTCCGCAACATTGCAGGATATCATTAGAAAGTACAAAATAAATCATGAGAGTTTTGATAAATTTGCAGAAAAAAACGCTATTCAACTTAATGATACTCATCCGGTTATAGCAATTCCGGAATTGATGAGGATATTGATTGATGAGGAAGGATTAGGGTGGAAAAAAGCTTGGGACATTACAACTAAAACTTTTGCGTACACAAACCATACCGTTGTACCTGAAGCTATGGAAGAATGGTCGCTTCAACTCTTTGAAGAATTACTTCCGCGCCATATTCAAATTGTATATGAAATAAACAGAAGATTCATTGAAGAGGTTAAAAAGAATTATACCACTGATCCGGATATCCTTTCCGGTTTATCCATAATAAATGAGCACAATGGTAAGTCTGTTCGTATGGCAAACCTGGCTATAGTGGGTAGTATTGCCGTTAATGGTGTCGCCGCTTTACATACTGAAATTTTAAAGACGAAAATATTTCCACACTTTAATAAAATATATCCCGGCAAGTTTATTAATATAACAAACGGAATTACACCTCGTAGATGGTTGAAAACTGCAAATCCCTTTCTCTCTAAAATTATTAGCGATAGGATTGGAGAAAGCTGGGTTTACAATCTTGATGAACTTGGCAAGCTGGAAAGATTTTTGGATGATCAGGATTTCATGGAAGAATTCAGAAATGCTAAATGGCTGAACAAAAAATTATTAATTAACATGATTGAAGGAGAAAATGGTATAATAATTAATCCTGATTCATTATTTGATGTGCAGATTAAAAGATTTCACGAATATAAACGTCAGCTCCTAAATGTTTTGCATATTATTACTCTTTACAACAGGATTAAAGACGATCCAAAACTTGAGATGGTGCCGCGCACAATTATCTTTGCCGGAAAGGCTGCCCCTGCTTACTTAATGGCAAAGCTTATCATTAAGATGATAAATTCGGTTGCGGATGTAGTTAATAATGATCCTGACGTTGGTGATAAACTAAAGGTCGTTTTTATTCCTGATTATTCTGTAACGCTTGCTGAAAAAATTATTCCTGCAGCGGATCTTTCCGAACAGATATCAATGGCAGGTCTGGAAGCGTCGGGAACAGGAAATATGAAATTTGCACTTAACGGAGCCTTGACGATAGGGACAATGGATGGCGCTAACATTGAAATCAGGGAAGAAGTTGGAGAGGAAAACATTTTTATATTTGGTCTGCTTGCAGAAGAAGTTGTAAAGCTTAAAAGCAGCGGATATAATCCGAAATCTTTTTATGATTCAAATCAAATGCTGAAGCGAGTAATAGATATGATTGCTCTGGATTTCTTTAGTAAGAAAGAACCCGGCATTTTTAAATCTATTATTGATAGCCTGCTTGGGACTGATTACTACTGTCTTTTAGCTGACTATCAGTCCTATGTTGATGCACAGGATGAAGTAAGCAAATTATACATGAACACTGAAGAGTGGACAAAGAAAACGATTTTGAACGTTGCGCGAGTTGGCAAGTTTTCAAGTGACCGGTCAATTCGTGAATATGCAGAAAAAATCTGGAAAGTTGAACCGGTTAAAATAGTTCAATCATAAAAGAAAAAGGATTTAATGAACTACGAAATACATCCTCAGACAAGAATAGGTCACATTCATTTAACTGTCGCTAATCTTGACAGAGCAACGAAGTTTTATACAGAGATGTTGGGATTTTCAGTTACTGCAAGATTTGGTGAATCGGCAATATTTTTATCATCAGGGAATTACCATCACCATATTGGACTGAACACGTGGGCAGGGGAAAACGCACCACCACCTCCACAAGGACATACGGGTCTATATCATTTTGCTATTCTTTATCCCAGCAGGGAAGAGCTTGCCAAGGCTTTTAAAGTTTTATGGGAAAATAAATATCCTATAGATGGAGCTTCTGATCATGGAGTTTCTGAATCAATTTATCTAAAAGACCCTGATGGAAACGGTATTGAACTTTATTGCGATAGACCTCGTGAAGAATGGCCGGCTGATGAAGATGGAAATGTAGTTATGATAACAAAAGCTTTAGATTTGCCAAATCTTCTTTCGGAATTGAATAACTTTTAAGCGCTGTGACCCTATGTTTGAATATTTAAGGAAAGTTCTTTCAACTGAAAAATATGAGCATACCTGGACAAAGTCTAGCCTGCCTGTCGAAGAATCCCGGTCAAAAAAACTGCAGGTAGCAACCGCTGCTCTTTTTGTTGAGATTGCAGAAGCCGATGGTGATTTTTCAGATGATGAAAGAAAGAGAATTATTGATTTGATGAAAGCCGAGTTTAATCTGGATGACGAATTTGTGAACGAATTACTTAATCTCTCGGAGAAAAAAGTTAAAGAAAGTGTAAGTGTTTATGAATTCACTTCGGTAATTAACGAGAATTTTAGTCAGCAGGAGAAATTAGAACTTATTAAAAATCTCTGGCGAATTATTTACCAGGACGGCAAGCTTGACAGTCACGAAGACCAGCTTATAAAAATTATCGGCACCACAATGAACCTTGAGCACCGGGACGTTATCGGAGCAAAACTGTTTGTAAAAGAGGAAAAGGGGAAGTAGAAAACATCCCGCCCAACCTACGGTAGATAGAGCTTTTATGAAAAACCGAAGTTATTTTTTTAATTCTCTCTCAATTGCTGAAAGAACTTCATCGCTTGTTGGCTGAACTTTATTACCAAACCTGCTGACAATTTTTCCTTCTTTTGAAATAAGAAACTTTTCAAAATTCCATTTAACGTCACCCTTTTCAGTAACGCTGTTGTTTATAAGTTTTTCATAAAGCTGCGATTTATCTTTTCCAAGAACTTTTATTTTATCGAACAGCTTAAATGAAACTCCATATTTAGAGCTGCAAAAATTTTGTATCTGTTCGTTGGTTCCGGGTTCCTGCCCACCGAAATCGTTGCAGGGAAATGCAAGTATCTCAAAGCCATTGGATTTATATTTTTCATATATTTCTTCCAAGCCAGCGTATTGTGGAGTGTTACCACATTCACTTGCAACATTTACAATTAATAAAACCTTCCCATTGTAATTGGAGAGATTGACTTCTTTTTTGTTCATATCGAGGATTGTAATGCCGTTTATGTTATCCATTCCTTCATTTCCTTTTTTATCATTATTTAGATTTGGATTCTCCTGTGCAAATAACTGAATGAAAACCAACAGCACACAGGGTAAAATTAATTTTATAAACATTTTTTCTTCCTTTTATTTTTAAAAACAATTGTGTGACAATTAAAGTTCAATGACTTATTTTCTTACACGAACAAGATCCATAACCAGGCAGGAAGTCAAAGGTTGCGATCCCATATTTTTTCTAAATATATGAATTTTTGAACCTAAAACCTGTCCAAGGAAAAAAGCAGGGACCGTAAAAATTAAAGTCATTGGTTCAAAACCAACCCCTGACAAAATTCTGAACAATATTATAAAAGGGATGGGAAGATGAATTGCCAGAAAAAATTGAATGGAGAATTTCCTGACGTTTGTCCTCCAATATCCAAATGGAAGATTTAGTATTAAGGTAAATAGAGTTAATAAAATAATAGTCATTTGAATTAAAAAATTTAAAGTGAACTTAAGAAAAAGGGAAAGCAGAGCAAAAGGTAAAAACCCCCTCCTTCCGTCTTTTGCTGGCAAAAGCCGAGACAAGTAGGAAGAGGATGGGGGAGGCTTTTTAACTCATCAATGCAGCGATTGCCGCTGTGTTTACAATATCGTCAACACTGCAGCCGCGACTCAGATCGAAAAATGGTTTCTTCAATCCCTGAATGATCGGTCCAACGGCTTCAGCTTTACCCCAACGCTGTGCGATTTTATACCCGATATTTCCCGAATTCAGATCTGGGAAAATTAAGACATTTGCTTTACCGGCAACACTGCTTCCGGGTGCTTTCTTTTTTCCGATTGTTTCGATTACTGCTGCATCAAATTGCATTTCGCCATCAATATTAATATCCGCTCGCTTTGAACGAACGATAGCAGTTGCATTTAATACTTTGTCAACAGCTTCGTGCTTTGCACTTCCTTTTGTCGAGAATGAAAGCATTGCAACAAACGGTTCCTCCCCAGTTAATTTTCTATGGTTATCGGCTGTTGAAATGGCAATATCAGCAAGCTGTTTTTCATCAGGATCAGGAACTACTGCACTATCTGCAAATGAATAATTTTTATCGGGAAAAAGCATTAAAAAGAAACTGGATACGATAGAAATTCCTTCGGGCATTCCGATGCACTGAATTCCTGCCCGCATCACATCGGCAGTAGCAGAAGCTGAACCAGCAACACTTCCGTCAGCCATATTTTCCTTCACCATCATAGCAGCAAAAAAGAGATCTTGCTTCACTATGTTACGAGCCTGTTCAATTGTTACTCCCTTATGCTTTCGAAGGTTGAAGAAAATGTTTGTGAAATCACTTAACTTTTCAGTCGTAGCAGGATTGATAATTCTTACTCCTGCTAGGTCAATATCCAGTTTTTTTGCATCTTTTATAATTCTGTCTTCATCACCAAGTGTAATTACAGAAACAATTTTTTTCTTTGAAAGTTTTTCTGCTGCTTTAAGAACCCGCTCATCGTGGGACTCGGGAAGAACGATTGTTTTTCTGAGTTTGACTGCTTTTTCTTTTATCTCGCCTAATAGTTTGATATCCATCTTATTTCCTTAAAGTTCTGAAATTTGTAGTCAAAATTACGAAAATCTTCCATCATTCATTGTTGATTGAAAGCGCGCGGTGAAGCACTTTATTTAGTGTTTATCTATTCATAAAAATCTGTCAATTATTATTGGTCACTAACTATAATTGAAGAAATTTAGAGGTTTTTAGATTGATTTTTGATGCCGAATAATATACATTCACATCCTTAATTTTTTTATGATAGCAGAAAATCTACAGCAGGTTAGGAATAGAATTGATCTGAAATGTGCTGAGTGTAAACGTAAACCTGCGGAAATAAAATTAGTTGCTGTTTCTAAGTTTTTTGGAACTGATGAAATATTAGAAGCTAATAGACTTGGAGTAACAGAATTTGGTGAAAATAAAGCCCAGGAACTAAGGGATAAATATGAGATTCTTGGTGATAAAGTAATCTGGCACTTTATCGGGACTTTGCAAAAAAATAAAGTTAAATATGCTGTCAGAGCCGCTTCATATATTCATTCGGTTGATTCATTATCTCTTGTTGATGAAATAAACCAAGAAGCTAATAAAATAGATAAGATTCAGAAAATATTAATTGAAGTTAAGACATCCTTTGAAGAAACTAAGTCAGGATTGAAGGAAGAAACGGAAATTATGAAACTTGTAAAACACTGTTCAACACTTTCTAATATCAACTTAGTTGGTCTGATGACTATGGCACCCTTTACTGATGATGAAAAGATTATTAGGAAAAGTTTCAGCGATTTGCGTAATTTGAAAGATGAAATTAACCAAAAAGGATTTGACATTAGAGAGCTTTCTATGGGTATGACAAACGATTTTGAAATTGCAATTGAAGAAGGTGCTACAATGCTAAGAATAGGATCTGCAATCTTTGGTCAAAGAAACAACATAACAGACTGGAGGCAGTCATGAAACTCTCACCGCTTTTAATTAAAAAGCAGGAATTTGAAAAATCTATGCGGGGTTATAATATTGATGAAGTTCAAGCTTTCCTCGATAAAGTGGCATCCGAAATGGAAGAACTCATCAATGAAAATGAAGCATTGGAACAGGAAGTTGAAAGTCTCAATTCTAAGGTGAACGAATTTCAAAAAATTGAAAAGAACCTGCAGGATACATTGCTAAAAGCTCAGGAGACTTCAAGCAAGACTCTTGAATCTGCAAAGAATCAGACAAACCTGCTTATTAAAGAAGCTGAAATTAAAGCTTCGCAGATTGTTGAAAATGCAAAAAGGAATGCTGAAGAAATTAGAAATGCGGTAATGAACCTTAGGGAAGAAAAGGATTTAATTATAGCAAGATTAAAAGCAATAGTTAATACCCAGATGAATCTGCTTGAAGGAAAAGTAAAAGATGCGGGTGAAGAAAAGAAAAAACCTGGGACTCCGGTCGAACAGGAAAAACTAGACATAGATATTAATGGTATCGTGGATAAGCTTTTATAAAGATGAGCAAACTTATTTCAAATATTAATGAGACTCTTGAGGTAATTAGAAAATTTACAACGGAAAAATATTCTATCGGTATAATTCTGGGGACAGGTTTGGGTGGTTTAGTTAATGAGATAGAAGTAAAACACGAAATAAATTACGATGCTCTGCCTCATTTCCCAATTTCGACAGTTGAATCTCATCATGGTAAATTAATATTCGGAAAAGTAAACGGAAAAAATGTGGTTGCAATGCAGGGACGATTCCATTATTATGAAGGATACACAATGCAGCAGATTACTTATCCGGTTCGCGTTATGAAATTTCTTGGTGTAGAAACTTTGCTTGTTTCTAATGCCTGCGGCGGAATGAATCCATTGTTCAGACGTGGTGATGTTATGCTTATGGTTGATCACATTAATATGCTTGGTGATAACCCTCTCATAGGAAAAAATGAAGACGAACTTGGACCAAGATTCCCGGATATGAGTGAACCATATAATCTTGAGCTTATTGAACTTGCAGAAAATATTGCTCTTGAAAATAAAATTAAGGTGCAGAAGGGAGTTTATATTGCTGTCGCCGGTCCAAATCTTGAAACCAAAGCAGAATACCGGTTTCTTAGAGCAACGGGTGCTGACGTAGTCGGGATGTCAACAATTCCCGAAAATATTGTAGCTAACCATATGGGTATGAAAGTGCTTGGTATAAGTATAGTTACTGATGAATGTTTTCCCGATGCTTTAAAGCCTGTTAATGTTGAAGAAATAATAGCAACTGCAATGTATGCTGAACCTAAAATGACTTTAATCATGAAAGAATTAATAAAGAGGCTAAAATGAAAAATATTTTTGCTAACTACAGCGTGCCTTTTCTTTTAGGATTATTAATCTTTGCCTCAAATTTCCTGAATACATCACTCTTTAATTTTGGGGACAGAAACTTTGCAGTCTGGTTTGTTCTTTCTGTTTTATGTTTTGCCTGTGGCTGGTATGTAAATAAATCTCTTGGATGGCAGCTTGGTGGCAGGGTAGTTTTTGCTGTCATAGTAGCAGTTACCTTAATCAGCATTGTTATTATTATTTTCTTTAATGAATATTTTGGAACATTTGAGCTTTTAACAGAAAATCTCATCCTCTTCAGTCTTCGTAATATTATTCTAGGTGCAATGGGAATTTTTGGTATGTCTATTCAGGAGGTTTTAAGCCGCGAGAGCGAGGCTTTAATATTGCGGGAGAAAGTTAAGATTTTGGAAGAAACCGCTGTGGATTCAAAAAAAGAGTCGGCACTTTTAATGAAAGAAGCAACCTTGAAAGCCGAAAAAATCATAAATGATGCTGAAGCAAATTCAAAAAATACGATGCTAATGAAAGAACGAATTGAGCAGGAAATTAAGGAGTTCATTCAAACTGAAAGAGAATTATTGAAAAGATATGAAGAGCTTAAATAATTTTTATTATGTATAAGCAGGGACTAGAAAAAGTTAAATTTCCGGAAATCGAACAGAACATCCTTAAGTTCTGGTCGGAAAGAAAAATCTTTGAAAAGAGCGTAGAGTTTCGTTCTCCAGAAAAATACTTTACCTTTTACGAAGGTCCGCCAACAGCAAATGGCAAACCCGGTATTCATCATGTTATGTCACGAACATTAAAGGACCTGGTTTGCAGATACAAAACGATGCAGGGCTATCGTGTTGAAAGGAAAGCCGGATGGGATACACATGGGCTACCAGTTGAAATAGAAGTTGAAAAAAGTCTGGGTATAAAAAACAAAAGTGAAGTTGCCAAGTATGGGATAGAAAAATATAATCAAGCCTGCCGCGAATCAGTTTTTACATACCTTGATTTGTGGGAAAGGATGACAGAACGAATGGGTTACTGGATAGATTTAAAATCTGCTTATGTAACTCTCACTAACGACTATATAGAATCAGTTTGGTGGGCTTTAAAAACACTTTACGAAAAAGGATTGATTTACAAAGATTATAAAATTGTGCCTCAGGATCCCAAATCTGAAACAGTACTTTCAATGGCTGAGCTTGCACTTGGTTATAGAGAAACAAAAGATCCCTCAGTTTACGTTCTCTTCAAGCTAAAAGATAAAGAAGAATATTTTCTGGTGTGGACAACAACTCCCTGGACTCTGATTTCAAATGTTGCTCTGGCAGTTGGATCTGCTGTCACATATGTAAAGGTTTTAAACAAAGATAAAAAAATAATTCTTGCAAAAGAACTACTTTCAGTGCTCGAAGGTGATTATGATATTCTTGAAGAGATGAAGGGAAGCGATCTTGAGGGAAAAGAATTTGAGCAGTTATTGCCTTATGTAAAGCCGAATAAGAAAGCCTTTTTTGTTTGCATCGGTGAATTTGTAAGCACGGATACTGGTTCAGGTATTGTGCACATCGCACCCGCTTTTGGTGCTGATGACTACGATCTTTCCAAGAA
>Ga0326726_10003184_pt1 | contig 15063 bp, 17 predicted proteins | sample MHFenrmetagenome_2_FD_207603 | JGI IMG/M metagenome (GOLD analysis project Ga0326726, IMG submission 207603) | Lab enriched peat soil microbial communities from Michigan Hollow, Ithaca, NY, United States - MHF15MN | ecosystem: Environmental > Terrestrial > Soil > Wetlands > Peat | place: USA...
AATTCATCATGCGCTCGGCGCGGCGGCTGATGCTCGCGCACCCGGAGATCGCAGAGCACATCAGCGTGAGCCTGCACTGCGAGCTCGCCGAAATCCTCACCGCCTACACCAAGATCGTCGAGCGCGAAGGCAGGCTGGACGGGCTCGCCGCCTACAGTGCCGCACGCCCGCCACATGCCGAGGGACTCGCGATCTGGATCGCCTCCTACCTCGCCTACGAGACCGAGTGCTTGAACATCAACCTGCTGCACCTCTCCTCGAAGAAGGCGATCGACGCCGCCCTGATGATGCAGAAGATCTTTCCGCACATCCATTTCCGGCGCGAAGTAACGGTCGGCCACCTGCTGCTCGACACCGACTGCGCGTGCGGCGTGCTCGCCAAAGTCAATCCGCCGATCCGCCCGCGCGCCGACGTCGAGGCGCTCTGGGAGGCGGTGCTCGAGCGCAAGGTCGACTGGATCGTCAGCGATCACGCCTGCTGCGCCACCGAACAAAAGTACAGCGCGCAATTTCCGAAGAACATCTGGCTCGCGAAGTCCGGGTTTGGGGGCACCGAGTACCTGCTCTCCGGGGTGCTGAGCGAGGGACGCAAGCGCGGCATGGGGTACAACCACATCGCCGAGCTCCTTTCCTGGAACCCGGCGCGGCGCTACGGGCTGCTCGCCAAGGGCGACATCGCTCCGGGGTTTGACGCGGACCTCGTGCTCGTGGACCCGGACGAGTCGTTCGTCGTCCGCGCCGCCGACTCGGAGTCCGCGCAAGGCTACACGCCGTTCGAAGGACAGGAGCTGACCGGGCGCGTGAAGACCACGTTCTTGCGCGGCCAGCCCGTCTATCGCGACGGCAACATCGTCGGCGGGCCGGGCGGAACATATCTCAGGAGGCCGGCGAAATAGCGCGCAGCGATCGGGTCTGAGAACCCTGCATCGCAGCCGTCCCCTCTGACGTCAATTTGGCCTGCGCGAAGGCTTGTTTGAGGCGTGAGATCCTGAACTACCGAATATCGAGGACCGTCCTAATGGCGTGGTTCAGCGTGACGAATTCGCACGGTTTGGAGACATAGCCGTCTGCGCCACCGAGCAGGCCACGGGTCACGTCCGTTCGTGCGGTTTGGGCTGTCAGCATGATCACGGGGACGGCGCTCAGTGTTCGATGTTGGCGTAGGTGAGCGAGGATGTCGAAACCGCTCAATTCACCCAAGTTCACGTCGAGAATGATCAAGTGGGGTCCGGTCGACCCCTGCAGTTCGGCGGCAATTGCCGCGCGATTCGATGCGGTGCGAACAGAATAGCCGGCCATGCTGAGCATCTTTTGCATGATTCCGCTGAACTCCGTGTCGTCGTCGATCAGCAAAAGCCGATACTTCGCGCCTGGCGGGCTCGGGGTGAGGTTCTTCGCGCAGCGCGCGATGCTTGTGCCGGAACCTTTGTTTGCAGGTTCGGAAGCGCCTGCGGCTCCTTCGTGCCCGGTTGCGGCCTGCTTCGAGGACGGTGTCCCCTGCGCCGCAGCCTCGGGTCGCTTTGTAAAATCGAGGTCAGTGAAGTCTTGCTCGACCCTCTGTCGTTTCTCCATGATAGCTACCGGATCCGTCAAGGCCATCGCTGAGCGGTTGCCGCTACCTTATGAATTTGCCGGCGCGCCCGATCATCGTCAGATCGACGGACTTCGAGCCGCTGTGGCTGGTAGGCGAGAAGTTGACCACGAAATCGCCCAGATCCACGTTGCTCATGCCCTCCAGCGCGGCGATCAGCTTCTCGCGCGTCAGATTCTTGCCCGCGCGCCGCAGGGCGTCGACCATCACCTCACCGACGATGAATCCTTCGAGGCTGGAGAAGTTGTAATCGGTGTGGCCCGCCTTCGCGAGGATCTCCTGGTACTCCTTGACGATGCGAACTTCCGGGCCCCAGGGATAGGGCACGACCTGGGAAATGGCGACGCCATAGCCTTCGTCTTTCAGCGTGGCGGCGAGCGCCGTGCTGCCGACGAACGACACGTTATGAAACTGCGTCGTGCTCCCCGCCGCCTTCATCTTGCGGACGAACTCGGCGATCGAGGTGTAGGCGGAGATCATGATCACGCCGTCGGGCTGCGCGGCATTGATGGTCTTGACCGCGTCCTGCACATTGACCGTGTTGCGCTCCACCTTTCCGAGCGCGGCAATCTTCATGTTCCGCTTGTCTATGGCGATCTGCACGCCCTTGAGCCCGGCCTGACCATAGGCGTCGTCCTGGTAGAACACCGCGATCTTGCGGCTGCCGGTCGATACCAGCTGCTCGACGATCTTTTCTGTCTCGTCGAAATAGCTCGCTCGTACGTTGAAAATGTAACGGTTCACGGGATTGCGCAGCGCTTCCGCTCCCGTAAAAGGTCCGATCAGGGGCACTTTGGCTTCCGTGAAGATTGGCATGGCGGCCACGGTCGTAGGCGTTCCGACGTAGGAGATCAGCGCGAAGACTTTGTCCTCCTGGATGAAGCTCCTGGTGTTATCGGCGCAGAGATTCGCTTCGTACTTGTCATCGCGCGTCTTGAGCTCGATCTTGCGGCCGTAGACGCCGCCTTGCGCGTTGACGTAATCGAAGTAAGCTTTGGTTCCAATGTTCATCTGGATGCCCAGCTGCGCTGCAGGTCCCGAAAAGGCCGCCGACTGGCCAAGCAGAATCGACTTGGCGGTTACGCCCGGGGTTTGTGCCATGGTCTTGAGCGGAACCACGCAGGCGAACAGCGAGACAATTAAGAGCTTCGTTTTCATGGCACACTTCCTTTCGTTACGGGTTGCGGGTCGTCGACCTGCAGCACTCCAAAAGCGCCGCAGCCTTCGATCGACCCCACGCCCCGAAGGTCAATGAATCGGCTTGGATTTGAGAAACGCGGGTTTTCGTATGATCAGGGGTAGCAGCACTGCGGCCAGGAGCATGCATGCGACCGGCAACAGGGCGCCAGCATACGATCCCGTCGCGTCTTTGACGTGCGCGGCAAGGAGCGGGCCGGCGACACCAGCAACGCCCCATGCGGTAAGAATTGCGCCATAGTTGGTGCCCATATGGCGGGCGCCGAAATAGTTGGCGACAAGCGATGGCATGGTGCCAAAACCGCCGCCGAAGCATAGCAGCACAATGGCGTAGGCGGCCGCTACTGCGAAGAGGCTATGAAGTCCGCCCAGCGTCCCAAATACCACGACTTGAATTCCAAATATCAGGCCGAACGTGCGGGTGCACCCGATGCGGTCGGATATGGCGCCCCAGAAAAAGCGGCCGAGCGCATTGAACAACGCGACTACGCCGTAGGTTGCGGCGACCATTGCAGGCGTCAGACTGGTCAACTCCTGCATGATCGGCACTGCATTGCTGATGACGAGAATGCCCGCAGTCACGTTCAGAAATAACATCAGCCACAGCAAATAAAATTGGGGAGTGCGCAGCATTTCACGAGTGGTGCACGCGACGGCTTCAGGTGATGCGGCGCCGGTGCCATCGGCCAATCCCACAGGAGGATTTTTCAGCAAGGCGGCGCAGGCTCCTGCGAGCACAGCGAACGCGATGCCAGAAAAAAGAAACACATTCATGATTGCCAGAACATGGCTCTGCGCGAATGCTGGGTTCAAAGTTCCGTGCGCAACCGCCGTCGCTTGAGCGGAATACTCGGCAGCGGCTTGGGCGGCGGCCGCGAACGAGGGGATGCTTTTGACGATCAAATTGTAGATGACCGCGCCCAGTCCGAATCCCATGACCACGATCCCGCCGGCCAGGCCGCGACGCTCGGGAAACCACTTGGTCACGACGGCGACCGGAGTCACGTATCCCATGCCGACACCGAAGCCGCCGATCAATCCGTAGGTCAAGTACAGCCAAACGGCGCCGAGCTGTGCGGTGCCCAGCCCCGCCAGAAAATTGCCCAGACTCCAGAGCAGCACCCCGGTCAGCGCGACCTTGCGCGGCCCGACCTTATCCTGCCAACGTCCGCCTACCGTGGCGCCCGTGCCAAGCGAAAAAATGGCGAGCGCAAAAGTCCAGGTGACCGTGGTATTCGACCATCCAAAGCACGCGAGCAGAGGCTGCGCAAACAGACTCCACGAATAGATTGTGCCGAGCGTCATCATGAACATCGCGCCGCTCAGGGCGATCGTCCACCGATTGTTCAACACTTTGGAGGCCGTAGCTGACATCGCTTCTTCCTTCGCTGCCTGGTGCCTTCTCTATTGGGGCAGGCCGGTGGCGCCAAACTTCTCGAGGCTGCCTTCTGCCATCGGAGTTTCAGCTGCGGCGGCTCTCGCCGCTTCGCGCGCCACGACCACCTTGGGGTTCATCTTCGCGGTGCTCGTATTCGGTTGCGAGTCGGCCGCGAAAACAGAAGACGAAATCAGGAAGAAACCTGCCAGAGCAATCGCTGCACGCATGGTCACATCTCCTATGTTGTCGATTCATCGAGACTGTCGTCTATCTTCGTGCTTGACAGTCGGGATTCGGATATGTGCAGAGCACGAAGCGGGCCAGGAATAGAAACTAAGACATTCAATGGGATAGGCTATGAATGGAAAGCGATTGCAAATTATTCACGGTTGCAGTGCCGAGTTCGCGGTCCGTGTGTCGCCATTCCCACGCAAGGTCCCCGCTCGGCGGCGTGGCATGCATAGCTCGGGAAAGCTGGTGGAGTTAGGTCCGATGCAGGTGGCCCGAGGATTGAGCCCTTCGAGCAGCGGCCGCGTGATGTTAACCGCGCAGCAGCCTCAGCAACCAAGAGTGCTCAGTCTTGCCCCGGTTGGGCGCCAGGGCTCAAAGTCTGCTATCGACCGATGGCTACTAACCAGAATTTCCTGCGGGTCGCAGTTTCTAACGCGTTGAGCTATGCTGCAAAAATTACTTCTTCCCAGTGCCCAGATTTGTCCCGTCCGGCGCGCCAGTTTCCTAGAGGGCCGCGCAATCTGGCCCCGTCTTGGCCGCAGCAACTCTGGAGCCGGCGCACATGATCGGCGTTTATCGCGAGTTCGAAGGTTTCATGCGGCTCGCCGGGTACGTGTTGCGCAGGCTGCCGGTTCTCGCGAGACCGCCCGTATCGGAATCGCTGACCCGCCAGATCTACTTCACCGGCGCGAGCGCCACCGCGGGAATCGTGCTGCGCGGTGCGTTCATCGGAACGTTCATCATCGCTTACGTCATCGACGTCCTCGAGGCCAACGCGGCGCTCGCGGTGAAGATATTGATCTGGGTGGTATTGCGTGAGGTGGGACCGCTGATTGCGGCGGTGCTCGTGATCCAGCGCAGCGGCACGGCGATCACGACCGAGCTCGCGCTGATGCAGATTTCCGGGGAGGTGGAGAGCCTGCGGCAGATGCGCATCGATCCCCGCGATTATCTGGTCGTGCCCCGCGTCGTCGGGGTCGCCCTGTCGACCGCGGCGCTGACCTTCTACGTACAGGTCATCGCCGTGGGGGGCGGAATGCTGCTCAGCTCGCTCACCATCGACGCTTCGCTGGGCGAGCTCACGGGCGAGTTCTTCGCCTTGGCTAGCCCGGTGGACTTCGTCTACGCGGTGATCAAGAGCCTTCTGTTTGGCGCCGCGATCGCGCTGGTGTGCTGCTACTACGGCCTGCACCCCCCGGGAACGTCGATCAACGCGGTCCCCAAGGCCGCGATCAACGGGGTGACGCAGAGCACGCTGCTCGTGCTGCTGCTGAACGTCGTCTTCGCCTATCTGGTCTTCGGTCAGGCGTTTTTCGGCCTGGTCACCGCCAAACTGTGAGTTCGGTGGAGCCCGCCGTTGAAGGCGACGCGGGCGCGCCCGGTGCCGCGGACGCGCAGGGCGTGGCCCTCGGGTACGAGCCTCTGGCAGGCCGCGGCGAGCGCCGCGTCTGGATTCCCCTGGGTGGAAGCCGGAGCGTCGGGGCCATGAGCGAATCGCAGAGGGATCGACTGGTAGGCGCCGTCCTGGATGTGAGGCCCGAGCCGGGAACGAGACTCGTGTTGCTCGGCGTCGACGTCGATGGCCTTCGGCCCGCCGGGCGCGCGGCTTTGAGGGACCGGATAGCGTTCCTGCCCGCCGACGGAGGGCTGCTCAGCAACTTGAACGCCTGGGAGAATATCGTGCTGCCGGTCGGGTTCCATCACCCGGGACGCCTACCCGGAGTTGCCGCTCAGGTGAAAGGCATGCTCGAGTCACTCGGCACCGATCCGCGGGACTTGCTCGCCAAGCTGCCAGAGAGAATGACTCCGTACGAGAAGAAACTCACCGGCTATGTCAGGATAGCGCTGGACAATCCGGATCTCGTGCTGGACGAGGAGGTGGAGGCCGGCCTGGATTCCGCGGAAAGAGCGGCCGCGGCGCGACTTCCTGCGGCTTATCTGGAGCGTTGTCCCGGGGGCACGTTCGTGCAGCTGCAGGTCGCGCGCGAGCGATAGGGACCCGCCGATAGGGGCCCGCAATTCTTATTGAGGAGGACACCATGCAGGAAGATCTCGCCAGGCCAAGACGCTTCATCGGAATCGGCAGGAAGGTGAGCCTCTTTCTCGTTACCGCGGTGATCGGCGTGATCGGCGTGATCCTGCTGGTGGGTTACAAGCAGGGTGTCTTCGTGCGGCACACCAAGATCTACTTCCACGCGGCCGACGCTTTCGGGATCAGCAAAGGCACCTCGGTCAGGTTGTTCGGGCTTCCCGTGGGCAGCGTGAGCGATCTCGACATATCGGACCGCGGGGTGAAGGTCGAGCTGTCCATCATCAGCGACTACACGCCGCGCGTGTCCAAGAGCTCCCGCGCGAGGCTCCTCCGCGAGGGGTACATCGGCGCGGCGACGATCCAGATCGTTCCGGGAGGGGAGCCCGGGCACTCCTTGCAGCCGGTCGTCGACGGGGACGAGATCGAGTACGTGCCGGCGCGCGGCGTCGTGGAGATGGTCGACGATTTCAAGACCCAGCTCACGCCCGTGCTCAACGATTTGCGGAAAATGATCGTCGAGCTCAACCAGCCGAACAGCGATTTCCGGAAATCCCTCGCGGGAGCGAACGCGGTGCTGCAGCAGCTTCCCGAGACCAACCGCGAGATGCGCCAGGTCATGCGTGACGCCGACACCACTCTGCTCGCCGTCGGCAGCCAGGCTGAAGGGACACTGGGTTCGCTCGGGCGAGTGAGCGCGCAACTGGAGCAGCAGCTGCCGGTTCTCACCGGCAAGCTCGCGACCACGCTCGACACGATTTCCGAGACTTCGGCGCAGATTCGCGATACGACCCGCAAGAATGGCGAAGCACTGCACGAGGCGCTCGTCCAGGTACCGGGCCTGCTACGCGACGGCGGCGAGCTGGTGCGCGACGGTCAGGAGGTCGTCGGCGCGGCGCGCAATTCCTGGCTGCTCCGGGATAATGTCGAAGCGAAATCCATGCGCAGCCTGCCCGTGGACAGCTTCGAATCGACGGCGGCAGGCGGGGCAGGCGTCCAGCGCTAGATCTCGATGCCGCCCCGGAAATCTCCCTTGCTGCGCGCCGCCGCATGGCCTCTGGCGCTCCTTGCAGCCTGCGTCGCGCAGCCGCCATCGGGTCCACCCCCGTCCGGCGAGGCCGCGGCGATAGAAGCCAACCGCAGGGCCGATACGTACCTGCGAAGCGGTGACCTCGAAGGCGCAGCGCGGCAGTACCGCGAAGCGATCCGGCTGGCGCGGTCGGTCGAAGACGCCGAGAGCATTGCGACGAACGCGATCAATTTGTCGATCGTGTATCAGCGCCTAGGCAGGGCGGACGACGCGCGGGCCAGCCTGGCTCTCTTGCTCGAACGAGACCAGCTTCCCTATTCTTCGGAGCGTATGGCGCAGGCCGCGCTGCGCCGAGCGGTGCTCGATCTGGAAGAGCGGCGTTCCGCGAGCGCCAGCGAATGGCTCGAGCGCGCGGCGGCGTACTGCGGGCAGCGCGGTTGCGCGGTTTCGTCCGCCATCCAGAATGTGAGAGGGCAGCTCGCGCTCGAGGCCGGGCGCCTGGACCAGGCGGCGGCGAGCGCGAAAGCGGCACTGAGCTCGAGCCGCGCCTCGGGCGATCGCGCGGAGTCGGCAAACGCCTTGCGGCTTCTCGGTACCATCTCGATACGCGCGGGCGACGCGGCTGCCGCGGCCACATACCTGGGAGAAGCCCTTGCCATCGACAGGGAGCTTGCTGCGCCGCGCAAGATATACCTGGACCTCATTGCGCTCGGCCGGGCGAGCGCCCTGCGAGGCGATCGCGGCGCGGCGCGCTCGTACTACGAGCGCGCACGCGCGGTCGGCGAAGCCGACCGCGATGCGGACGGCGCGGCGCAGGCGCGGGCCCTGATCGAGGCGCTCGGCGACAACGTCCAGGCCAGGCAGCCCTCGCCGGGACGTCCCTGATTTTCATGCCCGGTCCGAAGAAACCTCACAGTCTCGCCGACCACCTTCACGGCAGCGACTACGACCACGTGCACGACGGCGAGGACGGGGCCGACCACGACCACGATCATTTCTTTGAGGAGGAAGGGAATCCCGAGGACAACGCCCTGTGGGTGCAGGACCACGTTTCGCTGAGGAGCGTGGGCATCGACATTGGCTCCTCGGGGACGCAGGTCATCTTTTCCCGGATCAATCTGCGGCGCATGGGTGAGGAGCTATCGAGCCGCTATTTCGTAGTCTCCCGTGAGACTCTGTTCCAGTCACCGGTCTCGCTTACGCCCTACCGGAGCGAGGAGCTGATCGACGAGACCGAGTTGGGCGCCATCATCGACCGGGCTTTCGCCGACGCGGGCCTGCACCCGGACGATATCGACGCCGGGGCCGTGATCCTGACCGGCGAAGCGCTGCGGCGCGAAAACGCCAAGGCGATCGCGAGCCTGCTGGCCGAGCAGCGCGGGGAGTTCGTCTGCGCGAGCGCCGGGCACCACATGGAGTCGATGCTCGCCGCGTTCGGCTCCGGCGCCGCCCGGGTCTCCCATGATTCCGCCAAGCGTATTCTCAACGTCGATATCGGCGGCGGCACGACCAAGCTCGCTCTGGTCGAGAGCGGAAAGGTGATCGCTACGGCCGCGCTGCACGTCGGCGGGCGGCTGATGGTGGTAGATGAAGCGGGGCGCATCGCCAGGCTCGATCCCGCGGGGAGGCATCTCGCCGGCATGGCGGGTTTCCGCTGGAGCCAGGGCGATCTCGTTGATCGCGCGGCGATCGAGCGGGTCGCGGAGTGGGCGGCCGACGCCATCCTCGCATCGGTCTCGGCGAACCCTCTGCCGATCGAGGTGAGGGGACTCTTCCTCACCGAGCCTCTTCCCGGCACGGCAGGCGTCGACGGTGTCATGTTCTCCGGAGGCGTCGCGGAGTATGTCTATCAGCGCGAGACACGCGATTTCGGCGACCTGGGCCGGCTGCTGGGGCTCGCGCTCCGAAAGAAATTGGACGCGGGCACTCTGCCGTGGCCGCTGCTGCCCCCGGGCGAATGCATCCGCGCGACCGCGCTAGGGGCGTCCGAGTACAGCGTGCAGCTCAGCGGGAATACCACCTATATCTCCGATCCGGGAGTCCTGCTGCCCAGGCGAAACCTGCAGGTGCTGCAGCCCGGCTACGCCTGCGGGGAGGACATCGATCCGGACGCGCTCGCGCAGGCGATACGCGAGCACTTCGAGGCCTTCGATCTGGTCGAGGGGGAGAACGAGGCCGCGCTGGCGCTGCGCTGGGAAGGAACGCCTTCGTACGAACGCATCGCCGGCTTCGCGTTGGGAATTCGCCGCGGCCTGGCCGGAACCATCGCGAAGCGCAAGCCCGTGTACGTCATGGTTGACGGCGATATCGCACAAACGCTGGGCGCGATCCTGCGCGACGAAATGGGCGTGGAGAGCGAGTTGCTCGTGATCGACGGGGTCGTCCTGTGGGATTTTGACTATATCGACATCGGACGCATTCGCATGCCATCGCAAACCGTTCCCGTCACGGTGAAGTCCCTGGTGTTCAGCGAAGATCCGCGAGGACCGCGAAGCCCGCACAGGCCGCGGTCCGCCCCGCGGAACGTCGAAGGCGGCCGAAGCGGGAGCGTATAATCGGTCGCCAGTACGGAGAGTCGCATGGGCATCGAGTCGCATTACCACAGCAAGAAGGACCGGGTGTTCGTCCGGGGCATCACCGGGCATTACAAGCTCAAGGATGAGCTGGCGCGGCTCCGTGCCCTCCCGCGGGTGCGCAAGGGCAGCCAGATCAAGTTCGTCGATGGTCCGCAGGCCTACAGCCGTCACTACGTCGAGCCGGTGGACGGCATCACGCAGACGCTGCACATCCATCTCGAGGAATACGGTCCGGGCGGCAAGTCGCAGAAGCACGGGCACGTCAACGAGGCGGCGTTCTACATCCTCGATGGACGCGGCTACGAGATCCACGACGGAGTGCGCTACGACTGGAGCGCCGGAGACGTGGTCGTGGTGCACAACAACTGTGTGCACCAGCATTTCAACGCGGATCCGGACAAGCCGGCTCGGGCGCTGGTGCTCAAGGCCAAGCCCATGTACATGTTCATGAACATGCTGTTTCAGCAGCTGGTCGAGCCTCGGCCGACGGAGCCTGCTCCGGGCGGCGAGAGCTTCCGCGCCAGGGAATCCGAAGACGACTACAACCACGCAAAGTAGGCGGACGGAGACACGAGATGGCTTGGAGTGAATCGAAGACCTGGATGCGCGGCGCGGCGAACGCGAAGATCTACCAGGGCATGCTCGAAGACGCGCTCGCCCAGCCGGCGCGCAACGCCAAGCGCAAGAAAACCGTGCGCCCGGAGGAAATGCCCTGGGAGATGTCGCGCCAAGGCCTGCTCAAGCACCTCCTCAACGAGCAGATGAACACGCGCATGGAGACGGTGGACGCCTACATGCAGATCATCCCGCCCGGGAGCCGCTCGGGCAAGCACCGGCACCTCGCCGAAGAATGCCTGTACGTAGTAGAAGGCCGGGGCTACGACCTGCACCAGGACTGCGACGTCGAGATCACCGACACCTATCACTGGACGCCTCAAGCCGAGGTGAAGCGTTACGAGTGGGAGGCGGGAGACGTGATCTACATTCCCCCGAATACCGTCCATCAGCACTTCAACGCGAGCGCCGGCAATCCGGTTCGCCTGATCTCGGCGATCAACCGGATCTACAAATACTGCGGGCTGAACGACCTGGAGCAGCTTGAGGACGCGCCCGAGTACGATCCCAAGGTGGCCCTCACCGCGGAGCTCGTCCAGCGCTACCTCAAGGCCAAAGTAGGGGAACCCGCCTAGCTCGCCGGAGCGCACCCGAGCAGGAGCATCGCATGGCCGGAAACGCCGTCGTTCCCGAGGAATTCGCGAGCAAGTTCGCCACCGAAAAGGAAACCCCCTACACCCGCTGGGTGCGCGCCGAAGGGCTGGACATCGTCGCGGCTCACTACGTGCCGAACCTGCACACCGTCGCGCTGAAGCCCTGGGCAAGGCGCGGCGGGGCCGGCGTGTACCTCAACCACGACGCGTCGCGGACCTCGAACGACTGCTACGTGTGCGAGATCCCGCCCGGGGAAAAGCTCGCGCCGCAGCGGCAGCTGTTCGAGGAGATGATCTACGTGCTCGCCGGGCGCGGCTCGACCACCGTGTGGAACGACGCCGGACAGCGCATCACCTTCGAATGGAAAACCGGGTCACTGTTCGCGATACCGCTCAACACCTGGCACCAGCACTTCAACGGAACCGGCCGCGAGCCGGTACGCTACGTGGCGGTGACCAACGGGCCGGCCGTCATCAACCTCTACGAAGATGTCGATTTCGTGTTCGGCACGAAGTACGATTTCAAAAGCCGCTTTTCGGGCGAGCCGGACTATTTCAGCAACAAGGGCGAGCAGAAGGGCCTGCTGCTGGAGACGAATTTCGTCGCCGACGCCGTCAACTTGCCGCTCGTCTCGGCCAAGGAGCGCGGCGCGGGCGGCGGCCACATCCGCTTCAACATGGCGCGCGGCTCGATGAACAGCCACATCTCGCAGTTTCCGGTGGGCACGTACAAGAAGGGACACGCCCACGGCCCGGGCGCGCACGTCATCATGCTCTCGGGCGAGGGTTACAGCCTGATGTGGCCCGAGGGCGACGAGCCGCGCCGCTACGACTGGCAGCCCGGATCGATGATCGTGCCGCCGAACATGTGGTTCCACCAGCATTTCAACACCGGTACGACGCCGGCGCGCTACCTCGCGTTCAAGCACGAGGCCACGTCGATTCGCAACGTGCAGGGCGTGCCGAAGGCCTGGATCAGCCGGCGGCTCGGCGGGGACCAGATCGACTACGCCGACGAAAAGCCTGCGATACGGCAGTCGTTTACAGAGGCGCTTGCCAGTCACGGCCTGAAGCCGAGGATGGACGAAGCCTACAACGCCGAGCTGGTCGAGCTGCCGCCCCGGATGGGGGCATGAGCGCGGAAGCCGAGGTGTAGCGCGGTGATGGGATTTGCGGCACAATTCCCCGCAGACGATTGTTTGCGCAGGAGTTTTGAAATGGCGGGCGATATTCCGCTGATTCTGACGCTCGATAATCACGGCGTGCCGCACCGCTGGGTGACCTGGCAGCAGGCGTGCTTCTACTACGCCAAGAACCTGGTCGCGTGGACCCTCGGCGAGCGCGAATTCGTTTTCCACGGCGGCATTTCCCAGGCCACGGGCAAGCGCTCCAGCATCACCGCGCGCTCGATCATCGCGATCAAGGGCAAGGCGATGGCAATGCGTGCCTTCAATCAAGTCCCTCCGCTCAACAACCGCGAGCTGTTTCGCCGCGATCGCCACATCTGCGCCTACTGCGGCGGGGGATTCCGCTTCCTGCGCCTGACACGGGACCATATCCGGCCGGTGTCTCGCGGCGGCACCGACAACTGGATGAACGTGGTCACGGCGTGCCGTTCGTGCAATGGTGTCAAGCGAAACCGCCTGCCGGAGGAGTCCGGACTGGAGCTGCTGTACGCGCCGTACGTGCCGAACAAGGCCGAGTACCTGATCCTTACCAACCGCAAGATCCTCGCGGACCAGATGGAGTTTCTGGTCCAGCACGTGTCCTCCCACAGTCGCGTACTGACGTCGGCGAGCGCGGCGGCCTAGCCGCCGCGCGGCGCCTCTGCCGTGCAGGATGTGCGTTTCCATGACCTGCGCGCCAAGAGCGCCTTCGCGCCGCCGATTGGCGGCGCGACTCCGGACTAGCTACTTGACGAGATTCTTGATGGCCTCCTCGGCGTCGCCGAGATTCTTTTGCACCTTGCCGGAAATCTGTTTTGAAAGCCCTTTGACCTGTTGTTCCTTGCTTCCAACCACCTTGCCGGCTTGTTCCTGGACTTTGCCGGCTATATTCTTCGCCACGCCCTTCACTTGATCTTTGTTCATGTTCGATTGCTCCGGAGGTTAGCGCTGCACTCAGCGCGATTGAAAATAACCGCTATATCTTGCCCATCAAGAATAGGACTAACACGATCAGCAGTATCAAGCCGACCCCGCCGCTGGGACCATAACCCCATCCCCTGCTATGAGGCCAGGTTGGAATCACACCCAGCAACACCAGCACGAGGATGACCAAGAGTATCGTTCCCAAACCCATTTCGCTCTCCTCATTCGGTTTGCCACCGGCCTCTCAAAACATCCGGCAATGCCAATGCTAAACGCTTGCGCAACGCGCCAATGTGCAGTGGCGCTACATAAGCGCAGGCCCCAGATCGCGGAGCTATTTCTTGTTGCCCTTCGCGGTGTCCTGAATGCTTTGTCCGGCTTTTTCGATCTGTTGCCCGGTCTTGTCGACCGCCTTGTCGACCTGCTTTCCGGCGCGCTCCATCGGGCCTTCCTCTTTCTGGCATCCGCACAGCCCGATCAGCACAGCCACCACCGCTGCAGCCGCGACACTCATATTCGATTTCGTCACTTGTCTCTCCTTGAACAAACAACCTCGGCGAGACTACCGCAAAGACATTCTTCCGTATGTGCGCTAGCAAGCAGAGCGCCACCCCTCTCTTCGAGACGCTATTTCGGGCAAGATATTAGAAGTCGCAAATCATTGAGTTGTAGAACTTCTGGAGAAATACTGTTTTTCAGGATTTCTGGCGCAATTCATACCACCAGGATTGGCGCGGGTCGCTCTACGCGCAGGAAACTCAATACGCGGTACCCGGTGTCCTACAAGCGGCTCGACAAGCTCTGGGCGGAGATAGCCCGCTGACAATGCGGCGCAGCTATAATAAGGCGTCGCGGGTCGGGCAGGATTCATCCCGCAAGAACGTCACAATCATGACTGCCGGGAATTCGAGGAGAGCGGCATGATAAACAAGCTCGCAAACGGCGTCGAATTGAGAAACGGCGCCCTTACGCCCGAGGAGCTCGAGCTGGCGCGTCTCATTGTATCCGCGTTGAACCTCGAAATTCAGGCGGAAGAGGTCGACCCGGCCGCCCCGCTTTATGGAGAGGGGCTCGGGCTGGACTCGATCGATATCCTGGAGATCGCGCTCGCTGTCTCCAAGGCCTACGGCATCCGGTTGCGTTCGGACGACGGGAACAATCAGAAGATATTCAGCTCGCTGTGCAGCCTGAATCAGCACATCCAGCAGTTCCGGGTCAAGTAGATGCGGCGCATTGCGAGCTGGTCATGGAAGGTACTGATCGTCCTGGCTTGCGTCGCATACCAATACCTGGTTTACTCCTCGGTCCGTAACGCGCAGACCGGCCTCGTCCACGCGATGCTGTTGTGGCTCCCCCTGGTCGTGCTCGCGGGGTGGGTCCTGGTGCGCTCCAGAAACAAGCCGTTGTGGCTGGCTGCTCTGCTTGCGGCGGGCATGGTTGTCTATCTGGTGGAGCATCAGGAGCGGCTGGGTCTCGCCGCGGTCAGCGGTGTTTCCCATGCCACCGTCTACCTGTTTCTGTTGTGGTATTTCGGGCGCACGCTGGCGGGCGGAAGAGAGCCGATCATCACGCGGTTTGCCCGCAGCGTGCACGGCACGCTGCAGCCGGAACCGGAACTGTTTACCCGCAAGTTGACGGTCGCATGGTGCGTGTTCTTTGCCGCCCAGCTGATTGCATCCGCGCTGTTGTTCGCGTTGGCTCCTCTTAAGGCCTGGTCGCTGTTCATCAACCTT
>Ga0326726_10003185_pt1 | contig 15063 bp, 20 predicted proteins | sample MHFenrmetagenome_2_FD_207603 | JGI IMG/M metagenome (GOLD analysis project Ga0326726, IMG submission 207603) | Lab enriched peat soil microbial communities from Michigan Hollow, Ithaca, NY, United States - MHF15MN | ecosystem: Environmental > Terrestrial > Soil > Wetlands > Peat | place: USA...
TTCGATCTCCATCATATAGGTGATGTCGCGGTTGAACTCCGCAACGACAAATCCCAGTTTTATCGGGTTGGTATCGCACATATCAGATCATCTCTTGGAAATGGTTCCACATAAAGTTGTAGGCTTGTTTCACCGGCGGGCTGGGCCGGCATCGGCAAACCCCTGCCGCTGCCCGGTGCCTGCCTCACGCTCGAGATCTTTTGGGTGCAGCACGAGTTTTACGGCGTTGACCGCATGCTCGCGGGTTCGTTTTTCGGCAAGCCATGCCAGCTCCGACCCATCCTTTGCCTCGTCTTCATGGACGAAGACCTCGATGATATGCTTGTTCGTCATGAGCTGGCACATGATGAGACCCTGCGAGGCTTCGTGGGCACACATCCGGTCCTTGTCCTGCCCCCCGGGCATCCCCAGTGCCATGACAATATCGCACTGGCGTTCCTCGATCAGTTTCTTGCAGGCGACCGGAAGGTCCTTGATCCCCGGCACTGTTGTCCGCTCAATTGCCACACTGGCGTGTTTTTTTAGCTCATCGATCGCTATCGCTCCCATATTGACGCGTGAAAAGGTGGTATCAGCAACCCCCACCCTCATCCCAGCACCTCGCAGGCTGCCTGCACACCGTCGCCCTGCACCTTGTATCCCAGTTTCTTTAATGCATGCTGCGTTGACGCGAGTGTTGCAAGAATCTCCGGTGGGCTGACCGCACCCATAGTCCCAATCCTGAAGATTTTCCCCTTCAGGTGATCCTGACCGCCGGCGATGACAATCCCCATCTTCTTAATAATTGCCCGCATCTCGTCATCCTTCACACCGGGTGGATAGGAAATCGCGGTGACCGTGTTAGAATATTCGTGCTTTGCATCGATCTTCGGGAAAAGGGAGAGCCCCCAGGTTTTCGCTGCTCCCCGCACTGCCTGCGCCATTTTTTGGTGACGTGCGATACGGTTTGCCATGCCCTCTTCTTCAACGATAAGACATGCTTCCCGAAGTGCTAAAAAGAGCGGGACTGCTGGTGTGTATGGTGTCTCCATCGGTTTTCCTGCGGCACTCTTTTTGTACGCCGCAAGATCGAGATAGAAGGGGGGATTCTTACCAAGCCTCTCCCATGCCCGGCCGCTTACCGAGATACCGGCAAGTCCTGCCGGAGCAGCGAGACATTTCTGGGATCCGACGATAGCAACATCTGCTCCCCAGGCATCTGCCTCAACGATATCGCCACCAATCGAGGTAATGCCATCCATTAAAAACAGGGCATCATACTTTTTGGCGAGGCGGCCGACTTCCTTTGCAGGGTTCCTGATACCGGCAGACGTTTCGTTGTGCACGAGCGTGACTACTTCAGCACCCTGCCTGAGCTGCTCCTCAAGTGCTTCAAGGTTAAGCGGTGTTCCCCAGTCAGAGCCGATTTCGTGTGCCTTTCCATAACGCTGGCTGATTTTAAAGAGCCGCTCGCCAAACTTCCCGTTGACAAGGCAGGCAATATCCTTGTCCCTGCCAAAGTTTGCGACTGCAGCTTCCATGCCGGCAGTTCCGGATCCACTGATCACGAAGAGGTCGTTTGTTGTTCCAAATGCAGTCTTTAATACCCGCACGCAGTCAGCATAGACCGCACCGAATTCGGCGCTGCGGTGATTTATTGCCTGACGCATCATTGCATACCTGACCCGTTCCGGCATCGGAACCGGGCCCGGCAGCATCAAAAGGAGTTCTTTTTCCATGAGGATCTGCTCATAGTATATCTATATAGGCACAATATATGTTTGGATGGCTGACATGGCAGACGTTGCTATCATTTCGGGATCCTCTTCGGATTCGGCAATTACGGACAAGGTGAAAAAGGTCCTTGACGAGAAGGAGGTGTCATATGACGCCCAGATCATCTCAGCCCATCGTGATCCTGACAAACTGGACGCTTATATTAAAGAAAGCAAAGTAAAGGTGTTCATCGCAATTGCCGGACTTTCCGCGGCACTTCCCGGCGTCATCGCATCGAAGACAGATAAACCGGTTATTGGAGTTCCGGTCAGCGGGACACTCAATGGACTTGATGCACTCCTCGCGATTGCCCAGATGCCAAAAGGGGTACCGGTTGCCTGTGTTGGCGTCGACAACGGCGAGAATGCGGCCTGGCTGGCAATCAGGATTCTGAAGTTGATAAAACCCTGATTCCACAATCCTTTATACTACACGGTGAATTAGAAAAAATCGTATTTGCACTTATTGACGGGTCAATGATCCGGATTTCCTCCCATGCGGGCAGACATACAGGCACAGTCCGCAGACCGCAACACCACGGGACTGCTCTAATACCCTGAAATACCGGTCACAGGCTGCAGCATCGAACCGATCCTCCCGTGGTTCGTCGCAGTGAAACGGTCTTCCGGTAATGGCGTGCTGCGGGCAGATATCCACGCACGCTGTACATTCACCGCACTGCTGTTCCATAGCTGATCCGGTTGGGTGGAGCGGGGCATCGGTCAGGATGCTGATCCAGCGGACCCGGGGTCCGTGATCAGGGGTGACAAGCAGGCAGCTCTTCCCGATCCACCCCAGTCCTGCAAGATGCGCCGCGAGTTTCTGGGAGAAGATCCCGCAGATGTTCTTGTCGTCAGTTCGTTTGGATGCAGGAACGGGGAAGGCACTATGTCCGGCTCGCTGGAGCTCGTTTGCCACCCGGACGCCGATCTGGTCGAGCATCTGGTTGACGACATCGTAACTGTTGTGCCGGTACAGAATCGCTCCTTCAGGATCCTTATCCGGCAGGAGGTCGACAAGACTGTCCTGCAAAACCATACCCATAGCGACCGCTCTCGGGTACCGGGCAACCCGTTCCCCTCCCTGCTCCAGAATAACGTCATGAGCAGATGAAAGATCTGCAACACCGAAATAGTCCGCACCGAGGGAAAGGGCAAGTGTCCTGAGCTCTGCATCCAGATCCATTGGGCATCAGTTATGTACCGGATGGATGTGTGAACATTTCTGAATATCGATCATTTCAGAGGATTGCAAATCTCATGCATACCAAATGACATGTATACGCACTATTCCCTGCACTTCGGGCACATCTCTGCTTCATGCCCGCACGTGCAAGGGGGAACGGGAACTCCGGGAGAGGAATTAATCTGGTACTAAAATACTTATAGGCTCTATGAGTAAAACGGTCTAACATGCAAGCCCTGAATGAGCCTCTCGTTACCATTAAAGGAGTGAAAATTCGGGCCCTTCACCTTTCATCCATTGATTTCGATGTCATTCTCAGGATAGAAAACCCCAATCCTTTCGGGGCAACCGTGAGGGAACTCCCGTTTACCGTTTTTTTTCGGAGCGGTAACCAGGAAAAAGAGATCGCCAGAGGTCAGACAATCAAAATGGATATCCTGGCAAGTGACAGTATTGAGATTACTGTCCCGCTTACTTCCCACGATCTCGCGCTTTTCGAGGGGATTGTGAGTTTGATCAAAAAAGGGAATATTCAACTGAAGATACAAGGAACAGCGGTGATCGATCATATCATCGGCTGGTCCCTCCCGGTCACGGAAGAAATAGAAATTACTGAGCACGAAATAGCAGAAGCTGTTTTAGCAAAGATCCGGGGTAAACAGGGTTCATAATTCGGTATCCCAATTTACATTTTTCCTTAGGACGTCCGCAAACACCTATTTCAGGATATTTCGTTGGGTACTCGCGCCGGCAGTTTGGTAAGAATCAGGGCTCGTGTGGGCTGCGAGAAATAGTACCTTAATCACAATTAAACACAGCGTAGGGGGTACCCACCCCCCCTGGGGTCTGAGGGGGAGGGGGGTGCCTTGTGGAGAAGCAGGTGGGGTACCCCCCTGTCTGACAGTTTGTTTGAAATGAGATTTTCAGACGTGTGTTCTACAGTTAATTAGGGGATTTGGGCACCCCTTCCCTGAGGCTGAATGGGTTGGGGGGGGTGGGGGGATCCTCCCCCTTTTGATAATACCCGGGCAGGATTGATATACAAAGGACTGTGCTTGTCGTATCGTTGCCCTGAATATTGCGATGCTACGGATATTTCCTGTCCGGGCGTTTTTTAAAAATTTTCCTGAATTTAAAAAAACTACTAACCCAAAATTCAATTTTAAGATAAAATTACAATAGCAAAAAATTGGATTATCGATTAACCGTTTTTCTTCCCTTTACCCTTCTTCTCCTCCGTCCCGAACAACTCGTTCACCACCTTAATCGCACACAGATCCCCGCACATCGAGCAGGTCTCCATATCCCCGTCGCGGCAGTGGATCTTCTTTGCATGATCACCAAAGAGGGCCAGTCTGAACTGGGCATCCCAGTCAAGCGAATGACGGGCTTCGGCCATCTGCACCTCGCGGTCCATTCGCCAGCCTTCAGGCTTCCGGACGGTGTCCCCGATGTGGGCAGCAATCTTTGCCACCCTGGTCCCCTCGATGATATCCGCGACATCGGGAAGGGCGAGGTGTTCGCTTGGCGAAACCATACAGAGGAAGTCGGCCCCATTCAGGCAGGCCGTTGCCCCACCGATAGCTGCTACGACATGGTCGTAGCCCGGCGCGATATCGGTAACGATCGGCCCGAGCAGGTAGAGCGGGGCATGGTCGGTGATCTCTTTGATCATCCGAACATTGTAAGCCACTTCGTCAAGCGGCATATGTCCCGGCCCCTCGATCATCCGCTGGACCCCCTTTGCCAGTGCTTGTTTTGCCAGCGTGGCGAGCGTGATATACTCCACTGACTTTGCAAGTTTCCCTGCATCCTGGAGGCAGCCGGGACGCATCCCATCCCCTAAACTGATCGTCACGTCATACTCCGCGAGGATCTCCAACAGGTAATCGTATTCTGAATACAACGGGTTCTCCTCATCCCGCAACATCATCATCGCACAATGGAATGAGCCGCCACGGCTCACTACGCCCATGAGCCGTGGATCACTCCTGAGCGCCGCGAGTGCCTGCCGGTTCACCCCGCAGTGAAGGGTCAGGAAGTCCACACCCTGCTGACAGTGCTCGCGGATGACACGGAAGAGCAGGTCGGCAGTCACGTCACGGGCGCTACCCGCCCGGCAGACTGCTTCGTATACAGGTACAGTGCCGACCGTTGTGTCAAGCGCGAGCATCTTCTTCCGTATTGCAACAAGGTCGCCACCCGTGGAGAGGTCCATTAAGGCATCGGCGCCGTTCGCAAGCGCTGCTTCGGCCTTCTCCTCTTCGAGGGCGGGATCACACCGGCTACCCGATGTCCCGACGTTCACGTTAACCTTGACCGTGCACTCTTTACCAATGGCACAGACTTTGTGTTTTCGGGCCGGGTTTACCGGTACAACAATCCTGCCATTAGCAATCCCACGGGCAAGGCGTGCCGGATCCATTCCCTCCGCTCGTGCCACTACGTCGAGTTCCTGCGGGACGCCACGGGCACATCTGCGGATTAGCGAATCCATAAGAAACATCTGTCGGGAGTCCTTATTATTGTGCATGCAGGTCAGGTGGATTCCGGAACAATCAGGCTTTGCGAACTCCTATATTTACGGCTCGATTCTCATTGACGCGGGCGTACTGCCAATGTCAATCAAACCCTTCAAAGACCAGATCAATACAATTGTCCTGACTCACTGCCATTTTGATCATACCGCACGGGTAAAAGAGATAGCCTATATGTGTAAAGCGAAGGTTGCCATTCATAAAAACGATGTCCGGGGGCTTCTTGAGGACACTTGGAGTCTGTCCATGCACTTTGGCGCTCGTTCTCCAGGTATTGCTCCTGACATTGTTCTTGGTGAAGGTGATATCATCGGAGAACTAATGGTCCTTCATACACCTGGGCATACTCCGGGAAGCATCTGTCTCTATTCCGAACGGGATCGCGTTCTCATAAGCGGGGATACGGTATTTTCTGATGGTTGTTTTGGACGTTATGATTTTCCGGGAGGTAGCAGGATTGAACTTGCACGATCGCTCGACCGGCTTGCACTGCTCGACGTGGGGGGGCTTTACCCAGGCCATGGGGAGCCTGTCGAACAGGGAGGCAGCAGCCATATTTTTGCCGCACAGGAACTCATAAAGAGCGGATATGGATAAGGGAATTTATTGCCTTGTATTCGAAAATCCCGGCTGCATGATCCGGGTCGGTGCACTCGGTGAGATTGCATTCCAGAGCGGCTGGCATATCTATATCGGTTCTGCGCTGGGCAGCGGGGGATTAAAACGCCTTATGCGTCATATTTCCATCGCCGGCAACCACGACAGGAAACCAAAATGGCATGTTGACTATCTCCTCACTTCACCTTTTTTTTCTCTTGACCATACTGTCTATGGAGTCACTGGTGACAGGCTTGAATGCCGGCTTGCGAATATTTTGAACGAAAGCAGCGTTCCTGCATTCGGCTGCAGCGACTGCTCCTGTATATCGCATCTTTTGTACCGGGAGGATGATCCAAAGGGAGAGATCCTTGCTGCATTCCGCGAACTCCAGCTTGACCCCATCATCAAAACTATCATTAATCCACAGGTAGAGGATAACATATGAAGGTGCTCGGCATATCGGGAAGCATGCGTAAGGACGGCAATACCGCAGATCTGGTCAATGTCATCCTCAAACGCTGTGATGATGCGGGGATTGAAACCGAATTTATATCGCTCGCGGATAAGAAGATCCACCCGTGTCTGGGCTGTGAGAAATGCAAGGAGAAGAAGTGGTGCGTAATCGAGAACGATGACTGGGATAAGGTTATTCAGAAAGTGCTTGACTGTGACGTGCTCGTTATCGGCTCACCCACCTATTATTTCGATGTCTGCGGCCATCTTAAAAACTTCATCGACCGCACGTATTCCCTCTACCATGACCGGAAGCTCGCGGGAAGGAAAGGTATCGCTGTAGCTGTGCAGGCACAAAAGGGTGCAAGCCGGACGGTCCAGACGCTTGAAGGGTTCTTAAACACGCATGAATTTTCATCGCTGGGTTGCGTCAAAGGGAACGGGTACCATAAAGGAGAAGTATTAAACGATGCGGAGGCCGTTAAGAACGCCCAGAAGATCGGCGATAAAATTGTCCGTCTTGTGAAACGCAACCACCGTTGATCAAAAAAACCTGTCTTCAATCGTGTTTTTTTCCTGTCATCGAGTCAATATTGATCCTGATTACACAGACATTCCTGACATCATCATCAGAAAACTGGTACGTTTCCTCACTATAATGGCGCATAATGCAACTCAAACCCTTTTTCTTTTCTTCACAGTCTTCAATAAAACACGCCCGGCCAAAACCAATAATACTATGGTATCGAACCCCCCGTGCACACGGACGTTCGCCGTGTACTAAGCTTCACACTGGTCAACTTCAAAACAGCACCGGGAATTTTTTTTAAGCATCGAGATTTTTTTCCCTGCCAGCGCTGAATCAAAGTAAATCGTCCTGTCTTCATACCCAAAACAGAGAGTGACAATTTAGGGCTCATTCCCGAGGACCAGTCCGATTCTGCCTACGTTAGCATTGTGAAGAATGGACTCAATTTCTAGACTATCAGTAATTTCTCGATCTTCTCTCCTCATATACCTCCCGCTGAGTTTCAATAATGTTGTGTTCCCGTCAGACAAGTTCATATAGCGTAGATCGGCGCCTTAGTGTTCTGCCGATATCTTCTGCAACCCTCTGCATCTCGCCAGGATCGAGGTAATCGGTATTGGTGGCACCAGCACCCTTTGAGATACTCTCTTCAAACATCGTTCCCCCCAGATCATTGGCACCGGCAATCAAGCTTAGCTGGGCCATCTTGATGCCTTCTTTCACCCAAGATACCTGAATGTTACGGAAATTGTCAAGATAGAGCCGGGCCACCGCTACCATCAGGAGATCTTCCCTGCCAGTCGCTCCCGCCCGAGCGAGTTTTTCCCGGAAAAGCGGGGTATTCATGTGAATAAATGAGAGCGGAACAAATTCTGTGAAACCATGTGTCTCATCCTGAATCCTGCGAAGAACAGCAAGGTGTTGCACGCGGTCTTCAACACTCTCGCAGTGACCGTACATGATGGTAGCAGTTGTTGGAATTCCCAGGGCATGCGCCTCCCGGATAATGCGCACCCATTCTTCAGTTGAAACCTTCTGTGGACAGATTTTTTTACGAACCGCATCCACAAGAATTTCTGCTGCAGTCCCGCACATTGACCCGAGTCCTGCTTCCTTCATACAGGTAAGCACCTCTTGTGTACTGATGCCACTTTTTCTGGCAGCATATGCGACTTCCATCGGGTTGCTTGCATGGAGATGGACACCGGGTGCGGCCTCACAAATCCAATGATAGACATCGCAATAGGACTGTGCATTAAAATCCGGATGGAGCCCGCTGACCGTGCAAATCTCGGTTACCCTACGTTTTTTTGCAAGGGCAGCTTTTTTCTGGATCTCTGACCTGTCGTGAAAATAGATCCCGGCATCGCCGGGTTTTTTTGAAAAACCGCAAAATCCGCAGGCATTGACACAGATGTTGGTCACATTGATATTCTGATTCCTGACATACGTGACTTCATTACCAACTCGATGTTCACGTATTTCGTCAGCGGCTGTTGCAATATCCCAAACGTGTTGATCCCGGACCCGGAACAGATCCAGTGCTTCTCCTTCACTCAGACGATGCCCGTTCTTCACATCATCCAGCAGTGTCCTCAGGTGTTTTTCCATTGCTCGCTCCAAGAAATTCTTCAGGCAGTGTGGCGTCCAGATAAAAGTAAATGTATCGTATTCATATGCCACATGATTATTATTCCCCTACGCCAACCATCACTGCAGGGAGATATGGAACAGATTAAGGTATCACTGACCCGGAAGATCGCAGATGGATATATCATCCCACTGGGACCGGCGAATCTTGTTGCGGTAATGACTGACGTAGGTATGGTTGGATGCGGGGCTTTTGATATAGCAGCGCTTGATTCGTTCAGCTATCCTGCAGCCAAGGTGAGACCCTCCATCGGACCTTCAATTGTGGATACCGATGATATCCTCAAAGGGATCGTCAAGGAGGCAAACAGGTCAGCGTTAGGACGCGGTATACGGACAGGTATGACCGGGCGGCAGGCGCTGGAACTTCTCTGAAAACTTTTTAATAAATACCGGGTTTCGGGTTGAACATATTTATGTAGTTCAAGCGTTGTTTTTTTGCTTTTATACCAGTCTATAGAGAGTTGTACGCTCCTTCAGGGTTCTACCAAGATCTGATGCCATACGTTGCATAGTCATTGGATCAAGAGAATCGGCATCGGTTGCTCCTGCATTTGCAGAGACATCATCTGAGAACATAGTTCCCGCAAGATCATTACTTCCTGCCAGCAGCATCACCTGTGCCATTTTGAGTCCCACCTTGCCCCAGGGAACCTGAATATTCTGGAAATTATCCAGGAACATCCGGGAGACAGCAATCATCAGCATATCCTCCCGGCCGGTTGCACCCGCGCGGCTGATACCTGCTTTGTAGAGGGGTGTATTATTATGAAGATATGAAAGAGGTACCAGTTCTGTAAAACCGTTGGTTTCATCCTGGATACTGCGGAGGATCTCCAGATGTTCCACCTGATCTTTTGCTGTCTCATACGATCCATACATAGTTGTTGCAGTTGACGGAATCCCAAGAGTATGCGCTTCTTTAATTATTCTCACCCATTCGGCCCGTGCCCAGTTTACGTAGACAAATCACCTTTCGTACAGAGTCCACAAGTATCTCAGCTGCTGTGCCCTGTAATGAACCGAGTCCTGCATCTCTCAGCAGCATAAGCACCTCAGTTTGTGATATACTGCTTGTAGATGCCGCGTGTGAGACCTCATCCGGGCTGAATGCATGCAGATGTATGTGCGGTCTGATTTCAAGCACCCATGACGGAATATCACAATACGTATCAATTGAAAAATCAGGATGTAATCCGCTCAAAAGACAGATTTCGGTGACACCACGTTTAACGGCAAGACGTGTTTTTTCCTGGATTGCTTCTTTATCATTGCAAAACGCACCGTCGTCATTCTGCACGTCTTCCAAAGCCACAGAAACCGCACAGGTTCTTACATATGTTGGTCACATGCAGGTTCTGGTTTTTGACATAAGTTACAACATTTCCTACGCGACGCTCCCGTATCTCGTCTGCAGCGGATGCAATCCGGAGAATATCCCGATCCCGTGTGTTCAAAAGCCGGGTCGCTTCTGATTAGTGAGACGATGTCCGCCGAGTACATCTGACAGAAGGATTGAGAGATTTGTCATAAATAAAAGATGACCTTAACGCTGTTTTTTCCTGGTTTTATTTGGCCGCGACGTTTTTTTATTCTCCTGAGAGCGCTGGTACAACTCGTAAAGAACCATAATACCAACAACTGCGAAGGTGACTTCAATTATATGGAGAGGGAGATAGCCTACCAGAGGGACCGAGAAAAGAGCTTTTCCGATTATCCACTCATCTTTTACAGGCTCAATGATTCCGATTCCCGGATAATTGAGGCCCTGGTCAGGCCGTTCATTGTTATCCCCCCATGTTATATATCCTTCATGCGGGGGGGTATAATTCTTCAGGAGTTTCATCCCCTTGATTTCAGCAACCGGTTCATTGTCCACGTATTGTATCGCTCTATGGATTATCGGATGAACGCTGGTGAGACCATTCGGCTTGTAGATAATAACATCACCATAGTCCGAATACTTTATTCCGCCGCTTTCTTTGCCAGTTATCCATGTCTCAAAAGGACCATACCGATCTTTCTGGACAACCACCACGAGATCTCCAACGTTCATATGCGGCACCATGCTCTGGGATTCGATAGTGACAACAGCAGGCCAGGTACCACAGATCAGGAATAAAACAAGAGCTACTCCCCCCACAACTGTTACGATCCAGATAAGATCGCGTGCAAGGGACACCGCCCAGTGATCACTATCCCGGAATTGTGCAACCAGCGTTCGGATATCCAGCTTATTGTTATTTACCATTTCTTAACGCTCTTATCTGGTTATTATTTATTAACCCTTCATGATTTGCAATGTAGCATGATAAATGCCGCAGGACTTCATGGTCATATCCATTGACGTGATATGTAGTAAATCCCGAAAAGAATAAGGAAAATTCCGCAGAATACCATTATTTTCCGATATGCAGTATCAGAAAGGAGGGCTCTGCCCTGTGATACACCTGTTGAAACCAGCGTATACCAAACTGTATCTGCAGTCCAGTGCCCAATCATAAAGGCTCCGGCAAGAATCAAACCCCCTTCAAGCCCCGCGATCACCATTGCACTTCCTATTGATAACCACCAGATCCAGAAGTATGGATTTGCTGCACTGGTAACCAGTCCCGCCAGATAAGGGTTGGCAACAGGCTGGACTGGTGAAGTATTCATGGTGGCTTGTCTGCTTCCCGCGATTGTCAGCGCTCCGAACACCACCAGAGCAATTCCCCCGATTTCCGCAATTACTGAGGTATAGGGAAGTGCAACGGTTGCCAAGCCTAAAAGTATCAGGATAACAAGAAAAAGTTCTACGATCGCATGACCAAGAGATATCTTCAACCCGGTCATCCAGTCACCATTGATAGACGCGTTGATGGTTGCAACCAGGGTTGGACCGGGTGCAAGCGCACCGGTCAGACCGATAACAAAACCAAGGAACACCATCTGAATTATATCATACATAAAAAGGCGTCCACCGCAATATGGTGTTAATATCTATGTCTGATGCGGATATCAATCATCCACATCTTCTTTCCTACATTCCTTGTCGCGCTACGTGTAAAGATAAAACCCTATATTTTCTTTGTGACCAATATATTATTCATGCTCGATGCACAGCAGATAACACTCCAGTTTCTTGAGACAAAGCTGCAGGTGCATCCGGATGTCGTGCGCTATATTCAGGAACAGAATGAACCGGAACTCATCGAACGAATCATCGCGCAGGTTCCTGGAGACACAATTGTCGTATCGTCAAAACATATCCCCGGCATGAATGCAACGAGGGATGGGGTCCGGTTTCTGACCGACCCTTCAGTTGAAGTGATCAGTGGTAGCCCGGGAACATCCGGCTGCGTGAACGGGACCAGTGATTACCTTCATTATTTCCGTGATCGTTATAATCGCCTCGGTAATATGATACGCAGCCGGTGCGGGGGGATGCCAATCGAGGCACTAACCAGGAATTCCCGTTACCGTCAGGAAGACTGTACGATTATTGGTATGGTTGTTGAGGTGAAGACAACGACAAACGGTCACAGGATTGCTGAGATAGAAGACTCATCTGCAGGCATTTCTGTGCTCTTCCGAAAAGATCGCCCGGTTTTTTCCGATGCGGAACGCATTATCCATGATGAAGTTATTGGGGTGAAAGGCAAACTCTCTACTGATGGTAAGATCTTTTTTGCAGAGCAGCTCTACCGCCCGGACATACGTATCGACAATACCCCATATAAAAGCGAGATGCCAGGAAAAGCAGTCTTTATCTCCGATACTCACGTTGGTAGCAACACATTTCTTGAAGAGAGCTGGAACCGGTTCGCAGACTGGCTTTCGGATTCCGATTGCTCGTATCTCCTGATTGCCGGGGATCTCGTTGATGGCATTGGTATTTATCCAGGCCAGGAAAGTGAACTGGTGATAAAAAACATTTATGAGCAATATGATGCCTTCGGTGAAATGATGCAGGATATCCCTTCCCGTATGAAAATTATTGTCTCACCAGGTAACCATGACGTTGTCAGAGGAGCGGAACCGCAACCGGTAATCCCACCACAATTTACCCAAAAATTCCCTTCAAATTGTATCCTTGTTGAAAACCCTGCGGTCGTAAACCTCCAGGGTGTGCGAGTACTGATGTATCATGGCAGGTCTATTGACGACATGATAGGGTTGATTCCAGGTGCATCCTACGAACAGAGCGGACTCATGATGGAGGAAATGCTCCAGCGACGCCATCTGGCCCCTGTGTATGGACGCAGGACCCCCATCGCTGCAGGAAAGACTGACCGGTTGATAATCGACCCGTTACCGGAGATCCTGCACACAGGTCATGTTCACATTCGGGGGTTGACCAATTACCGGGGAGTATTAGGAATCAATGCTGGTACCTGGCAGTCCCAGACTGCATTCCAGAAGCAGATGAACGTTAATCCGACCCCCGCCGAAGCGGTGGTGGTGGATCTCCAGACACTCCGCCCTGAAATACGAGCGTTCGGGTAACGACCCCGGACTTTCCATACACGAAAAACAGTATCCCCACCTCAGATTATGGCAACAAACATCCTGCTTGGTATCGGCAACCCATTGAACGGAGACGATGGTGCCGGCATCTATGTAGCCGGGCAGTTCAGAAAGGAGGGCTGGATCCCGCTCTCCTGCGGGACTGCTCCGGAGAATTTCACAGGGATCATACGGAGGACCCGTCCTGACTGCCTGGTACTTGTTGATGCGGCGACGATGGGACTTTCTCCGGGGGAGTACCGCGTCATCCCGCGACATCGGATTGCAGACGTAAGTATGGGAACCCACCAGCTCCCCCTCTCAATGCTCATCGACTTCCTCTCGGATTCCGCCGGGAGGATCATCTTGATCGGCATCCAGCCGGGCCGGGTCGCCACCGGAGAGGAGATCTCGCCACAGGTCCGTGAGGGAGCGAACAGGCTGGTGCATGAGCTCTTTTCCGGTAGAATTGACTGGATTCCTGTTCTTGAATGAGAATAACAAATGACAGGATTTGCGTAAACAAGAGGCTGCTGGCGAGATCTTATTTTTTTGGAATGGTTATTGGCAAATGATCCGGCAGGTGAAAAATCAAAAAGAGAAGCGTTCTTGACTACTCAACGATCTGGGTATCTGCAAACCTGTCTTCGCAGGCAAGCAGAAACTCCGGGGTCATGTGCAGGGATCCCTTCGGGCAGATATCATTGCACTGGGAGCAGAAAATGCACTGGGTGACATAGATGCGGATACGTTTTGTTTCCGGGAGAAATTCAATAGCATGTGCCGGGCACACCCGAAGGCAGAGTGAACATCCGATGCACGATTCACGGTCGTATGCTATCTTTCCCCGGAATTTCGGGGGTACCGGTACGGGCGGATTAATGGCCACCTCGCCTTGGCCAACACTGTACAGGAATTTTGTAACTGATGGCGGGAGGTAACGGGCCGGAAAAGCGTTCGTGGCCGGTTTTCTGAAGAGCTGCCTGATCAGTTCCGGCATCATGGGAAGGCGGGCCATGATCACACCACTCCCAAGAAATGATCAGCCATTACCAGTAGCAGGCCAGCAATACCGATGAGACTGAGATATACCCAGTATACCGAAACCACCTGGTTGATGCGGAACCGGGCCATGGAAACCCTGATCAGACTTACCGCAATAAAAGCTACCAGCACCACCAGGATGAGGTAGAACAGCAGGTCAAGAACGGGTTGCAGGAAGGCCGGGGCCGGGAGTAATGTGGAGAGCCGGTAAGGAATAAACAGCGCCACCATAAGCGAGGCCATGACCACCGTCTTTACACCCTGCGTGAGGGTGAAGAGGGCAAGGTTCTTCCCCGAATATTCCACCAGCACCCCGCCGGCAAGTTCTGTCTCCGCTTCCGGTGTATCGAATGGGATGCGGGAGAGTTCTGCCGGGGTGACGACGAGAAGTACGAAGAACAGGATAAGGACTCCGATGATCCCAAGCGGACCCACAAGCCCCCAGACAGGGTTGGCTTGTATGCTCATCAAAGTGAAGGGGAGCGCAATCCCCGAAACGGCAAGCTTCCATGCAATGGCAATGATCACGACAGCAAGCGGAAACTCGTATGCGATCATGGTCACCATCTCCCTCTGTGCTCCCACGGTAGCATATGGTGAGCCGGAAGAAAATCCTCCGGCAACAAGTGCCAGGGCTGGCAGGGTCAGGAGATACATGACCAGTATCAGGTCTCCCCCGCCGGAAAGAACAGGAGGGAATCCTCCGACAGGAATATAGAACAGGATTGTAATAGCCGACGCCAGTGCCACGACCGGTGCCAGATTGAAAAGCCAGGGTATGGCATTGGCGGGCACCACATTTTCCTTTAGAAAGAGCTTGCG
>Ga0326726_10003186_pt1 | contig 15061 bp, 14 predicted proteins | sample MHFenrmetagenome_2_FD_207603 | JGI IMG/M metagenome (GOLD analysis project Ga0326726, IMG submission 207603) | Lab enriched peat soil microbial communities from Michigan Hollow, Ithaca, NY, United States - MHF15MN | ecosystem: Environmental > Terrestrial > Soil > Wetlands > Peat | place: USA...
CTATCACTCGGGTGGCGACACCGCTCGGGCCAGGTCAAAGCTGGCCCCGGTACTCACTCATGGCGTGAAGTGCGTTACCGGTGACTGCCAGGGCGGCGGTGTGTTCGCGGCCTACGGGTACGTGGGCACGGTGCCGGCGAGGGACACCGTGAAGCTGATGTTGCGGGCGCTGCCTGACACGCCGACGTACGTCGTCCCGGTCTGGGAGCGCGCGCCGAGCCGATTCGCGCTCGGGGCCTCGATCGGTGCTGCGGTGCCGCTCAACTCGGGTGCGGGGCATGATGTGGTCCGCCGCGCGGGGCTGAACGGGCGCCTGCTCGTCGGCACGATGATTCACCATGGCGGGGTCTTCGAACCCCGCGCCAGTGGTTGGCTCAACTGGGTGTGGGAGGGGCCGGTTTGGCTGGCGTCCGTGGCGGCGCAGGGGGTGGTGCTGCCCTTCAAGCTCATGCCCAGTGCGCGCACCTGGCAGGGCCCGCTCCTGGTGGAGGGCGAGTTTCTTCTCGGCCTTGCCGCACTCCAGCACGACACGACGAAGGCTGATTCCGCCGCTCGCGCCGACTCCTCGCAGGGGTTCCGCCAGACTTCCGAGGGGTACGTGCGCATCGAGCTGCCCCTCGTTGACTTCGGCAACGAGGTGTCGCTGCGCCTGTTCGGCCAGGGCGGCTTCGTGACGGTGCAGAACATGCCCAACTACTGGTCCCAGCAGTACTTCGGCGCGCGGCTGGGGATGGACGCCGCGGACCCGTCGGGTCGCCAGAGCTACATTGAGGTCGCCTTCGGCCGGAGCGAGAACCTCCGACCGGTCAAGGGACGCCTTCGGGTCGTTGTGCAACTGCGGGTGCCCGAGACGCCCCTGGTCTTCCAGTTCAACGTGAACTACCACACCCACCACGACGACCCGCTCGCCAGCGACAACCCGGTGATGATCTCCGCATACAGCGCGCTCGATCTCCAGGATCTCTTCAGGTTGATGGGCGGGAAACCGGGAACGATCTCGGGCAAATAGAAGCCGCCTCGGAGGAGACCTGGCTTCTGGAGGTCAGGGTGCCAGGTTAGACCGGCGCTCACGCGTGCGCCCGGGCTTTCGAAGGCGACTGGGAAGGCAGAGCCAGAGGTGCGGCTGGTGCGGGCCTGATCTCCACAGCTTAGCGCCCCGGCCGGATCTGCGACCATAGGTAGCTGCAGACTGCGTCTCCCGGCTGCTCGGCGGAGGGCTACGCGAAGTAGGCTCCGGACCAGTTCGACCTGAAGACGTTGAAGGTGGAACTGGCGGCGCTGAAGGCCTAGATGTGGTTGCCCTGCAGGACGGTCTGCCAGAAGAAGCCGTTCTGAAACGCCAGCAGCACGGGGAGTGCGCCCCGAGGCTGTTTCGTGGCCGCGACGTACACGGCCATGAAGACGATCGGAGAGACGAGGATCGGTCGCGCGAGCTGATCCCAGTTCACACGACCAGCGAAGCCGTGCGTCCAGAAGTAGTTGGCCACGATGCCGAGAAGCATGGCCACGAACAGGCCGAGACCGTAGAGCCAGTCCCCGCCTTCGTGGCGTTGGGGCGACGCTTTCGCGACTTGCCGGTTCGGTCCTGCGTCCGTGCCCGCGGTGCGGGACCCTCCGATTAGGTCCGCCAGGCTCGACGCGAACAGCGACACGACGGCGCCGACGATCAATGCGCCGACCAGTACGGTCATGGGGGTACTCCTTCTTACGGCGCCAAATCCGACCGGCACATTACGCGCGCACCGCTGGCGGACGGACGCCAGAGCAGGCCCTGCTCCTCGACCCACTTCGGGATCTTCGCCGCACCCGCCGCGGACGTCACCCAGAGCAGCGATGACGACGGCTCGCCCACGCCGCACCACCCCGCCAGCCGCTTCGCGAGGGCCACGTCCTTCGCGAACCGCTGAAGCAGCTGGCGTCGCGTGACCTTCGCGCTCATCCGGAACGCCGCCACCTTCTCGACCGCCGCGGGGTCCACCCAACGCGCCTCGAGGGCCGCCGTGGGCTTCGCGCAGGCGAGGTAGAACGTCCCGAAGATGCGCCGCGCCTGCGCGCGATGCTCGGCGCTCCGGAACCAGATGAAGCCCAGCTTGTCCGGCCACGTCGGCGGTGTGATCCACTTGGTCACGTCCCCCACCACGATGTCCGCCCCGGACTCCGCCACCTTCGGAAAACCGACGGCTCCCGCGTGCGCATAGTCCGCCACCAGGAGCGGCGTCCGCTCTCCCCGGCGCCGGCGGATGTGCCGGAAGATGGACTCGAGCGGCAGCCGATCCCCCTTCCAGGTGACCGCGCTCAGCAGCACGGCGCTGGGCCCGCGCCGCACGGCGCTCTCCAGCATGTCATCCACCTCGACCAGATCCACCGCAGTGTCGGGGAAGCTCCGGGCGTCGAAGTACTCGTCCGTCGAAATCATGATCCGCTCGATACCCAGCGACGCGAACACCAGCCGCAAACCCGCGAGGGTCCCCGGCGCCAGGACGAGGGCGGAAGACGCGGCGCCATAGACGTCGGCCACGAGCTGCCGCACCTGGCCAGCGAGCCGGTAGTCGGCTTCGACCCGGTGCCTCATCGCAGCGCCCCGCTCAATCCGACGGCCCTCCACAGGTGCACTCCGCGCCGGTCATCACCTGGAGCACCACGCATGACGGCCGCGCGACCAGATGCGTGGGCAACACGCGCCGGAAGTGCGCCACCGTTCCCTGCCGCAGTACCTCCGCACGGGTCACGGTCCCCGCAGCGTCCCTGAGCTGAATCTCCAGCGACCCCTCCAGCACGATCCAGCTCGCGGCCTTGCTCGGGCCGAGCGTGCGGTACGCGGGCGCGCGCCCACTCCATCCGTTCTTGAGCCGCATCACGCCCAAATGCAGGTTGTGAGGAATGTCGGTCCGCGGCGCCAGCAGCGGCCGCCACGCCGGCTGGAGCGGCACCTCGCGGTCTCCATCCGGCAGGCCAGAGACCATCCACTCCTGCGACGCCTGCACGATGAGCTGCGGCAGCGGGAAGCGGAGGAACCGCGCCAGCCGCGCGATCGCCTCGACCGAAACGTTCTGACTCGCCGCCTCGATCCGCGAGATCTGCGCGGCGTCCACGTGACACAGCTCCGCCAGCGTCGAGACGCCGATGTTGGCGCGGTCGCGGAACAGCCGCGTCTGCTCGGCGATTCCCCAGGCCAGCAACGCGTAGGTCACGGGGTTCAGCACCTGGCTCGCCGTGAAGCCGGTCTTCCCGACCGTCCCCGGGCGCCCACGCCCGCCCCCGCGCGCGCTCACGTTGATCGCCGTCGGCGACTCGCTCGAGGGACGGAAGATCATCCACGCCGACGCCTCGGCCTGACCCACCGCCCACGTGTGGTGCGGCACCTGCGATGCGAGCCGGATCGCGCTCCCTTTCTCCAGGACCGGCGAGAGGTGCACCTCTGGCGCCTTCGCCCCCGGCGTCCACGCGAAGTGGTACTGGATGCGGCCGCTGATCGGGATGAGCGCCTCCTCCCCCGAATGCGACATGAACTCGTTTCGCGTGCGGCGCGGCGCGAAGGTGGCCCGAAGCACGGAGTACGACGGGCCCCACAGGTCGGGAGGGTCGTAGCTCAGATAGGTGATGTCCGACGCGGCCGTCACTTCGGTCCGGAGCGTCGAGAACCCCTGCGCCTCGTGCACGATGTTCCAGTCCTGGTACGCCGAGGCGGGGAGATAGTCGCGCAGCACCGCCACCGCCGAGTCGTAGCCCTCCGTGAAGGCGACGGAGGAGGCCAGCCACCCCAGGGTCCCGTGCCGGTACGCCGGCGTCCGGGCTATCCCGTTGTCGGGCGAGGGCTTGGTGCGTTTCCGCTTCTGCCGCATGAGCCCTATGGTACCGGCTCCCGCAACCGGGCGCAATCGGGTCAAACGGCGGCCGGTCAGTCATGATTCATTGTTAATTTCAAGGCTCTTGACACAACATCCCGCCGACGGTATCGTCTATGCCAGCAGGGGGTAGCACATGGACATGCAATCTCGACTCGCCCTGGCCGCTGGCTCCATCGGACTTGCGGCGATGTTGGCTCTTCCGACCCCGGCCCTCGGCCAGAGCGAGGGCCCCGGCTTCCTGTTCCACCAGCCCACGGGAAGTTTCACTCTGCGGATGGGGCTCTCGCAGCCGAACGCCACGGGGGATCCCTACGCCGACTTCAGCCGCGACCTGACGCTGTCGAAGTCGAGCTACAGCGCGTTCGACGTGGCCGGCGATCTGGCTTTCAGGGTCACCCCCAAGATTGACGTGGTGCTGTCTGCGGGGTGGGCCGGCTCCCGGGCTCGGTCCGAGCTGCGGCACTGGCTCGACGAGAACGACCTGCCGATTCAGCAGACGACGACGCTCGAGCGGGTGCCGCTGACCGTGAGCCTCAGGTACTATCTGCGCCCGCGCGGCCAGGCGGTGGGACGGTTCGCGTGGGTGCCCCTGGGGTTGGCGCCGTACGTCGGCGCGGGCGGCGGGCTGATGTACTATCGCTACCATGTGTGGGGGAACTTCGTTGACCTCACTGATACCATCATCTATGCGGACAACATCGGGTCGGAGGGCTGGACGGGCACGGCCCACGTGTTCGCCGGGGTGGAGGTGCCTGTGGGCCCGCGGTTCGTCCTGAGCGGGGAGGCCCGGTACGCGTTGGCGAAGGGGTCCCTGGGTTCTGACTTCAAAGACTTCGGCGACATCAACCTGTCCGGATTCTCCGTGACGGTCGGAGTGGGAGTGAGGTTCTAATGAAGACTCCAATGCTTGTGGCTTCGATCCTGGTGGCCGCCGCCGCAGCGGCGACGGCGCAGCAGCCCCAGCATGACCCGCGCTGGGAGGCCTGGTACGGCTGCTGGATGGCGGCGGAAGGCGCGGCGCAGAGCCCGACGGGTCGGGCGCCGACGGTGTGCGTGATCCCCGCCGGCGGCGGCGTGGACGTCGCCACCGTGCTGGATACGACCGTCGTCGCGCGCGACCACATCGAGGTCCTCGCCGAGCGGCACCCGGTTTCCCGCGAGGGGTGCACCGGCTGGGAGACGGCGAGCTGGTCGAGCCAGGGCGACCGTCTCTACCGGCGCTCGGAGTACACCTGCCCCGGTGACGTCAAGCGCACTACCAGCGATGTGTTCGCGATGACGCCGTCGTGGGAGTGGCTGGACGTGCAGGGTCTCGCGCTGCGCGGCAGCACGGGCGTGCGCGTCCTGCGCTACCACAATGCCGTGGTCCCGGCGGTGCCGGAGATCGCCACGGCTCTCGCAGCGCACCTGGCCGAGATCAGCATGGCCCGGGCCGCAGCGGCATTGCCGCCCGGGACCTCCGACGTCATCGAGGCTTCGCGGGCCGCCGATCCGTCCGTGGTCGAGGCGTGGCTCGCCGAGGAAGGGGAGGGGTTCCCGCTCACCGGGAAGCAGCTCCTCGCGCTTTCGGACTCCGGCGTCCCGGGCCCGGTGATAGACGTGATGGTCGCGATGACGTATCCGAAAGTCTTCACGGTCGCGGCGCCGTCGGCGCGCGGTGGTTTCAACGGGGCCGAGGCGTCGCCCCGCGCACCGGCTCCGGACACGATGTACGCGAACCGTCCGCCGTATTACGGGTCCGGCCTCTACGGCCCGCCGTCCCCGTGGGGTTGGGACTACTACTCGCCGTGGAGCTGGTCCCTGTACGGCTACTACTCGCCCTACTTCTACTCTCCGTACGGACAGTTCTCGCCGTACGCGTACGGTGGGTATGGCGGCTACTACTACGGCGGCGGGACGGTCGTCGTGGTGTCCGGCGGCGGGAACGACGTCCCTCAGCCGCACGGGCAGTACGTGAAGGGGCACGGTTATCAGCACGGCAGCGGCGACACGTCGGGCTCACGCCCGGGCACGTACCGCGACAGCGGCGCCTCGTCATCCAGCGGGGCGGCGTCGGCGCCAGCGTCATCGTCCGGGCAAAGCTCCGGCTCCTCCGGTTCCTCCGGCTCCAGCTCGCAGGTGGGCCAGCACGCGCACCCGAAGCCGTAGCGTGATGGGCTAGACCCGCCTCACGCGGCGCGGGAACGCCGGGCGCGAGGCGGGGTCCCTCCCTCAGTGCGGGAGGACTCGATGTCTCTGCTCGGTTCCCGCTGGCTGATCTTGGGCAGCCTGGCGCTGCTGGGCTGCGCCACGGCCCGTCCTCTCTTCGAGCGGGAGTTCCGCGAGGGATCCCCGCGCGCGCTGCACGATGCTTGGATGCGGGCGCTTCAGGAACGCTACGGCTGCGACACGGTCGTGCTCTTCGGCATCGCCTCGCGCGGGGTCGGCAGAGCTGCAGCCTGGCAGCCGCCGACCATTCTCGTGGGCCCGGACGTGTCCGGCAGGTACTGGACCATCCCGAACCCGAATGCCACCGAGCCGAATTGGCCGACGCCCCCCACGACTGGCAGGTTCGCCATTGGGGCCACGCCGTGCGAGATGGCCTACGCCTACCCGACGGCGGTGCGGGCCTGGGCTACGTCTGACGGCATCCGCGAAGACTGGATGATGGGGCATGTCGTGTGGTACCAGCTCGCGGGCCCCGACCCGGCCAGCCTGCGCCTCAGCTTGATTCTGCTGCCTTAGGTCACCGCGCGCGGAGCGCGGTGTTGACGTAGCGACCGTCAGCGGCCGCGCCGGTGCATGCGGCCGCCCAACGGGCCGCGCGGCGGCGGCGCCTTTTCAGGCACCTGCTCCCGTTCCGCGGGCCGCTCCGGTTTCCGGGTGGCATGGTGCGATGGCGCGCGGTTGGCCGGCGCGCCGTAATGCGCTCTCCGTTCCGCGTTCGCCTTCGCCCGCTGCCGGTCCTCGGCCTTGCGCGCCCGGATCTGGGCGATGCGCTCGCCGATCGGGATCTCGAAGCGCTCGGCGGGCTTGTGCGTGTAGTCGAACCCCGGCAGCACCACCAGCGGCAGCCGCTTGCCGATCTCCCGCTCGATCGCCCGCAGGTCCGCTTCCTCTTCCGGCGAGACGAAGGTGAAGGCGTCTCCCTTCATTTCCATCCGCGCGGTGCGGCCCACGCGATGGATGTAGTCGTCGGGGACGGCGGGCACGTCGAAGTTCACCACGTGGCCCAGCGCCTCGACGTCAATGCCGCGCGCCACGATGTCGGTCGCCACCAGCGTCCGGTACTTCCCGCTCTTGAACCCCGCCAGCGCCTCGGTGCGCTGCGCCTGGCTCCGGTTGCCGTGGATCTTCGCGTTGGAGATGCCCTGCTTCGTCAGGTATTCGGCCAGCCGGTTGGCGCGATGCTTGGTGCGGCAGAAGACGATCGCGTCGTGGATCTCGTTCCGCCTGAGCAGCTCCACCAGCAGGCCCGACTTCAGCTCCCGCGGCACGGGGTAGACCGCCTGCGTGATCCCGACGGCCGGCGCGGCCTTGCGTTCGAGATTGACCGTGACCGGATGGCGCAGCAGCTCGGCCGAGAGCCGGACGATCTCCGGCGGAATGGTGGCGCTGAAGAAGAGCGTGTGCCGCTTCGCCGGGATGTGGTGCAGCACGCGGCGGATGTCGGGGAGAAAGCCCATGTCGAGCATCCGGTCCGCCTCGTCGAGGACGAGGAACTCGAGCCGCTCCAGCTTCGCATAGGGCTGGCGGAAGTGGTCGAGCAGGCGGCCCGGCGTGGCGATGATGATGTCCACGCCGCTCCGGAACGCGTGCTCCTGCGGCTGCATGCCGACGCCGCCGAACACCGGGGCCCCGGTGACCGGCGTGTGCACGGCCAGCTCCTCGAGGTGGGCGTGGATCTGCGCGGCCAGCTCGCGGGTGGGCGCCAGGACCAGGGCGCGCGTGACGCCGCGCGGCTTCGCGATCAGGTGGTGGACGATCGGGAGGAGGAATGCGGCGGTCTTGCCGCTCCCCGTCATAGCGCAGGCGAGGACGTCCTTGCCCAGCATCGCGGGCGGGATCGCCTGCTCCTGGATCGGTGTGGGTCGGGTGAACCCCAGCTCCTTGATCGCCTTGAGCAGGGTCGGGTGCAGACCGAACGAAGAGAATGGCATGCGGAAAGGTTACCTGACCGCACTCAGCGCCGCGTCGCCGCCTCCACCGCGTCGAGGATCTCCCGCTCCGTGAGCAGCCGTTCGGAGCGCTTCGCCACGGCCATCACGGCGTCCACCACGGTCTGGTCGGTCGGCAGTCCCCGCGCCCGCAGGTAGTGGAGCACGTTCGATCCGCCGGACATGTGGCCCACCTCGATCTCCTGGGCGCGCCCCACCCAGCTCGCCGGCACCCCGGAGTAGACGCGGTCGGCCAGCCAGTCGGCGCCCTTGCGCTGCGCCTTGATCACGGCGGCCGCGTGGACACCCGTCGCGGTGCGGAAGGCGTCGCGGCCGACGATGGGCCAGTTGGCCGGGATCGGCACACCGACCGCTCGCGAGACCGCGAGCGAATACTCGGGAAGGCTCGTGAGGTCGTCGTCGCGCCAGCCGAGGAGCTTGAGGTTCACCAGCAGCTGCTCGATCGGCGTGTTACCGACCCGCTCGCCCACGCCGAGCGCCGTGCCGTGCACGCGGGTGGCCCCCGCCTCGATCGCCGCGAGCGTGTTGGCCACGTCGAGCCCGCGGTCGCGGTGCCCGTGCCAGTCAATGCCCACGCGGTCGGCGACGCCCAGCTCGGCCAGGAGCCGCCGCACCCAGGCGACCAGGTTGCTCACCCCCTGCGGCACGGCGGCGCCGACGGTGTCGCACAGGCAGACGCGCTTGGCTCCGGCGTGCACCGCCGCCGTGAGCAGGAGGCGCAGGTCCTCGGGGTTGGAGCGGATCGTGTCCTCGGTGACGTACATGACGTCGAGGTTCTCACCCACCGCGAACCGGATCGCCTCCTCCGTGTGCCGGAGGATGTGATCTATCCCCCACTCCTCGGCGTACTGCCGGATCGGGCTGCTGCCGATGAACAGGCACGCCTCGATGGGCACGCCGGTGCGCTGCACGACGTCGGCCATCGGCTGAATGTCGGCGACGACGGTCCGGGCGGCGCAGTTGGCCCGGATCCTGAGCCCGTGGTCGCCGATCTCCCGGCACAGCCGCTGGACCGCCTCCCGCTGGCGCGGCCCGGCGCCCGGCAGCCCGACGTCGGCCGTCTCGATCCCGAGGCGATTCATCAGGTGGAGGATCTCCACCTTGAGCTCGACCGGGGGGTCGGTGACGGACGGGCTCTGCAGGCCGTCGCGCAGCGTCTCGTCGTCCAGCATGGCCACGCGGGCGGCGGGCGCGGGCCCGCCGGCCGCCGCCCAGTCGTAGATGAGGCGGTCCTCCGAGGGCGCCGTCACCGGTGGCTCACTCCGAGGCCTTCCGGCCGAACTGGTGCGCCCGTTCGAGCAGCTCCTTCGCCGTCTTCTCGTCGCCGCGGACGCGGTGGATCTCCGCCAGGTGGTAGAGGCTGCTGACCTCCCCGACACCCTCGTCCACGTTGCTGCGGAACTCCCGCTCGGCGGCGTCCAGCTCGCCCCGGCGCTGGTGGATGATGCCCACGAAGTAGCGGGCGCGAAGGTACTCGGGGGTGAGGGCGGTGCACTGCTCGAAGTGCGCCCGCGCGTCGTCGAGGTCGCCGGCGTGGAACAGCGCCACGCCGAGCCGGTAGTGCGCGGCGTTGTAGTGCGCGTCCAGCTCGAGGCAGCGGCGGTACGCCTTGATCGAGGCCGGCATGTTGCCCCGGTGGTAGTACGCCACGCCGATGTCGTACCAGCACAGCAGGAAGCGCGGCGCAAGGTCGAGCGACTTCCGGTAGCAGTCAATCGCGCGGTTCAGCGTGCCCTGGTGGAAGTGCATGGTGCCGAGGCAGTGCCACGCCAGGGCGCTGTCGGGCTGCATCTCCACCAGCCGCTCCAGCTCGCGCCGAGCGTCCTGGTGCTTGCCCTCGCTCTCCAGCAGCATCGGCGCGAGGAGCCGCTGATCCAGCCACGCGTCGCGCAGGAACATCCCGCACTCGGCGCAGAACTTGTCGGCTTCGGCCGCTTCCCGGCCACAGCGGGTGCAGCGCATCGTCACGATCTCCGTTGAAGCGATCGAGTGTAGATGGTCTTGAATTGCAGCAACATCAAGAGCCGGCAGTCCTCGCACTCGCCGGCCAGGTCGTCCGGCCTGAGCGGGTCGGCGCACACCTCGAACCCCAACTCCTCGTAAAGCCGCACGGCCTCAGCGGCGCGCTGCGCGTCGGCGATGAAGCGCCGCTCCCAGCCCTGGGCGGCGCGCGCCGGGTCGGGCGCCAGCTGTGCCTGAGACAATACGCGATGGGCCTCCGCCTGCACCAGATGGCTCAGGGCGCCGACCGGATCCGGCGGTGTTGACTGGTTGCCTTGGGCAGGTGCCGTCACGTGCGCCCCCTCACGCCGAGGCGGCTGGAGTCGCCGCCGCATCGAGGGTGATCCGGCGCAGCCGGCGCTGGCCGAGCAGGGCGGCGCCGAGCGCGGCGGTGAACTGCACCAGGTCGCCTGCGGGCACGTTCACCTCCGTGCCCAGCTGTTCGCGCACCACCTGCGCCATCCGCTCGAAGCGGAGGATGCCGCCGATCAGCGTGAACTCCGGCTCCATCCCCACCCGCTTCATCAGCTGCACCGACCGGCCCACCAGCGAGGCGATGGCGCCGTGCATGATGTCGGCCGGCGAAGACCCCTGGGAGAGGTGGTTGATCACCTCCGACTCCGCGAACACGGCGCACACGCCAGAGATGTTGGTCGGCTCCTTGGACGTCGCCACCAGCGGACCGATCTCCTCCGTGGCGTAGCCCATGTAGCGGGCCGTCTTCTCCACGAACGCGCCCGTGCCCGCGGCGCACTTGTCGTTGAGCCGGAAGGAGCGGACCTTCGCGCCGCCGTCCAGCCGGCTCGCCTTCATGGTCTGCCCGCCGACGTCGAGAATCGTCCGCGTGTTGGGGAAGAGCAGCGTGGCGCCCCGCGCCGCGGCCGTGAGGTCGGTGACCTTCACATCGCCCAACGCCACCTGGTGCCGGCCGAAGCCGGTGGCCACGGTGTAGGCCACGCTCTCCAGCGCGATGCCCGCCTGCGCGGCCGCGTCGGCCAGCGTCTCCTCGGCGACGCGGGAGAGCTGGAAGCCGGTCGGGCGCATCGCCCGCCCGGCGATGGTGTTGTCCGGCCCGAGCACCACGGCCTTGGTGTAGGTGGACCCCACGTCTATGCCCGCGGTGTAGGTGCTCACGCGGACTGCCTCGCGGGGGCGGGGGCCCGGGCCGCCAGGACGTGGTCGAGGGCGAACAGCGCGGCGCCGAGCGCGCCCATGTAGTGCGAGTCCTCGCTGACGTTCACCGCGACGCCGAGCGCGCGGCTCAAGGTCGCGATCATCGCCACGTTGAGGGCGACGCCGCCGGTGAACGTGACCTCCTCCTCGATGCCGACGCGCCGCGCCAGCCCCGCCGAGCGCCCGGCGATGGACTCGTGCACGCCCAGGAGCACGTCCTCGATCTTCTTGCCGCGGCCCAGCCACCCCAGCACCTCGGACTCGGCGAAGACGGTGCAGGTGGTGCTGATCCGGACCGCCTTCTCTCCCTTGAGGGCGGTGCCGCCGAGCTCATCCAGCGGAATGTCGAGCGCGCGGGCGGCGGCGCCCAGAAAGCGCCCGGTCCCGGCCGCGCACTTGTCGTTCATGCAGAAGTCCTGGATCTCGCCGTTCGGATGCACGCGGATGGCCTTGGTGTCCTGGCCCCCCATGTCCACGACGGTGCGGGTCTTCGGGAACATGTGCACCGCGCCCCGCCCGTGGCAGCTGATCTCGGTGACCTGCGTGTTGCCGAACGTGACCTTGTAGCGCCCGTAGCCGGTGCCCACGACGTACTCGACCTCTCCCTCCTCGAGGTCTCCCGCCCGCAGTGCCTCGGCGAACGCCTGCTCGGCGGCGCGGGTGACGTGGGCGCCCGTCATGGTTAGCGCGCGCGCCACGATCTTCCGGCGCTCGTCCACGATGACCGCCTTGGTCTGCGTGGAGCCGACATCCACTCCTGCGGCGTATGCCATGTGCGTCTCCCTAGGCCGTGAGCCGGCTCGCCGCCTGCGCCCGGCGCGAAGCGAGCCCCTCGAAGAAAGCGTCTATCCGGTTCTTGAGCTGCGCCTCGGAAACGACGCGCCGGTCCATCATGTCCGACTCGATGAAGAGGCTCGGCAGGTCCCGCGCGGCGAGCAGCGCGCGGCGGCTGTCGGCCAGGCCGGTGGATACCGTCCGGCAGCTCTTGATCGGGTGATAGACCACGCCGTCCGCGGCGAGCGTGTCGATCATGCCGAGCAGCGCCGGCGTCTGGTGGAACATGTTGTCCATGGCGTCGCGTACGCCGATGAGGACGCCCTCGGCCAGGCTCTCGATCGGCCGCGCGAGGTCGTACTCGTACCCGAGGTTGGCGCCGCCCGAGGCGAAGTGCAGGTAGGTGGAGCCGACGAAGGTGCCGCCCAGCTCCGTGAACATCTCGGAGAAGCGGCGGAAGATCGGGTAGCAGGGAACGCCGACGAACAGCAACCGGGACTGCTCGGCGGTGAGCGTCCCGATGCCGTTGGCGCTCTTGTACTCCATCTCCTCCACGAGGTCCGTGAAATACGACGCGCCCTCGCTCGCGCCCCGGAAGCCGTTGGCGACGCCGAGGTAGATGGTGCCGTCGGTGAGCGCGTTGAAGACCGAGGGCCGGCTGGCGTTCAGCGCGAGCACCCGCTTCCAGCTCCGGCACAGGGTGTTGGCGTGCCCCATCGCCTCGCGCAGGCGGTCCACGTCGAAGCGCACGCCCGAGACCCGCTCCAGGACCGGGATCAGCTCCCTCAGCTGCCCCTCGACGTAGCGCCGGTCATTCTCGAAGTCGGGGTCGCCCGGCCAGGTCTGGGCGCCGTCCGCCCTCGTGCCGGGGACGTCGAGCGTGAAGACCGGGATCTTGTACATCCGCTCCCAGATCTCGGCCCACTTGATGTAGGTGTTGCAGGCGTTGGTGTTGACCGCGATGGACGGCTTGGGGATCCGGCCCATCGGGAGGAGCCCGCCCCTGAGCTGGGTGGCGACGTCGGCTTTCACGTAACCGCAGATGTCGGGGGAGTACCCGTAGTCCTCGGCCTCGTTCAGATACTCGTGCGCCACCCGCCGCACCGCCGTCTGGAGCGAGTTGATCTCCGGGAAGACGACCGGGAGGTCGAAGGTCCGCATCAGCTCGCCGAGGCTGCCCATCACGAACACGTAAGCCGCCGGGCGCCCGGCTTCCGCCGCCGCCGCCAGCTCGTGGAACCACTGCCGGAACAACCGCGCGCCGTCGTCGTTGCCGCGGCCCACGATGCCCGTCGTGCCCCCCCCCCCGCGCACCGCCTGCGTCACGCCGCCTCCCTCATTCGAACAGCAGGTTCTCGACGAAGGTCTCGAGCTGGACCTCCAGCTGCTCGAAGCTCGTCATGTTCTCCTCGAACTCCGACACGAAGAACGGCACGCCCTCCTTCTCGAGGGCTCGCGCATAGGCCACCTGCTCCTCGAGCCCCGGCTCGCACATCTTCGCCGCGGTGACGATCGCGGCCTGCGCGCCGGCGGCGCGGAAACGCTGGAGCAGCATCTCCTCCTTCGGCTTGCGGAGGTCGTGCTGCACCGGGCTGTAGCTGGAGTGCTCGAGGTAGGCGTGGGCCAGCGCAGTCAGCGGGCCGCCGTTGGCCGTGACGTCCTCGAGGATCCACCGGAGCCCGATGAGGAGATCGTCGTCCACCACGTCGCACGAGCGTCCGATGGCGCGCAGCAGGTCCAGGGGCGGCTGCTCGCAGAACCCGCCCTCGAAGACGACGCGCACCTTGTCCAGCCGCTTCGCGGGCCTGGCCCTGAGGAGCGGCAGGACCGCGCGGAGGAGCGCGTTGTGCTCCTCGCGGGGGATCATGCCCCCGACCGCCACGAGGGCGTACGCCTCGTCCACACGCACCAGCCAGGGCGTCTCGCGCCTCATGGCGTACAGCTCCCGGAGGAGGGCGCGATTCTCGTTGAACACCACGATCGAGTTCCGCAGGTCGTCGTCCGTGACCGGGCGGCCGGCGACGCGCTCCACACGGCGACGCAGGCGGTCGTACTCGTCGCGCAGGTACGCGGCCGCGTGCGCGGAGTTGGCGTTCTGCGGCAGGTATAGGATCTCGCACGGGTACGGGAAGTTGCGGCCCCACACGGCGCCGAGGTTGCGGGCCGCGTCGCAGATCGGGTGCGTGACGAACAGATCGAGCACCACCCGCTTGCTCAGGGCCAGCTCCAGCGACGTCTTGACGATGGAGCAGAGATAGGAGCCGAACCGGGAGTCCGCCTGCATCGCCTCGACCGGCCCGCCGCGCACCTTGAAGGGAAGCATCCCCGCCGCGTGAACGATCTCTTCGGGGAAGTAGACCTGGAAATGGCCGGCCACCTTGCCGCCGGCCGCGCGCCACCGCGCCACGGTGGGGAAGTGCTCGTCCTCGAGGAGGTCGGTGCAGCAGCGCAGCACCTCCTCCAGCGGGCGGCCCTGCCACTCGGGGAAGGTGACGACCGGCGTCATCGGTGCGTCCAGGTGGGCTGACGCTTCTCGACGAAGGCCGTGAGCCCTTCCGTAGCGTCGGCGGTCCGCATCAGCTCAGCGGCGTAGCGGCGGCCCGCGGCTGCGAGCGCGTCAGCCTCCGCGCGCTCGCGGGCTGGGGAACGCAGTGCCCGCTTGGCCGCCCGGAGCGCCGCGGCGCTGTGGTGGGCGATGCGTCCGGCCAGCGCCAGCGCTTCGGCGTCCATCCGGTCGTCGGGCACCACGCTCGCGACCAACCCGCAGGCGAGGGCCTCCGCGGCGGAGATCGGGTCACCGGTGAAGATCATCCGGGCCGCGAGCGCCGGACCGGCTAGATCGGGCAGCAACGCGCAGGCGGCGGGTGGAATGACGCCGAGCACGATCTCCGGCTGGCCGAACGTCGCGCCTTCCCCCGCCACGATGAGATCGGCAGCCTGCACGATCTCGAACGCGCCGCCGAGGCAGCGGCCGCGGACCGCGGCGATCAGCGGCACGGGGAAGGCGCGCAGCGCGGCCACGGTCTCGAGGAACTCCGGGATCATGGCTTCCCAGGTCGGCGGGAGGTGCTCGGCCACGTCGGCGCCGGCGGAGAAATGCTTCCCGGC
>Ga0326726_10003187_pt1 | contig 15059 bp, 10 predicted proteins | sample MHFenrmetagenome_2_FD_207603 | JGI IMG/M metagenome (GOLD analysis project Ga0326726, IMG submission 207603) | Lab enriched peat soil microbial communities from Michigan Hollow, Ithaca, NY, United States - MHF15MN | ecosystem: Environmental > Terrestrial > Soil > Wetlands > Peat | place: USA...
TGGGATGCGGCCGGCCGCCATCGGCGTGGGGCTGGGCCTGCTGGGCGCGCTCGCGCTCACCCGGCTGCTGGCGGGACTGCTGTTCGGCGTCTCGACCGTCGATGGGCCCGTGTTTGCCGCCGCCGCCGCGACGCTGCTGCTCGCCGCGCTGGCCGCGACGTACCTGCCCGCGCGCCGTGCAACCGCGATCGATCCGATCGTCGCGCTGCGCGCGGATTAGCGTTAAGCTACCCCCCAATCCGCGCTCCGCAATCCTCAATCCGCATTGGGAGGGGCCCATGATTCGTCGTCTGGCCATCGCGTTTCTGGCGTTGTCGCTCACCGCGGGCGTCGTCGCCAACGGCAAGCCCGAAGACGTCGGGATGTCGTCCGACCGACTGCAGCGCATCAACGACGTCGTCCAGCAGTACATCGCGTCGAACCAGATTTCCGGCGCCGTGACCGTCGTCGCGCGGAAGGGCCGCGTCGCGCACTTCGAAGCGCAGGGCCTGATGGACATCGAAAGCAAGACGCCGATGCGCAAGGACGCGATCTTCCGGATGGCGTCGATGTCCAAGCCGGTCACCGGCGTGGCGATCCTGATGCTGATGGAAGAAGGGAAGCTGCGGCTCACCGATCCGGTATCGCGGTTCATTCCTGAGTTCAAGAATCCGAAAGTGGCCATGCTGAAGAATCCGAACGCGGTCCCGGCGCCGGGCGGGCGCGGGCAGCAGGCGCCGCCGCCGGAGATCTACACCGTGCCCGCCGAGCGCGAGCTGACGATCCGCGATCTGATGACGCACACCAACGGGCTCGAGACCGGCGGCCCCGGATCGCGTGAAGGCAACCGCATCTCGCCGCGCAACACGAACAGCACCCTCGCGGCCTACGTGCCGACGCTCGGCGTCGTGCCGCTCGACTTTCAGCCCGGCACGAAGTGGCAGTACAGCGCGCTCGCCGGCATCGAGACGCTCGGCCGCATCGTCGAGATCACGTCGGGCCTGACGTTCGATCAGTTCCTCAAGCAGCGCATCTTTGATCCGCTCGGCATGAAGGACACGTCGTTCTACCCGAGCGACGATCGCGTCGCGCGCGTCGTAACGCTGTACGAGCGGCGCGACGGCAAGCTCAACCGCATCGACACGCCGTCGTGGCTCGCGACGAGGACCCTGTTCTCGGGTGGCGGCGGTCTCTGGTCCACCGCGGACGACTACATCGCGTTCGCGCAGATGCTCGTCAACGGCGGCACGCTGAACGGCAAGCGGCTGCTCAGTCCGCGCACGGTCGACCTCATGGGATCGAATCACGTCGGCGATCTTTACAGCGGCGTTGGCCAGCGGCTGCACGGGATGGGCTTCGGTCTGACGGTCGAAGTCGTGATGGACAACGTGTCGGCGAACCGCCGCGAATCGAACGGCAGCTTCGGCTGGGACGGCGCGTTCGGCACGCACTTCTGGGTGGACCGCAAGGAACAGCTGACGGGATTGCTGATGGTGCAGGAGTCGAACGGTCAGCTGATGCGCGATTTCGAGAATGCGGTGATGCAGGCGATCGTCGAATGAACGGCCGTGACCTCGGGATGGATCGGAAGATTCCGAGACGCGACTTCCTCAACGGGGTCGCGGTCGGAGTCGCCGGGCTGCTGGGTTCAGGGTTCAGGGTACCGGGTTCAGGGTTCTTGGTTCCTGGCTCCGATCTCCTCGCGCAGGCGCCGGCGGAATATCCGCCTGCGCGCACAGGACTCCGCGGAAATTATCCGGACGCAGTCAGCGCGTTCGGGCCGATGGGACAGGGCGCGTACCGGCAATTCCCGGCGCTCGATGACGACACGCGCGAAACCTATGACCTCGTGATCGTCGGCGCCGGTATTTCCGGTCTCGCTGCCGCGCACTTCTGGCGTCGCGCGCTCGGTTCGAATCAGAAGATTCTGATCCTGGACAACCACGACGACTTCGGCGGCCACGCCAAGCGCAACGAGTTCACGTATCAAGGCCGCACATTCGTCGGCTACGGCGGCACGCAGAGCATCGCGACGCCGTTTCCGTACAGCTACACGGCCAAGCGTCTCGTCGAAGAGCTGACGATTCAAGTCGAGCGCAACGGCGAATTCCAGAATCGCGGCCCTCTCGGCACGCTCGGCCCGGCGATGTTCTTCGATAAGGAACATTTCGGCGAGGATCGCCTGGTCGCCGGCAACGGCCGTCTGCCGTGGCCAGAGTTTCTCGCGAAGGCGCCGCTCTCGGACGCCGCGCGCAAGGACTTGATTCGGATCTACGGCAAGAACGCCGACTACATGCCGGGCATGACGGCCGAGCAGAAGATCGCGAAGCTGGCGACGATCAGCTGGCAGGACTTTCTGCTCCGTTACGCGAAGATGACGCCGGACGCGCTGCCCTTCTTTCTCGGCCAGGGCGGCCGCAACAACAAACGAGTCGACACGACGCCCGCGCTCGAAGCGGCCGAACGCGGCTCGGTCGGGTTCAACGGACTCGGACTCAAATTCGAAGAAGCCTTTCGCGAAAACTCGTACACGTTTCATTTTCCCGACGGCAACGCGTCGATCGCGCGATTGCTCGTCAACCGGCTGATCCCCGCGGCGTTGCCCGGTAGACAGACGATGGAGACGATCGTCCAGGCGCCGCTGTCGTACGAGCGGCTCGACGAGGCGAAATCCGACGTGCGGCTCCGGTTGAAGAGCACCGTCGTGCGCGTTGAACACGACCCTTCGACAAGCCCCGATCGGGCGCAGATGGTGCGCGTCGCGTACCGGCGCGATGGAAAGATCCATGGTGTCCGTGGCCGCCGCGTGATCCTCGCCTGCTACAACTCGTTGATCCCCTCGCTCGTGCCCGAGCTGCCCGCGAAGCAGAAGGATGCGCTCGCGTACCCGGTCAAAGTGCCGATGATGTACAACAACGTCCTCATCCGGCGCTGGACGGCGTTTCAGAAACTCGGCGTCTCGAACATCTCGGCGCCCGGCATGTACCACACGAGCTGTGGCCTCGATCCGGGGACGTCGATCGGCGGCTATCGCGGCGTGACGACGGCGGACGAGCCGATCGTCGTGCGCGTGGTACGCAATCCGAACACGCCCGGCCTGCCGCGGCGCGAGCAGCATCGCGCAGGCCAGCAGGAGCTGCTGTCGATGTCGTTCGAGCAGTTCGAGCTCGAGATCCGTCGTCAGCTCGCGCGGATGCTCGCCGGCGGCGGCTTCGATCCGGCCGCGGACATCGTCGGGATCACCGTGAATCGATGGCCGCACGGCTACTCGTACACGTACGACACGCTCGCCGATCCAGACGTCGCGCCTGAAGAGCGGCCGCACGTCATCGGGCGGAGGCGTTTCGGCAGGATTGCGATCGCGAATTCCGACGCGGGCGCGGCGGCGTTCACCAATCAGGCGATCGATGAAGCCAACCGCGCCGTCGAAGAGTTGTTCGTGGCCGAAGGCCTCGCGTAAGCGGCTTACGGGAAAACGGCCGTCGTATTCCGCTTCGGCACGAATCCGACCGGGATGCGCGTGACTTCCTTGATCGTCTTCACGTCGACCACCGAGACCCAGTCCGACGCGGCGCACGCGACGTAGACGGACTTGCCGTCCGGCGCGAACGTCAGCCAGTCCGGGTCCCCGCCCACCGCGACGCCGCCGAGCAGCTTCAGATCGGGCATCGAGTACGCGAAGACGTAGCCGTACCATTTGCTGGTCGCCCAGATCGTCTTGCCGTCCGGCGTGAGGCCGATGCCGTGCGACGGCGATCCCTGGACGCCCTCGGTGTTTTTCTTCACGCCCGGTACGTCAGGAAGCGTAATCCGCTGAACTTCCTTGTGCGTCGCGAAGTCGACGACGGCGAAGCCGTGCAGCTCGGAGATCTGCACGAACATCTGCTTGGTCGAGCCGTCCGGATTCGTCGAGAACGTGATCGGCCGGACGCCGTTGTCGAAGATCATCGACCAGACCGTCTCTTCGGTCGTGCTGTCGATGACGGTCAGGCTCTTCCCACCGACCGATCCGGCGACGACCCATTTGCCATCGGGCGTGACATACGCGTTGTGGCCCGCGCCCTTGATCGGAATGCTCTTCACCCTGGTCAGCGTCGTGGTGTCGATCACGTCCACTGCGCCGGGCGCCTGCGCGATCGCCACGTATACCCGTCGTCCGTCCTTGCTGACGGCGATGTTGTTGGGATGGCCGCTGAGCGGAATCCGCTTCGTCACGGTCAGCGTCTTGCTGTCGGCGACGTCGAGCGAGCTGTTGGACTCATTGCTCACGTAGATTCGGCTGCCGTCGGGCGCGGCCGCGGCGCCGTGGTTGACTTCGATGTCCGTGATCCGGCCGACCACCTTGTTGGTCGCCGGATCAATGATGTCGACGGTGTCACCGGCGCTGTTGGTCTGGATGATGCGCGGCCCGTGCATGCTCGCGCCGGCGGCCGCCGGCTTGCTCGCCGCCGCTGCGGACGCGGTTTTCGCCGCCGCCGGCATCGGTTTTCCATTCACCCACGCGGCGAGGATCTGCCATTCAGGATCGCTCTGCGAGGTCCAGTGCTTGCCGCCGTTGTGGAAGTGGTCGCCGCCCGCATCCGTCGCCAACGGGTGGATCAGGAGCCGGCTCTTCAGCGGCACGCCCGGGAGAATTTCCTTCTGCACCGCCTCGAAGTTCTTCTGCGACTGCGCGTCGTTCCACGTCGCGGCGCCGGGTGAAAGCGCTTGCAACCGCAGCGGCGTGCCCGTCGAGTGGCACGACACGCAGCGCGCGTGGCCGGGACGCTTCGCGAGGAAGATGGGCTCCACTTGTGTCTTGAACACGGTGAAATCGAGCGACGAGGCGGGCGCCGCCGCCGGCTTGGCGCCCGGCTGCTGGCCGAGCCACGTCATCAGCATCCAGAGAAACATCATCGGCATACCGCCTCCTAAAACTTGATCTGGCTCGAGATTCTCAGCAGCCGGCCCTGCAGCACGGCAAGCGGCTGGCCCAACGTCGACCCGAACGCCTGGTTCTGCGACAGCACGACATTGCTGTTGAGCGCGTTGAACATGTCCAGCGCGCCGTCGACGCGGTACTTGCCGACCTGGAACACCTTTCGGAAGCTCAGGTCGAGTTCGTTCCAGCGATCCAGATACGAGGTTCCCGGCGCCTGGAGATTCACGGTGACGGCCTGCGTCCGTCCGCCAGGGAACAAGTTGGTCGGGACGGCCCAGTTCACGGCCAGCGGGAGTCCCGCATAGCTGGCCAGCGACGCGCCGATTTGCGTGCCCCACACGAGCGGGTAACTGCCGGCGAACTTGAAATCGGATCTGAACGGGATGTCGTACTGGCTCTGGTCGCAGTAGCGGAACGTGTTGGGATCGTTGCTGGCGCACGCGACCGTGATCAGCTTGTCGGCCGACCATCCGCCGAACAAGTTGGCGCCCCTCGGCAGTCGCGCCGAGAAGCTGAGCTCGAGGCCGGTGTAGTTGACGCGCGCGAGCGAGCTGTCCGTCGCCGTGGTGTCGAGCAGGTCGACCTGCCCCTGCTTCGTCTTGTTGAGATTGTAGATGGTGACCGGTTCACCGTTCAGCGGGCTGGGCGTCGTGAACGACGCGTAGTCCGTCACGCTCAGCTTTGTGTTGACCTGTTGTTCGACATTATGAGTGTCGCGCCGGTACCAGGCGGCGGTCACGGCCACGCCGGGTTTCAGCTGCCGAACGACCGAGAGGGTGTACTCGATGTCGTACGGCCGCTGAAGGTCGGGATCGGGCCGCCTGGTCGCCAGGATGCCCAGGTTGTTGTTGTTGCTCGGCCCGATTTCGTTGTCCTGGGCGATGCCGTCCTTGTTGGTGGCGAGGACGCGCGTCGAGCACGTCGAGGTTCCGGGCAGGAAGTCGCAGTCGGACCAGTTGCGCGTGTCGCTTTGCAGGACGAGCGGATCGTACCGGTTCACGAAGTCGGTCGTGTACGCCCGGTTGTACTTGTTGATGCTGCCTTTCAACGCGGTCTTCGCGTCGCCCATCAGGTCGTACACCATGCTGAAGCGCGGCGCGATGTTCGTCCAGTTGGGCACGTTCGGCACGGTTTGGAACGAGCGCGCCGGGACGAATCGCCCCGCTTCGACCGATCGCGCCTCGATCTCGGAGTTGAAATACTCCCACCGGATCCCCGGATTGATCGTCAGGCGCTTCAGCGTCCAGGAGTCCTGCACGTAGAGCCCGAGATCCGCTTTCATCAGGTCGTAGAGCCGGGCCGGCGTGTCGTAGACGATGACCGAATCGGGCACGCCGTCGCGGAAGCGCTCGGTGAGGTCGGCGTTGGCGTCGCGGTTGAGCCAGTTCTGGCCGATGTGCCATTGGAACCCGGCTTTCAGGTTGTGAGAGCCGGTGACGTAGGCGAGCGACGAGATGATCATGTAGCGGAAGTTGTACGTGCCCAGCTCCGGCGCCGACGCCGTCGTCATCGTGACGCGGTTGATGTCGACGCGCGAGGCGCTGGCATACCACTCCGGCGTGAACGGCGTCTTCGCCACTCCGGGTTGGTACCCTTCTCTGTACGCGTTCACGCTCGTTCCATAACCGAGGTCGAAGACCAGCTTGTCGCTCACGGTCGACGTCCACTTGACCGCGTCCGTGTACTTCAGCACGGGAGGCCGGCGCGCGGACCCGTACTGGACTTCGGTGCCAGACGTGAACAGGTGCCCGACGTATTTCCACTGATAGTCGTCGTACGCCGTGATCTTGTTGCGCGTGTTGATCTGCCACGTCAGGCGCAGCGTGTAGTTGCGGACGCGCTGATCGTAAATGCCCGGGCTGCCGTCCGGATACGTGCTGTTGGCGACGATGTTGTTGTTGCCGACGTTCCGGTACGATCCGAAGAACCAGAGCTTGTCCTTCTTGATCGGCCCGCCGAGCGACGCGTTCGCGTCGTAAATCAAGTCCACGGCGTCGGGCGTCTTTAGGCCGCGGTTCATGAGGTCCTGCGTGAGGTTGTCGGTCTGGAACGAACCGCCCGAGTACCCGAGGTACGTCGCGCCGCTGTAGCGGTTGCCGCCTTCGCGCGGGATGAGATTCAGATGCGGGCCTCCCGCCGACACCTCGGCGCCGAGCGCGGCGGTCTGCACCGTGATCTCCTGGCTCATCGCGTCGTTGTGATCGGGATGGCTGTCGCCGCCGCCGACGAGCGTGTTCATCTTCATCCCGTCGACGTCGATCGTGGTGTCCTTCGTCACGCTCATGTGCGCGGTCAAGCGCGGGTTGACCGCCGCGCGCGCGCCTCCGACGTTCTGATCGCTGACCTTCGTGCCGACCGCGAGCGCGCCTTCGGCCTGATACATGCGCGGCACCGGAATCGCGTCGAGGAGCTGCCGGCTCAGGATCGTGGTCCGCTGCGCGTTCTGCACATCGACCACCGGCGAGACGCCCGAGACGGTCACCGATTCCTCGACGGCGCCGACGCGCAGATCCGCGTTCACGGTCGCCGTGAAGTCGGACGGCAGCTCGATCGCCTCCTGGACGAACGTGCTGAAGCCCTGGATCGTGAACGTCACTTTGTAGACGCCGGGACGCAGATCGATGATCGAATAGCGTCCCTGCGCGTCGGTGACCACCGCTCGGACCTTTTCAATAAGCGCCGGGCTCGACGCCTCCACGGCGACACCTGGCAGCACGCCGCCGCTCGAATCCTTCACCAGGCCGGTGATCGCGCTCTGTGCCGACGCTGCCGCCGGCAGCAGAACGATCATCCAGAGTGCCACGGTGACATAAGTCGCAACCCTGCGCAGCATAGGTCCTCCTTGCGAATCCGACCGTGGACGACTCGGGGAAACCTCGGGAACGACGCGACGACGCCAACGGGCGACGCGACCTGGGAAGGGCGCGAACAGGCTTGACCGATTCGCGTGCGCACAGTCGACCACCCCTCACCGTCGCTGTCAAGGAATCTTTATTGCCGAATGCACTGTTTGAAGTCCGATTGCGCTAAGCTCCGCCCGTACACACCATGAAGACCACGATTTCCTTCGCGGGCTTCGCCACCGTTGCGTTCACGATCGCGCTCAGCCTCGCGGGCCGCGCCGCTGACCGCGCGATCACGATCACCGGCGGCGAGGTGGCCGATGGCACCGGCACGCCGCTCCGGCGCGCGAACGTCCGCATCGTCAACGATCGCATCGCGGCGGTGGGACCGACCGTGACGCCGCAGCCGGGCGACACGGTCGTCGATGCGAAAGGCCTCGTCGTCGCGCCGGGGTTCATCGACATCCACAATCATTCGGCCGGCGAGCTGGCGACTGAGCCAGGCGCCGCGTCGCAGGTCGCGCAGGGGATCACCACGGTGGTGGTCGGTCCGGACGGCAGCTCGCCGTGGCCCATCGGCGAATACCTGGCCGGGCGGCGCAAGACGCCGGCGGCCGTGAACGTCGCCGTGATGGTCGGGCATGCGACGGTGCGCCGGCTCGTCATGCGCGACGACTACAAGCGCGCGGCCACCGACGCGGAGATCCTGCGGATGTCGACGCTCGTCGAGCAGGGCATGCGCGAGGGCGCGGTCGGTCTGTCGAGCGGCCTCGAGTACGAGGTCGGCGGCTATGCGGAGACGAAAGAGCTCGTGGAGCTGGCGAAGATCGCGGCGCGTTTTCGCGGCATCTACATGACGCACATCCGCGACGAGGCGGACAAGGCCTTCGACGCGATTCGTGAAGCGATCGCGATCGGCGAGCAGGCGCACATTCCCGTCCAGATCTCGCACATCAAGCTCGGCACGGTGAACGTCTGGCGCAAAGCCGCCGATGCCGTGAAACTGATCGACGCGGCGCGCGCCCGCGGCGTCGACGTCACGGCCGACGCGTATCCGTACAACGCCTGGAGCTCGACCATCACCGTCCTCGTGCCGGACAAGCGCTACGACTACCCGCCGAGCGTCGAGAAGGCGCTCGCCGACGTCGGCGGCGCGCAGAACGTCCTCATCGTCCGGCACGCGGCGCATCCGGACGACGAGTTCAAGACGCTCGAGGCCGTTGCGCGCGCGCGGGGTATCACGCCGGTCGAGGCGTTCATCCAGATCGTCAAGGACGGCGGCGCCAGCGTCGTCTGCACGTCGATGGTCGACGAGGACATCCGGCTGTTCTATCAGCAGCCGTGGGTGATGGTCGGCAGCGACGGCGGCATCGGTTATCGCCATCCCCGCGGCGCGGGGACCTTTCCCAGGGTGCTCGGCCGCTACGCGCGCGACCAGAAGTGGCTGACCCTGCCCGAGGCGATCCGCAAGATGACGTCCGCGCCGGCCGCGCGGCTCTACCTCGCCGATCGCGGCCGCATCGCCGAGCGGATGTTCGCGGACGTCGTGCTGTTCAACCCCGCCACGGTCATCGATCGATCGACGTTCGGCGATCCGCTGGCGCTCCCGGCCGGTGTCGAGAAGGTGTTCGTCTCCGGCAACCTGGTCTGGGACGGCGGGCGCGCTGCCGCCGCTGGCACGCTCACGGCAGGCCGCGTGGTGCTCACGCCGCCGCCGAGCGATCCGCCATCGCCGTATCACCTCGTGCCGGACTGGGGACGGCTCCGCGCGCCGCTGGCGTGGGGCGAGACGCCCGCCATCACGCTGGATGCGAGCGGCCGCGTGTTCGCGTTCACGCGGTCTGAGACGCCGGTCATCGAGCTGGACGCGTCAGGGAACGTGTTGAAGACGTGGGGCGAGAAGATGTTCGTCTGGCCGCACGGCATGCGCGTCGATCGCAATGGGTTCCTCTGGATCACGGACGGACGCGCGCGCGACGGCAAGGGACAGCAGGTCTTCAAGTACTCGCGCAACGGACAGTTGATGATGACGCTCGGCAAGGCGGGTGTCGCCGGCGACGGTCCGGACACGTTCAACGGCGTGACCGACGTCGCGGTGGCCGCCAACGGCGATGTCTTCGTCGCCGACGGCCACGTCAACTCGCGCATCCTGAAGTTCTCGCAGGACGGGACGTTCATCAAGATGTGGGGGAAGAAGGGGACAGGCCCGGGCGAGTTCGACGTGCCGCACACGATCTTCTTCGACTCGCGAGGCCGCCTGCTCGTGGGCGACCGCTCGAACCGGCGGATTCAGATCTTCGATCAGGACGGAAAGTTTCTCGATCAGTGGACGCAGTTCGGATCGCCGAGCGGGATCTTCATCACGCCCGACGACACGCTGTACGTCGTCGACTACAACGACAAGACGGCGCTCTTCGTGGGCAGCGCGAAGGACGGCTCCATCAAGTACTCCATCCACGACCTCGCGCTCGCCGAGGGCATTGCGGTCGGGGCGGACGGGTCGATCTATGTCGGTGAAACGGTCATCGGCCACATCGGCGACGTCATCACCGGCCACACGGTCAGAAAGCTCGTCAAACAGTAGGGCGGGTCCTTTTGGACCCGCCCGATCAGCCGGGTCCGAAAGGACCCGGCCTACTTCTCTTCCCAGCGCACTTCGAGGTACGTGATCATCGGGCCGTCGAGATCCTTGTACCAGTGCGGCATGCCTGACGGCACGAGGACGACGTCGCCTTTCGTGACGTGCCGGCTGACGCCGTTCTGAATCGTGGCGCCTGCTGCTCCACTTCTTCCAGTGGCGCCACCTGTCGGCCGCACGATCGTTCCGCCGGTCACGAGCGTTCCCGATCCATCGATGATGTGATGCAGCTCGGCGAAGCCCTCGTGTGCGACGGGCCCCGCGGCCTTGGTGCGCCGGACGATGTTGATCCGGTGGCGATCGCCGTTCTGAACCTCCGACGTCAACATGTCCGGCGTCGCCGCGCCGGCCTTGAGCGCGCTGAACAGCTGCGCTTCGGTTTTGTACGTGGCCGCGGGCGGCGTATCGGCCGCGGAAAGCGTTGCCAGAGCGACTGATAGCGACAAAAGGATGAGCTTCATGCCGCGCAGTATACGGCCAAACGTAGCGTGAGCCTTTCAGGCGAGCGGGGTCTATAATTCGCGTCGGAGGGTGGCATGGACGCTTCGCATGTTGCGCGGGCAGGCCTGAAGGCCTGCGCTACCAGTCTTGCCGTGGTGCTCGTCGTGGGGACCGTGCCTGCGGCGCAGACGCCGGGCCAGCCGGCGGTTACGTTCACCAAGGACGTCGCGCCGATCTTCCAGAAGTCCTGCCAGAACTGCCACCGGCCCGGCTCGATCGCGCCGATGTCGCTCATCAATTACGAGGACGCGCGGCCGTGGGCGCGCTCGATCAAGACGCGCACTGAGATGCGGCAGATGCCGCCGTGGCACGTCGACCGTACCGTCGGCATTCGTCAGTTCAAGGACGATCCGTCGCTGAGCGACAAGGAGATCGCCACGCTCGCTGCGTGGGTCGACGCGGGTGCGCCGCGCGGCAATCCTGCGGACATGCCGCCGGCGCGGCAGTTCGAGGACGCCGATCGCTGGCACATCGGCAAGCCCGATCTGATCGTCGCGATGCCGAAGGCGTTCGTCGTCAAGCCGGAAGCCGCCGACTGGTGGGGGATCTTCACGGCGGATTCGGGCCTGAAAGAAGATCGCTACATCAAAGCTGTTGAGGCGAAGCCGTCGCCAGGCGCGCGGCGTGTCGTGCATCACTCCGTCGAGTCGCTCGTCAACGACGATGGGTCGAACGGCGGCGGGACGCTGGTGGAATACGCGGTCGGCAAGAACGGCGACATCTTCCCCGAGGGCTCGGGCAAGCTGATGAAAGCCGGCGCGAAGATCCGCTTCAACATGCACTATCACGCGGTCGGCGAGCCGATCACGGATCGCACCGAGGTCGGCATCGTCTTCTATCCGAAGGGCGTCGTGCCGAAGCACGTCATCACGACGATCCTCTCGCCGAACCAGGACGACCTCGACATCCCGGCGGGCGCGGACAACGTGCGCAGCGACGCGTACTTCAAGATGGAGAAACCGTCGCACCTCGTCGGCTTCATGCCGCACATGCACAACCGCGGCAAGCGGCAGTGCCTCGAGGCGATCTATCCCGACATGCACGTCGAGCAGCTGAACTGCGTGAACTACGACTTCAACTGGCAGATCGTCTACAACTATGCCGACGAGGTCGCGCCGCTGCTGCCGGCGGGGACGATCATGCACGTCATCAGCTGGCACGACAATTCGGCCGCCAACAAGTACAACCCCGACCCGCGCAACTGGGTCGGCTTCGGCAACCGCACGACCGACGACATGTCGCGGCACTGGCTGACGTTCTATCCGATGACCGACGAGGAATTCAAAGCCGAGGTCGCCGAGCGCAAAGCGAAGCAGGTCCGTGCGACAGCGAATCAATAGGGAGCAACCGCAGAGTTCGCAGAGAGCGCTGAGAGAGTACCTCGGGTACATCTCCGCGCTCTCTGCGTTTTCTGCGGTTGCTTTTTTCTTTTCGGTCGCTTCGCCCGTCGCGCAGATTCGGTACGCGACCGGGCAGGACGTCGTCCCGGTCTTCGAAGGCTGGGAGCGCAACGCCGACGGCAGCTTCAACTTCGTGTTCGGGTACATGAACCGGAACTACGAGGAAGAAGTCGACATCCCCGTCGGTCCGAACAATTTCCTCGAGCCGGGTGGAGTCGACCAGACACAGCCCGCGCATTTCTATCCGCGCCGGCAGCAGTACGTCTTCAAGGTCCGCGTGCCGAAGGACTGGGGCAAGAAGGATCTCGTCTGGACGCTGACGTCGCACGGCAAGACGGAGAAGGCGTTCGCCACGCTGATGCCGACCTGGGAAATCGACGTGGGCACCTACCAGCAGAATCGCGGCGGACCCGGTGAACTCGGCGAAGACGACGATGCGCCGTCGATCAGGCTCGAGGGCGCGGCGCAGCGATCGATTACCGCGGGCTCGACGCTGACGCTCGACGCGTTCGTGATCGACGACGGCAAACCGACGAATCGTCCGAGCCAGAGCGGATCGAGCGCGCGCGTCGAGGGGCCGCTGACGCAGGCAGTCGTGCGCCTCGACCGCGGCGTGCGGCTCGGCGTGATCTGGGTCGTCTACCGCGGCGACGCGAAGGCGGTGACGTTCGAGCCACGGAAGATTCCCGTCGCCGACGGCAAGGCGTCCACGAACGTGCGCTTCAGCGCGCCCGGCACGTACGTCCTCCGCGCCTACGCCGACGATGGCATCCTGGTCTCGGCGGCGGATGTGACCGTGACAGTGAAGTAGAAGGAAGAAGGAAGAAGGAAGAAGGCAGAAGGCAGAAGGAAAGCGCGTCGTTAGAGACGGTGCATCGTTTCGAGATCGGTGATTCGGTGTTCGTGCTCGTCGACGATCTGCATGAAATCGCGGCGCATCTCTGAGAATCCGAGCCGCATCTCGGTGAATCCTCTGCGCATTTCGTCCATTGTTTGTGCGTGAAGCGCAAGCATCCGGCGGTTCAACTCGCTCAGGTCGTCCTTGGTCGCGAAGCTCTGTAGGTCGTCCTTAGTCGCGAAGCGCGTCAGTTCGCGTTTCAACTCGCGCCTGAAGCCCCGCTTCGTGAGGAAGCGCCGATCGATATGCCGTTTGAGCTCGGCGACGGTCATGGGTTCAGCGCCGCGCATCATAGCATCGTCGTCCTGCGAAGACGATGCCACGATTCGGCCTTGCGGAATCCGGCGCAATTCCTGCGTTCACGCCCCTCCGCGATCGGAGTGTACGAAGATTCTGCAATGCGGTTTGCCTGAAGTGATCGCAAATTCCGCCAGCCGCCATGCGTCAACGCGCCGGGTATAATCCGTCTCGCCTTCAACGCTCGATTGCCCAATTCGAGGAGCTCAAGGCGCGCTTGCACGCGAAATGACGGAACCTCTTATTCGCGACATCTCCGACACCGCGCGCTGGGTCGCCGTCTACCGCGCCCGCGAGACCGATCGTCCTGACGCCGCGTTCCGCGATCCGTTCGCGCGAACGCTCGCCGGCGAGCGCGGCGAGCAGATCGCGAACAGTCTTCCTGGCTTCGCCGAGGCCGAGTGGTCCTTCATGGCGCGCACGTACCTCGTCGACAAGTACATCACCAGCGGCGTCAAGAACGGCAGCGTCGATCAGGTGATCAACCTGGCCGCCGGCCTGGACGCGCGGCCGTACCGCATGGACCTGCCGCCCGCGCTGCGCTGGGTCGAAGTCGATCTGCCGGACATCCTCGACTACAAGGAAGAGATCCTCGCGGACGCCACGCCGCGCTGCGCGCTCGAGCGCGTGCGGCTGGATCTCTCGAACGAGGACGCGCGGCGCGGACTCTTCCAGCGGCTCGGCGCGCGCTCGTCGCATACGCTCGTGATCGCCGAAGGCCTGCTGATTTACCTGTGGCGCGACGATGTCCGCCAGCTCGCGCGAGACCTCGCCGCCGTGGCGAGCTTCCGCCACTGGGTCGTCGACATCTGTTCGCCGGGCCTGCTGACCATGATGATGGAGCGGATGGGCGAGCTCGTGCGCCAGGCCGGCGCGCCGTACTTGTTCGCGCCGCCGGAGGGCCCCGCGTTCTTCGAGCAGGGCGGCTGGAGACCGATTGACGTGCGGTCGCTCCTCAAAACGGCGCGACGAATGGACCGGCTGCCGCTGTTCCTGAAGGTGATGGCGATGCTGCCGGAGTCCAGCGGCTCGCAAGGATCCCGTCCGTGGGCCGCCGTGTGTCTGCTCGAGCGACAGGCGTAGCGCGCTCGAGCCTCGCGTAGAGCGCGAGCGTCGCGTGCTGCGAGTCCTCGAGCGCCGCGAGGATCTCGCGGCGGTCGGTGCCGTGCGCCATTTCCAGCAGCCGGGTCAACATCGCGAACCACAGCGTGCGCCGGCCGTGGTCCACGTTGGCCCGGCGCAGGAACTCCACCAGCGCCCGCACCGCCTGCATCCGCAGCGCGCCCGTCGGGATGAGATCGATCAGTCCAGTGAACAGCACCGACTTCTGGTAGAAGAAATCGCGCTCGGGTTCGAGCGTCCCGCTCCAGTGATCGATGTCCATCAGCAGCTGTTCCGCGTCGTGCCTCCACTCGGCGGTCTGCCGCTCCCTCAGCGGCCGCGGGACTTTTCCCGATCCGCGCAGCGCGAACTCCTCCGCGTACAGCCGGGCGGCCTCCGGCGTCTGCCAGTAGGGATCGAGCCGTGCCGCGCCGAGCAGCAGCGGCGCGCGGAGATTCGCGTCCTCGATCGCCGACACTTC
>Ga0326726_10003188_pt1 | contig 15058 bp, 12 predicted proteins | sample MHFenrmetagenome_2_FD_207603 | JGI IMG/M metagenome (GOLD analysis project Ga0326726, IMG submission 207603) | Lab enriched peat soil microbial communities from Michigan Hollow, Ithaca, NY, United States - MHF15MN | ecosystem: Environmental > Terrestrial > Soil > Wetlands > Peat | place: USA...
GCTGCGCCTGGGAATTCCTGAACCTCTTTCTTCAGGAGGCGGTGCCGGAAAGGAATCCCATCCCCGGCGTCGTCATCGCCATCCAGACCTTCGGTGATTCATTAAACATTTCTATTCGTAACATGCGGAGGGGGACGTTCTTTCTGAATTGACTTGACAAGTAAGGTCAAATTGCCTAAGGATAGAATATGCCAAGGCAGCCAAGACTCGATGCCCCTGGGACCTTACATCATGTGATGGGGCGGGGAATTGAGAGAAGAAGAATATTCAGGGGGGAGGCGGATCGGGAGGACTTTCTTTCTCGGCTCCGAGAGCTATGCCAGGAAGGCTCTTTTAGGGTGTATGCCTGGGCGCTCATGGAGAATCATTTTCATTTGCTGGTGAGGACGGGGCCTCAGAGCCTTTCCAGGAGCATGAGAAAGCTTCTGACGGGCTATGCGATTAATTTCAACCGAAGACACAAGCGGCATGGCCATTTGTTCCAGAATCGTTATAAATCCATCGTCTGCGAGGAGGATCCTTACCTACTGGAATTAACCCGTTATATCCATCTGAATCCGCTGCGGGCAGGGCTTGTCAAAGATATGAAGGCGCTATGTGAATACCCTTGGGCCGGGCATTCAGTTTTGATGGATCGCGTGAAGCGAGATTGGCAGGACACAGGTTCGATCTTGGCCTATTTTGCTAGGAGAAAGAAAGCAGCTCGACGCGGGTATGAGGGGTTTGTGAAGGAGGGGGTGTCCCAGGGCAGGCGGGCGGAGTTAGTGGGGGGAGGATTGATTCGCAGCCTAGGCGGGTGGGCGGAGGTGTTGTCGGTTAGGAGAAAGGGAATGAAGGGGTCGTCGGACCCACGAATTCTGGGGAGCAGTAAATTTGTGGAGGCTTTATTGTCGGAGGCAGGAGAACGGGAGAAAGACACGTTACGGTTGCCTATCCGGATTCGTGATTTGAGCCAAGTGGCTAAGGAAGTTGCGAAGGGAGAGGACCTTGAGGAGTGGGATTTACGGTCGGGAAGACGCCAAAGAAAAATATCAAGGGGGAGGCGCTTGTTTTGCCAGTTGGTGGTGGGAAAGATGGGATATTCAGGAGCGGAGGTGGCGAGGTTTCTCGGGGTAACGACATCGGCGGTAGTCCGGGTAGCTTATTCGGAGGCACTTCCTGAACTCCCCAAATACCTGTAAGTTCATTCAGAAAGGACGTCCCCTATTTCCGAAATTGTTTTATAAAAAGGATGGACCAAATGGGCTGAGTCGGATTGCTTTTTGGAATTATTTCTCGTTGATCGGCTTATCTTTCCCCAAGATTGTGGATAGGGTTAAATGTCGTCAAAAAACGAACAACGTCGGAAATTGATTCATTCTAATGGAAGCCATCTTATCTTCCCAAATGTTATTGATTATCCCTTAGAATCCGCCTTTTTCTGGATAAGATTCCGATATTCTTTACGATTTTTGCATTTTTATTGATATTAATTGTCAATGAAAGCAGACCGTTAAAGAATGGTATGGAAATTGCTCAATAAAAAGCGAATTTCAAATGAAACTTCCCACTTAGGGCAAAGACCAGGAGATCGTCTTTTATTGAATCTGACTGAGGGAAGGGAGTGCCCCCAGTCAGGCGGCCAGGTATATCCAAATTGGGTACAAGAATCCCAAGGCCCTCAAAGGAGGGGTGACAGCTTGGAAAGAAGCGGGGTGTGTGATCAAAGAGGAAAAGGAATGAGGAGGGAGGGAAAATGGAAATTCTAAGAAAAGGAAAAAGGAGCGGAGGATCCAGGGAGAAGAAAGCGAAAAATCCCGCTGAGCGTAAAATCGAATTTTCTTTTAATTTTCCCGAGGCCAAGGGAGTTTTCCTGGCGGGGGACTTCAATGGCTGGGATGCCCAGTCACTTCCTCTGGAAAAGAATGAGAACGGGGCCTGGGAGGCAAAGCTGAATCTCTCCCCCGGGCGTTACGAATACAAGCTCATGGTGGACGGGGCCTGGACCCAGGACTTCGGATGTGTGGAAATGGTTCCCAATCCTTTCGGGACGCGCAACTGCGTCCTTCGAGTGGAATAACCGCCGTTTTTGGAAAGGGTTCCTTTCCCGGGAAAATCCTTTCTCCCAGAATCTAGGATTTATGGAAAGGAATCCAAATGAAAGCGAACGAATCTAAAAATTAAGGGAATAAAGATGCTTGTAGTTATCGAACCTCTCGTTGTAGTCAAACAAAAGACTAACCTCCTTTTCGATTGATGCGCAACGAAACCGGGACTGTGAGCCGAACTATTCCCTTTTACTTTTCCTTCTCTTCCTTAGCGTTCCCCTTTAAGACCTTGGGAGGGGGGGGAGGATTAACCGCAATTTTGGCCTACTGCGTCTATCCCTCCAATGTTTAGGTTTTTGGTTACGTGATTTTGGACACAGTCCCTCCCCTTTCTTTGGTTAGGCTTCCCCTTCGAAGAAATGACCAACTAATTTCCCATCCTCTTAACTTTCTTTAAAATTACAGATATGTTTCAAATATCTCAACCAGGATCGAAAGATGGCGAGTAGCGGACAGTGGCACGTTTCGTTCACTTTTAGCGGTCCCATGGGACCCTCAAAATTCGCTTGACAGAATTTGCAGTCCTGCTACCATTCGAGCTGTAGCCTTTTCCCTCATTCACAAAAAATCTCCTAACCTAACCTCTTACCTTCTGGAGCATGTCATGAGAAGGAGTTTCCGGAAGGTGCCGATATGAAGCCTCCAAAGGGATTCTTTGATCCTTTCGGAGGCTTTTGCATTTTAATAGCCAAAGACACCAGAAAGGGGTGTTATCGGCAAGTTTCAGTAGGGAATTGGGAACAGGGGCGGCGCACTAGCTATATCTGTAAGGCGAAAGGAGGGCGACACGATGCCGACCTATATTGGGTTATATAAAGTTACAGACCAGGGGGTGAAGGCCATCAAGGATGCACCTGGGCGGATTGAAGCAGGCATTAAAGCCGCCGAAAAAATTGGAGGCAAAGTAATTGGCTTCTACGCAGTGACGGGGGAATACGACTACGTGGCCATCGGTGAATTTCCCAGTGATGAGGTTGCTGCAACCTTTTCCATAGCGACTAGCTTATTGGGAAATGTCAGGATTACGACGCTTAGGGCGTTCACAAAGGAAGAGTTTGCAGGGATACTGAAGAAGTTGCCTTAGCGGTGACAAATAGGAATGACCACCTACGCTGGGCGGTGGTATGATTAAATTGCTAGTGCGCCCCTCTGAACGAAAGTAAGAATCATTACTGATTGTCCAGCACGGTTTATAACTAAGGTCTTGCGACCATTGCGCAAGGAGCGTTGAGTTTTGTGGTTTCTGTCTTCAATCGGAAATCAACATATCTTTAGGATTTTAGCTTTCACAACTTGGAAGCGATTAATTCGGTAGGTAGGCCAAAAAAATCTGGGACATCAAGGACTTCTTCCTGAACTCTTCGGTTGGTAAATTTTGCGGATCGGTGTAGATTTCAATCAGAAGTCAAGGTTTGGAAATATTTTTCATTCGCTGTATTTTGCCGAGCTGCAGATAGTGGCACGCTGTATATCATTTTGAGATCGCCAAATTGCCTTGAATTTTTGCGTTGACTACCGATTCCCATAAGAGTATTTTTTAATCGTCGTTACCCCTCGTAGCCAAATAGACCCAACAACCTAACCCTTACCCATCGGGAGTCTACGATGAAAAAGGGTTGCCCAAAGATGATCATGTGAAGCCTCCAAAGGGCTTAGCATCTCCCTTTGGGGGTGCCTTCCGGGTTTGTCTTTTTAAATCAGGTGTTCTAAATTTATCCTTTTACTTGGCCGAACCTCTAACCATCTGGGGGAAGTCATGAGAAGCAGTTCCCGGAAGGTGCCAATAAGGAGGCGCAAGTGAATTTTAACATCCCTTTGGAGCTTTTCCTATTTTCGGCTTTATAAGAAATTTCATAAGAAAGGAGGAAACAATTATGGCTACAAAAAAGTCAATATGGGTTCTCTTCGGCATCTTAGTGATCTCGGCTTGGGTTTTTGGGTCGGGCATTCAGGCGTGGGCAGAGACCATGAAGTGCAGGACTTTTGGGAACATGGTCAAGATGGAGGCAATTCCGATCCCTGACGTTGATGGACACCGCATCAGTTTGAACCTGAGAGACGGCTTGGCTCTCTTTGAAGATGGAGAAGTTGCAACCTATAAGGCTGCTTCCACCACGGACGCAATAGCGGGGAAAGGGACCCTGACTCATGGATACCTTTTATTCACCTTTGTAGACGGCTCCACGATAATTACATCATTCCGTCAAACGAGCGAGCCAGATCCGGAAGAGAAGTTTACATCGTATAGTAAAGCAACGGGCGAAATCCTTAAAGGGACCGGCCGATTTGAAGGAATTAAAGGAAGCCTATCCGGCCAAGGCAAGCAATTTAAGCTTGAAAAAGGGGAACTCGCAGGCAAGTCAACGATTAATTATACTTTCACCTACACCCTCCCTTCCAAGTAATTTAAGGATAGGAGTAAGAGCAAAAGCCCAGGTTGAATTTCCTGGGCCTTTCATTAGGTGAAAATAAGTACTACTTTCGATTACTGCTTCTTGGAAAGTTTAGGATTTCTAAAATTATCGTAATGCGAATGATCTATTCAGTTCAGATGTTTTTTTTCGGATTTGCGTTTTCGGCACGCTTCCTATCATTTTTGAATCCTCAAATTGACTCCAAATTTTGCCTTGACTACCGATTCCCATAAGAGTATTTTTTAATCGTTGTTACTCCTCGTAGCCAAGTAAACCCAACAACAAAACCTCTAACCTTCTGGGGCGTAAAATGAGAAGGCGGGATTATCAAAAGATGGTCAAGGGAAGCCTCCAAAGGGCTTAGGATTTCCCTTTGGGGGTACCTTCCCGTTTCGGCCTTTTTAAAAAAGGCGTTCTATATTTATAGCCTCATTTACCCGAATCCCAAACCTTCTGGAGTGTCGTGTGGATGCTCAGGTCCTCTTCGGAGGTACAAAGCAGTCTTGTGGCTGTGGCTGTAGCTGTAGATATCTAACTACCCGAAAAGGAGGAATGTACTATGGAACTCTCTCGGCGAACATTTTTAAAAACGGCTGGAGCTGCTGCCACATTGGCGGCAGTTCCGGGCAGGGCCCTTGCCGATCGTTGGACCGGCACCGAGGGCGTCCGCCTGCCAGATCCGCTCGTCCAGGTGCTCGACGACCGCTTTGCAAAGTATCGCCTCGGGCTGGCTAAGGTTGAGCGGGTATGGACCGGCGCTATGTGGGCGGAGGGACCGGTCTGGTTTGGAGACCAGCGCTGCGTCATCTTTAGCGACATCCCCAACAACCGGATGCTGAAATACGACGAGCAATCGAAGCAGGTCACGGTCTTTCGTGAGCCCTCGAACTATGGGAACGGGAATGCCCGCGACAACCAGGGGCGTCTGGTCACCGCCGAGCACGGCGGCGGCCGGCGGATCACCCGGACCGAGTATGACGGCACCATCACGGTCATTTGCGACAAGTTCGAGGGCAAGCAGTTCAACTCGCCAAACGACGTGGTGGTCAAAAGAGACGACTCAATCTGGTTTACGGATCCCCCCTTCGGAATCACGGGACACTACGAGGGATACAAGGCCACACCGCTGCTGCCGTGGGACGTCTACCGCTGGGATGCAAAGACAAAGCAGGTCGCTATGGTGGCGAACGACATCAAGGGACCGAACGGCCTTTGTTTCTCCCCTGATGAGTCCAAGCTCTATGTTGTCGAAGCCCGGACCAGCCCGCGCCAGGTTCGTGTTTATGACGTGACGGCAGGGGGGACCAAGGTGACCAACTCCCGCGTTTTCACCACCTGCGCTCAGATGGCGGCGGACGGAATGCGTTGTGATCGGGACGGAAATCTCTGGGTCGGCATGGGCGGCGGGGAAGGGAACGATGGCGTGGCCGTCTACGCGCCGGACGCGAAGATGATCGGCAAGATTAATACACCCGAGCGCGTGGCCAATGTCTGCTTCGGCGGGCTCAAACGGAATCGGCTCTACATGTGCGGCACTACTTCCCTTTACTCGCTTTACACCGAGGCCGAGGGCGCAACATTGGGTTAAATGAACCTTGTCATTGACTCACGTACGATCCCGGCCGGAGGGATGCTGATCATCCTTCCTGGCCGGGAAAAGGTGGAAGTTTAGGCCAATCGAAAGCACATATATAAATTTACTTCCATGCGTGATTTCTCCCGGTCATCCGCAGTTTAAAATTTCGTGGCGAACGAGGATTTGGGTGTAATGCGGGGGAGACGAGGCATCCTGAAATCGCATGAATTGGTCAAAGACACTTTTTCGACAGGCTCGCTATGTTTATAGAAAATCAGGAAGCTGAAAAAGCTATGATATACAAACCATCTCTGCAAAAATCGCCCTGACTTCTGGATTGTTCGAATTGGCACTCGCAACTTTTAGAAGGTCGGTAATACCCTCAATATACTGTGCTTCCTTACGATCTTGCGTCTGAAAAATGATGCTGGGGATGCGCAAAAACAAAAAACAAGAAAAGACTTGACAGGGGAAATAGACCTCGGGTATAGTGTTTTGAAATTGGGAATGCTTTTATGTCAGAAGGGACGATGAATAATCAGTTATTTTGGGAATCCGAAGCGCAGCTTTGGTGGTGGCGCAACATTTTCGGGCTGCCTGCGAGATTCCCTATTTTTAAATGAGTAGTATCGCATAAAGAAAAATCCGGGACCGTGGGCAGAACCGATGCCCACGGTCCTTTTTGTTTTTGGGTTTTTGAACGAAAAGGGGCGTGGAAATATCCATGGCCCCTTTTTTTTTACAATTGGCCCTGTTGGGTCCGCATCTCTGGTCAGCGCGCCAATCCCACTGCAGGCAAGATGGAAAGGGGATTTCATCGATGCAAGCAAGAACGAACCTTGAAGAAAGAACACGGATGTCTTTCGGCGAGAGCATGCCAGACAGGGCAGGGCATTTCGGTATTTACGGCGGGCGTTATGTGGCGGAAACCCTCATGCCGGCCCTCCTGGAACTGGAAGACGCGTACCGCGAGGTTTCCCCCAAGCCCGCGTTCCGGGAGGAGTTGGGGCGGTTGCTGGCGGATTATGCGGGCCGTCCGACCCCCCTTTTTCCCGCCCGACGGTTCAGCACCCATTTGGGCGGCGCCCAGATCTATCTGAAGCGCGAGGACCTGGCTCACACGGGGGCCCATAAGATCAACAATACCCTGGGACAGGCGCTGCTTGCCCGCTGGATGGGCAAGACGAAACTCATCGCCGAAACAGGCGCAGGTCAGCATGGGGTCGCTACGGCGACGGCGGCGGCCCTCTTCGGCATGGAATGCAGAGTTTTCATGGGTACCCAGGATATTCAGCGGCAATCTCCCAATGTACTCAGGATGAAACTGCTTGGCGCGGAAGTTGTTCCGGTTGATTCTGGCACAGGGACCCTGAAAGACGCCATGAACGAAGCCATGCGGTACTGGGTGGGGGCGGTGACCGACACCCATTACGTGATTGGGTCCGTTGCCGGGCCCCATCCCTACCCCATGATGGTCAGGGACTTTCAAAAGATCATCGGCGAAGAGGTCAAGGCACAGATGCGGACAGCCTTGGGTCGCCTGCCGGGCATGTTGGTGGCCTGTGTGGGGGGCGGGAGCAACGCCATGGGTCTTTTTTATCCCTTCCTGAACGACCCGGTGGACTTGGTGGGGGTAGAGGCGGGGGGGGAAGGTATTGCTTCAGGGAGGCACGCCGCAACCCTGGGAGAGGGTTCGCCAGGGGTGCTCCACGGGTCCAAATCCTATGTGCTCCAGGATAAGAATGGACAAATCAGGGAGGCCCACTCCATCTCCGCCGGGTTGGATTATCCGGGGGTGGGTCCCGAACACGCCCTCCTGAAAGACACAGGCCGGGCCCGCTATGTTTCCATAGAGGACGATGCGGCCATGGAGGCGTTCCATGTCCTGTCCCGGCTGGAGGGCATCATTCCGGCCCTGGAGAGTTCCCACGCCCTGGCCTATTGCCTGAAAGCGGCCCCCGCCATGTCCAAAGACGCGATCATCGTGGTGAACCTTTCCGGCCGGGGCGACAAGGACCTGGGGATCGTTTCGCAGTATGCGAACAAGAAAGGAGTCGCCGACCCATGAATCGAATCGATGTCCGCTTTGCGGGATTGAAGAAGAAAAAGGAAAAAGCGCTGGTGGGGTTCGTATCGGCCGGGGATCCTTCCCCTTCCGCTTCTCTCGAACTCCTCACGGCCATGTGCCATGCCGGTCTCGACATCCTGGAATTAGGAATTCCTTTTTCCGACCCGACAGCCGACGGGCCCGTCATTCAACGGGCTTCAGCACGAGCCTTGAAGAATGGCACCACCCTGGCCAGGGCGATTGAAATGACCGGAATCCTCAGAAAGAGGACGGATACACCCATCATTCTTTTCAGTTATTACAATCCCATCTTCGCCTATGGCATAGCTTCGTTCTATCGAGACGCGGTCGCTGCTGGTGCCGATGGGATGCTGGTCGTGGATCTGCCCCATGAAGAATCCCGGGAGCTGACGGATTGTTGGACCGGAGGCGATGAATTTGCCCTGATCCGGCTCGTCGCCCCCACGACACCCCCGGAGCGGATGAAGCAGATTGCCGGGAATGCTTCGGGATTTCTATACTTGATCTCCAAACCCGGCGTGACGGGCAGCGCCGGTTTGGATATAGAGCCTGTCCGCCGCCGGGTCGCCGACCTGCGCGCCGCCACGCGACTGCCCATCTGTGTCGGTTTCGGCATTGCCACCCCGGCCGAGGCCGGGACCTTGGCACTCCATGTGGACGGGGTCGTGATCGGCAGTGCCTTTGAGAGAACCATCGAAGAAAACCTGGAATCTCCGGACCTGGTTCAACGATTAGAGAAGCAGGCGGGGAATTACAAGGCAGCAATGAGAACACCACCGCCTAGAGATTAACCGTTTTATTCATCACAAAGAAAAAGGAGGAGGACTCATGATTACGGCACTCGTGCTATTCAAAGCGGAAAAAGGCAAAATCCCGGGACTGGCCACCCAGCTGGGGGCGATCGAAGAGGTGGTGGAAGTGTTATCCATCACCGGAGAATACGATCTGATCGCCAAGATTCAGGTCAAGGAATATGAACACCTTTCCGACATCGTCACGGACAAAATGCAAAACACGGACGGCGTTTTAGCGACACGCACAATGATGGCCTTCAAGACCTACAAGTTCCGGGAGCTCGCCGAGGGCGCTCCGGCGGTTCTGATGGTTCCCCCGTCGGCCGAAGAGGCCACCGCGGCGATTGAAAACGGCAAGAAGACGATCAAGCCGATACTTTCCAAACTGACGGAGAATTTCGATCTGGAAAAAACCGAGATTTATGACGTGATCGACGCCATTAACGCCGGGCAGCTGTCCGATGTGCAGATCGCGGGCTTTCTGGTAGGTCTGCTCAGCAAAGGGCCGAGCATTAAGGAAGTGGCCTACATTGCCCAGGCCATGCGCAAGAACTGCATCCCCATGAAGGTCTCCGTCAAATCGGAGCTCACGGACACCTGCGGAACCGGAGGCGGCCTCACCACCTTCAACGTCAGTACGGCCAACGCGATTCTGACGGCCTCGGCTGGCATCCCCGTGGCCAAACACGGCAGCCGCTCCATTTCGTCCCCATCGGGAAGCGCGGATGTGCTGGAAGCCCTCGGCGTCCATATCGACCAGACTCCGGATCAAGCCGCCCGTCTGATTGAAGACATCGGAATCAGTTTCATCTACGCGCCGAATTTTCATCCCGTCATGCTCAAGGTTTTCGGGCCCGAGAACCAATTGGGGATCAAGACGATCTTCTTCACGATCATCGGCCCCCTCATCAATCCAACCGGCGCCAGGAATCATACCATCGGCGTCTATAAGCCGGAGCTCGTCAACATGATGGCCAACGTTGTGGCCGAAATGGATTTCAACCACGTAATCGTGGCCCACGGCCTGGACGGGCTGGACGAGATATCCCTTCTCGGGAAAACTTCCCTGGCAGAAATCAAGAACAAGCAGATCAAATACTATGAAGTGGCCCCCGAGGATTTCGGACTTAAACGCTGCACTCTGAAGGATATCGCCGGCGGTCCTCCCGCCTTCAACGCCCAGGTGATCCGGGACATCTTTTCCGGCGCCGAGCGGGGTCCCCGCCGGGATTTCCTCGTCTTGAACAATGCGGCCACCCTTTATGTGAGCGGCAAGGCGCCGAGCATCAAGGAGGGCATTGCCCTGTCCCGCTCCCTCATCGACTCGGGAGCGGCCGAGCGCAAGCTCCAGGAACTGGTAGAAAAGTCGAACGCGCTATGACCCGGCGCCTTCAGGATCCGCCTCGTGGAGCGAAAATGGCCCGACGAAGCGGAACAGATTCTGGAGGCTTCACGGAGATGGCTGGCAGGGTAAAAAGGAAACGCCAAATCATGGCAAAAAAACAAGACACATTTGGCCCGGCAAGGAAATTATCGCTCTCCGCATCCATACGCAAGAGACAGAAAGAAGGATACTTCCCCGTTATCTCCGAGATAAAGGTCCGCTCAGACAAGGAAGGCGACCTCCTTCGCGGGCGAGACCCCGTGGCGCTGGCGCTGGAAATGGCTCAAGGTCCTATAGCAGGAATCAGCGTCGTGACGGAACCTTCCCATTTCGGTGGGCAGATAGGACTCCTACGTGCGATCGCTGCAGCCGTGGACCTTCCCGTACTCCACAAAGATTTCATCACAACGGAGCAGCAGATCGAGGAATCGGCCGCCTGCGGGGCCTCGGTGGTCTTATTGATCGCGGCCATGATTGAGGCGGAATTCATGACCTTGCTGATCACGAAGGCCCGGGATTGCGGCCTGGAGACCCTCGTGGAAGTGCACAGTTTTGCCGAAATCAAGAAAATCGAGCAACTCGATTTCGATCTTATGGGGATCAATAACCGGGATATTACCCTTTTTGAAGTCGACGATACTGACGTGGGCAAGACGGAGGAGCTTGGCCGGTTCTGCAAAGGCGGGCGGCTTCTGATCAGCGAAAGTTCCATCAGCACCGCCGCAGAAGTTCGGCGTGCCGGTAACAGTGGTGCTGATGCCGTGCTGGTGGGAACGGCAGTCTTGAAAGCAACCCGCATACCCGACGTTTTGGCTGAGCTGACTTCCGTAGGGTGGCCTATATGATTCGCATCAAGATATGCGGTTTGATGAGGAACGAAGATATCCGCTTATGCACACAGGCAGGGGTACACGGCCTGGGTTTTGTCGTGGAGTACCCTATCAAAGTGCCGTGGAATCTCGACAGGATGACTGCTCGTGCGTTGATGCGTGAGGTTCCCCCTTTCGTAGCGCGCGTGATCGTGGTCGGCGACGATCCCGGGACGGTCATCGATTTGGCGAAAATCCTAAAGCCGCATGTAGTCCAACTCCACGGAAGCGAACCACTTTCCGTGACGGCCAGCCTTGTCCCCGTAATCAAAGGGTTCGGCGTGCAGGTAATTAAGGCCCTGCGTTTTTCCGTCGTGACGGGAAAGTGCGTTTCGGGAACCGAAAACTCTGTTGAGGCGGCCAAGCTACTTGAAGCTACAGGGGTAGATGCTCTGGTGTTGGATTCGATCAGTGAAGCCATGCCGGCGGGAACCGGTCAGCGCATCGATTGGAGCATTGCCCGGAAAATTTGCGATAGCGTGCGGATCCCTGTCATCCTTGCCGGCGGATTGAATTCAAACAACGTCAGCCAGGCTGTGGCTGCTGTCAATCCCTATGGCGTCGATGTGATCAGCGGCGTTGAAAATCCCGTGGGAAGGAAAGATCCTGAGAAGGTAAGAGCTTTTATCGAAGCATTAATGGGAGCAAGGTCCCAGTTATAAAATGATTCGCTCCATCCGGTCTTTTCCCCCTACGAGTCAAGGCTCGTAGGTGTAATGGGGGCGAGGCAAAGACTTGCTTTGACGATGTCCGTAAAGTCGAATACGGGGGGTAAGGCACCTAAAAGGTCACACCCCAATATATTGTGGTTCAGCCCCTTTGGCCGAAGGTTATGTGTACTGCTATTTATCTATCATTTGCAGCACACCAAGAACGGTTACGATATACTTTTCATATGTTGAATCAAGATTCATCATTACTACCAATAATCCTCAACCTCCTAAGCACCCCACTGATGAACTGTTGTAGGTGCTACCTTCAATCACGACTTATCCTCAAATTCTTGTAGAAATCAAGCACGGGCTCAATCTGCATTTTCCAAGGCTATGGCTTTCAGATTGAAGCTATGAGTTGTTTGCCTATTACCTTGTGCCGGTTTGCTTATGCCTTTCATTCTACCAACGTTCCCGCCCGGTTGGCCTTCAGGTATTTCATGCAGTAATCATCCCGGCCCGCCAGGGTCTCGGCCACCAGGATGTGGGTCATCATCTTCTGGTCCAGGGGGTCCACGATGGCGCCGGTCAACCCCGCGCCGATGGCCAGGACCATGAAGGTGCGGTTGACCAGAAATCGTTTGGGCAGTCCGTAGGAAACATTTGAGAGGCCACAGACCGTCTTCACTCCCGAGAACTCCTGGTGGATGCGCCGGATGGTCTCCAAGGCCAGGAGTCCGTTCTTGTTGTTCACGCTGACCGGCTGGATCATGGGGTCCAGGTGAATGCTCTGGGCCGGGACCCCCAACTGTGTCAAGTTCTTAACCAAAAAATGGGCATTCTCCAGGGCTTGGTCCACGGCGCTGGGAATCCCTCGTTCGTCCATGCAGAGGGCCACCACATCTGCTTCCCTCGCCTGGAAGACCGTTTTCATGGCTTCAAAACGATCCTTCTCCGCGGTGGTGGAGTTGATCATCGGTTTCTTCTTCGCTTTCTTGATCAGGGCCATCAGCACCTTGGGGTCCGGGCTGTCCAGAGAGAGGGGGACCTCTACGGCCGCTTCGGCCACCTCGATCAGCCAGCTCAGGTCCTCCATTTCGGTGCCGATGCGAGAGCCCGCATTCACATCGATGTAATTGGCTCCCGCTTTCGCTTGCTTTTGAACATCGTCAGTTATATAAGCGGCATCCCTCTTCTCCACTGCTCCATTCACCGCCTTCCTGCTGGTATTGATCCTTTCTCCGATGATTAACATGGATTTCTCCTTCCATTCTTAATAAAGACCGTAAGTGGTGTGGGGTAAGGAGTAAGTGGGAAAAAAGATCCCTCCATTTACCACTTACTACTCACCACTTACCTTTTCTATTATATTCCCGACCCGATCTTTTCCGCGGTTCCCCGCGCCCCCTTCAGGAGCCTAGCCATCTCCCGGATGAGGGGGGCGATCCGGCTCACCCAGCCGGAGTGCCCGGCGGTCTGCAGCCTGAGATTGCTGAATCCCATGGGGAGGTCACCGGTCAATAGGTCCATCAATACCTCGGTGGGACCCATGAACCTAAAGTCTTCATCCTTGAAATGGAGCAGCCCCGCACGTCCGAGGATTTTTCCCTTCTGCACCATGAAGTGGCCCTTGAACGGGCTGTCCGAGGCTTCAATGTTTACGTGAATATCTCGTTCAGCCTTCTCCAGCAGGGCTTTCATCTCCTTCCCCTGCTCGGCCCGGTAGCTCACCCCCGCCCACAGGAGTTCCATCAACTGGTCTGCCACCCCGGGAAGCCGGCTGAAAAGCTCAGCCGGGTCAGCATGCCGTAGCTTGTTCAAGAGTCTGCCCAGAAAATCTGGATTTTCTTGCAAGAGCTTCCCGACTCCGTACCTCCGGATTTCATTCAAAGCCCTGGGCAGCACGGTTTTCAACCCTTCAGCCGGCTGGGCTAAGAGGTCTTCTATGAATTTCTCCATCGCCTCATCGGACATCGTTTTCCTCTTCATTCGGGTTTGAATAGCTCCTCTCCTCCCCACCTTTCTTTCTTTCTCTCTCTCCCGACTGCGGGAGGACCGGGCGGCCACACTGGGTCGCCCCTACATATCCTCCGGAAAGGGGGGAAAGGAGACTCGCTAATTCAAAAATTTCTTTGTGCCCTCTGGGCCTCTGTGGTGAAATCTTCTTATCCCTCCATATCGGCCTTCCATACCCGACATAAAATCGCCCGCACCTGGGGAACCCCCACCACTGGATCAAAGGGAGGATCAAGAGTCACCAGGGCGTTGATGTTCGAATCGAAGCACCCGTGGTCCGGCTGAGGCTTTTCGGGAAACCACCAGGCATGGGGGCCGGCGACCACGTCGGGATGCATCTCCGGAATGAGCTGGACCCGGTACTTCAATTTCGCCTTCCCCGCAGACTTGGGGGTTTCCAGGCAGACCCAGTCGCCCTCGCGAATCCCCAGAGCCGCTGCCCTTTCCGGGTTCATCTGGAGCAGGGGTTCGGGGGCCAGCTGCCGCTGGCGTCGGACCTGCCGGCCCTCGCTGTGCATGTACCCGTGGATCCGGTAATGGGTGTAGATGAAAGGGAACTTCTCGAAGAGCTCTGGGGTCCGCCGCGGGCTTTCCGGGGGCTCCTGGAATACCGGGATGGGGTCCACCCCCATGGCTTCAAAGATGGTCGAGTACAGCTCCACTTTTCCCGTAGGGGTGGCGAAAGGCGGGGTGCTGTGCCGATACCTCTCATATTTCCGCGGAAAGGTCAGGGTGGCGTTGGGCTTTTCCAGGAGTTCATTAAAGGTCATGCTCTGATACTTCAGCATCCAGTTCAGGTAATCCTCCAAGGTATCCCAGGGGGAGACATCCATGCCCATTCGCTTGCCGATTTCGATGGCCACCTCCCGGTCGTCCTTGCACTCTCCTTGCGGTTCCAGCGCCTTCCGAAAGGCGGTGACCGTGCTGGATGGATGGCCGAAGGCTTCCACCAGCTGGTCGCATTCCGGGTAAAAGGCCGCCGGGAGCACGATGTCCGCCAGCTCGGCCGTGGGGGTCATGAAGAGGTCAGAGACGAAGAGAAAATCCATTTTGTTCTTGAGGATGTCCCATATTCTCCGGTTGTCCATCTCCGCTACGATCAGGTTGTCGGCAATGCACCACATGGCCTTCACCCGACCCTCTTCCATGGCCTGGATGGTGGTGGGAATGTGGCAC
>Ga0326726_10003189_pt1 | contig 15058 bp, 16 predicted proteins | sample MHFenrmetagenome_2_FD_207603 | JGI IMG/M metagenome (GOLD analysis project Ga0326726, IMG submission 207603) | Lab enriched peat soil microbial communities from Michigan Hollow, Ithaca, NY, United States - MHF15MN | ecosystem: Environmental > Terrestrial > Soil > Wetlands > Peat | place: USA...
CGTAGAAGCCAATCGTTTCCGGAGCCTGCCTGTAGACGATACGCCCTTGTCGAAGGTAGTCGGGCGCGCCAAACCGCCGAACGGCCGCCGTCGGCGCCCGGCGCCCATCGGCCGCGGGCGTTTTCGGCGGCACGATGTTCATGGCGTAGTACGTCGGATTGCGAGTCGACCCGCAGCCGGTCAGCAGCAGTGCCGCCAGGCAGGCGGTCGCCGTCAGCACAGTTCTCTTGGTCATGAAGTCCTCGTTCCTACGGCACTTGCCGATCCTTCGGCGGCTTCGCCCAGACCAGGCTCCACGGCCGCTGTTTGACCGAGTCCGTCACGTCCTTCAGATTGTCCGAGGCCTTGAGCAGGTTCTCGACCATGTCATGGATGTCGTCGCTGTTGGCGCGAACCACGGCCTGCATGCTGCCGATCAGCGTGCGTGCCTGTTCAAGTGCGGCCCGGAGCTCGCCGACGCTGGCCTGAATGGGGTCGTGCAGTGACGTGATGGTCGCATCCGCGTTCGAGAACGCGGCGTCGGCATGCCCCGCGACCTTCATCACCGCGTCGCTGATCTGATCCATCTTCGGCGACAGCTGCGCGACGGCCGAGTCCGCGTTCGCCAGAATGCCGGCCAGGTGGCGCCGGTTCTTCTCGTTGGTCGCGTCGCTCAGATTTGACAGCACCTCCGCCGTGTCGCTTGTGATGCGGTCGACGTCGGTCGCCAGGGTCGTCATGACGGTTTTCGCTGAATCGGCGAGCGCCACAAGTTTTCGCTGCAGGTCGTCGAGGCTGATCGTCTCCTCGGAGGGAATGGCCGCGCCCGGTGCCAACCGGGGCGCCTCGTTGGCGCCGGTGGTGATCGAGACCACCGAGTCCCCCAGGAGGCTTACCGACCCGAGTTTCGCGACCGACTTCACGTTCAGAGGGGTGCCTGCCTTCACGTCGATGTCGACCTTGATCCTCGTCGGGTCCGACGCATCGGGTGCGACGGCGACCACCCTGCCGACGGTGATCCCCCCGAAAAGGACGGGGGTGCCCGGTTCGATGCCTCCTGCGTACCGCAGGTACGTGTGGAACGGCACGCGCGCGCCGATGAACCGCGTGTTGCCGATCAGGTACACCGCGGCGCACAGGATCGCCACGCAGATCAAAACGAAGGCGCCGACGATGGCTTCCGTCCTTCTCATGCTCGCGCTCCCGTGAAACCGCCCAGCTCGCGCAGGTGCCGCTGGAACGCTTCGCTGTCGAGGACAGGGTCCGGAATCCGATCGAGAAACTGCCGGACGCGCGGATCCGTGCTGGCGCGGAACGCCTCCCTCTCGTCCACGGCGATCAGCGAGCCTTCGTAGAGCATCGCAATCCGGTCGGCGATGCGGAACGCGCTCGCCAGCTCGTGCGTGACGACGAGCAGCGTCATGTTGAACATCCGCTTCAGGAAGAGAATGAGCTCGTCCATCTCCGCCGCGACGATCGGATCGAGGCCGGCCGACGGCTCGTCGAAGATCAGGATCTCCGGATCGATCGCGGTCGCGCGCGCCACCGCCGCGCGCTTCTTCATGCCGCCCGACAACTCCTGCGGCAGCAGCGTCTTCACGTCGCCCAGACCCACCAGCGCGAGCTTGATGTACACCATGATCTCGATCACGGGCTCGGCCAGCGGCGTCAGCTCGCGGAGCGGCAGCGCCACGTTGTCTTCGACCGTGAGCGAGTTGAACAGCGCCGCCTCCTGGAACACGACGCCCATCGTCCGTCGCACGGCTGTGAGCTCGCTTTCGGAGCACCGGTTGACGTCAACACCCCGCACGAGAATCGTGCCCGCCTGCGGGCGCTCCAGCCCGATGATGTGCCGGATCAGCGTCGACTTGCCGGAGCCGCTGCCGCCGAGCAGGACCATGATCTCGCCACGCGCGACGTCGAGGTTCAGATGATCCAGGACGCAGAGATCGCCGTACCGGACCGTCAGGTCGCGAACGTCGATGATGGACTTCTTCACCGCTAGAGCCCCCGCGTGATGTAGAAGACCGCCGTGAAGAAGAGATCGGCCAGGATCACCAGGAACGTCGACTTCACCACGGCCGATGTCGTCGAGCGTCCGACGGCGTCGGGGCCCCCTCGCACGTTGAAGCCTTCGAGGCAGCCCACGTGCACGATGATCGTCGCGAACGCCACGCTCTTGACGAGTCCCGCGAACACATCACGCAACAGAATCGTGTCGAGGACATAGCGCCAGTAGATCGGGATCGTCATGTTCGTGCTGAGGTACATGAACACCCCGCCGGCCAGGATGCCGAAGACGCTGCTCATGAGCGTCAGGCAGGGGACCATGATCATCGCCGCGACGTACTTGGGCGCCAGCACCATCGTGATCGGATCGATCGCCATCGTCCGCAAGGCGGCGATTTCGCTCGTCACCACCATCGTGCCGATCTCCGCTGAAAACGCCGACCCCGATCTCCCGCTGACGACGATGGCTGTCAGCAACGGGCCGAGTTCGCGCGTGAAGCCAATCGCCACGATGTCGATGACGAACCGCGTCGCGCCGAACCGCCTCAGCTCGGCGCCGCTCTGCATCGCGAAGATGAAACCGGCGCACCCGTTCACGATGGCGACCATCGGGAGCGCACCGACGCCGATCATCGACATCTGCCGGATGGCGGCTCGCCAGTGGCCGCGCTTTCCGACGACCGGCAGCACGGAAGGCGTCGCGCGGAGACCCGTCCAGAACTGCAGGCTCAGCTCGCCCACATCGGTCAATCCGTGAATCGCCTGCCTGCCGATGCGATCAAGGAGGCTCATGGTTCGGCGATTTCGAGCAGGCGATCGATCTGACTGAAGTGGAGCAGCTCACGAGGTTGAGCGCGCAGGCCTTGCACGACCAGACGCGTGCCCTGCTGGCGAGCGATGCGGCTCGCCTCGAGCAGCGTGGCGAGGCCCGAGGTGTCGATATAGGGAACTCCGGAAAAGTCGATCGTGACGACCGGGGGAACGGGGCGCAGAGCCGCCGCGATCTGGCGGCGCATCGTGGTCGACGTGTCCACATTCACGGAGCCATGAATCGGCACGATACATCCCTTGTCCGTGGCCATTGGCACTAGCGCTCGACCCACTCCACGAAGTGCGCGGGCGCTGTGTCGGTAACGATCAGGGCTCGAAGGACGCGGTCGTCTTCATACATGTGCTTGACGGCCCGCCGCGCCTCCTCGAGCGTGGCGAAGTGCTCCCACGTCTCCGGGATGCTCGAGCCAATGCCCTGACGCATGATCGGGAGCAGTCTGAACTCGAGGTGTTCGCCGGCTGCTGATGTCACCTGTCTACTTGTCGCCCATGAGACTCTTCACACGGGCGTAAGCCTGACGATATTCAAGCTCGGCCCGAAACAGTTCGGCTTCGAGCTGCGCCCGCGCCGCGTCCCCTTCCTGGGCGCCGGAAACGTAGTTCGCCTCGACGACTCGTGGCGCCGACACCATCCGGCGCGCCAATTGAACGAGCTCGCGCGACCGTTCCAGTTCCAGATAGCTGGTCTTCATGGCAGCCGCCACCTTCGCCCTCGTCAATTCGACACTGAGATCCGCGGCCTTCACCTGAGCGCTGAGCTCCCTCACGGTGCGCTCGCGTTTACCGGAATCGAAGATGGTGTAGGTGGCGATGACGCCGACGTACGCGAAATTCTGTGGCAGCACACTTTCGGCGAGCGCGGTCTGATACAACCAACCGCCGACGATCGCGACGCTCGGGATGTACGCCGATTTCGCCAAAGATGAGCCGGCGCGCGCTTTGACGGCGGTCTGCTCGGCCACGATCACCTCTGTATTCGCCGGCGATGCGTTGACGCTGGGCTCATCGAGCGACAGGTGGTCGACGAAAGGCTCGGGCGGCACGAGCTCGAGCCGTGTGTTGGCGGGAAGGCCCAGCATGTCGGCGAGCGACCCGGTCAAATCCTTTACCTTTGCGGCGGCGAGCAGCCACGACCGTCCGGCGCCGAGCATGTCCGTTTGTTGTTCCGCCGAGGCTCTTGTCGTCGAATGGCTCACGGTGACCCACCTGGACTGGACCGCTTTCGCCGCCGCCCCAGCCATGACGAGTTCCCGTTCCGCGACCAGCAGGTCGAAGTAGGTCTTCTCGACAAGGCCCGCCCGCTCTTCCACCGGCATTCCCGCCTTGGCTCTGGCGATGTTCTCGTCCGCGCGCGCGATCTTCACAAGCTGACGGACCTGGAACAGCGGCGTGATCGGCTGAACCACTGTGAAATTCACTGCGCTCTGATCCTGCGCAATGACACTCACCGGCACACCCAGCGTGGTTCCGACGAACGGACGCGGCACCGTCAGCAATTGGCCCGGTTGCTCGCTGAGGTGAAGGTTCTCGAACTGTCCGCTGATACTTGGAAAGTATTGGGCCTTCACGCCCAGCCGGTGCTGCTCGGCAGCCTCGACCTGGAGTTGTCCGAGGCGCACGAGCGGATTGGCCGCCGCCGCGAGCTCCTGTGCCTGCTGGAGCGTGATGCGCCGCACTCCTGCCGGAGCGCGATCGCCGGCGTCTGGCAGGACATCGATATGCGTGACACCGGCGAGGAGTGGAAACGCGAGCCGTGGCGGTATGGTGGACGGGGAGTCTTGAGCCGCAGCAATCCCACCCAGCACGAGCCACACGGCCAGCGCGGCGATACGCCGATGGCCGGCTGCTCGACGCACGGATGACGAATCACATCGATGAAACATGTTCCTCTCCATTTCGTTCGGCCCGCGGGGCCGCTGCAAGGCGGGTGCCTCTGGAGTGATGGGGCTTTCGCACGGGGATGACCCCCTGGTTCTCCCCGGAGGGATCAGTCAGTGCGCGACGAAATGCTGTGGGCGCGTTGTCAAACCGCCGTGAGGCAATTGCCCCGCGACTCTCGCGTCGATAGGAATACCTTTCACAGGTGCAATGATCCTGTCAGGATCCGGACACGGTGCCTGCGGTTCAATTGGGCATGGCAATTGGACCGGAGATGAGCCGCATGGAGCATGTACCCACGAATTGGAACGAAAGCACGGAAGACCACGACCGCACGGATCGAACGACGCCCCACCGCACCTCGCGTCGGCCGCTGCGAGGGCGCGCGAAGGGAGCGAAGCCGGAGGAACGCGGCCGGCGCATGACGGGCCGGATCGCCCGCATGCTGTATGGCCAGAGCTACGGATTGATTCGGGTCAGCGATGGCCGCGAGGTGTTCTTTCACCGGAAAGACGCCCCCGACGCCCTGTTCAACTCGCTCGAGGTCAAGGACAGCGTCGTCTTCGAGTTGATCGAGGACCCGATCGCCGGCCCGCGCGCCGTCCGCGTCGCCAGGCGCGACCGCAATCAGCGCAGGCAGGGATTACTTTCGCCTGACTGAGAGGTCAGTTCGTCGGACCGTCGGTTGGCCGCGTCCACCTGGACACTGATGTGACGGCTGGAGCACGTGGCGACGGCTCGAAGAACGCGCCGACGCACTTGAGAACCCGTTCGACTCTGGGCTGCCGCGGCGCGCCGTAGCATCCGGTGGTGCGTGGTGTCGCCCCTGCCGACCCCCAGAGCACCGCCAGCGCGACCGTCGTGACGGCCAGCACCAGCGCTCGCCGTATCAAGACGTTATCTTGAAGCGTCGTGCGCTCGACACGCCACGAGAGATCGTCGGCGATGCCAGCGAACAGACGCGCAAGGACCTGAACTGCCGGCGCCAGGCCGCGCGCGCCGTTCGGATCCTGCTGCTGTTCCCACAGGTCGGATTCAATTTCTGCGCGCCGTTGCTCTGCCCATGCGGATGGCGTGCCCCAGGTGTAGGCGCGCGTCCATGTCCTGACAATGATGACGGCGATCGTCATGGAAGACTGACGCATGCGCACACTCCCGGCTCTAGTGAATCTCCGTGACAGGCCGGCTTTCGGGAACCATCACCAGAATGTCATAGCCAAAAACGAGCGTCGCGAATTCCGGATTGATCGCGCCGTTGAGGCTCTGCCGGAGCGGACGCAAGTCGAACATCGTCCAGTCCGACCCAAGAAGATTGCTGAACACCGGCTGCAGGTAACGAGAGCCTGGTTCGTCTTCGAGGTTGAACGGACGCAGCTGCGCAGGTTGGCCGACTTTCGGATGGATAGGCTGCGAGCCTTTCACAGGCATCAGGTAGATATGCAGGGATTGAGCGCCTTGCCCCTCGGCAAACTCGGCGACGTAGTTTCCGATGCCGCTGCCATGCACCGGGTTCAGTCCACGGTAGACGTGATACGCACCAAACTTCAGCAGGACTTTCGGCGGCACCGCTGCGGTCCGTGCCGCTCGCGCGTAGTTGACCGCAAACAGCGTCTTCATCAAACGCTCGCGCCGCCGGGCGTTTCCGTATTCCGCTGGAGACGTCCGATTGATCGCGTGGCTCTCGACGAGCCACGCGAAGAGCGATCGCGCTTCTGCGCTGCCGTCCTTCTGAAGGAGCGCGTCGCCGGCGGCGAGCTCCTTGTCGTCGGCCGCGATCATGAACCGGTCGAACATGCTTCCGCTCTGCAGCGCCTTGCGGTCGAGGTCATCACTCTTCTGGAGCAATTGCTGCATCGCGGGGCGGGCGTCCTTGCCAAGCCGGCTTGCGAGCACTCGCGACAGAATCAGGCTGCCTGCGCCAAACATTTCCTGGTTCAATCCCCACAGGCGAAACTCACGCTGACCGACGCGCGCACATTGCTGCAGCATGTCGAATTCTTCGCGTGCGTTGGACACGTTGATCGATTCCGGGAACTTCTTTTCGAAGGCGGCGAATTGCGCCCGTCCGTCCGGTCGGCGGGCCCAGGCCTCCAACTCCGCCGCCACCACTGGTCCCTCTTCCACGGCCATGGTGTGGAACCCTTCGGGACCGGCGGCATGGCAGACGGCTGCCCAGAATTCCGGCGTCTGCGCCAGACCGTGATACTCGCCCAGCAGCACGAAACGCGATTGCGCAATCGCCGATCGCAGGACTTGCGCTCCCGCGCCCGAGAGTTCGCCACCGCGGACCGACAGGGCGTAACGGTTCTCCAGGAGCCTCGCGATCAATCTCTCGGCTGGCCTCGACTGTGGCGGTGCCTGTGCAGACAGCGGGGGAGAGGACCACAGACGGGCTGTCGTGAATATCACACCGGCCGCAGCGATCGTCCTGATCAAAGTCAGCAACGGCGTCTTCATGCGGGAGCCAGACGACGGCGGGGCCGTCTCACTTTCTGTGACGCCGTGGCAGCGGCCCGCGCCTCCCGGGCTGCCTGCTCGCCGAGAGCCGTCAGCGTGTAGAGACGTCGACCGGGCCGGCCTTCCCGTGCCGCGATCGCTGGATCTTCCGCGCGGCTCTTGAGCAGCCCCATGTCTTCCAGACGGCCAAGCGCCCGGTAGAGCGTCCCGTACGCCGTCAGCAGGCGAGCGTCCGCCGCGTCGGCGAGCGTTCTGGCGATCTCATACCCGTGGAAGGTGGCGTGGTTGCGGCGAAGCAGATCGGCGGCGGCGAGGCAGATCCGTTGTTCGAGCGGAACGAGTGAACCTGGTTTCCGGCGCACGGCCGGTAATATGCAGATATCTGCATTTAAAGTCAAATCGGCAGCGAAGTGGTGGAGGCGGCGGGAGTCGAACTACTTTTGGGCCTCGCCCTCTACCGAAGCCAACTACTCGTGGCGCAGGGCATCAATCGGATTGAGACTGGCGGCTCTGCGCGCCGGGAAGAAACCGAAGACAACGCCGACTCCGGCAGAGAAGAGCAGCGCGAGCAGCACAATCTTCATGTCGAGCACCCATGGCAATCCGAGCGCTCTCGCTCCAAGTGACGACACAATCAGCGCGAAGCTCACGCCGATCACCCCGCCAAACGCCGACAGGACGACGGCTTCGACAAGAAACTGGGTGAGGACATCGCGCTCGAGCGCGCCGATGGCGAGACGGATGCCAATCTCGCGCGTGCGCTCGGTGACCGAGACCAGCATGATGTTCATGATGCCGATACCGCCGACGAGCAGGCTCACGGCCGCAATGGCGGCCAGCAGCGCCGTGAGCGTCCGCGTCGTGCCGCTCAGGGTCGAGGCCAGCTCCTTTTGATCCATGATGCTGAAGTCGTCGTTGTCGCTGTCAGCCAGCCGTCGCCGTTCACGCATGAACCTCGAGATGTCCTGCTGCGCTTTTTCCGTAGACACTGAGTCGCGCACCGACAGCTGAATCTGGTTGATGTCGTCGCTGCCGGACAATCGTCGCTGGAACGTCCGCACCGGCATGACGACGACGTCGTCGCGGTCCATGCCGAAAGGATTCTTGCCTTTCGACTGCAGGAGCCCGATCACCTCGCAGGACACGGCACGCACTCGCAGCCGCTCGCCGACGACGTCGGGCGTTCCGAACAGCTCCTTGCGCACGGTTTCGCCGATGACGCACACCGCTGCGCCGGATCGCAGCTCGCCGTCGTTGAAGAAACGCCCGCGCGCGACCTGCCAGCCGCCCGAGGTGAAGTACTCGTTGGTCGTGCCGGTCACCGTAATGGATCGGTTCTTGTTGCCGACGACGGCGCTCATGCCTTGACTGGAGACTGGCGCGACCGCGCCAACCGACGTCACGTCGCGTCTGAGGAAATCGACGTCGCGCTGCTTGAACGGCTTGGCGCTGCCGGAGGCGCCGCCGGGGCCGACGCGTTGTCCGGGCATCACCGTCAGCAGGTTGCTGCCGAGATTCGCGATGTCGGCCGTCACTGCGGCGGTGGCGCCGTTGCCGAGCGTCACCATGATGATGACCGCAGAGACGCCGATGATGATGCCGAGCGTCGTGAGCGACGATCGCAGGACGTTCCGCCGAATCTCACGCTGCGCGAGATTGAATGCGTTCCACAGCATCAGTGTGTCCTCTCGTCGCTTTCGACGTGGCCGTCGCGAAACCTGATCGTCCTCGACGCGTATGCGGCCATGTCCGGTTCGTGCGTGACCATGAGAATCGTGATGCCGCGCTCGCGATTGAACCGCACGAGCAGATCCATGATTTCCCGACTGCGTGCCGTATCGAGATTGCCGGTCGGTTCGTCCGCAAACAGCACGGACGGTTCGGCGACAATGGCGCGGGCGATAGCGACCCGCTGCGCCTGGCCGCCCGAGAGTTCGTTCGGCGAGTGGTGTTCCCAGCCTCGCAAGCCCACGCTCTCGAGTGCCACCCGCGCACGGGCGTGACGCTCCGCGCGCGGCGTGCCGCGGTACATCAACGGGAGCTCGACATTCTCGAGCGCCGATGTCCGGTTCAGAAGGTTGAACCCCTGAAAGACAAATCCGAGGTAGTACCGCCGCAGCAGCGCACGTTGGCGGCGATCGAGGGCGCCGACGTCGACGCCGCGGAACCGGTACGCGCCGCTTGTCGGCAGGTCGAGGCAGCCGAGGATATTCATCGCCGTTGACTTGCCGGACCCGCTCGGTCCCATGACGGCGACGAACTCGCCTTCGCGGACCTGCAGGTCGATTCCGGCGAGCGCCTCGACCGTCGCCTGACCCGTGCCGTACGTCTTCTTGACCTGGTCGAACTCGATAAGTGCGGTGCCACTCATAAACGGAGCCGGCCTAGGCCGAAGGTGTCGTCGCGAGATCGACGACGGCCGGTGTCCCGGGCTTCAGCGACTCGTCGTCGACGGTGATGGCCGTGACCTTTCCATCCGTCGGTCCCGCGACGACGTCGATCGGCGTCGGGTTGTTGTCTTCGAGAATCCAGATCCGCGGCTTGCCCTTGGCGGGCGGCGGTGTGCGGCGCTGACCCGGTGGCGGCGGCAGCAGGAAGAAGCCGCCGCGGCCGCCCGCCGGCTGTGATGCGGCTGGAGGCGTGAACCGGAGCGCTGCGTTGGGCACGAGCAGTGTGTCCGGGATGGTCGTGACCACGATGTCCGCCGTGGCCGTCATCCCGGGCCGCAGCAGTCGCGCCTGATTGTCGACGGTCAGAATCGTTTCGTACGTGACGACGCCGTTGGACGTCTTCGGCGTGCTTCGGATTTCGGTGACCCGCGACGCGAACGTCCTGTTCGGATACGCGTCGACGCGGAAATTGGCCGGCTGCCCGACGCGGACCTTCCCGATGTCGGCTTCGTCCACGTTCACGCTCAGCTTCATGCGCGTGAGATCCTGGGACAGCGTGAACAGTACCGGCGTCTGGAATGACGCGGCCACGGTCTGTCCGGGATCGATCTGACGATCGAGCACGATGCCGTCAATAGGCGACCGGATGTAGGCCTTCTTCAAATCGGTTTCGAGCGCGGACAGGTTGGCTTCTGCCTGGCTGACGCGCGCGATCGCGCTCAGCCGAGATGCCTCGGCCTTCTTGAGCGCCGCCTCCGCCGAGTCGCGATCGCTGCGCGCCACGAGCGTGCGATCGAAGAGCGCCTGCGACCGCTCGAACGTCCTGCGCGTGTCTTCGACCGCGGCCTCGGCATTTGCCACATCGGCGCGCGCTGATTCGAGCGCCGCCTTCAACTGCTGTGCCTGCGCTTCGAGCTTGTCGGTGTTGACCTTCGCCAGCACCTGTCCGCGCGTCACGCGGCTGTTGAAGTCGACGCCGACCGTTTCGACGATGCCGGAGATCTCGGTGCCGACTTTGACTTCGGTCAGCGACTGCACGTCGCCGGTCGCCGTGACCGTCACGGTCAGGGCGCCGCGCTGCACGGGCTCCGTCTGATACCGCACGGGCACGGGCGCGCGCATGCTGCGCGCAGCCGCTGCCGCGCCTGCGGCAACAGCCGCAAGCACGATCAGCCAAATGGCCCAGCGCACGAGACGGCGCCGCCGTCTGGCGCCTGGAGTCAGCTCGAGCCGCGATTCGATCGGGATCGAGCCCGAATTGTCGTGGGGCATACGGTTCACGTTACCCGGCCCCTCGACGTGCCGGCTGTTAAGGTTTGTAAAGACTTGGCACGGTCAGCGTCACGCGCAGCCCGGGGTGCGCGTTCACGGCCGACAGCGTGCCGTGATGCAGGTGAATGGCGCGCTGTGCAATTGCCAGTCCGAGCCCGACTCCGCCGGTCGAGGAGTCGCGTGAATCGTCCGCCCTGAAGAATGGCTGCGCAAGACGAGGGATCACGTCCTCGGGTACGCCGGGGCCGCCATCGCGCACGCTGATTTCCGTCGAGGTCTGGCGGCCGTCGACCCGCACGTCGATGTCGCTGCCGTCCGGTGCGTAGCGAATCGCGTTCCGCAGGATGTTTTCGATCGCTCTCCGAAGCAACTCCGGGTCTCCGGCGACCGTGCCTCCGTGTTCGCCGCTCACGACGATCCGGCAGCGCCGGGCCTGCGCTTCGAGCTCGCAGCTCTGGACCACATCGTCGACAAGGGCGGCGAGCGGGACCGGCTGCGACTTGCGCGTCGTCGGATCGCCTTCAGCGCGCGTCATCTCAATCAGCGTTTCCACCAGCGTCGTCAGCCGATCGGCTTCCTTCTGGATTCGCGCGAGCGCCTGATTCCTGTCTGGCGCGGTCCGGCCCAGCTCCGTGGCGAGATGCAGGCGCGCAAGAGGAGACCGCAGCTCGTGCGAAATGTCCTGTAGCAGGCGGCGCTCGGCCGTCACGAGCGTCTCGATGCGTTCGGCCATCCTGTTGAAGGCCCGCCCGAGGTCGCCGACTTCGTCACCGCGAGGCACGGAGATCCTCGTCGCGAGATCGCCGCTGCCGAAGCGATCGACGGCGCCCGCAAGCTGCCGGATCGGCCTGACGATGGTCAGCGCGATCAGCCAGCAGAGGAGTGCGACCGCGGCGAGAATGAGGAGGTAGTACGGCACGAACGACCGCACGTTGAACGGCGGCGGCGCGAGGATGAGCAGGCGATACGGACCGTTTCCCTCCACGATGACGAGACGACCATCCAGTTCGGGCGGGCCTCCGAGCGGCCCACGCTTCGCGTGAACGAGTGCCGAACGATCCGTGTCTGAGACGACATCGCGATCGCGGGCATCGACCAGATGGTGCGTGGCCCCGGTCCACGTGCGATCGAGGCTTTCGAGATAGGACGAGAGCGCTGCCTTGCCGCCGCGCTGGTAGGTGGCGACCGCGTCGTCGATCCGGCGTGCCTGAAACTGCCTGATGAGGCCGACTTGCGCCGGCCGTGTCATCGCGAAGAACGTCGCGAGAAAGGCCAGGAGCGAGACTACGACGGTGCCGACGAGCGCGAGCAGGATGCGAAGGTACAGCGAGCGCATGGCTTACGCGCTGACCGGAAGCACATAGCCGACGCCGCGCGCGCTTCGAATGGTCGGGTGACGGCACGGCTCGAGTTTCTTCCGCAGATGGCTGACATGGACGTCCACCGACCGCTCGTAGGGCGTCGCCTCGCGCTGGTACAGCAGCGCCGCAAGCTCGTCACGCGAGACGGTTCGTCCGCCGGCCCGCATCAGCGCCTCGAGAATGGCCGACTCGCTTTCCGACAGCGCAATGACGGCTTGCCCACAACGGACTTCGCGCGCGCCGACATCCAGCCTCAAGTCGCCTGATTCGACGATGCGCCGCGAGGGAGAAAGCGCGCTCGTGTGATCGGCCCGCCGCAGCACCGCGCGGATGCGCGCAAGCAGTTCGGCGGCGGCGAACGGCTTGACCAGGTAGTCGTCGGCGCCGTCCTCGAGGCCGGCGCCTCGATCGCGTGCGTCGGCGCGCGCCGTCAGCAAGATGACCGGCCCCGTGGTGCGGCGACGCATCTGCCTGAGGACTTCGAAGCCGTCGATGATCGGCAGCATGACGTCGAGAATGACGAGAGTCCATTGCGTCTTGAGCGCCGCAGCCAGGCCGGAGCGTCCGTCGTGGACCGCCGAGACCCGCAGACCGTGATGCCCGAGAAACTCGGCCATCATCTGGCACAGCTCCACATCATCGTCCACCAGGAGGACTGCCGGCTGTTCGCGATCGGGCTCCACAGCGCGGCGGTTACCGGAGTGTCGCGGCCGGCGGAGTGACTTCACACGGACGCGGATGGAACTTCGAACCGTCCGGCTCGCGCTTGTAGTGCGTGGTCAAGATCAGAGGAATCTGGAGGTATTGCGGATCCTCGACGATGGACGTCAGCACGAGCCACGAATCGCCGTTCGGTTCGCTGGTCCGATCGAGAAACTCGGTCAGCACGGCGTTCGCGCCGTACGGCACCCCGTTGCGTCGCAGGTAACCCGGCCGCAGGTGCGTCGTCGTCAGGCGCGCCGATCCGCTGAGATTTCCGGCGAGGGCATTCTGCCCGCCGGCCTGGCCGCCGGCGAATGGCGCCTGGCCTTGTCCTTCGACGACCGACTCCCACTTCGCGAGCGAGAACCCCTGCCATTCAGGCGCGGACGGTGGCGCGGCGTTCGCGTTGAAATGCAGCAGCCGGGTCTGCGTGCCATTGTCGATGTCGATCTTCAGGGTGTTGTCGTCCTGCCACGAAATGTGGAGGCGCACCGGCATGCGCATGATGCCCGCCGCGCCGTACACGCGGCATTGTTCTCCAGCCGCGATGTCTTTCGCCGGATCCCAGGATTCTGCGGTCTTCCGTCCTTCGGCGGTCACCGGAATGCTCGAGACGTCGCCCTTCGGCGGCGTCATCATCCGCCAGCGCCAGTCTTCCGTCACGACAGCGACCCAGTACCCGGTAAAATCGGTCGGCGCGGCGGCGCGTGCCGTCGGCGGCGCCGAGGGGGCGTTCTGCGCAAATGCCGGCGCTGCGCTCGCCAGCGCGAGAACTGCGAAGAGGGTTCGCATCATTTGCCGGCGCCTTTCTTCTGGCTGAGATCACGATAGACCGTCTCGATGAACATCGCGCCGGTCCAGTTCTTGTCCGTGCCGTAGATGCCGTCGTACTCGAGCGTCGGCTTCGCCGCTTTCATCTGGTCGACGGTCATGCCTTTCTTCACCATGTCACGCACGCGATCGCGGACGATCGTCATCATGTTCCGGTATTCGACGACGTCGGCTTCGTTCGCGAGACGCCCATGGCCCGGCACGACTCGTGTGCCGCCCATCTGATTCCGCTCGGGGACGGTGATGTCGATGATCGCGTTCAGCGCGTCGATTTCGCCCTGGACCGATCCGCCGCGCGCGAGATCGATGTGCGGATAACTGTCCGGCAGATACACGTCGCCCACGCTCACGACATCGGACCCGCGGAAGAACACGAAGATGTCGCCGTCGGTGTGCGCAGCCGGCTCCCAGCGCAATTCGATCGGCTCGCCGTTCAGGTACAGATCCTTGCGGCGCGTGAAGAAGGTGGAGAACGGAATGGCGTCGCCGGTCAGCGCGGGAAGCCCGGCGCCACCCCGGCTCAGGCGGTTCGACGCGTTCTCGTGCGAGACCGTCATGACCCCGACGTTCTGATTGGGAGCCGCGTTGCCACGACCGCCGCCGCCAGCGCCGGCGCCTCCTGTGCCGCCTCCGAGAAGACCGCCGGCGGCTTTCACGACCGCCGCGTTGCCGCCGATATGATCCGCGTCGGGGCCCGTGTCGACCAGATAGCGCAGCGGCTTCGACGTCAGATGACGGACGGCAGCGAGCAGCGCATCGGTTCTGGCGGCGTTGCCCGCATCGACCATTGTCACGCCCTCATCGCCGATCTGCACGGTGACATTTGAGCCGGCGCCGACCAGCATATACACGTGCTTGAGGACGGGCAGGATCTCGATCCCGTCGACTTTTTCTGTCGTGGGCCAGGGTTCCGTCAGCGCACGGGGAACCGGGGCCTGTTGCGCCGACACCATCGCGGCGTACGCGGCGATGCCCACGCATATGGCAACGGCGAGATGCCGCAACCGCATGATCACTTTGCCCGCTTTGCCGCCATGTCGGCGAGCAGTGTCTTCAGCGTGTCCTCGTATTCCGGATACAACGTCTCTTTGCCGCCGTTCGCCGCCGGCGGCGGAATGCCGAGTTTCTGCGTGAATTCCGAATGCGTCGTGCCCAGCGGGTAGTGCGGCACGTACCCCAAATCATGTCCCGCAACTTCATCCACGGGCTCGAACACGAACCGCTGATCAGGCGTGATGTTTGACGACAGCACCCACTGCGAGGTGCGGATGAACGGCTCCTCCAGGTACACGGGGTCGTCGATGATCGAGACGAGCGTGAGATAGCCGCCGTGACGGATGAAATGTT
>Ga0326726_10003190_pt1 | contig 15057 bp, 8 predicted proteins | sample MHFenrmetagenome_2_FD_207603 | JGI IMG/M metagenome (GOLD analysis project Ga0326726, IMG submission 207603) | Lab enriched peat soil microbial communities from Michigan Hollow, Ithaca, NY, United States - MHF15MN | ecosystem: Environmental > Terrestrial > Soil > Wetlands > Peat | place: USA...
GTTCGTGCCCCTCGTCGAAACCCGGCGGATCCAGATCGCCGACGTGGCCGCGGACAGCGTCTACTATGCATCGATCAACAAGGCTGTCGCCTTCCAGATCATGACCCTGACCCCGGAGCGGAACTTCGAGCCGGAGCGGACGGTCTCCGGCGAGGAGGCTATCCGGGTCCTGGACATCATCCAGAGACTGGCCAAGTGAGGATGGGCGGCGTGGAAGGCATAAAAGGACCTGCGAGGCTCACGGGGGCGTCCGCCGCCCAGGCGCGCCGGTCCGAAATTCTGACCTTGCCGAATCTCCTCTCCCTTTCCAGGATCCTGTTGACGCCAGTCTTCGTCATCATGATGGTCCAGCGGCGGCCGTGGGTGGCTTTCTGGGTCTTCCTGGCCGCCGGCGCGACAGACGCTCTCGACGGATTCACCGCCCGCTGGCTCCGGCTCAAATCGAACCTCGGGCTGTGGCTCGACCCCATGGGAGACAAGATCTTGCTCACGGCGGCTTTCGTCGTCCTGACCCTGCCGGCCCTGGCCCAGCCCAATACGTTGCCCTTATGGCTGACCGCCCTCTGCATCGGCCGGGACGTCGCTATCGCGCTGGGCTCGATGATCATCATTGCCCTGCGGGGCAAGCGATCGTTCCGCCCCGTCCTGGCCGGAAAGGCCAGCACGATCTGCCAGGTCTTCTTGATGTATTTCGTTCTTTATCTCAACGCCGCCGGCAAGTCCCCCCAGGCTCTGAGCTGGCTCTACGTCCTGACGGCCCTGCTTACGGCGGCTTCCTTCGTCCAGTACGGCTTCATCGGCGTCCGCATGTTCCGCCGCCAGCGCGAAGAAACGGCCGGCTAACAATATGTTTTCTTATCGTCTGTTATGAGGACAGGGCCAAAGAATGCCGGTTTATCCGGGGGGACAGGACGCCCGACTCCGGGAAGTCTCGAAGGGGCGGACGTTTCGGAGGACCTGCGGCCCGTTTACCTCGTAAATCTAAGCGCCGATCCGCTCGTAAATTATCACGCCTCTGGACAATTCTTGCGATATGGTATGATCCGAGGGGTGTTCTGCACTATCGCAGGCCCGTTCGGACCGAACTCTGGAGAGCAGATCAGCGATCTCTTCGACGCTCTGTATATCCATCTCGGGAACTTGAGCATCATTCCGAAGGGATCGGCTTCCGTGACGAAAAGGAAAAGCGCCTTCTAAGATGCCCTCTAATACTGTTGGGCTGTCATAGCAGAAGTTGTTCTCTTATTCGGTTTGACGGTCGAAACGAATATACTGTGGCCTAGCTCGTGTGCCATCTTACGAACTTCACTGAACACCAATTCCGCCCAGCCCATCCACAATTTGTCCGGGGCGTAATAGCTGCGGCCGGGCAAGGAACTAGAGTTCGAGAGGGTCTTGTGATTTCGACGACATCGCCGAGAAATAGAGCGCCGTCATAAGACCCTCATGGAGCAGAGGCCTCCCTGTTATATTAAAAAGCGGTTGTATACAGACTATCTAGAGCGAGATAACAAAAAAGATACGGAAAGTTCTTTAGGTATCTTTCTATCTCGTCTATAAGCGCATTCTTTAGGTCTGTGAACTTAGAAGTCCTGACTTTATTGAGCGCCTCGATTCGCAGTCCCAATTCTCGACGTTCTTCTTCTGATCCCACTTCGCATCTCGTCATCACGGCAGGTGAAAGCAGATCCTCTCGGTCAATCTGTTTCCGATATTTATCAATCACTTCCAAGAATATCCCAGGGTGATCTCGCAGCGCATCACCTAAGATGATCATTATTGACTCGGCCGCACCTCCATCCGAGAAATTAAAGATTCTAAATGCTGCCTCAACCGCATAGTGGTCGCCCTTCTGCACCATTAGCATAAAAGGGCCAAAACCTGAAGGTGAGAAGATGAGGTCAAGGGTTGATAGGTAATCTCTATAGGCTCTGTCTTCATCATTAACGATAGTCCTCTTATTCGGCAGCAATTTCACTAATCTCCTGCCGTGAAGGGGAGAAGGGTCTTTTAGGTAGGCATTAAACGCCTCGCTAATTCTAACCCATTCTGTTCCTGATATTTCATTCTGGCCAAGGAACGAAGCACAACGAACGGGGGCTACGCTGAGGCAACTTATCAGGAAGATACCAAGCATATGGGTGACCTCGCAGTGAGTCGGTTTGCTTCTCATTTCGGCTCCTATGATGGTTTCTTCGTAAGGCCACATCAGAATAAGAACCTTACTAAAGGATTCTTGTTATCTCATAACTGTAACTAACTACAGGCGTAGGTTCCTTTATTTTGGGGAAATCCCACCAAAAAATATATACAAATATGGGTTCAGCCGGCACCTCGACGCGCATATGGCCATTAGCATTGAAATAAGGTATTCGGGAGGCTATTCCGAGTGTCCCCATTAGTCGTATAAATTTTTTAGAGTCGTTCATTCCAACACAGCCGTAGTTCTTTGGCCCCGAAGGATGTATTTGGATAAATGTTCTGCCCTTTACCTTATCTAATTGAATTACATCATACCCAAGGTCAAGCCGTAACTCGACGTGTGCCGAATACCATCCGGCTTCTATACAACTCTTGTTTTGAATATTGTTATTATATCCGAGCTCTGTGGTCCTGCCGAGAGATTCGATTGGATAGAGTGATTTGTCGCATAGGAACATGATTCCAGTTGTGCTGTTTGCACCGGAACTCGTCCGGAACACTGATATGATGGTATCTCTGCCATCTGGATCCATTCCTATTACGGGGTTATTCAGACAATATGAGTAAAGATTGCAGTATTGTTGTCCAAATGAAGCGATATCCGGAATACCTTGCGGATCCACCGAAATGAATCTATATTGGCTTCTATCGTAATACCTCGCCCCGAAGTAATCGAGCTGGGACTCGGCGTCTCGTTCCTTGCCCGAGAACTCGGGCAGCGGGTCGACCGTACCCTCCGACGTACGAATTCCTCCATAAGGATCATAGGTCGCCGAATAAACGACGTTCCCCGCTTGGTCCGTCACCACCCGGGTGGTGTTGATCTGGTCAGGCGCGTAATAGAGGAGGCGAGAGCCGACATGGTCGTATTCGGCGATGAGCCGGTCGCCCATATAGATATAGTCCTTGAGAAGCGCCCCAAATACATCGTACAACTGGAGGAGCTTCCCGTCAAAGGAGTAGATGTAGAAGTTGCCGACGGGCGCGGCCGACATCATCTTGGCCGTCCCGGAGCCGGAGTGCCGCTCGCTTGTCCTACCTGTGGCTACAGCATCTCTCGTCGTCTTCCATGACCGGTCCACGTCTTTATCCGGCTCCTTCCCCTCCCGTTGCGCTGCCGATCGTCCATGAGGGTGCTCCGGGAGACCATCTGGCCCTGAGTGACAATCTGCCCAGCACCGATCGCGCAAATCCCCTCGGACACGCCGAACGGGACGCGTGAGGGAAGATTCAGCCGCTTGGTCGCGCTGCCCTCGCTCTTCCCTGGGATCAGTCACTCGGAGAACAGGCAGACTTAAATCGCCTTAGGGAGCTTTCTGGGTGTATTTCTTGATCGATTCACGCAGTTTCTTAGTGCAGGACTCTACGATCTCTGCATAGATAGGGTCCTTGATCCCTTCTAGGGCCTCGATGCGCTTTTCGTATTCATGCCTGAGTGCACATGGATGAGCTTGATAGCCTTCCCCGACAAAGTCCACCGGGTACCCAAACCTCCTTATGTACTCCTGGTCTTTGTAAGCCAGCAGCACCTCAAGAAAAAGTCGTGGCTTGCTTCGTACCAGCCACGCAAGCTCTGTCTCGACCGTATCTGTATAGGCCCCGTCGGTAATGTTAAAAAAGCGAACCATGATCTCAACGGCCGACCTTTCTCCGGCACGGACCTCGGAACTCAAGACAGGGAAGTTCGCTCCCCCAAAGATATGCAACAGTACGCGTTCTGCGTCTCCAATTTCCTTTCCCGGTCTGTTCATAGGCATGGCATTCAGCAGAGCCTTGGCGTTTTCGCGTGACGGGCAATTGATATATGTATCATAAACAGCCGTTAGATCTCCCCAATTGAATGCTTTCTCGGGTTGCATTGCCCTGGGAAAACCGCTATTCGCTAAGATCACATTCACCGAAAAGACGGAAAAACAAATCAGGTGTCTTAGAAATTTCCTGAGATTCTCTATTTCCATGATTTTTCTCCTTAGAAATGGAATCCGATAAGCGCCCTTAATATGAGACTCCCCAGCAAGGCAGGAGTCCACTGGACGGTCACTGTAATCTCAGGGAAATCGTTTACTGAAAGCAGCCCCGCAAACCCCTCTAGGACTTGCAGTACCGAACTACAGGTGGCTAAAGCACTATCGGCGAGATCGATGGTATTGATTATATCCTGCCTGGCGTTATAAGGAAGACCAGATGTAAACATATAGTCTACCAGAATGCAGCCGTTCGATATTGTGCCGGAATGTATATATATACCCGTGCGAGTACCCAGTAGATTCTTGTTTTCTAAGCGGATTGCATCAACAATATGACCGCTGATATTTGCGCCCCTCTCGAGCACGCCATCGTAGGTTCCTGCTCGGATTGCGCTACCGCTCCAAGCTGTTTCTGCGAGCGTCTTGCCTAGATACGGAAGTTCGGTTGTCCTATACGAGTTGGTGCCAAATGGAGTCTCCATTGTGAGAGTGCCAGTTATCCCCGAAGCAGTCATCACTGTGCGCGTTACGACAATTCGGACAGGGAAAGCTCCGTTAATATCCAAATAAGAGATTGGATTGTCTCTAAAGAAGGAATAGAAATTTGTATATTGGGCGTCGAACAACGGAAGACTCGCATTCCGAACAACGTCGACGGAGATAAACCTATACTGGCTCCTGTCGTAATACCTCGCCCCGAAGTAATCGAGCTGGGACTCAGCGTCGCGCTCCTTGCCCGAGAACTTGAGCTGAGGGTCATAGGTGCTGACCCACGTCTGCTGGATCCCGCCGTAAGGGTCGTGAGCGGCGGAATAGACCACGTTGCCCACGCCGTCCGTCACCACCCGGGTCGTATTTATCTGGTCCGGCGTGTAGTAGAGAAGGCGAGAGCCGACATGGTCGTATTCGGCGATGAGCCGGTCCCCCATGTAGATGTAGTCCTTGAGCAGCACCCCGTAGACATCGTACAACTGCAGGAGCTTGCCGTCAAAGGAGTAGATATAGAAGTTGCCGACGGGCGCGGCCGACATGAGCTTGGTGGTCGCAGAGCCTGAACCGGACGAGCTGCCGCCTGCGGCCCGGGCCGAGGGCGAGTTCTCCCTGGCCGTCTCTCGAGGCCTGTCCGTTGCCGCATTGTATTCCTTCTCGTCTTTCCCGAGCCGCGCCCGCCGCCGCTCGTCGACGAGCCTGCTCCTCGAAACCACCTTGGCCTGGGTGGCTAGTTGGGCGGCCCCGATGGCGAAGTTCCCCTCGCTCACGCCGAACGGCACCCGGGCGGGCAGGCTCAGCCGCTTGGCCACGAGGATCTCCGTCGTCCCGTCGGTCTCGATCAGGAGCGACTGCAGCCCCGTAACCGAGTCGGCCTCGTCGACCGCCGCCTTGCCGCCTTCGAGTGCCGCCTGAGAGGTTTCCCCGGCCGGCCGAGACAGGAACGTCTTGGCTACCCGGCCGGCTCGGCGCTTCTCCTTGCTTAATCCCTTTACTGACAGGTTTCCGGCGTTATCCTGGTTGGAGCTCCCCGACGGATACGTCGCCTGCGCCCCGGGCGCCCGCCAGCCGCCCTGGCCCGGGAAGGTTCCCGCTGGATAGCCCTCGAACGAGTCCTTTGAAAGCGCCTGCGAGACCTCGTCGCCGGCCGTCTTCGGCCTCAGAGCCAGATCCTTGTAACGCGCCTCGAAGTCCTCGATCCGCACGGCGGCGTCGCCGGCGGAGGTAACGACGATCTCGGGCGATGCCCCGGCCCAGGCGCCCTGGACGAGCGGAATGCCGTCGAGCAAAGGTTTACCGTCGAGAAACAGCGTCCCGGTCAGGGTAAGGGGCCTGAACAGGAGCCCGACCGTATGCCAACGGTCAAAGAATGCGCCAAAATCACCAAGGTCCGCTTTTACGGAGTTCATGCCTAGGGTCTGGGCGTTCTGTGCGGGATCCGTAGCGAACGTCAGATCGGCCGTCCAGGAGCTCGTTGTCTTGAGGTCGGGAAGAACGGCCCGGATCATGAGCGCCGGCGGGAACGCTTCGGTCTCGCTTCCCGCAGATGAGATCTTGAGCTTAAACTCGAGGGAGAGCGTCTCGCCCTGGGCCGCGACCCCGTCGGCATCCGAGACCCTGACAAGGCACAGCCCCGAGAGGACCGGAGGCACGAGCCACTCGTAGCTCCCCGTGTTCTTGGTTCGCTCGACGATCGGCCGGAAGGTCGATCCGTTGTCCGTCGAGTACTCGATTTGGACCTCCTTGACCTCCTGGGCCCCCCGCCAGGTGACGAGCTGAAACGCCCCTGGCACTAGTTCTTCACCCACGGCCGGCGAAGTCACGACAAAGGCCGTCTCCTCGTCGACCTTGTTCCCGCCAATAACGCCCGTCCCGGTGAGCGTGATGTCGTAGGGGTTCTCGTTCCAGTCGTTGTTCACGATCGAGAAGGAGACCGTCTTCAGGCCCTCGGAGTTCGCCGAAAAGCGGACGACGAAGGTCCTCGTCCCCCCGGGCGCGATCGTAACCGGCGGGGTCTCGAACGGCGTATTGGGCTGTGTGATGACCTCGAAGGAATCGGTGTCGGGGCCCTCGAGAAGGACGATCGGGTCGCCGTAGAGAAGGAGGTCCTTCTCCCCCAGGTTCCGGATGGTGAAGGTCTGGTCCCAGTAGTCGCCGATCTCGATCTCGCCGTAATCCCAGTCGCCGCCGTCCGGGGCCTGGAGGATCTCGATCTCGGGTTGGTAGTTGCCGTAGAGGTTGATCTCGTAGGAGGCCTCGTCGACGTCGTTCGAGGGGATGTGGAGGAGGGCGACCTTATGGCCGGCGCTCCGGGGATGGAAGCGGATAATAAGGCTTGTGCTCCCGCCAGGGAGAATGGGCGAAGAGGGCTGGAAAACATCGAAGTTATCCTCATCGTCGCCTGTGATCGTGACCGAGCCGAGACTCAAGTTTGCGTCGCCGAGATTCCGGATGGTCAGCGTCTCGTCGAAGCTCTGGCCCACAGGGGCCGTGAGATAGGCCTCGCCGCCCGAGGGGATCGCGACCTCGTCGTGCTTGATGTCGATCTCGGGGAGTGGCGGCAGGGCCGAGAGCCTTAGGCCCCGGTCGTCGTAGAGGTACTTGCCGATGACCGTGCCGGCGGAGCTCTGGATGTATTGGAGGCGGTTCTGGGCGTCCCAGTAGCAGATGTTCCCGACGCCGGAGGAAAGGAAGTTCCCCCGGTTGTCGTAGTTGAAGCCCGAGATCCTGTTAGAGGCAAGATAGGACTTCTGATAGACGATCCCCCCGTTCTGCCGGGCCGTGAGCATGTTCCCGTATTCGTCGTACGCGTATCCGTAGCTCGTGACCGTGCCCGACGAGTACGTGGCCGAGGTCAGGCGGTTGAGGGCGTCATAGCCGAATGATGCCGTAAGGGCTGGGGCAGTCGAAGTGATGCCGAGGATATTCCTCGCGCCGTCGTACGCGTAATTGGCGTCATACAGCGTCGTCCCGCCGCGCGTGAGCGCGAGCAGGCCCGGCATCCCGGCGTCGTTGTAGGTGGAGGAATAAGCGGTCGTGTTCCCGAAGGTGATGCTCGCCGGCGCTTTGTTCGGGCCGTATGCGGCAGCGCTCACCACGGTATAGGCCGTTCCGTTGGGATTGAAGGTGACGGTTAGCGGCATATTTAGGGAATTATTGCCAACAACCTCCCCTGCGTAGGGGTTTGCGGCCTCCTTCCAGCCGGTGGGGTTGAGGTTCATGTCGTAGGAGTAAGTCAGGGTCTTCGCGGGCAGGCCCGGGATCGTTAGTCTCTCCGAGGTCAGATTGCCGAAGGGGCCGTAGACAATGTCGTCGCGGCGCCATCCGGTCGTCAGATCGACGATCGACTGCACCCGGCCCGTGACGAAGTTGTAGGCGTAATCGACGATATCGACGACGCCACCGGTCGTAGCCGTCGTGTGATAGAGTCGGTTCGAAGTGTCGTAGCTGAAGGTGAGTGTCGCCCCGCTCCAGGTCTTGGAAGAAAGCAGGTTCGAGGCGTTGTAAGCATAGCTGATCGGGCCCGTCTCGGGGTGGCTTTCGGAGAGGACATTATCAACACCGTCATAGGAATAGCTGTGGGTCCTTGTCCCGTTGAAGACGACTCCCGTGAGCCGGCCGCTTGCGTCATAGCCATAGACCGCGGCGCGGCCGAGGGCGTCCGTGACCTGGGTGGGGAGGCCCGGCAGATCGCTGTACGTATAGACCGTGGCATGATTCTCCGGGTCGGTCACCGTCTTCGTCGTGCCCGAGTAGGTGATCGACGTCTGCTTGCCCAACGGGTCGGTGATACGGGTGACTTGGTCGGCGGCGTTGTAGAGATAGGTATAGCCCGGATCGTCGGGGCCCCCGCGGAGGCTGGCCTTGAAATCCTTGACGACCCGGCCTTCGCCATCGAGCGTCCGCAGCGAATAGAGCGTGACCGTGACATCCTCTCCCGTTTCGGTCGATCCGAGGTCCCGGCCGAATCCGTCCCAGTATTTAGTGACGATGTTCTCGTGCCCCTGATCACCCCGGGTGATCCTGACCTTGTTCTCCCCGTTCGGGCGCCACTCGTAGTGGCTGTCGTTGTAGCTTCCCATGAGTTCGATATCCATCACCCGGCCGAGGTTGTCATAGGCGTAGGTCGCGATGCCTTCATCCTGCCGCTTCTCGCTCGTGACGGAGCTGTCGTAGGAGTTGATAACCCGCGTCAGGCGGGTGAAGTCGGGCATCGCGTCGTTGTACTTGACGCCGTGGCTATAAGCGATCGTCTCCTTTTCGGCCGGTCCGGGCGGGTCGACCTTGACCGTCACCGTAGCAGGGTCCGTGCACGTATACTCGTAGTCCCAGATGTAGTAAGTCGAGCCCTCCTTCCAGCGCTTGACCTGCTTCAGAGCGCCCCACTTGCCGGTCTCCTCGTAATAGGTCGTCTCGGTTTTCTTGACGAGTTGGCTCTGGCTCGAGAGGACCTGTTCCTGGCTCAGGAAGTCCATCATGTGCCGGTCCTTGAATCCCGAATGAGCTTCGAACCAGTAGGTTAGGTAACTCGAGCTCTTGAGGGGGCCGGAGGTGCCGAGGTAGATGTTGGTCTTCGTCGGAAGCCCGTAGCGTTTCGGCTCGGTGCGCTCGTAGAGGGACTCCATCTTGCTCGAGGCGTCACCGATGCGGCTCCCGACGACAGTCGACAGGAGCGGGCCTTTGGCCGCACCCATGTTCGTCCCCAGGACCATCCAGTTCGTGGCCGAGATCTGCTGGAAGGTCCAGTCGTAGGTCTCGGAGAAGCTTCCGTCGGCGGCTTGGCGCCCGGCGATGAGGCCGATCTTCCAAGGGGTGGAGGCGGTGTAAGCGTTATAAGTGACGCTGGAATCGTAGACGGGGCCGTCGACTGTAACGGTGCCAGTTGCCGACCCCTGATAGCTCGGATAGGCGTAGCTCCAGGTCGCCTCGTCCCCGGGCTTAAAGACGATGTGCTTCCCGACGACGACCCGGGAATCGAGCGAGATTCCGTTGAAATTGAAGGTGTGGTTCTCATAGGAGTACTCGAGCACACCGCCGTAGCTTGTTGTCAGGCGCGAAAGCTCGTATCGGCTAGAGCTCCCGTTGAGATATTCGAACATCGTCGCCGGAAGCATCGGCGGCGTGAAGCTGTCGAGACGGAAGTAGCCATTGTCATAAGTTCCGACCGAGTAGTTGAAGACGCGGTCGTTGCCGCTGGCATCCTTGACCCTGATCCGGACGAGCCGCTTGGGCGTACCCGTCGTTTCGAACGTAACCACTCGGCCGGTACTGTCCGTGATCGTCTGGATCGACGGCAGAAAGCCCAAGGGGATATTCGGATCCGGATCGTAGGTAATGGTTATATAATGGTTGTATCCATCTATAATATTCGTCACAAGACCGACGAACTCGTCCGTGCCGTCAGCTCTGTGGATTAGGGCCGTTGCGGCGAACGTCCAGACAACTCCGTTTTTAAAGTGGAGACTGGGATAGCGATGGTTGGGGGGATCAAACGTCTTGTCGTACTTCAGGAAGTCGCGGGTTAGATAGATATTTGCGCCCAAGCCATATGCGTTGGAGAAGGCGGTCTCGAGCCTCCCGTCAGGAAACTCAATGACCGGCGTCGCCGACGAGCCTCCGTGGAGCATGCCCATATGGAGCGTCCAGCCCAGGCCCACCCAGGACTGGGGGTAAGCCTGGACAACGGGATCGCCCGACTGGCGGTCCTTGAGGATCTTGGAGTTATAGACACGCCAGACCTCGACGTCGAGCCCGTTAGGTCCGGGCAGATAGACATCGCGGTACCGTAGGGTGACGTTCCCGGTGAAGAGGTCGATATTCTCTTCCGGGAGAGAGCCGAACGTGCCATGGCCGGGAACGATTCCGACGCGGTCATAGATCCCGCTTTGGGCATTCAGCAGAGAGCCAACGGCCCACGCGAAGAAGCAAATCTGGACGGAGATAAAGACTCTCAGCATCTTGGACATCGCTCCTCCTCAGCTCGGGATACCCCGAGCGATTTGCGCATAATAAGGTTGGCCCAGAGGATTGGCGTATTTGGGGTAGCACAGGATTCCCGTTGCCCGACATTCGCCTCCTCTAGATATAAAGACCGCCGGTGAAAGGCTTTCTCCTCTAAGCAAAAAAGATTTGTTGGGCCGGCCGCGGTTACGGTCGCGCCGGTAGGTAGGTAGGTAGGTAGGTAGGTAGGTAGGTAGGCGGAAACTCGAGAGAATCGGGCCGTCAGCGCCCCCATCAAATTACCCCACTATTTGCAGAATAGGAAAATGATCCGGGGAAGTCAAGCGTTGGCAGCGGTTTTGTTTTTTCTGGCCTCCGTGATAAGATTTCTCCGTTATATCCGCTTTGAGGAGTCTTGGCATGAATTCCAACGAAACGTTCGACAAGCTGGAACGCCGGATCGAACAGTATCGCGACGAGATGGTCGATCTCCAGATGAAGCTCTGCGCCATCCCGGCGATCGCCCCTTCGAGCGACGGGGAAGGAGAGGCGAAGAAGGCCGAATTCCTCGCCGGCTGGCTGAAGGACAACGGATTCGTCGATATCGCCGTCATCAAGGCCCCCGACCTCGACGCCCCCGCCGGCTACCGCCCCAACATCCTCGCCTATTACCGGGGCAAGAGCCAGGCCCGGACGATCTGGATCATGACCCATATGGACGTCGTCCCCCCCGGCGAGCTGTCCCTCTGGCGCGGTGATCCGTACAAGGCGTGGGTCGAGAAGGGCCGCGTTCACGGCCGGGGCGTCGAAGACAACCAGCAGGACATGGTCGCTTCTCTCTTCGCCGTCAAGGCCCTCCAGGCCGAGGGCATCGTCCCGGTCTCGGACATCGGCATCGCCCTCGTCGCCGACGAGGAAACGGGCAGCGCTAAGGGCATCGACTACGTCCTCCAGAACCACAAAGTCTTCCGCAAGCAGGACCTGATCATCGTGCCCGACGCCGGCAACGAGACCGGTACGATGATCGAGGTCGCCGAAAAGAGCATCCTCTGGCTCAAGATCAAGACCATGGGCAAGCAGGCCCACGGCTCGACCCCCGAGAAGGGCATCAACAGCTTCAAGGCCGCGAGCTTCTTCATCGCCGCCCTGAACGACCTCTACAAGATCTATCCGGGACGTGACCGGCTCTTCGATCCGCCGATCTCCACCTTCGAGCCGACGAAGAAAGAGGCCAACGTCCCCAATATCAACACGATCCCCGGCGAAGATATTTTCTACATGGATATGCGCATCCTGCCCAAATTCAAGGTCCAGGACGTCGAGAGGACCATCCGGACGATCGCCGCGGGCATCGAAAAGAAGTTCAAGGTCAAGATCCACGCCGAGGTCCAGCAGAAGGCTACGGCCGCCCCTCCGACGTCGGCCCAGGCCCCCGTGGTCCTGGCCCTCAAGAAGGCGGTCAAGGCCGTTTACAGGAAGGACGCCAAGGCGATGGGCATCGGCGGCGGGACGGTGGCGGCGGTCTTCCGCAGGGGCGGTTTCTCCGCCGCCTGCTGGTCCAAGCTCGACGAGACCGCCCATCAGCCGAACGAATACTGCATCATCGATAACATGGTCGGCGATGCCAAGGTCTACGGCCACATCTTCCTGCAAGAATAGGGAGAAGGCCGGCTCGACCGCTCCGGCCTAAACGGGCCGTCGCATGACGGAAGGCACCGGCGGCGCCTCAGGGTAGATCCTCTGAACGCGCTGGGCGATGCGGACCGTGTTGAGGTGGATGTCCACGGTGTCCTTGATCTCCAACGCGTAGCCGCCGGCCAGGACGACAGCGACCGGGATCCCGAGGCGTCTCGCGTTCTCTATGACGAGCTTGTCCCGTTCCTTCAATCCCGCCTTGGTCAGGGCCAGGCCGCCGAGCTGGTCTTTCTCGTAAGGGTCCGCGCCGGCCAGATAGATCACCAGACCCGGCCGGAACTCCCTGTAAATATTTGGGATATGAGCCCTGAGCGCGGCCAGGTACTTGTCGTCGCCGTCCCCCGCCCAGAGGGGGATATCGAGGGTGCTGCGGGGCTTTTCCGTGGGGTAGATATCCATCTGATGGATCGACAGCGTGAAGATCTCCTTCCGGCCGGCGAGAGCCGCGGCCGTGCCGTTGCCCTGGTGGAGGTCGCAATCGACGATCATGACCCGCTCGGCGTACTCGTCCACGATGACCTTGCGCGCCGCCACGGCGACGTCGTTGAGGAGGCAGAAGCCCTCGCCGTGATCGGGGAAAGCGTGGTGGAAGCCGCCGCCGATGTGGACCGCGAGCCCCGTCTCGATGGCCTTGCGCGCGGCCAGGACGGTGCCTCCGACCGACAGCAGGGCGAATCGGACGAGCTCGGGCGAATAGTGGATCTCCAGGGCCTTGAGCTCGGCCTGGCTCAGGCCGCCGGTCTTGACGTGCTTGAGGTAGCGCGGGCTGTGGACGAGAAGGACATCCTCGTCGGGGGCCGGCCGGGGCCTGAGAAAATTCTCCTTCTTCGCTCCCATGGCCAGGAGGTTCTCGTAGACGAGGCGGTACTTCTGGAGGGGGAAGACATGCTTGCCGGTCTCGACCATCCAGTACTCATTGCTGAAAATGAGCTGGAAAGGGAACCGCTTTCCGACGAGCACCTTGAAGAGGTCGAGCAGGTCGCCCATGCGGACCTCAACATATCAAAAAACGGAACCAGAAAAAAGGTACTCTTTCAGGGGAAGTCCCGTCATCGGCTTTGCTCAGGATATCGCCCCTCGCTTCCCCGCGCCCCCGGAAACCTTCGTAAACGGTTTCCCCCGCCTTCCGGCGGGTCCCCCTTCCCTCACGGGGGCTTCGGGGCGACATCCATCACCGCCTCATGACGGACTTCCCCAACGAGGAGAGAGACTCCAGAACGGGCCGGCCGAGATCAACGCTTCCGGGCCGGCTTCTTCGCGCTCTTTTTCGCCGCGGGCTTGGGAGCGTTGAGGATGGCCGCCCGGGCCGCCGCGAGGCGAGCGATGGGCACCCGGAAGGGCGAGCAGCTGACGTAGTTCAGCCCGATGATGTGGCAGAACTCGACCGATGACGGCTCGCCGCCGTGCTCGCCGCAGATGCCGAGCTTGATCCCCGGCCGCGTCTTGCGGCCCCTCTCGACGGCCATGCGCATGAGCTGGCCGACGCCGTCCCGGTCGAGGACCTCGAACGGGTCCTTGGCGTAGATCTCCTTCTCCACGTAGGGGATGAGAAATCGGGCGGCGTCATCGCGGCTGACGCCGAGCGTCGTCTGGGTCAGGTCGTTCGTGCCGAAGCTGAAGAACTCGGCCACGGTCGCGATCTCGTCGGCGGTGATGGCGCCGCGCGGGATCTCGATCATCGTTCCGACGAGATAGTCGAACGTGACGCCCTGCTCCTTCATGACCGCCTCGGCCGTCGCCCGGACGAGCTTCTCCTGGTTCTGGAGCTCCTTGACGTGGCCGACAAGCGGGATCATGACCTCGGGCATCACGGGGATCTTTTTCTTCTTGGTCGCCGCGGCGGCCTCGAAGATGGCCCGGGCCTGCATCTCGGTGATCTCGGGATAGATGATCCCGAGACGGCAGCCGCGGAAGCCGAGCATGGGATTGAACTCGTGCAGGGAGTCGACGCGCTCCTTGACCTTCTCGAAGGAGATGCACATCTGCTCCGCGAGGTCGCGCTGCCTCTCCACGTCGTGGGGCAGGAACTCGTGGAGTGGCGGGTCGATCGTCCGGATCGTGACCGGCCGTCCGGCCATGACCTCGAAGATGCCGGCGAAGTCCCGGCGCTGGAGCGGCAGGAGCTTGGCCAGGGCCGACTTCCTCTGCTCGACCGTGTCGGCCAGGATCATCTCGCGCATCGGGCCGATCTTGTCCTCGCCGAAAAACATGTGTTCGGTCCGGCAGAGGCCGATGCCTTCGGCCCCGAAGGCCACCGCGTTGGCGGATTGGTCGGGCTGGTCGGCGTTGGTCCGGATCTTGAGGGTCCGGAACTTGTCGGCCCACGTCATGACCTTGGCGAAGGTCTGGTAGACGGGCGCCTGGGCCGGCGGCAGGGTCTTTTCGATCAGGACCTGGAGGACCTCGGACGGCCGGGTGTTGATCTTGCCCTCGATGACCTCGCCGGTCGTGCCGTCGATCGAGATCCAGTCGCCTTCCTTGATCTTCCGTCCCTTGACGGTCATGAAGTGCCGGCCATAGTCGATGGCCAGCTCGCCGCAGCCGGCGACGCAGACCCGGCCCATCTGCCGGGCGACCAGGGCGGCGTGGGAGGTCATGCCGCCGCGGGCGGTCAGGATGCCCTCGGCCGCGCCCATGCCCCTGATGTCCTCGGGCGAGGTCTCGATCCGGGTCAGGATGACCTTTTCGCCTCGCTTGGCCCAGGCCTCGGCGTCGACGGAATTGAAGACGAGACGCCCGGTGGCCGCGCCGGGCCCGGCATTGA
>Ga0326726_10003193_pt1 | contig 15051 bp, 12 predicted proteins | sample MHFenrmetagenome_2_FD_207603 | JGI IMG/M metagenome (GOLD analysis project Ga0326726, IMG submission 207603) | Lab enriched peat soil microbial communities from Michigan Hollow, Ithaca, NY, United States - MHF15MN | ecosystem: Environmental > Terrestrial > Soil > Wetlands > Peat | place: USA...
GCTAACACGGCCGCGCTCGGCTCGCAGGCCGCTGCGGCGCTGTACCAACTCAATGTGCTGGCTTCCAATATCGAGGACCAGCCCAACAACACGACGCGCTTCCTGGTCATCGCCGATGAGGAGGCGGCGCCGTCCGGGCGGGACAAGACCTCGCTGGTGATGTCCACGCTCAACCGGCCAGGCGCGATGCATGATCTGCTGGCCCCGCTGGCCGAACAGGGGGTGGACATGACCCGAATGGAGTCCAGGCCCTCGCGCACCGGCATGTGGGAGTACGTCTTCTTCGTGGACCTGAAGGGTCACCAGCAGGACGCGCCCGTGGCGCGTGCCCTGGCGCAGTTGCGCAGCCGCGCGTCTTTTCTCAAGATCCTCGGTTCCTATCCGGCCGCGCTCTAGACGGGCCCTCATGATCGACCCCTGCGAGTTATCCCCCTCCTATATCCGCGCGATCGCCGCCTACCAGCCGGGCAAGCCCATCACGGAGCTGGCCCGAGAGATGGGGCTAGAGGAGAGCGGCATCGTCAAGCTCGCGTCAAACGAGAACCCGCTCGGGGTGAGCCCGCTGGCGCGGGCGGCGATCGAGGCTCAGCTACGGAACTTAGCCCGTTACCCGGACGGCAACGGTTTCGAACTGAAGCAGGCGCTGGCGGTCCGCCATCGAGTGGGGGACGACCAGATCGTGCTGGGCAATGGTTCCAACGATGTGTTGGAACTGGTGGCCCGATGCTTTCTCGGCAACGGCACCTCCGCGGTCATGTCGCAGCACGGGTTCGTCGTCTATCATCTGGCGACGCAAGTCGCGGGTGCAGCGAGGCTGGAAACGCCGGCCAAGGACTATGGCCATGATCTGCCGGCCATGGCTGGCGCTGTGCGCGAAGACACGCGCGTGATCTGGATCGCCAACCCGAACAATCCCACCGGCACTTTCGTTCCCGCTCCCGAAGTGGAGGTGTTCCTGCAGCGTGTGCCGCGCCGTGTCGTTGTGGTCCTCGACGAGGCGTACAACGAGTATCTGCCGGGCGAGATGCAGGCCGACAGCGTGCGCTGGCTGACGCGGTTCCCCAACCTGGTCATCACGCGCACCTTTTCCAAAGCCTACGGCCTCGCGGGTCTGCGGGTGGGTTTCGCACTGGCCCATCCCGAAGTGGCTGATCTGATGAACCGGGTGCGGCAACCGTTCAACGTCAGCACGGTGGCCCAGGTTGCTGCCGTGGCGGCCCTGAAGGACCGCGAGTTCGTGCACAAGAGCGTGGAGCTCAATCGTGCGGGTATGGGCCAGATCGTCGATGGGCTGGGGCGGCTGGGCCTAGAGCACATCCCGTCGTTCGGAAACTTCGTGAGCTTTCGGGTCGGCGCCGCGGCGGAGATCTACCAGCGGCTGCTCCAACAGGGGGTAATCGTAAGGCCCATCGGCATGTATGGCCTACCCGATCACCTACGGGTGTCGATCGGGCTCCAGGTCGAGAACGAGCGGTTCCTGAGTGCATTGCGCATGGCGCTGCACGCCTGACGTACCCCGGTGCCGGCGCCCGTGACAGACGTCCGTTTCCGCAAGCTGGCCGTGTTCGGCGTGGGGCTGATCGGCGGCTCCTTCGCAATGGCCCTAAGGCAGGCGGGTTGTGTCGAGCGTGTCGCCGGGGTTGGTCGTAGCCGGGCGAATCTCGAGCGCGCATTGGAGCTTGGCGTGATCGACGAGGTAGCTCCCGATGCGCCTGCTGCGCTCGACGGCGCCGATCTTGTGCTGGTCGCCGTACCGGTGCAGCAGACGGTGTCCATCCTCAATGCCATCGAGCCGCATCTCGCGCCCGATGCCGTGCTCACCGACGGCGGGAGCACCAAGCGCGATGTGGTAAGCGCGGCGCGCAGCCATCTGGGCCTTAAGCTGATGCAATTCGTCCCCGCCCATCCCGTGGCGGGCGCCGAATTGTCCGGCGTGGAGGCTGCCACGGCGGAGCTGTTCCGCGACCACACGGTAGTATTGACGCCAGTGGCGGAAACGGGTGATCGCGCGCGCGTCCGTGTCGATGCCGCATGGCGCGCATGCGGGGCGCGTACCGTGGAAATGTCTGCAGAGCGCCATGACGAAGTGTTTGCGGCGGTGAGCCATCTCCCACACGTGCTGGCGTTCACGCTGGTGGAAATGATCGCCAGTCGTGAAGACGCCACGGAGTTATTCTCTTTTGCGGGTGCTGGGTTCCGCGACTTCACCCGCATTGCTGCCAGTTCGCCCGAGATGTGGCGGGACATCTGCCTGGCCAACCGAGACGCGCTCCTGGCGGAGATCCGCGCATTTCAGGACCGCTTGTCGACCCTGGCTGCGGAAATGGAAGCCGGAGACGGTGCCGACATCGAGCTCAGCTTCGAACTGGCGCGCGCGGCCCGCAGCAAATGGTTGCGCGGCCAGCAGTGAGCCGATGAACGCCTACCCGCCCTACCTCGATCTAGGCCCGTTTTGGCACGCCGCTGGGACTATCCGACTGCCCGGCTCCAAGAGCATCTCCAACCGCACGCTGCTGCTGGCGGCGCTGGCCCAAGGTGTCACCGAAATCCGCGGCCTGCTCTCAGCAGACGACGTGGACCGCATGCTGGATGCGCTGGAGCAGCTCGGCGTGCGGGTGCAGCGCAGCGACCCGCAGCGCGTGCTGGTAACGGGTTGCTCGGGCGCTTTTCCCCGACGCTCGGGCGATCTCTTCCTGGGCAACGCCGGCACTGTTTTTCGCCCGCTCACCGCTGCGCTGGCGCTCAACGGCGGTCACTACACGCTATCGGGTGCGCCGCGCATGCACGAGCGTCCGATCGGCGACCTGGTCGACGCGCTGCGAGCGCTCGGCGCGGACATCCGCTATTTGGGGAAAGAGGGCTTCCCGCCGCTGGAGATCTTTCCAGCGACTATCCGCGGCGGCGGGCACGTGCGCGTGCGGGCGGACGTGTCGAGCCAGTTCCTCACCGCGCTGCTGATGGCGCTGCCGATGACCGGGCAGACCATGACCGTAGAGGTCGAAGGCGAGCTGATTTCGACGCCCTACATCGAGATCACCCTGCGGCTTCTGGCCATGTTCGGCGTGCGGGTGGCGCGCGACGGGTGGGCGTCGTTTACTGTTCCGGGCGACCGCGGCTACCGCAGTCCGGGCGTGGTGCACGTGGAAGGCGATGCTTCCAGCGCGTCCTACTTCTTGGCCGCGGGTGCCATCGGCGGCGGCCCGGTGCGCGTGGAGGGCGTCGGGCGCGACAGCGTGCAAGGCGATGTGCGCTTTGCCGAAGCCCTGGCACAGATGGGTGCGGTCGTTGCGCCGGGCGAAAACTGGATCGAAACGCGAGCCCCGGCGGATGGAAGACTCAGGGCATTCGATCTGGACCTGAACCACATTCCCGACGCTGCCATGACCCTGGCGGTAGCCGCGCTGTTCGCCGATGGGCCCTGCCGGCTGCGCAACATCGCCAGCTGGCGCGTCAAGGAGACCGACCGCCTGTCGGCGATGGCGACCGAGCTGCGCAAGTTGGGGGCGCACGCCGACGAAGGTCCAGACTACCTGGTCGTGATGCCCCCCGTTGGCTCAGGTCTTACGCCTCATGCTGCCATCAATACCTACGATGATCACCGCATGGCGATGTGCTTCTCCCTGGTCGCGTTAGGGGGGGTGTCGGTGCGCATCAACGATCCCAAATGCGTGGCCAAGACCTTCCCCGACTACTTCGAGCGCTTCGGCGAGATCACCTCAAGGCCCTTCGTACCGGCGATCGCCATCGACGGTCCGTCTGCATCGGGGAAGGGCACCGTGGCGCGTCAGGTGGCCGCAGCGCTGGGGTTTCACTTTCTAGACAGCGGAGCGCTATATCGTTTGGTAGCGCTAGCCGCGCAAAGACGGCGGATCGATCTGACCGACGTTGAGGCGCTGGCCGCCTTGGCCATCGGGCTGGATTGCGAATTCCGCGACGACCAGGTGATTCTCGACGGACAGGATGTCACCCAGGCGATCCGGACGGAGGAGGTCTCCGTCGCAGCTTCTAGAGTTGCGGCTGTGCCCGCAGTACGGCGGGCGCTACTCGGCCGCCAGCGCGCCTTCCGCCGGGCGCCGGGGCTGGTGGCGGACGGGCGCGATATGGGCTCCGTGGTGTTCCCCGACGCCGCCCTCAAGGTATTCCTGACCGCCGGTCCAGAGGAGCGTGCGCGGCGCCGCTATAAACAGTTGATCGACAAAGGAATACATGCTAACCTTGACGCCCTTTTGCAGGACATCAACCAGCGTGATGCCCAAGACGCGAGGCGCGCTGTTGCGCCTCTGAAGAAGTGCGCCGACGCCCACCTGCTGGACACGACGGAGCTCTCCATAGAGGAGACCGTCAGACAGGTGCTGGCGCTTTGTCGGCGGGCGCTGAGCCAAGCGCCATCCCGCTAGAACCGGGTGCTCCGAGCCGAAGCTGAAGGGTTCCGGCAGAGCCCGACGCGGTGGGATGGTTTTTTTGTGAACCGGCCCCATCTGGCCTTGCCACTGGGCTAACGAAAGAGTTCGATTTCTACGTGATGACAACCGCTACCTCCACTCATACTTCCGACAAATCCGAGAACTTCGCCGCGCTGTTCGAAGAGAGCCTCTCGCGCAAGGAGATGCGCGCCGGAGAGGTGATCACCGCAGAGGTCGTGCGGGTAGACGCCAACTTCGTGGTGGTGAACGCAGGGCTCAAGTCGGAGAGCTACATCGCGATCGACGAATTCCGCAATGATCGCGGTGAGCTGGAGGTGCAGCCGGGCGAATTCGTGCAGGTGGCTATCGAGGCGCTCGAAGATGGCTACGGCGAGACGCGACTGTCGCGAGAAAAGGCCAAGCGGTTGGCGGCCTGGCACGAGCTGGAAGCGGCGCTCGAGCAGGGCAAGGTGGTCCAGGGGCTGGTCAACGGGAAGGTCAAGGGCGGCCTCACCGTGATGATCAACGGCATCCGAGCTTTCCTCCCCGGGTCGTTAGTGGACCTGCGTCCTGTTAAAGACACCAACCCTTACGAGGGCAAGCAGCTCGAGTTCAAGGTCATCAAGCTCGACCGCAAGCGCAACAACGTGGTGGTCTCACGTCGCGCGGTACTTGAAGCGACCCAGGGCGCGGAGCGCGAGGCGCTGCTGTCCAGCCTGCAGGAAGGCGCGGTGGTCAAGGGCGTGGTCAAGAACATCACCGACTACGGCGCCTTCGTGGACCTGGGTGGCATCGATGGGCTGCTGCACATCACCGATCTCGCCTGGCGCCGCGTCAAGCATCCCTCGGAGGTGCTGTCGGTAGGCGATGAAGTCGAAGCCAAGGTGCTCAAATACGACCAGGAGAAGAACCGAGTTTCGCTCGGGCTGAAGCAGCTGGGTGAAGACCCCTGGGTCGGCATCGCGCGCCGCTATCCGACCGGCACACGCCTGTTCGGCAAAGTCACCAACCTCACCGACTACGGCGCGTTCGTGGAGATCGAATCCGGCATCGAGGGGCTGGTGCACGTGTCGGAAATGGACTGGACCAATAAGAACGTGCATCCGTCGCGCGTGGTCCAGGTGGGCGATGAGGTGGAGGTGATGATCCTAGAGATCGACGAGGAGCGCCGCCGCATTTCGCTGGGTATGAAACAGTGCTTGCCCAACCCGTGGGAAGAGTTCGCCGGTAATTTCAAGAAGGGAGATAAGGTAAAGGGGCAGATCAAGTCCATCACCGACTTCGGCGTGTTTATTGGGCTGCCCGGTGGGATCGATGGCCTGGTCCACCTCTCGGACCTGTCCTGGACGCTCCCAGGCGAGGAGGCGGTGCGCAACTACAAGAAGGGTGACGAGGTCGAGGCGGTAGTCGTCGCCATCGACGTTGAGCGCGAACGCATCTCGCTCGGCATCAAGCAGCTCGAGGGCGACCCGTTCAACAACTATGTCGCCACCCATGAAAAGGGCACTGTGGTGGAGGGCAAGGTCAAGAGCTTGGACGCCAAGGGCGCGTTGATCAGCCTGGATGGCGACGTGGAGGGCTATTTGCGGGCCTCAGAAGTGTCGCGCGACCGGGTGGAGGACATCCGGCAGCACCTCAAGGAAGGGGACGCGGTAAGCGCGATGATCATTAACATCGACCGCAAGAACCGCACGATCAACTTGTCGATCAAGCAGAAGAGCATGGCCGAGGAGAGTGAAGCGATCCAGAAGCACGCTGCCGATACTCCGGTCAGCACCGGAACGACGAACCTGGGTGCGCTGCTCAAGGCCAAACTCGATACCAAGAACTCTGCCCAATAAGGGAACTCTGCCCAGTAAGGGAGTTCGGCCCAATAAGGGAAGCCTGTCCAACAGCGATAGACCGCCGCCCGGGAACGGCGGCTCGGGTTGTGCGCGGGAAGCTAGGTCAAGCCGTGCACGCCCGCAAGGCTAGGGGAGGGGCAAGGCACTTTGGGCAGGCTGCGGCGCGAGAAACAGAGCCATCCGAGCAGCGATAAGGGAAACTCATGACAAAGTCGGAGCTGATCTCCAGGCTCGCGGCGCACTTTCCGCAGCTAGTGGCGAGCGATGCGGAACTGGCCGTGAAGATGATCCTGGACGCCATGTCCAAGAGCCTCGCTCTGGGTCAACGCATCGAGATCAGGGGCTTCGGGAGTTTTGGACTCAACTATCGGCCCCCACGGGTCGGGCGCAACCCCAAGTCGGGCGACAAGGTACAGGTCCCAGCCAAGTACGTCCCTCACTTCAAGGCCGGCAAGGAGCTGCGGGAGCGGGTAGACGCCCGCCGCGAGGGAGAGCAGCAGTAGCCGCGCGCGGATTTCGGTGGAGTTGATGCGGTACCTGCGCTGGATCCTTTGGATCCTCCTCTTTGTCTTGCTCTTCGGCTTCGCTCTCAAGAACACCGATCCGGTCGTGGTCCGCTACTTTCTCGGATGGGAGTGGCACCCACCGCTGGCGCTGGCCTTGTTCGTGTTCTTCGCGGGCGGCGCCGTATTTGGCGTGCTGGCTGGGATGGCGGCGCTGCATCGTCAGCGCCGGGAGCTGGTGCAGCTGCGGCGGGAACGCCGCGCCAGGCAGGCGGCGTCGCACACACCCGACGCTCAGCCCGAGCGCCCGTTTCTGTGAGTGCCTTGGTCTGGGCGTGAGCGCATGGAATTCGAGTTCTGGTGGCTGATCGGATTCCCGATCTTCTTCGGCCTGGGTTGGCTCGCTGCGCGCGTGGACATCAAGCAGCTTCTCACCGAGTCTCGCGCGCTGCCGTCGTCGTACTTCCGCGGGCTCAACTTCCTCATCAATCAACAGCCGGACAAGGCCATCGAGGCGTTCATCGAAGTGGTCAAAGTGGATCCTCAGACGGTCGAGTTGCATTTCGCCCTGGGCAGCCTATTCCGCCGGCGAGGCGAAGTGGAGCGGGCCATTCGCATGCACCAGAACCTGGTGGACCGCGCCGACCTCGCTACCGAGCAGCGCCTGACTGCCCTGTACGAGCTGGCACAGGACTACCTCAAGGCCGGGTTGCTCGACCGCGCCGAGGAGATGTTCCTCAAGCTTGAGGGCACCGGCTACGAGCAATCTGCGCTCAAGTTCCTGCTCGAGATCTATGAGCAGGAGAAGGACTGGCTCAAAGCGATCGACGCGTCCCACAGGATGGACGCGGTCACCGGGCAGTCGAGCCAGCGCGAGATCGCGCACTTCTATTGCGAGCTGGCGCAGTCGGAGATGACGCATTCGCGCCCCGAGCGGGCGCGCGCCTATCTCCGGGACGCCCTCAACGTCAACCGCAAGTGCGCGCGCGCTTATCTGGTCCTGGGCGATCTCGCCATGAACGAAGGGAAGGCAACGGAGGCGATCGAATGCTGGAAGCGCATCGAGGGCCAGAACCCGGCCTATTTGGCGCTCGCCGCCGAGAAGTTCCTGATCGCCTACCGGGAGCTGGACCGGCTGGGCGAAGGGGTGAGCCTGCTGCGCGGCTACCTCGCGAGCTACCCCTCGCTCGATCTACTCAACACCGTGTTCCAGGCGGTGCTGGAGCGCGACGGGCCAGGGCGAGTCAACGAGCTGGTGCGCGACGAACTCAGGCGTACGCCGACGCTTCTGGGGCTGGACAAGCTGCTCGAAGCCCAGCTCCTCGAGGCGCCGGTGGAGCGTCGGCGCGACCTCGAGCTGATTCGCAACCTGGTCCATCAGCATACGCGCAGCCTGGCGCTCTATCGCTGCGACAGCTGCGGGTTCAAGGCACGCCAGTTCTACTGGCACTGCCCGGCGTGTCACGGCTGGGAAACCTACGCTCCACGGCGCAGCGAGGAGCGGGAGGCGGTGGCTTGAGCGATCCGCGCGTCATCGTCGCCTTGGATCTCCCAGACGCTGATGGCGCGTTGGCCTTGGCGCGCCGGCTCACGCCCGAACTGTGCCGACTCAAGGTCGGCAAGGAGCTGTTCACCGCGGCCGGCCCGGCTGTGGTGGAGCGACTTGCGCGCAGCGGGTTTGCGGTGTTCCTCGACCTGAAGTTCCACGACATTCCCAGCACCGTCGCGCAAGCCTGCAAGTCGGCGGCGGGGCTTGGAGTATGGATGCTGGACGTGCACGCATTGGGCGGCCGCGAAATGCTGGCGGCTGCGCGCGAGGCTCTGGGTAGCGCCCCCGAGCGCCCGCGGCTGATCGCAGTGACGATCCTCACCAGCCTAGGAGCCGAGGAGTTGCGCGAGGTTGGCATCGACGACGCGCCCGGGCGCGCGGCGTCCCGGCTTGCGGAGTTGGCGCAGGCAAGCGGCGTGGACGGCGTGGTCTGCTCGGCCTTGGAAGCCTCTGCGCTGCGGCGCCAATGCGGGCCTGACTTTCTGCTCGTCACGCCCGGGATCCGCTCGGGGTCTGGCGACCGAAACATTCGCCTGGACGATCAAAGGCGAGTTGCCACGGCGCGTGCCGCGCTGGACGGGGGGGCAAGCTATGTCGTCATCGGCCGCCCCATCACGCGCTCCGCGGATCCGCTTGCCGCGCTGCGCAGTATCCACGAGGAAATCGCACGAGGTGCAGAGTGAAAATCACGATGATCGGGACAGGCTACGTCGGCCTTGTAACGGGCGCATGCCTGGCGGACCAGGGTAACGACGTGCTGTGTCTGGACGTAGACAAGAACAAGATCGAACTGCTGCGCTCCGGCGGGGTCCCCATCCACGAGCCAGGGCTCGAGTCCCTCGTCAAGCGCAATGCGCAGGCCGGTCGCCTGCGTTTTACAACCGACATCGAACCCAGCGTTCACCACGGCACCGTGCAATTCATCGCGGTGGGAACGCCGCCGGACGACGACGGTTCGGCCAATCTGCGCTACGTAACCGAGGCCGCGCGCAGCATCGGTCGCCACATGCGCGACTACAAGGTCGTAGTCGACAAATCCACAGTGCCGGTGGGGACTGCGGATCGGGTGCGCGAGACCATCGGCGAGGAGTTGAAGGCGCGCGGCGAGGACGTTCCCTACAGCGTGGTGTCCAACCCTGAGTTCCTAAAGGAAGGTGCGGCGGTCGAGGATTTCATGAAGCCAGACCGCGTGGTGATCGGGGCGGATCATGACGATGAGCGCGCGACGCAGATCATGCGGGCGGTGTACGCGCCGTTTCAGCGCAACCATGAGCGCATGCTGGTGATGGACGTGCGTTCGGCCGAGCTGACCAAGTACGCGGCCAACGCCATGCTCGCCACGCGCATCTCGTTCATGAACGAGCTCGCGAACCTCGCGGAAAAGCTGGGGGCGAACATCGAGCAGGTGCGGCAGGGTATCGGCTCGGACCCGCGTATCGGCTACGACTTTCTCTACGCGGGCTGTGGTTACGGCGGCTCCTGCTTCCCCAAGGACGTCAGGGCACTGCAGCGGACCGCCGGCCACGCCGGGCTGCCGCTGCGGATACTGCGCGCGGTCGAGCAGGCCAACGATGCCCAGAAGCAGCGCCTGGTGCAGAAGGTCACCGCGCGCCTCGGTGAGCGCCTGGATGGGCGTAGGTTCGCCCTCTGGGGCCTGGCGTTCAAGCCGAATACCGACGACATGCGTGAAGCACCCAGCCGCGTCGTGATCCAAGAGTTGCTCGATCGAGGCGCAGCGCTGTGTGCCTACGACCCGGTGGCCATGGATGAAGCGCGGCGCATCTTTCGCGACGAGCCCCGGCTGAGTTACGCCGCAAACCCGCTCGCCGCGCTGGACGGGGCCGACGGCCTGATCATCGTGACCGAGTGGAAGGAGTTCCGCAGTCCGGACTTTGCCGACATCAGGCGACGCCTCAAACAGCCACTGGTCTTCGACGGCCGCAACCTCTACGATCCGAAGTTGGTGGCGGCGTCTGGACTGGAGTATTTCTGCATCGGACGGGGACAGCCCGTGACTCGTGATTCGTAACTCGTACGGGGAGCGACGCCACATGAAGTCTAGATCGGGAGAGCGTGTCTCGGGCGCTAGCAGGGCTGCGGCGATATGTGATCAGATGGCATTTCCGAATCACGAATCACGAGTCACGAATCACGGGTACTCAGTATGATGGCACGCCCCGACCTTTCGACCGCCCATGTTCTGGTCGTCGGTGACGTCATGCTCGACCGCTACTGGTTTGGGGAGGTGAGCCGCATCTCCCCCGAGGCACCGGTGCCGGTGGCGCGTATCACCCGCAGCGAGGAGCGGCCCGGAGGGGCTGCCAACGTGGCCCGCAACGTCATCGCTATCGGCGGCAGGGTCGACCTGCTGGCCGTGATCGGGACCGACGAGCCCGGCACCGCTCTGGCACGGTTGCTGGAAGCCGAGGGCGTGCACGCGAAACTTACGCGGGACGCCACGCTCAACACCACCGTGAAGCTGCGCGTGATCGGCCGTCAGCAGCAGCTGCTGCGCATCGATTTCGAAAACCCGCCGGCACCCGAGGCCCTAGAAGCTAAACGGGCGGAGTTTGACGCGCGCCTGTCGGCTGCGAAGGTTGTGATCTTCTCGGACTACGGCAAAGGCGGGCTAGCACACGTGGATCACATGATTTCCCAGGCCCGCTCAGCCGGGAAGATCGCTTTGGTGGATCCCAAGGGCGATGACTTCGAAAAGTACCGCCACGCAACGATACTGACGCCCAACCTCGGCGAGTTCCGCGCAGTGGCCGGACGCTGGCGCAACGAAGCCGAGCTAGCGGAGAAGGCGCAGCAACTGCGCCGCGCCCTGCAGCTGGATGCGTTGCTGGTCACGCGCAGCGAAGAGGGCATGACCCTGTTTCGGGAAGGTGAGGTCGTGCACGTGCCGGCGGTGGCCAAGGAAGTCTACGACGTGAGCGGGGCCGGGGACACGGTCATCGCCACGCTCGGCGTTATGCTGGCGGCCGGGCTCGAGCTCGCGGACGCCGTGCGCTGGGCGAACAAGGCGGCCGGCATCGTGGTCGGAAAGCTTGGCACCGCCGTGGTCCATCCCGACGAGCTTTTCGCTTGATGTCGGCTACAGGAGTTCGCACATGATCGTCGTGACCGGTGCGGCAGGGTTCATCGGCTCCAACTTGGTGAAGGCCCTCAACGACCTCGGCGACGACGACATCATCGCGGTAGACAATCTGACGCGCGGCGAAAAGTTCCGCAACTTAGTGGACTGCCATATCGCGGACTATCTCGATAAGGAGGAGTTCCTGCGCAAGCTCGGGGTGGGCGCCTACGACGGTGAGCTGAATGCTGTGTTGCATCAGGGCGCGTGCTCAGACACCATGGAGAGCAACGGGCGCTACATGATGGAGAACAATTACCGCTACTCGGCCGAGCTGCTCGACTTCTGCCAGGCCGAGGAGGTGCCCTTCATCTACGCGTCGTCCGCGTCCGTATACGGCGCCGGCAGTGTGTTCCGCGAGGACCCCGCGCACGAGCGGCCGCTCAATGTCTACGGCTATTCCAAGCTCCTGTTCGACAACCTGGTGCGGCGCCGCTGGAGCGACAACACCACACAGGTCGTGGGCCTGCGCTATTTCAATGTCTACGGCCCGCGTGAGGCGCACAAGGAACGCATGGCCTCAGTGGTCTTGCACTTCTTCAACCAGTACCGCTCGGAGGGCCGGGTCAAGCTGTTCGAGGGCAGCGGCGGGTTCGACGCGGGTGAGCAAAGGCGCGACTTCGTCTCGGTGCAGGACGTGGTCGATGTGAACCTGTATTTCCTCAATCATCCCCAGCACTCGGGCATCTTCAACTTGGGCACCGGCCGGGCTCAGAGCTTCAACCAAGTCGCGGCTGCCACGATCAATGCGGTGCGCGAGTCCCAGGGTGAGGAGCGGCTGGAGCTGGAGCAGATGCGAGCGCAAGGATTGATCGAGTACACGGCCTTCCCTTCGGGGCTGAAGGAGAAGTACCAGAGCTATACGCAGGCCGATATCGAAAAGCTCCGCCGCGCCGCCTACGCGGCGCTGCTGCTGAGCGTGGAGCAGGGTGTGGGGAGATACGTCAAGTGGCTGCTGGAAAACTGAGCGCGGGCGCCGCTGCGTACAGGACTCTGGACGACTGCGTCGGTGATACGCCGCTGGTGCGGCTCAAGCGGCTGCCGGGCGAGACCAGCAACGTCATTCTGGCCAAGCTGGAGGGCAACAACCCGGCAGGATCGGTGAAGGACCGGCCCGCGCTGTCGATGATCGTCCACGCCGAGGCGCGCGGAGAGATCAAGCCAGGCGATACCTTGATCGAGCCCACCAGCGGCAATACCGGCATTGCGCTAGCGATGGTGGCGGCCATGCGCGGCTACCGCATGGTGCTGGTCATGCCCGAACACCTGTCCGCCGAGCGGCGCATCACCATGGCAGCGTTTGGCGCACAGATTGTGCTCACCCCCAAGGACGGCGGCATGGAAATGGCCCGCGATGTGGCCCAGCAGATGGAGGCGCGGAGCGAGGGGCGTATCCTCGACCAGTTCGCCAATCCCGACAACCCGCGCGCTCACTACGAGGGCACCGGCCCGGAGATCTGGCGCGATACCCAGGGCCGGTTGACGCACTTCGTGAGCAGCATGGGCACCACGGGAACGATCATGGGTTGCTCGCGCTTCTTCAAGGAGAGGAACCCTTCCGTCCAGATCGTGGGCTGCCAGCCAACCCCTGGCTCCCAGATCCCCGGGATCCGCAAGTGGCCCGAGGAATACTTGCCCAAGATCTATCAGCCGGAGCGGGTCGACCGCATTATCGAGGTCAGCCAAGCCGACGCGGAGGACAGCATGCGGCGCCTGGCGCAGGAGGAGGGTGTATTCGCCGGCGTCTCGTCCGGCGGCGCGGTGTGGGCTGCGCTCGAGCTGTCGAAGGAGGTTGCCAACGCGCTCATCGTCGTGATCGTGTGCGATCGCGGCGACCGGTATTTGTCTACCGGCGTCTTCGGGTAGCCTGCCCCTTCAATCCGGGACGGTCCAGCGCTCCGGCGAGCGGCACACGCTCGCCAGAAGCAGCTCGCGCTTGCGCACGAACTCTTTGGGCAGCTTGTCGTAGAGCCTCACGAACAGCTCCTCGTGCTGCATCAGCTCGCGGATCCAGGCGTCGCGCTCCACCGCCATCAGGTCCCCATAGCGTGCCTGAGCCGTGGCGTCAAGTCCCGACCACTCCAGGTCGTGCCTGCTTGGCATCCAGCCCAGCACGCTTTCCACACCGCCGGCGCGTCCTTTGCAGCGCTCGATGATCCACTTCAAAACCCGCATGTTTTCGCCGTAGCCCGGCCAGAGGAAGCCGCCGTCGCCGCCCTTGCGGAACCAATTGACGCAGAAGATGCGCGGCGGGCTTGCAAGCTTGCGCCCCAGCTCCAGCCAATGGTCGAAGTAGTCGCCGATGTGGTACCCGCAGAACGGCAGCATCGCGAAGGGATCGCGACGCACGTCGCCGACTCTGCCGGCGGCGGCTGCGGTTGTCTCCGAACCCATAGTGGCCGCCGCGTACACACCGTCGGCCCAGTTGAAGGCCTCGTAGACGAGCGGGACGGTTTGGCTTCGCCGTCCGCCGAAAATGAACGCCGAGATGGGCACGCCCTCGAGCTTCTCCCAGTCGGGGTCCAGGCTGGGACACTGCGACGCGGGAACCGTGAAGCGCGCGTTGGGGTGTGCAGCTTTGGTGCCAGAGTCCGGGCTCCAGCCGCGACCTTGCCAGTCGGTAAGCCGCGCGGGCGGCTCGTCTGTCATGCCCTCCCACCACACGTCGTCATCGGCTGTCGTGGCCACGTTGGTGAAGAGGCAGTTCTTCTCCACTGTTGCCATGGCGTTGGGGTTGGACTGCCTGGAGGTGCCCGGAGCGACGCCGAAGAAGCCGTATTCCGGATTGATGGCGTACAGCCGCCCGTCCGGGCCCGGTCGAATCCAGGCAATATCGTCGCCGACCGTGGTCACTTTCCAGCCCTTGAACGGGGCCGGCGGGACCAACATTGCGAAATTGGTCTTGCCGCATGCGCTGGGGAAGGCGGCCGCGACATAGGTCCTCTCGCCGTCTGGGGCCTCTACGCCCAGGATCAGCATGTGCTCGGCCAACCAGCCTTGCGCGCGCCCCATGCTGGATGCGATGCGCAGAGCAAGGCACTTCTTACCGAGCAGCGCATTGCCGCCGTACCCGCTGCCGAAGGACCATATCGCGTTGTCCTCCGGGAAGTGGACGATGTACTTGTGCTCGGAGTTGCACGGCCAAGGAGCGTCCCTGCCTCCAGGTGCTAAGGGCATGCCGACCGAGTGCAAGCACGGCACGAACTCGCCGTCCTCGCCCAGAGCCTCCACGGCCGAGCGCCCCATGCGTGTCATGATGCGCATGCTGACTGCGACATAGCCGGAGTCGGTGATCTGCACGCCGATCCTGGACAGGGGTGAGCCGACCGGTCCCATGCTGAATGGCACTACGAACAGCGTGCGCCCGCGCATACAGCCGTCGAACAGCTGCAACAGGCGCGCCTTCATCTGCGCCGGGTCGACCCAGTTGTTGGTGGGCCCCGCGTCATGCCGGTGGACGCTGCAGATGTAAGTACGATCTTCCACGCGTGCCACATCGCTGGGGTCCGAGCGCGCCACGAAGCTGTTGGGGCGCTTGTCGGGATGCAGCGGAATCAGCGTTCCGGCACGGACTAGATCCGCGCACAGCGCCTCGTATTCGCGCTCCGAGCCGTCG
>Ga0326726_10003194_pt1 | contig 15051 bp, 14 predicted proteins | sample MHFenrmetagenome_2_FD_207603 | JGI IMG/M metagenome (GOLD analysis project Ga0326726, IMG submission 207603) | Lab enriched peat soil microbial communities from Michigan Hollow, Ithaca, NY, United States - MHF15MN | ecosystem: Environmental > Terrestrial > Soil > Wetlands > Peat | place: USA...
GACCTCGGCGTTGGCTGGACCGTGCAGGACGCGATGTACTTCGGTGGCGAGGATCTCGTGCGCCGGCAGGGCAAGGACGCCGCACGGCGCATGCCGCCGGTCGTCACGGGCCGGCGGCTCGGCGTTGCGATCGGCGGCGGCACCGACGCGCATCGCGTCGCGTCGTACAACCCGTTCACCTCGCTGCAATGGTTCGTCGATGGCAAGACGGTGGTGGGCACCCCGATCCGCGCTACTGAGGAAACGCCGGATCGCATGACGGCGCTGCGTCTCTACACGCTCGGCAGCGCGTGGTTCTCGTTCGACGACGATGTGCGTGGCTCGCTCGAGCCCGGCAAGCTCGCCGACCTCGCCGTCCTCTCGGGGGACTACCTCACGGTGCCGACGGAAAAGATCGGCGACCTCGAGTCGGTGCTGACGTTGGTCGGCGCTCAGGTCGTCTACGCGGCCGGCGACTTTGCCCGTCTCGAGCGCGAGGCGCAGCGATGAGCCGCGCGCCGCCGCGAGACTTGCAGCTGCAGTGTCGGTGCGGCACGGTGCGGGCGGTCGCGCACGGCGTGGCGCCGCAGACCGGCAATCACTGCGTTTGCTACTGCGACGATTGCCAAGCCTTCGCAAAGGCTCTGAACCGGGCGGATGTGCTCGACGCCAATGGCGGCACCGACATCTTTCAACTGTCGCAGGCGCGACTCGAGTTCACGCACGGGCTGGATCGTGTGGCGTGGCTTCAGCTGGCGCCGAAGGGGACGGCTCGCTGGTACGCGAGCTGTTGCAACACACCGATTGGCAACACGCTCCCTACTATGGGCGTTCCGTTCATCGGTGTGATCCGCGCGTTCATTCGCGAGCCGGCCGGTGACGCGCTCGGTCCCATCCGCGCACGCGTATTCCCGAAGTTCGCAACCGGTGATGTGGCGGCCATTCCGCCCGACAATCAATCGCGCTGGACGATGTTCTTGCGGCTGGCGGCGCTCATCATCTTGTGGCGATTGCGAGGCGATCACAAGCGCTCGCCGTTCTTCGACGCCGTGAGCGGCGCGCCGTTGAGACCGCCGCGCGTTCTGACCGAAGCCGAACGCGGTGCGCTCTATTAGACGGGCCTCGAGGTAGGCCGGCGCAACAGCAACTGGGCCGTGAGCGTCACGAGCGCTGCGCCGGACAAGTAGTAGCCGACGGACGCGATTCCATAGTTCGCCGCGAGGTACGTGGCGACGTACGGCGCGACCGAACCGCCCAGAATGCCTGCCAGGTTGAACGCGACTGATGCGCCGGTGTAGCGCACTGCCGTCGGGAACAGGTCTGCGAGCGCCGTGCCGAGCGCGCCGTACGTCATGCCCATGAGCCCAAGACCGATCGACAGGAATACGGTGGCTTTGAGCGCACTGCCGCTCGCGAACAATGGCTCGAACAGCAAGCCGAACACGAAGACCAGCACGCTCGCGAGCATCAGCATCGGCCAGCGCCCGATCCGATCGGCACCGAGCGCGGAGATCGGAATCGTCAGTGCGAAGAACAACACGCCGATCATCTGCAGCAACAGGAATTGCTGGCGCGTGAAGCCGAGCTGGCCCGTGCCCCAGCTCAGCGTGAACACGGTCATCAAGTAGAAGATCACATACGTCACGATGCCGGCGAGCGTGGCCAGCACGAGCGTGCGCGAATGCTCGCTTACCAGGGTTGCGATAGGCACGCGCACGCGCTGCTGCTGTTCGATCGTGCGTTGAAACGCCGGTGTCTCGGTGAGCTGCAAGCGTATGTAGAGGCCCACGAGCACGAGCACGGCGCTCGCGACGAACGGCAGGCGCCAGCCCCAGGCGAGGAATTGCTGCTCCGTGAGCGCAGAGCTCAGTGCGATGAAGATCCCGGTGGCGCACCAGAAGCCGAGCGGCGAGCCGAACTGCGGGAACATTCCGTACAGGCTTTCTTTGCCGCGCGGTGCGTTCTCGGTGGCGAGCAGCACGGCACCGCCCCATTCGCCGCCGAGGCCGAGTCCCTGGCCTAGGCGGCACAGAGCGAGCAGGAGTGGCGCGGCGATGCCGATCGTGGCGTAGGTCGGTAGCAGGCCGATGGCAACCGTGGACAGGCCCATCGTCATTAGCGCCGCGACGAGTGTGGCTTTGCGGCCGATCCGGTCGCCGAAGTGGCCGAACAGCGCCGAGCCCACGGGCCGCGCGACGAATGCGAGCGCGAACGTCGCGAGCGATTGCAGAGTCTTCGTCGTCGGGTCGCCGGGCGGGAAGAACAGCTGCGGAAACACGATGACGGCCGCCGTGCCGTAGATATAGAAGTCGAAGAACTCGATCGTCGTGCCGATCAGGCTCGCGAACAGAACCCGGCCCTTCGTCATAGCCGACGACTTTCGACGATCGCGTGCACCGTGCTCCCCGCCCGCACCCCGGAGGCGCAAGGATACGGTGCCCGTGATGTGCGAGCCAGCGATCCTGGCCGTCCCCGACCTTAGAAGTACGCGTGCGCCTCCACGAACGTCTCGTTGCGGTTCGTGAACGGTTGTGCGCCTGGACCGTCGTAAGCACGCACTCCTGCACGGACCTGGAGTAACTGCATCGGCGCGTATTCCCATACCACGCTGCGCCGCTGCTGTCGGTCGTTGCTCGTGTGGTTGTTCGGGTCGAGCAGCTCCAAGCCGACCTTAAGATTGTGGCCTTTCGTGATGCGCCAGTCCGCTTCGAACAGAGTCGCGAACTGTTTATCAGAGCCGCTGATCGGGCGGTCGTCGGTGATGAAGTCGAGTTCGCCGAGCCACGTCACAGGCCCGGTTTTGACTCCGCCGAACACGGCCTGCATGTTGCGATCGCCGCGCGGATCGTGGTTCACGTTCACGCTCGCACCGGTGCGCCAACGCGGCCGCACGTAACTGGCCGACAAGGTCACCTCGCTCTTGCCGGGAGCGCTGCCCGCGCCGGCGGTGCCATTCGTTGCGGCGATCTGCGCGGACCACCTCGGCAACTCGAGCCCGAGCTCGATGCCGTCGTCCGGCGTGTCGAAGTTGATGCCGGAGCGCTGGCGCACGAACGTGGCGTCGTCCTGCAAGCGCAAACCGAAGGGGAGAAAGAACTGCCCGGCCTTGATCGTCATTTTGCCGTGGAGTGGCGTTACGAGCACGTAGCGCTCGCGCTCGATCGAGGACCCCGGCGCAAGCTGCTGGTCGAAGTACACCGTCAGCAGATTCCGCACGGCCTTGAACTCCAGGTACACGGTACCTTTCGTCGTAGTCGTTTCCGAAGTGTCCGGTCCACGCGGCAGATCGACATTCTTGAAACCACCGCGGTAATCGCCGCCGACCCCGAACCAATCCGTGACGCTGCTGTTCCAGCCGGGGTCTTTCTCGTCGCGCAGCACGTTATTCGCGGCGAGCTGTGTACGCGCGAAGATCATACCGAACAGATTGCGCTTGCCGCCGCCCGTCGGATTCACGTGGCATTGGCCGCACTTGAAACCGTTCTGCACGGCCAGGTAAGGCTCCGCGTGTGCGAGAGAAGCCGAGAATAGCCATCCGACGGCGACCAGCGCGGTCGCCGTCAAGTGCGTGATGCGAGATTTCATTGCGGAGCCCCATTCGTAATCCAGGTCCGGATCTTGGTGATCGTCGCCGCGGAGAGCGGCTGGCCGCCGAGCGGCATCTGACTGCCTGCCGTGCCTTCGAGCTTCTTGATCAGGTAGCTGTTGTCTGCATCATTCGGCAACACGCGCTTCAGCGCGCCGTTCTCGATGCTCGCCACGTTGATCAGGCTCGCGGCGCTGTGGGCCACGGTGGTCAGATCCATTCCGCCCGGGAGCGCGCCCGACGTCGGACCCGTGTGGCAGCCCGAGCAGATCGGCGTGAAGACGTTGTCCTGGATCGACTGCAGCGTCGGTTGAATGCCGGCCACGGTGAACTTCGCGACGAAGTTGCCGCCTTGTGTGCTGTTGCCGGAGGGGAAAGCGCCCGAGAACTCGCCGTCGAGTGCGTTGCCGCTCAGGTCACGAATCATCGTGGCGCCGGTGCCGACGAGCGTCACGCGATAGACGTCCTCGGTCGGCGGCGCCGCGCTGATGTCGACGACAATTGTCTTCGTATTGGCCGCAGGCACCGTCACCGACACGGGCGTAATCGTGACTTCGTTGCCGTCACCGAACGTGCCGTCGCCGCCGCTGCGCTGGATCAGAACCGTGGTCGAGTCGACCGATGTTGCGTCGAGCGCGCGATCGAACACGGCCATGATCGACGTCGGCACCGTCAACACTGTGGAATCCGGCAGCGGCGACAACGACGTCACGCGGACCGGTGTAGTCACCGTGCCCGCCGGGGGTTGAGCGCCGTCCGTGATCCACTGGCGAATCACGTTGATGTCGGCCTGGGCGAGCGGATTGCCGCCGAGCGGCATGCGACCGCCGACGCTCGCGGTGCCTTCGAGCTTTTTGATCAGATAGCTGTCGTTCGGGTCGCCTGCCATGACGCGCTGGAATGCGGGCTGCTCCTGGCTCGCAACGCCGACGAGCAGCGCGTAGCTATTGGCGCTGTCCAGGCGCAATCCTTGAGGTGCGCCGGCGCCCGCATGGCACGTCGTGCAGATCGGGGTAAGGATGTTGTCCTGTATCGAAATGAAATTGGCTTGCAGCGTTCCGCCGCCGCCACCACCAGTACCGCTGCCGAGACCGTCGTCACCGCCGCCGCAGCTTGCGACAGCCGCCGTGGCCGTCGTCGTCGCGAGCGTCCTTGCGACTGATTTGAATGTGCGCATCGCTATGCTCCCTCATCGCGCGTTGGATGTGCGCATGAGTGCCGCGAGCGATGCGCGAAGTTCAAAACGGTTTCGCGCGAGGTCGTCCCGAGTGGATTACTGTCGCGCCGGAAAGAAAAACCGTCGCGGTGATACGATCGGCCTACAGTGACCACCGATCCGCAACCCGTATCGCTTGTCGTCGCGCCGCATTCCGAGCTCAGCAAGAGCCTGCTGTCGCGCCACGTCGTGATGATCTCGATCGGCGGGATCATCGGCGCGGGGCTCTTCGTCGGCAGCAGCACCGCGATCGCGAGCGTTGGACCTGCGGTGATCTTCAGCTACTGCCTGGCCGGCCTCGTCGTGCTGATCGTCATGCGCATGCTGAGCGAGATGGCGGCCGCGACACCGGGTCTCGGCTCGTTCACCGAGTACATTCGGCTCGGGCTTGGCGATTGGGCGGGTTTTGTAAGCGGCTGGCTCTATTGGTATTTCTGGGTGGTAGTCGTCGCGATCGAGGCGATCGCCGGCGCCTCGATCTTGAGCCAATGGATCGCGCTGCCGACGTGGCAGATCGACCTCGCGCTGATGCTGCTGCTGACCGGCGTGAATCTGCTGTCGTCTCGTTCTTACGGCGAGTTCGAGTTCTGGTTCTCGTCGATCAAAGTCGCCGCGATCGTCGCGTTCATCCTGATCGCGGGCGCATACGCGCTCGGCCTGACTTCGCCCGCTGGGCCGACGTTTGGCAATCTATATTCGCATGGCGGCTTCGCGCCCTTCGGTTGGCTCGCGGTGCTCGCCGGCATGACGAGCGTAGTGTTCTCGTTGTGTGGCGCCGAAATAGCGACGATCGCCGCAGTCGAGTCGCGCGAACCTGCGCGCGTGGTCTCACGCATGACAGTGTCGATCAGCGCGCGGATCCTTTTGTTCTACGCGTTGTCGATCGCGTTGATCGTTGCCGTCGTGCCGTGGCAGGAGATCAAATCCGGCGACTCGCCGTTCGCGATCGCGCTCAGTTACACACACATCCCGAGTGTCGCGACGATCATGAACGTGATCGTGCTCGTGGCCGTGTTGTCCTGCCTGAACTCGGGTTTGTACGTCACGTCGCGCGTGTTGTTCACACTCGCGGCAAAAGGCGACGCGCCGCAGGCGATGATCGCCTTGAGTGCGCGGCGCGTGCCCGCACGCGCGATTCTGATCGGCACGTCGTTCGGGTACTTCGCCGTGCTGCTGTCGATATTCTCCCCGGGCGTCGTATTCGCGTTTCTCGTGAGCGCGTCGGGTGCACTGATGATCGTGATCTACCTGCTGGCGTGCTTCGCGCATCTGAAACTACGCCGGCAGATCGAGCGCAGCGCGCCGGAGCGGCTCAAGATCAAGGTCTGGCTGTTTCCTTGGCTGAGCTGGGCCACGATCGCTGCGATGCTGGGCGTGCTCTTCGCAATGGCGCTCACGCCGGCGCTCAAGAGCCAGTTCTACGCGAGCCTCGCGTGCGTCGTCGTGGTGGCGATCGCGTATGCGCTCCGCCGTCGTCGGCTTGCGATGGCCGAGCCGAACGCGCGTCCCTGAGCCGTCAGACGAGCTTCGGCCGCCGCTCGCCGATTTTCGTCGCCTGCTCGAACGCGTGCGCGAGCTGCAGCACGCCGAAGTCGTCGCGGAACTTGCCGACGATCTGGATGCCAACGGGCAGGCCTTCGGGCGTGAAGCCCGCGGGCACCGAGATCGCGGGGCGCCACGTCGCGGTGATCCAGTAGCACGACTTCTGCCACGCGATGTAATGCTCCATCGGCACGCCGGCGATTTCCTTCGGCCAGTCGATCTTCGCCTCGAACGGCGCCAGCTGATTCACGGCGCACAGCGTGTACGCGTATTTCTCCTCGAACTGCCGCATGCGGTCGAGCAGCTGGCTGTGCTGCACCATGGCTTCGGCCACGGCCGCCGAGGAAAGCGACTGGCCGTACTCGATCTCCGTGATCGCATCGGGCTTCAGCAGGTCGCGGTGCTCTTTCAGCAGCGGGCCGTAGTTCGAAGCCGAGCGGAACGCGCGCAGCTTCAGAAAGATGTTGTCGGCATCGCGCAGATCCGGCGTGGCGTCCTCGACGATGCAGCCCAGGTCTTCGAACGTTTTGCTCTGGCTGTCGAGCACGCGCCGCACGCGCGGCTCGAGCGGCAAGCCGCCGAGATCGGGGCTCCACGCCACGCGCACGCGGCGAAACTCGCGGCCAAGCGGTTTCCGAAACTGGGCGGAATCGAACGGCAGGAGTCCCGCGTCGCGCGGGTCGGGGCCGCTCATCACGCTCAGCAACAACGCGATGTCCGGCACGTTGCGCGCGAGCGGCCCGGCTACAGAGAAGCCGAGCCACGGAAATGACGTGGGGTAGTTCGGCGTGAGGCCCACGGACGGCCGGAAGCCCACGATGTTGTTGAAGTTGCCCGGGTTGCGCAGCGAGCCTCCGTGATCGCTGCCGTCCACGATCGGCAGCATGCCGGTCGCAAGCGACACGGCCGCGCCACCGCTCGAGCCGCCCGCGGTCTTGGTCAGGTCGTACGGATTCAGCGTCGTGCCGTAAACCTTGTTGAACGTGTGCGAGCCCATGCCGAATTCGGGCGTGTTCGTCTTGCCGATCGGCAGCACGCCGGCCTTGCGCAGCCGCTCGACGAACAACGAGTCGGCCGCCGGCATCGTGTCCTTGTAGATGAGCGAGCCGCGCGTGTACGGGAAGCCGACGGCCGGTTGCAGGTCCTTGAACGCCGTCGGCAGCCCGTGCAGCGGCGGCAGCGTGGCGCGGTTGCCGGCGGCGCGCTTGTCGGCCTCGTCTGCCAGCGCGAGGCACTTCGCGTCGTCGAGCTTCGCGACGATGGCGTTGACTTTGGGATTCACGCTCGCGATGCGCGTCAGATGCGCGCTCATGACTTCGCGTGCGGAGAGCTTGCGCGTGCGCATCAGTCGCACGAGCTCGGTCGCGCTCATGTAACAGATGTCGTCGGTCTTCATGTTGGCGGCGGCAGCGGTCGGCACGAGGCCGTCGCCGTCGTTCGAGACCGCCGCCGTTGCGCTCAGCAGCGCCCCGGCGCCGGCGGCCTTCAGCAAGTCGCGACGGCCGTACTTTTCTTCGTTCATGTCCACTCCTAGCGCGGCCCGTAGTGGGGCAGCGGTGCGCCGAGCTCGTACGCGCCGAGATCCGGCGCCTTGCCTGTGAAGCCGTCGGTGATGCCGGGCAACACCACGCCGGCGTCGACCGCGCGCGAGCCGGCTTTGAGCCGCAGGTCTACCTGCTCGGGAGTATAGAGCTGCGTCGGCTTCGTGAAGTCCGGCGGCGCCGCCTTCACGAACACCGAGTAGTCGATCATGCGGCTGTGCCGGTCCTGGCCCGTCGCGCGCTGGTAGTCGGTGAGCGTCCTGAAGCGCCGCACTTCGCGATTGGACTTGTAGTCGATCGGCCCGTCCTTCGGTGGCGAGTTCCACTGGAACGAGAACTCCGCGCCGTCGTTCGCGTAGAAGCCGTTGTAGTCGGAGTCGCTCCACGGCGTGTGCGTGTCGATCGCGAACACGGCGGGCCGCGCCTTCTGCCCCAGGATCAGGTTGTTGCGGAAGTGCATGTTCGAGGCCGGCGTGAGCTGCGCTATCTCGCCGACGTACGTGTTCTGGTACACGAGGATGCCGGACGGATCGGCCTGTATCTTCAGCGGCCCGTACACGCCGTTGTAGACCACGTTGCGGATGAAGTACACGGGCCCGCCGAAGATCGGCTGCGGGCTCATGCCGCCGGTCGCCACGTTGAAGCACAGATTGCGGAACAGCCGCACGTTGTGCATGCCGCCGTCGGTCTCGAAGCAGTTGTCGTGCACGTTCGACACGTCGTTGCCGTAGATGTCGATGGACACCGGCATGCGGTCCCGCGGCGTGTTGGGGTAGTCGTCGGGCATGCCGTACGTCGCGTGATCGAGCCCGTCGTGGAAGTTGCGCACGCGGTTGTACGCCATGACGTGGCCGCCGCCGTAGATCGACACGGCGTAGTACGACTTCATGCGCCGCTTCTGCTCGAACGCCGGGTCGTCCTTCCAGGGCCACACGCGCAGCCAGCCGAAGAGATAGTCGGGATCGTCGCGGCCGATCATCACGTTGTCAGCGACATAGAAATTGCGCGAGCCCGACCAATCGCTGTGAAGGACTTCGCCGACGTTCTCGAACTTCGAGCGCTTGACCGTGAGGCCCACGGCGCCGGCGATCTTCTTCTGTCCGGCTTCGATCGCGATGTTCGTGTTGCGAAACGTGAGGCCTTCGAAGTACGTGTAGTCGGCCGCCATGACGTTGAACAGCACGTTGTTGCCGTCGCCGTCGAAGATCGCTTCGCCGTCGCCCGCGGCCTTGATCGCGATCGGCTTCTCGGCCGTGCCGCGCTGCGTCAGATACAACGTGCCGTCCCACGGCGTGCCGCAGCACGTCGTGTTGCGAGAGTCGATCTCGTGGCTGTACGTGAAGCGGTCGAAATCCTTGTACACGCCCGCGTGCACGAGGATCGTGTCGCCGGGCTCCACGCGCGGCGGCGAAGCTCGGCTCCAGTCGCCGCCTATCGAGTTCTTGTAGTACGCGCCGAGCAGGCCGTTGAACGCGGGCTCCTGCCGCGGGCCTTTGTAGTCGAACGGATACACGTGATACGTGTGCCCGCCGGCCGCTGCCTGTGGCTCAGCGCGCGTGCGGACCTTCACGATGCGCTCGGCTTCGCCGCCGACGCCGTCGGGGTCCGTGAGCTTGAAGCGCACGTCGTACTCGGTGTTCTCTTTGAGCTCGAACACGCTGCCGGCGAACATGTTCGGCGCGACGTACCAGAGCGTGTCCACATAGAACGTGTGCTCGTTTTGCACGCGCAGCAGCGGCAAGCTCTCGTGCCAGGCGCTTTCGCCGCTCTGGCGGTACGCGACGGCCACGGCCGCATTGCGGTTCGCGTCGCCGTCGATGTACCACTCGAAGCCGAGCGAGATCAGCGTCGGCGGCTCGACGACGAGCTCGCCGGCCTTCACGGCCTGCGGGGCCTGCGCTGCGGCGGCGCCTATGTAGAGGTGCGCCGCCGCCAGACCGGCGATCGTGCGGATGAACGTGCGCATGGCTTCCCCCCTGACCGATGGTCGATTGTAGCCGGCCCGGCCCGGCGGGGTTACGCTCGGGTGCATCCAAAACGGGGCCGGCGGGCATCCGCAAGGTAACCGAAGTAACGGCGGCCGCTTGCCGCCACCGGTCCGAACGGAGGAACAGATGGATGCTGGTGCAATTGCTGTATTCATACCGATCGCGATAGCGATCTGCGTATCGGTCGTCTTCCTGGTTTTTCTTTTTCTTCGCTACCGAACGCGGCTCGACTATCAGCAAACCGTGCGTCACGCCGTCGACAAAGGGCAGCAGCTGACGCCCGAGTTTCTGGAGCGGCTCGCCGAACGTGCGATCAAACAAGAGCGGAACCCGAACCGCGACCTGCGTTTCGGTGCGATCGCGATCGCGATAGGCATCGCTGTCGGGAGCTTCGGCCTGATTCTCGGCGAGCCCGATGCGGTGCGACCGCTGATGGGGGTGGGCAATCTGCCGTTTCTCGTAGGGGTTGCGATGCTCGCGCTCTGGAAGTTCGCGCCGCGTGAGTAGCCGCGCGCGACGGACTCGCTAGGCGGGTTTGGTCGTGGATGAGCCGAGCGACGAGGAGCTCGTCGCCCGCGTCGTCGCGGCGGAGGACACGGCTGCCTTCGAAACTCTGGTGCGCCGTCACCAGTCGAAGGTGCGTAACTGGCTGCGGCAGCTCACGCGCGATCCGGCTCGCGCCGACGACCTCTCGCAGGAAACGTTCATCCGTGCGTGGCAGCGGCTGCGCACGTTCGAAGGTAGGGGCAAGTTCGCATCGTGGGTCATGAAGATCGCGTTCAATTCGTTCCTGCAAGCGCGGCGCCGGCCGGACTACGGCACGGCGGTGGCGTTGACGGAGCGTGAAGACGACGTAGTGGTGCCGTTCCTGGAATCGCCGGACGTGGATAAGATGCTGGCGGTGCTTGGCACGGACGAGCGGCACGTGATGATTCTTTGCTATGCGCACGGCATGAGTCACGGAGATGTTTCGGAAGTGCTCGACATACCGCTCGGTACGGTCAAGTCGCACGCGCAGCGCGCCAAGACCAAGATCCGCGAGCGCTTCAGGATCGAGGCGCCGGCGGCGCGCCGGGCGAGGAGAGGATGATGTCGGACGACGAAAAGGACTGGCTTGCCGCGTTCGCCCCCGCGAACACGGAGCTTCCGGCAGAGCCGTTCACGGCACACGTTGTGCGCCACGTGCGGCGTCGGTTGTGGATTCGCGGCGCGGTGCTTGGCGCGGCGTGCGTACTCGGCGTGGTCTCCGCGCTCGGACCGCTGCATCAACTGGTGGACCTGGTCTCGATGGGGCTCAGCACCGTCGCCGTGCAGTGGCGCGACGCAACCTGGTACACGCAGTACGGGTTACCGTTCCTCTTCTTGTCGGTCGGGTTCGCATGGCCGATTCTTGCGCGCTGGCTCGCTCGGTGACCTTTTGCTCGGCTCGTGCATCTAACGGAGCGAGTAAGCCGTCTTGGTTAATGGGTCCTCCGTCTGCGCACCCCCGATTGACGTTTCCTCCCCAAATGAAACCCAACGGACCGCGCGGCGGGGGACCCGCCCCCCTTTCACAATCCGAGTAGCCGGCGGCCGACGTCGAGCAGGGCCTGGCCGGCAAAGATATACGCTGCGCAGATCGCGCCTTCGCCGAGCATCACGCCGAGCATGAAACGGCCGAACGGAATCTCCATGGCGCCGCACGCGTAGCAGATCAGGTCCGTGGGCGCCACGGGCAGGAAGCTCCAGGCAGCCACGATCGTCGTCGGATTGCGCGCAAGTGCCGCGCGCACGCGCGCGATCTTCTCCGGATGTCTGGCCTCGAAATACTGGGCCACGTGCAGCGACTCCGCGAATGCGTAGATGCTGGCCGACGAGAACGCGATGCCGAGCAACGTGAGCGCGAACAGGGGTACCGGCGGAAATAGCGGGATCGCGAGCAGCACCAGGTTCGTGCACGGAATCAGCGTGAAGCCGCGCACCGAGCCCAGCAGCAGATACATGCCGTAGCCGAGCAGGGCGGACGAGGCCGCGAGCCCCCGGAACTCGTCGCGCCATCCGCCCGCGTGCGCGTAATAGAGATACAGGAACGTAGCGGCGAACGCGATCCAGAGGGTCAGGCGCAGTCGACGAACAACGTGCTTGCTTCGCTCTACCGGCATTGCGTGGCTGCCGCGAGCGGCCTAGAAGTCTTTCAGGGACACATTCGCGAGCTCCTTTCGCAGGGCCCGTTGAAAAATCGTCGGCCCGATGAACGAGTACACGACGAGCGCCAGCCAAACGAGGTTGATGCTGGTCGCCAGGGTCTCATGGCCGAGATCCCGCGCGGCAAGCACCGAGATTCGATACAGCACGAACGCCACGATCAGGACCACGATGCTGCGCGTCGTGCCCATTCGGTTCGACCACACGGCGTAGTGCCACCACGTGCCGAGCAGCGGGTTCGTGCGAGCCTTGATCGAGACCAGGAGTTGTAGCGCGGGCGGATGGGTCGGGTCCGCCTGCAAGGCGAGCACGGCGTGCTCACGCGCGTTTGCTACCTCGCCCTTGAGCAGCAGCACGTGGCCCATGGCCGTGAGCGCGGACTGATTCTCCGGTGAGGCCTGCAACGCCAGGTTCGCGTAGTGCCAGGCCTGTCCAAGGTCGCCGGCGTCGCCGTAGTGCTCCGCCAGCTTCGCCAGCGATTCGGGGTCGTTCGGGTCCTTGCTCAGCGCCTGTTGCAGCAACGGCAGGCGCTGCGCGTCGCGCCCCGTGAGCGCGTAGCAGCCCGCCAGCAACCGATACGCGTAGGCGGATTCAGGCGCGAGCTCGAGAAACGACTGCGCGTGTTGCTCCGCTTTGCGGAAGTCGCGGTTCGCGAGCGCGAGCTCCGCCGCGACGCAATGGGACAACGGTGCCTCGGGCGCGAGTGTCAGCGCGCTTTCTGCCTCGAGCGTGGCCGCGTGCAGCCGGCGCTTGTTGAGCAGGCACAACGCGAGCAGTGCATGGGCTTCCGCGACGTCGGGGTCCTCGCCGAGCACGATGCGCAACCGATCGATCGCGCCGTCCACGTGACCGATACTCAGCAAGTGCTGCGCGTTGTCGATCAATGGGCCGACGTCGCGGCTCATTGCAGCACCATGCGCCATACCACCGGCAACTGCTCGATCACACGGCTACCCAGGATGAAGGTCAGCAGCAACGGAAGTACTCCGCTTTGCAGCTTGCCGCCGTAGTACTCGTAGATTTCGATGGTCCGACTCTGCAACGTGAAGACGGCGTACGACGTGGCCAGTTTCGCGACGACCACCGTGAGAATCGCGTAGCGGGCCGCCTTCGGCGGCAAAGTGCCCGAACCGACGAGCGCGAAAATGCCGAAGGAGAGAACCAAAGCCGCGACGGCTCCCGCCGAGAGCCACAGCAGCTCGCGACGGCGAGAGGGACTGCCGACCGCAAAGCTGTTCAGCGCGAACCAGGGCCAGGCGATCCACGTGCCGCCGAGCATCATCGTCAGAAACGGATACAGTGGATTCACCGCGAATCGCGCGAGCGCCGAGGGCGCCGGTTCATCCGCGATGCGATAGGCCGTGCTCATCTAGCGGCGGCTGTTGCGATCGAGAAACGCGAGGACTTCGTCGTACTGACCGCTTTCGTTCGCGTAACGCGCGTAGTTTCGCGCGGTGGTCAACCATTCGACGGTCGTCGCCTTGCGTTCCGACAGAGCCGTCTTCAGGTGCGGCATCGTGACCGGCGATTCCTGGCCGCTCGCGACGGACTCTTCGATCGCCTCGTCGACGGCAGTCTCCACGAGCTCGCGCAGATCCGCGCCGGAAAAGCCGCTCGTGCGTTCGGCGATCGAATCGACGTCGATGTCGCCGGTGCTCGGGCGGTCGCGCAGCAGCGATTGCAGGATCTGAACGCGCGCCTCGCGGTCCGGCGGCGGAATGAAGACCACGCGGTCGAAACGTCCCGGGCGGCGAAATGCCGGGTCGACGGCCCAGGGCACGTTCGTTGCGCCGAGGATCAGCACGCCGTTGTTGTTCTGCGCAAAGCCGTCCATTTCGGCGAGAAACTGGCTGACGAGCTTGGAGCTCGTCGCTTCGCGGCTGTATTGCCGCTTGCCGCCGAGCGCCTCCACCTCGTCGAAGAACAGCACCGCCGGTGCGTCACTGCGCGCCTTCTCGAACAGAGCGTGCAGTTTCCTTTCGGACTCGCCGATGTACATGTCGAGCACGTCGGCGATCGAAACCGCATAGAACGCGGCGTCGACTTCGCCCGCGGTTGCGCGAGCGAGCAAGGTCTTGCCGCAACCCGGCGGACCGTACAGCAGAATCCCGCCACCGGCGCGCTTCTTGAACCGCTGAAAGAGTCCGGGTTTACGAAACGGCAGGATGATGCGCCGGTGAATCGCTTGCTTCACGTCGGCGAGCCCGCCGACGTCCGCGAATGTGATCTTGCGCTCGGGCGGAGCCAGCAACCGCGCGAGCTCGGACGCGTCGGTATCGTCGTTCGCGATGACTTTAAGCGCGGGCTGCCCAGCACGGTTGAATACACGGACGTTGGATTGCAGGTCGCGTTGCAGATCCTGGTCCTCGAGCGTCGTGTTGGCGCCGATCGCGCGCGCGTATGCTTGCCGGGCCTCGTCACGGCGCTCGAGCGCCAGCAACACGCGGGCCCGCAGCAGCAACGTCTCGGGTTCCTCGTCGCCGTTCAGGAACTCGAGGGCCGCCGCAGGATCCTTGGCGCGGCGGTGAGCCTCGGCGAGCGTGCGGCGGTCTTTCGCCTGGTTGAGCTGCGCTGGGCGCAGCGGCGCCGCGACGGCTGCGAGCTTGGCCTCGCTGTTGCGCTCGATCAGCAGGCGCAGAAGCACGAGGCGCAGCTCGACGTTGTCCGGCGACTGCGTGAGCGCCGCAGTCAGATTATCGGTCAGGTCGTCACTCATCCGTGGGTCGAGCGGCGGCTCGCGACTCGTGGCGCCCTCACTTCGGCCAGATCACGCCCTGCGACTCGTTGGGGATAGGCGCGAGGCCGCGATACACGAACCTCTGAATCCGCTTACCTTCGTAAGTCTCGGTCGTGTAGATGTTGCCCTGCGAGTCCGTCGCGATGCTGTGCACGCCGAAGAACTGGCCCGGCTGGCGGCCGCCGTCGCCGAAGCTCGTCAAGATCTTCATCGACTCGCGGTGAATCACGTACACGCGCTCGTTCAAACCGTCGGCGAGGTAGATGTAAGCCTGGCCC